>ERZ1023288.1-NODE-1-length-389516-cov-482.661489_pt1 | contig 389516 bp, 377 predicted proteins | sample MGYA00380468_ERZ1023288 | MGnify/ENA primary metagenome ERZ1023288 (study PRJEB33173, sample SAMEA4830366) | metagenome | study: EMG produced TPA metagenomics assembly of the PRJEB25223 data set... | reverse complement strand
AATGCCGATGGTAGTGTGGGGTTTCCCCATGTGAGAGTAGGGCACCGCCGGGTTACCAAATACTTATCTAAGTTTAATTAAATAAAAACAGAAGAACCCCAGTTTAAGGACTGGGGTTTTGTATTTTAACTAAAATAATTATCCAAATAATTAATTTTATTAATTAGCATATTTCTAATTTTAAGGTATTATACTGATTCCCTAATTTTTAATTTTATATGAATATTATTAATGAAACCAACCTTTCTAGAATTTAGACATCTTAAAACTTTATTGGCTTTAAAAGAGACAGGCAGTGTTTCTCTAGCTGCAAAGCGCGTATATCTAACCCAATCAGCACTTTCTCACCAAATTAAATTAATAGAAGAACAATTTGGTTTACCTTTATTTGAGCGTAAAAGTAATCCACTTCGTTTTACTTCAGCGGGAGAGCGTTTAATTCGTCTTGCGAATGAAGTAATGCCAAAAGTGATTGATGCCGAACGTGATCTTGCACGTGTAAAACACGGCGATGCAGGACAGTTACGTATAGCGGTGGAATGCCATACTTGTTTTGATTGGTTAATGCCAGCGATGGACGAATTCCGTCAGCATTGGGGGCTAGTAGAATTGGATATTGTATCTGGCTTTCATACGGATCCCGTTGGCTTATTACTTTCCCATCGAGCAGATTGGGCGATAGTATCAGAAGTAGAGCATAATGATGATGTTATTTTTAAACCGCTCTTTTCTTATGAAATGGTTGGAATTTGCTCAAAAAATCATTCTTTAGCAGAAAAAGATATTTGGGAAGCAGAAGATTTTATTGATGAAACTTGGGTGACTTACCCCGTACCTGACGATATGTTAGATCTATGGCGTAAAGTGCTTAAACCAAAAGGCATTAATCCTACTCGCCGTACAACAGAACTTACTATTGCAATGATTCAACTTGTTGCGAGCAAACGCGGTATTGCCACAGTGCCTTATTGGGCTGCCTTGCCTTATTTGGAAAAAGGTTATGTCGTAGCAAGAAAAATCACAACAAGTGGCTTATACAGCAACTTATATGCCGCGATTCGCAAAGAAGACGAATCCCTTTCTTATTTAGAAGATTTTTATCAAACAGTCAAATCTCAAAGTTTCTCAACTTTACCCGGACTTTCTGTTTTAAATTTATAGACGTAATTAATGAATTTATCTCAACAAAATCAACAGCCTAACCCAATTACTGAAGCGGCTAAGGCTGCTTTTCCCTACAGCGTACCAATGATTGCAGGATTTTTATTTCTTGGCATAGCATATGGTATTTATATGAAAGCACTTGGTTTCGGATTTTTATATCCTACTTTAATGGCTTTACTGATTTATGCGGGTTCTGTTGAATTTATTGCGGCAGGCGCACTTATCGCACCTTTCTCTCCAATCAGCGTATTATTAATTGCCTTAATGATTAGTGCCAGACAAATTTTTTATGGCATATCAATGTTAGAAAAATACGGCATACACATAGGAAAAAAACGCTGGTATTTAATCACAACACTGGTAGATGAATCTTTTTCCTTAAATTATATGGCAAAAATCCCACCGCACTTAGATAAAGGCTGGTATATGTTTTTTGTGAGCTTATATTTGCATATTTATTGGGTACTTGGTGCAGCAATGGGGAATTTATTTGGTACTGTTTTACCTTTTAATTTAAAAGGTGTGGAATTTTCAATGACAGCACTATTCTTAGTTATTTTTGCCGAAAATTGGTTAAAAGAAAAATCCCACGAAAGCTCTCTCTTAGGTTTAGGCATTTCATTTGCTTTTTTACTTATTATAGGAAAAGAATATTTTTTAATTCCAACATTAATTAGCATTTGGTTAATTTTAACTATGCGAATAGCTAAATTAGAAACAAAATGACACTAACAGAACAAATTATTACCATCGGAATTTGTATAGTCGCGGTACAATTTACACGTTTATTACCATTTTTTGTGTTTCCTGTTAATCGCCCCATTCCACAATATATCCGTTATCTCGGAAAAGTTTTACCTCCAGCAATGTTTGGTATGCTTGTCGTTTATTGCTATAAAAATATTGATATTTTAACTGGCTATCACGGCATTCCTGATTTGCTTGCAGGGATAGTCGTGCTTGGCTTACATTTCTGGAAGAAAAATATGTTTCTATCTATTGCCACAGGCACACTTTTCTATATGGCTCTTGTTCAACTTATTTTTATATAATTTTCCCTTGCAAACGGTTGCTTCTTTTTCTTATCTTTTCCTTGCATTAAAAATCTTTTATCATAGCCAATGTTTTTATTTTTAATCAAAGAGAACAACATAATGGAATTTAATTTTATTGAGTTTTTAGGTTATATGGCGACTTTTTTTGTTGCTGCATCTTTCTTATTTAAATCTATTGTGCATTTACGCATTGTAAATAGTATCGGCGCGATTTTATTTGTTATTTACAGCTTAATTATCACAGCATATCCCGTTGTATTATTAAATGCGTTTTTAGTTGTGGTAAATATTTATCAACTTTGGCGATTAAAACAAGAAAACCTCTCTAAATAAAAGAAAAGCGTTGAATTAAATTTCAACGCTTTTTTTCTGGAAAAGTGCGGTAGAATTTTACCGCACTTTGTTATTTTAATGCTCCCGCGTTTTATAAAACGCTACATCGGGATAACGTTCTTGGGCTAAATTTAGATTTACCATTGTTGGCGCAATATAGGTTAAATTATCGCCGCCATCTAAGGCTAGATTTTGCTCGTTTTTACGTTTAAATTCTTCAAATTTTTTCCCATCGGCACATTCCACCCAACGAGCCGTGGCAACGTTTACATTTTCATAAATCGCTTCTACGTTATATTCAGTTTTTAGACGAGAAACCACCACATCAAACTGCAACACGCCCACAGCACCCACAATTAAATCGTTGTTTAATAATGGACGAAACACTTGCACTGCACCTTCTTCAGAAAGTTGCACCAAGCCTTTTAACAGTTGTTTTTGTTTAAGAGGATCTTTCAAACGAATACGGCGGAATAACTCTGGCGCAAAGTTTGGAATGCCTGTAAATTTCAGCGTTTCGCCTTGCGTGAAAGTATCGCCAATTTGAATGGTACCGTGATTATGCAAACCAATAATATCGCCTGCGTAAGCTTCTTCAGCGTGAGCGCGATCGCCCGCCATAAAAGTAAGCGCATCAGAAATAACCACATCTTTTCCAAGTCGAACGTGTTTAAGTTTCATCCCTTTTTCATATTTGCCCGAAACCACACGCATAAACGCCACTCTGTCACGATGTTTCGGATCCATATTAGCTTGAATTTTAAACACAAAACCACTGAATTTTTCTTCCGCACTTTCCACCGTTCTTGTATCCGCTTGACGAGATTGTGGTTTCGGAGCCCATTGCGTTAAGCCATCAAGAAAATGATCCACTCCAAAATTGCCTAATGCCGTCCCGAAAAATACTGGTGTAAGTTCCCCTTTAATAAAGGCATCTTGCTCAAATTCATTACTTGCGCCTTGCACCAATTCCAATTCATCACGAAGCTGTTGTGCTAAATCATCGCCAACCGCGGCATCTAATTCAGGGCTATTTAAACCTTTAACAACACGAACTTCTTGAATAGTTGAGCCTTGACCAGATTGATAAAGATAGGTTTCATCTTTTGCAAGATGATAAACACCTTTAAACAATTTCCCACAGCCAATTGGCCAAGTAATTGGCGCACAACGAATTTTCAACACATTTTCCACCTCGTCCAACAATTCCATCGGATCACGAATATCACGGTCGAGTTTATTCATAAACGTGATAATTGGCGTATCACGTAAACGTGTGACTTCCATCAACTTAATCGTACGTTCCTCCACCCCTTTGGCAGAGTCAATAACCATCAAACAGCTATCCACAGCGGTTAAAGTGCGGTAAGTATCTTCAGAGAAATCTTCGTGTCCGGGGGTATCGAGCAAATTCACTAAACAATCATTATAAGGAAATTGCATCACAGAAGTGGTAATCGAAATCCCACGTTGTTTTTCCATTTCCATCCAGTCAGATTTTGCGTGAGCCGCCGAGCCTTTGCCCTTGACCGAGCCAGCGGTTTGAATTGCATTGCCGTATAAAAGTACTTTTTCAGTAATCGTTGTTTTACCCGCATCAGGGTGGGAAATAATCGCAAAAGTGCGACGTTTATTCACTTCTTCTAATGGATAATTCATTGTTTCTTCTTCATTCAATTAAAAATGTCGGCTATTTTCGCTGATTTTAGGTTTTTGCTCAAACGAATTTGTAAATAAAGTGCGGTTAGTTTTTTAGGAAAATTGGTCAGCTCGTAGGGTGGGATTCAGCCCACCAATCAATTACAGTAATCGTAGGGCGAACTTCAGCCACCGTACAAACCAATCAATCATAAAAATTGGTCAGCTTTGTACAAAAACAAATTTTCGCTTATACTACGCAAGTTTTTACGCTAACAACATAGGAAAAATTATGGGTTTCTTAACAGGTAAACGCATTTTAGTCACAGGTCTTGCAAGCAATCGTTCCATCGCTTACGGGATCGCAAAATCAATGAAAGAACAAGGTGCAGAACTTGCTTTCACTTATTTAAACGATAAATTACAACCACGTGTAGAAGAATTTGCCAAAGAATTTGGCTCTGACATCGTGCTTCCTTTAGATGTGGCAACTGATGAAAGCATTCAAACTTGCTTTGCAGAATTAAGCAAACGTTGGGAAAAATTTGATGGTTTTGTTCACGCAATCGCATTTGCACCGGGCGATCAACTAGACGGCGATTACGTCAATGCCGCAACCCGTGAGGGCTACCGCATCGCACACGACATCAGTGCATACAGCTTCGTCGCAATGGCACAAGCGGCACGCCCTTATTTAAACCCAAATTCAGCATTATTAACCCTTTCTTACTTAGGTGCAGAACGTGCAATTCCTAATTACAACGTAATGTGCCTCGCAAAAGCCTCTCTTGAAGCCGCAACGCGCGTAATGGCAGCAGATCTAGGCAAAGAGGGCATTCGCGTAAACGCTATTTCAGCAGGCCCAATCCGCACTTTAGCGGCATCAGGCATTAAAAACTTCAAAAAAATGCTTTCTACCTTTGAGAAAACCGCTGCATTACGTCGCACTGTGACTATCGAAGATGTGGGTAACTCAGCGGCATTTTTATGCTCTGATTTAGCCTCTGGCATTACAGGCGAAATCGTTCACGTTGATGCAGGTTTCAGCATTACGGCAATGGGCGAATTAGGCGAAGAATAATTTTTCTTCCATTCTTTTTAGGCAGGCTTTCAGTCTGCCTTTTCGCTTTTTTAAAATATAACTATGTTTCAAAATAATTATGTTTCAAGATAATCCTCTACTCGCACAACTTAAACAACAAATCCACGACAGCAAAGAACAGGTTGAGGGCGTGGTAAAAAACACAGATAAAGCCTACGGCTTTTTAGAGTGCGATAAAAAAACCTATTTCATCGCACCGCCATCAATGAAAAAACTGATGCACGGTGACAAAATCAAAGCCACCATTGAAAAACAAGGCGACAAAGAACAAGCCGAGCCAGAAGCCTTAATTGAGCCAATGCTCACACGTTTTATCGCAAAAGTGCGGTTCAATAAAGACAACAAATTACAAGTGCTGGTGGATCACCCAAGCATTAATCAGCCCATTGGTGCGCAACAGGCAAAATCCGTAAAAGAAGCACTGCAAGAGGGCGACTGGGTCGTCGCAAATTTAAAAACCCATCCATTGCGAGACGATCGCTTTTTCTACGCCACTATTAATCAATTTATTTGCCGAGCTGATGACGAATTTGCCCCTTGGTGGGTCACATTAGCACGTCACGAACAATCCCGCTATCCCGTGCAAGGCGTAGAACATTATGAAATGTTAGATCAAAAAACACGTGAAAATCTGACCGCACTTCATTTTGTAACCATTGATTCCGAAAGCACAATGGATATAGACGACGCTTTATATATCGAACCCATCACACAAAACAGCGTGCAAACAGGCTGGAAACTCGTGGTCGCCATTGCCGATCCCACCGCTTACATCGCCTTAGATTGCCAAATTGAACAAGAAGCGAAACAGCGTTGCTTCACAAATTATTTACCGGGCTTTAACATTCCAATGTTACCCCGTGAATTATCAGATGAATTATGCTCTTTAATCGCCAATGAAACCCGCCCCGCACTGGTTTGTTATATCGAAACCGATCTTGCAGGCAACATCACAGCCAAACCGCATTTTGTTTCCGCTTATGTGCAATCTAAAGCCAAACTGGTTTACAACAACGTCTCAGACTACTTAGACCAAACCCAAAACGCGTGGCAGCCAGAAACGCCCGAAACAGCACAACAAATTCATTGGTTACATCAATTTACCAAAGCACGCATACAATGGCGTAAAACCCATTCCTTACTCTTTAAAGAAAAACCTGATTACGCCTTTGTGCTGGCAGAAAATGGCAAAGTGCAAGAAATCAAAGCAGAATATCGCCGCATAGCCAATCAAATTGTGGAAGAAGCAATGATTATCGCTAACATCTGTGCTGCCCAATTTTTACACGAAAACGCAAAAACAGGCATTTTCAACACTCACAGCGGTTTTGATAAAAAATACTTAGAAAATACGCACAATTTCTTAATGGCAAATTTAGCCAATGAACAAAATAACGCAGAACTGGCAGAACGTTATTCAGTAGAAAACTTAGCAACCTTAAACGGCTATTGCCAAATGCGTCACGACATCGACCATCTAGAAAGTGATTATGTAGCCCTACGCCTACGCCGTTATTTAACCTTCTCCGAATTTAAATCAGAATTAGCACCGCACTTCGGGCTGGGGCTAGAGGGCTATGCCACTTGGACATCCCCAATTCGTAAATATTCTGACATGGTTAATCATCGCTTAATCAAAGCCGTGCTTGCCCAACAGCCTTGCGAAAAACCACAAAATGATGTATTGGCACGTTTGCAAGAAGCCCGTCGCCAAAATCGCCTCGTCGAACGTGGTATTGCCGATTGGCTATATTGCCGTTATCTTTCGCCGAAAGTGGCTGAAAATGTGGAATTTAATGCAGAAGTGCAAGATGTAATGCGGGCAGGCTTACGCGTACAACTGCTCGAAAATGGCGCATCGCTATTTATCCCCGCCGCCAGCCTACACAACAACAAAGAAGAAATACAACTAAATCCTGATGAACTCGCCCTTTATATCAAAGGCGAACGCACTTATAAAATCGGCGACATGGTAAAAGTGAAACTCACAGAAGTGAAAGAAACCACACGCAGCATTGTCGGCGAAATCGTTCAATAAATTGCCGTTCCCTTTTGCCTAAAACCTGCTTTCAATGCCAGAAAGCAGGTTTTTCTTTTAATTTTTACCGCACTTTTCAACAAAAAACACCTAAAATGAGTCATGATTAATCTTTTTTCTTGCTAAAAAGAAATAAAAGATAAATAAACCTAAACCTTATTTTAAATAAAAAATAAATTAACTTATCTGAAAAGATTTGATTTTTGTGTAAATATTTGTTTTTTTTATTTTATTTTTTTTTTTTTTTTTTTTTTTTTTTTTTTTTTTTTTTTTTTTTTTTTTTTTTGAGGCTAAATTTTTCGCAAAATATCACTTTTTTATTCTCCAAATATAGAATAGAATGTGCACGATTTCACTAAGAAAAGTGTATTTACTATTAATTTTATTAAATATAAGGTAAATAAAAATGAACAAAATTTTTAACGTTATTTGGAATATTGTGACTCAAACTTGGGTTGTCGTATCTGAACTCACTCGCGCCCACACCAAACGTGCCTCCGCCACCGTGGCGGTTGCCGTATTGGCAACCTTGTTGTCCGCAACGGTTCAGGCGAGTAACAGTCAAACTGTTACAAATGGTTTGAATGCTTATGGCGATACGAATTTTAATTTAGCTAATAATTCGATAGCAGATTCAGAAAAACACGTTCAAGAGGCTTATAAAGGTTTATTAAATCTGAATGAAAAAGGTGCGGATAAGTCAAATTTCCTGGTTGCCGATAATACGGCGGCAACCGTAGGTAATTTGCGTAAATTGGGTTGGGTAGTATCAACCAAAAACGGAAATGACGAGAAAAGCCAACAAGTCAAACATGCGGATGAAGTGTTGTTTGAAGGCAAAGGCGGTGCGGAGGTTACTTCCACCTCTAAAAACGGCAAACACACCATTACCTTTGCTTTAGCGAAAGATCTTGAAGCAAAAACTGCGACTTTTAGTGATAAGTTGTCGATTGGTAAAGATGCCAGCAAGGTTAATGTAACCAGCTCAAATGATGGTTTGAACTTCGCGAAAGAGACAGCAGTTAATCGCGATACTAATATTCAATTGAGAGGCATTGGTTCAACTTTAACTGACACTATTACTGGCACAACAAAAACTGCAACTAATGGTGTAGATGTTAAAAATCATAACCTTGCAGCAAGCGTGAAAGATGTGTTGAGTGCAGGTTGGAACCTCCAAGGTAATGGAGAGGCTGTTGATTTTGTTAATGCTTACGACACGGTAAACTTTGCTAATGGTAATGGTACAACTGCTGAAGTGACCAAAGATAATACTGGTATTACTGTTAAATACAACGCAAATGTTGGCGACGGTTTAAAACTTGATGAACAAAACAAAAAAATCGTCGCAGATACGACCGCACTTACTGTGAATAGTGGTAATGAAGCTAACAAACCGAAAGGTAAAGTGGCTGATGTTGATACTGCAAATCAAAATAAATTGGTTAAAGCAGGCGATTTAGTTGATGCGTTAAATAAACTAAGTTGGACTGCAACGGCTGGCAAAGACGGCACTGGCGAAGTTGATCCTAAAAACCCAACAGAAGAAAGTGTTTCTGCAGGCGACAAAGTTACCTTTACAGCAGGTAATAATCTAAAAATCAAACAGGAAAATAAGAACTTTACTTATTCACTGAAAGATACTTTAACAGGCTTAACGAGCATTACTTTAGGCGATACAGCAAATGGCGGTACAACAACTGGTGCAACCACTAAGATTGACCAAAACGGCTTAACCATCACGCCAGCAAATGGTGTAGCGGGTGCAACTGCAACTCCAATTAGTGTAACCAAAGATGGCATTAAAGCGGGTAATAAAGCTATTACTAATGTTACAAGCGGTTTGAATGCTTATGGTAATACGAATGCTCATTTCGATGCTGCAGCTAATTCTGCAGCCGATTTAGACAGACAGTTTGATGCTAATGGTGCTTATGACGGTTTATTAAATCTGAATGAAAAAGGAGCAAATAAAAATCTCTTGGTGGCTGACAGCACTGCAGCGACCGTAGGCGATTTGCGCGGCTTGGGCTGGGTGATTTCTGCGGACAAAACCACAGGCGAACTCAATAAGGAATACAATGCGCAAGTGCGTAACGCGAATGAAGTGAAATTCAAGAGTGGCAACGGCATCAATGTTTCCGGTAAAACGGTCAACGGTAGGCGTGAAATTACTTTTGAATTGGCTAAAGGCGAAGTGGTTAAATCGAATGAATTTACCGCACCTGATGGCACGAGCTTGGTTAAAGTTGGCGAGAAGTATTACAGCAAAGATGATATTGATGCTGCAACGGGTCAGCCGAAAACTGGTACGACAGAAAAATACCAAACTCAAAACGGCAAAATCATTTCTACTAATGGCAATACTGAAACAACCCTAACCAACAAAGGTTCTGGCTATGTAACAGGTAACCAAGTGGCAGATGCGATTGCGAAATCAGGCTTTGAGCTTGGCTTGGCTGATGAAGCTGATGCGAAAGCGGCGTTTGATGATAAGACAAAAGCCTTATCTGCTGGTACAACGGAAATTGTAAATGCCCACGATAAAGTCCGTTTTGCTAATGGTTTAAATACCAAAGTGAGTGCGGCAACGGTGGAAAGCACCGATGCAAACGGCGATAAAGTGACTACAACCTTTGTGAAAACCGATGTGGAATTGCCTTTAACGCAAATCTACAATACCGATGCAAACGGTAATAAGATCGTTAAAAAAGCTGACGGAAAATGGTATGAAGTGAATTCTGATGGTACAGCAAGTAACACAGAAGTGACACTTGGTAATGTGGATGCAAACGGTAAGAAAGTTGTTAAAGTAACCGAAAATGGTGCGGATAAGTGGTATTACACCAAAGCTGACGGTACTGCGGATAAAACCAAAGGCGAAGTGAGCAATGCTAAAGTTTCTACCGATGAAAAACACGTTGTCAGCCTTGATCCAAATGATCAATCAAAAGGTAAAGGCGTGGTCATTGACAATATGGCTAATGGCGAAATTTCTGCCACTTCCACCGATGCGATTAACGGAAGCCAGTTGTATGCCGTGGCAAAAGAGGTAACAAACCTTGCTGGACAAGTGAATAATCTTGAGGGCAAAGTGAATAAAGTGGGCAAACGTGCAGATGCAGGTACTGCAAGTGCATTAGCGGCTTCACAGTTACCACAAGCCACTATGCCAGGTAAATCAATGGTTGCTATTGCGGGAAGTAGTTATCAAGGTCAAAATGGTTTAGCTATCGGGGTATCAAGAATTTCCGATAATGGCAAAGTGATTATTCGCTTGTCAGGCACAACCAATAGTCAAGGTAAAACAGGCGTTGCAGCAGGTGTTGGTTACCAGTGGTAAAGTTTGGATTATCCCTCTTAAAAAGCGGCATTTGCCGCTTTTTTTATGGGTGGTTATTATGTATCGTTTCAACCAAATGAATTTGTGCTAAATTTCCTTTTGATGGTTAAAGTGCGGTGTTTTTAAATTGAATTAAAAGATGAAAATAAAGACTTGACAAAACCTATAAATATCCTTTAAAAGAGATCTGTAACAAAAAAATAACAAATTACATAACATCATATAAAGGGTATATTATGAATATCGTTCCGATCAGTGAGTCGGCGGTGGTTTGCTCTTTGCCACCCCCAGCTTCCATTCAACAACAACGCCAATTATGGGCGTTTGCTCGTCAATTGCAATCAGAACAAGATATTGTAGAAGTTCTCTTGGGAATGAATAATCTTACGGTTTTTACCGATTTTTTCGTGGATTTTAAGCCGCTTGTGCAACGTTTAGAACAACTTTGGGCTGAATTGAAAGTATCGGATTTTCAAGGACGCCATATTGAAATTCCTGTTATTTATGGGGGAGAGCGAGGTCAGGATTTATCCGATGTCGCGAAATTTCATCACACGACACCAGAGCGGATTATTCAGATGCACAGTGAGCCTATTTATACTGTGTATATGATTGGTTTCCAAGCAGGCTTTCCTTATTTGGGTGGTTTACCTGAAAACGTACACACGCCACGCCGTGCCACGCCAAGAACGGTTGTTCCTGCTGGTTCTGTTGGTATTGGGGGCGCGCAAACGGGGATTTATCCTTTTGCTTCGCCAGGTGGGTGGCAGTTGATCGGTTATACTAAGCAAGCACTTTTTGATAAAAATCAAGCACAACCAACCTTATTACAAGCTGGCGATACTGTGAAATTTATTGTGGAGGGGATTGAACTATGATTGATGTGCTTGATGTGCAATCCCGTGCGACTATTCAAGATTTAGGACGTTTTGGTTTACGCCGATTTGGTATTAGCCATTGTGGGGCAATGGATAAATTAGCCTTACGTGCAGGCAATATTTTATTGGGCAATGCAGAGAACGTTCCTGCCATTGAAGTGTCTTTAGGTGGAATTACATTGCAATTTCAGCAAGATATGAATTTTTGTGTGACTGGTGCTTTTTATGAAATGACGTTAGATGATAAGCCTGTTTTTGCTTATTGGCGTTATCAAGCACGTGCCGGTCAAATATTAAAAATGACCCGTGCAAAAATTGGAATGTATGGTTATTTATGTGTTCAAGGCGGTTTTGTTTTGCCTCAAGCATTGAATTCTTGTAGTACGGATTTGAGAGCGAAAATAGGGGGCATTGAGGGACGTTGTTTGCAGACAGGCGATCAGCTACAAACGGCAAATGATCATATTTTGCGTAGCGAAATTGGTGTTGCGCCGATTCCGCTTAGCGATGTTATTCGTGCTTTGCCATCTTCTGAATATCAGGCGTTTAAACGAAAATCCCAATATTATTGGTGGCGAAATGAATGGACGTTGCAAAGTAATAGTGATCGTATGGGGTATCGTTTTCAAGGTCAGACATTAGAATTAAAGCAGCCGTTGGAAATGCTATCTCACGCCATTCAGTTTGGTAGTGTGCAAGTTCCACCAAGTGGTCAGCCTATTATTTTGATGGCGGATGCACAAACCACAGGCGGTTATCCTAAAATTGCTAATGTGATTGATGCCGATCTTGGGGCTTTGGCACAGGTGCGTTTAGGTTCAACGATTAAATTTGAAGCGGTTAGCTTACAAGAGGCGGCTAAATTACGCCGTAAAAATGAAATATACCTTGATCAAATTAGGAGAATTGTTGATGAAAAAAATTGATTTAAATGCAGATATTGCAGAGGGTTTTCCTTTTGATGAAAGTTTATTGCAGTTGCTTTCTTCTGCAAATATTGCCTGTGGCTTACATGCTGGGGGTGCAAAGGAAATGCAAAGTGCGGTCAAATTTGCGAAAGAAAATAAGGTGCGTATTGGCGCACACCCTAGTTTTCCTGATCGAGAAAATTTTGGTCGTACGGTAATGGCGTTGTCTTCACAGGAATTAATCGCACATTTGCGTTATCAATTAGGCGCATTAAAAGCAATTTGTGATGGCGAGGGGGCGGTAATTAGTTATGTTAAGCCTCACGGTGCGTTATATAACCAAGCGGCAAAAGATGAAAAAATAGCGCGTGTAATTGCACAAACTGTTTATCAATTTGATCCGAATTCGAAATTAATGGGGTTAGCGGGTAGTTTAATGTTGCGTATCGCAGAGGAAGAAGGGTTGCAAACTATTTCTGAAGTGTTTGCCGATCGACATTATATGCCTGATGGGAGTTTAGTGCCTCGTTATCAACCAAATGCAATGGTAAAATCTGATAAGGAAGCTATTCAACAAGTGTTACAAATGGTAACAAAGGGGCAAGTCAATGCCATTGATGGAAGCCTCGTGCCTGTAAAAGCAGAAAGTATTTGCTTACACGGCGATAATCAACATTCTTTGCAATTTGCTAAACGCATTGTGGAAGAATTAGAAAAAAATCATATCAAAATAACGGCATAAGCCGAATAAACACATAACATCAACTTAACAATGGAGGTGCTTTATGGCATCAATTACTCACAGACGAAATGCGGTTTTAGGGGCGGCTTTCTTAATGGCGACATCCGCTATTGGTCCTGGGTTTTTAACTCAAACTGCAACCTTTACCAATACTTTATTAGCAAGTTTTGGCTTTGTTATTTTATTATCAATTTTGTTAGATATTGGTGCTCAACTTAATATTTGGCGAATTGTTATTGTGTCTGGCAAACGCGCACAAGATATTTCTAATGCGGTTTTTCCGAAAGCAGGGTATTTTCTTGCTGCGCTGATTGTGATGGGCGGACTGGCTTTTAACATTGGTAATGTTGGCGGTGCGGGGCTTGGTTTAAATTCTATTTTTGGCATAGCACCAGAAATAGGCGCAGTGATTAGCGGTATTATTGCTATTTTGATTTTTTTGCGTAAAGAAGCGGGCTTATTAATGGATCGTTTTGCACAATTAATGGGCTTTATTATGGTCGCACTCACGTTTTATGTAATGTTTAAAACTGAACCGCCTGTGGCTGAAGCGGCATATCATTCCTTTATTCCAGAACAAATTGATCCCATTGCTATTGTTACATTAGTGGGGGGAACCGTAGGTGGTTATATTACTTTTGCAGGCGCGCATCGCTTATTAGATGCTGGCATTCAAGGCGAAAAAGCAATAGCTGAAGTGAGCCGTAGTTCTGTTTCAGCCATTTTAATTGCTTCAACGATGCGTATTGTATTATTTCTTGCGGTACTTGGCGTGGTGTCAAAAGGTGTGTCTCTTAATCCTAAAAATCCAGCTGAAACGCCTTTTGAATATGTAGCAGGCAATTTTGGTCAAGTGTTATTTGGGGTGGTTATTTGGGCAGCGTCTATCACATCGGTTATTGGTGCGGCTTATACTTCAGTTTCTTTCTTAACGACCCTTTGTCCAACTATTGAACGCAATCGTAATCGTTGGATTATTGCCTTTATTGTGATTTCTACCGTTGTTTTAGTCACAGTGGGAAAACCTGCTACTGTATTAGTCTTTGTGGGAACATTAAATGGCTTAATACTGCCGATTGCATTGGCATTAATTTTGTTAGCCGCTTATCGAAGCGATATTGTTGGCACTTATAAACACCCTGTTTTTTTAGCTTTTTCAGGCTGGTTTGTTGTGATTATTATGGCAATATTAAGTGGAAAAACGATTATTTCTTATATTTCTAGTTTTTTTAGCTAACTACTATTTTTGTGAAAGGATCTGCATTTCATGATGTTAAATATCAGTCATTGAAATGCAGATTTTATTTTATGATTTATTTTTTGCCTAATTGTGGCAATACGGAATCTTTAACTGCGTTTAATAAACCTGTTTGCGCATAGATACCAAGTTTACCTCGGGTATCAGACACATCTAAATTACGCATTGTTAATTGACCGATACGATCAATAGGATCAAATGGCGCATCTTCCACTTTTTCCATACTTAAACGCTCTGCTTCGTAGGTTAAGTTTGCTGATTCGGTATTTAAGATAGTGAAGTCGTTACCACGACGAAGTTCAAGGGTTACTGTGCCTGTAATTGCTTTTGCCACCCAACGTTGAGCTGTTTCACGCAACATTAACGCTTGCGGATCAAACCAACGACCTTGATATAATAAACGACCTAAACGGATGCCATTAATACGATATTGTTCGATGGTATCTTCATTGTGAATACCTGTGACTAAACGTTCGTAAGCAATATGCAATAATGCCATCCCCGGTGCTTCATAAATACCACGAGATTTGGCTTCAATAATACGGTTTTCGATTTGGTCAGACATTCCTAAACCGTGACGCCCACCAATACGATTGGCTTCTAGAATAATATCAACTGCATTATCAAAATATTTGCCGTTTAATGCCACAGGGACGCCTTCTTCAAAAGTAACTGTGACTGTTTCAGGTTTAATTTCTACATTGTCATCCCAAAATGCTACACCCATAATAGGCTTAACAATTTTCATACCTGTGCTTAATTGTTCTAAGTCTTTTGCTTCGTGAGTTGCACCGAGCATATTGGAATCAGTGGAATAGGCTTTTTCAACGGACATTTTGTAGTCAAAACCATTTTCAATAAGGAATTGAGACATTTCTAAACGACCGCCAAGTTCTTCAATAAATTTTGCATCCAACCAAGGTTTATAGATTTTTAAATTCGGGTTTGTTAATAAGCCATAACGATAGAAACGCTCAATATCATTCCCTTTGAAAGTTGAGCCGTCGCCCCAAATGTTTACATCATCTTCTTTCATTGCTGCAACAAGCATTGTGCCTGTTACTGCACGACCAAGTGGTGTGGTGTTAAAGTAGGGAATGCCGCCTGTCGAAATATGGAATGCGCCACATTGAATTGCGGCAATACCCTCGTGAGCAAGTTGTGCACGGCAATCAATTAAGCGCGCATTTTCTGCACCATACGCCATTGCTTTTTTAGGGATTGCGTTGTAATCGTCTTCATCGGGTTGCCCTAAATTGGCAGTGTAAGCATAAGGCACCGCACCTTTTTGACGCATCCAAAGTAATGCTGCGCTGGTGTCTAAACCACCAGAGAAAGCGATCCCCACTTTTTGACCTTTAGGTAAGCTCTGTAAAATAGTATTTGACATATATTTTCCTTACTAATAATTAGGATTGAATAAATAATCGATTTTTGTGAATAAAAAGTCGATAAAATATAACCGCACTTTTCCTGTTTGTCTAGTATTTTATGCATTAAGGCTAAAAATCTTTATTTGTAATAATGCATAAAAATCCCTGCTGTAAAGAGCAGGGATTTTGATCTCTATTTTGTTAATAAATCCAGTGCTTCTTGATATTTATCAACGGTTTTCTGAATAATATTTTCTGGCACTTTTGGTGCGGGGGCTTGTTTATTCCAGCCGCTATTTTCTAACCAATCGCGTACAAATTGTTTATCGAATGATGGAGGATTTGTTCCTGCTTGGTAAGTATCCACAGACCAAAAACGGCTAGAGTCTGGCGTTAATACTTCGTCCATTAAAGTGAGCGTGCCATTTTCATCTAAACCAAATTCAAATTTTGTGTCGCAAATAATAATTCCTTTAGTCAGTGCATATTCTGCAGCCGTGGTATAAAGTGCAATAGCTTTTTCTTTTACTTGTGCGGCTAAATCAGAGCCGATAAGTTTTTCACATTCTGTATAGCTGATATTTATATCGTGATTACCAACTTCTTCTTTGCTTGATGGTGTGAAAATAGCTTCGGGTAATTTGCTGGCCTCAACTAAGTTTTCAGGTAATTTTAAACCGCAAATCGTGCCTGTTTGTTTGTAATCTTTTAAACCACTGCCAGTTAAATAGCCACGTACAATAGATTCAATTTTAATCGGGATTAAACGTTTACACACGACGGCACGATCTTTGATTAAATCCGCTTCTTCTTTGGGTAGTACATCATAAACGCTGTCGCCAGTGAAATGATTGGGCATAATGTGAGCAAGTTTATTAAACCAAAAATTGGAAATTTGCGTCAGAATTTCACCTTTTCGTGGAATGGGATCATCTAAAATAACATCAAAGGCAGATAAGCGATCAGAAGCAACCATTAGCATGCGTTTATCATCGATTTCATAGAGATCACGTACTTTACCTGAATAGATTTTTTTTAGACTTAGCGTGAGGGATTGTTGTGTCATCCTTTTGCACCTGTATGAAAAAAACTAGCGAATATTATACCGCACTTTTAATGCAAATAAAGCAAACGTTTGCTATTTTTAAAAAGAAATAAAAATCCCCTGAAATTTCAGGGGAAGTATAGGGGATAAAATGTTTATTATTGGAAATTTAGTAAATCCTATGGCTTAATTATTGAGCGAGTGGATTGGGATTATCCAATACGTCCCACAGGCTTTCTTGTGGTGGTGTTTCTGTTTCAGTTGTTGGCGTGAGAGAGGGAGATGATATTTCTCCACAGAAATTCTGACCATTATTTAGCCAAACAGGAATTGTTTGATAACTCTCACAATCCCAGCCACCGTATTGATTTATCCCCACCCATTTCACTGTTGCAGGAGGCGTAATTGCTAATTTTTCAATATTCGTACGGTTTAAATAATCTTTATAAATTTGCAATGCACCAGAAGCACCAGTCAGTTTTGTTTCGCCATTATCATCGCGACCAAGCCAAACTGTGCTGATATTTTTTCCGTCAATTCCCACAAACCACGTATCGCGAGCTTCATTGGTTGTGCCTGTTTTGCCTGCTAAATGTAAATCAGCGTAATCTTTTTGCAAACTACGTGCAGTGCCTCGTTCAACAGTTTGTTGCATCGCAAATAAGGTTTGGAATGCCGCTTCTTGTGCTACCACTTGTTTTGCGGTTTTATCATGTTGATAAATGATATTTCCTTGACGATCCGCAATGGTATCGACGGTTGTGAGCGAAATTCGCCCCCCTTGATTGGCAATAGTTTGATAAAGTTTTGTGACATCATAAGGCGAGATGGTATAAGAACCGAGTAACATCGCAGGCACTTTAGGAATTTCTACATTATCCCAGCCCATCGCTTTTTGTGTGTCAATAACTTTACTCAAGCCGACTTTCATTCCAATATTCACTGTCGGAATATTTAAAGAACGGGCTAAGGCATCCGTTAACATTACCGAACCGCTATATTTTTTGTCATAGTTGCGTGGCTGCCAAGGTGGGCTACTTTTAACATTAATCGTAATTGGCTGGTTATTAATTAGGGTATTTAAACGGAACTGTTCTGGATTAGAAAGTGCGGTCAAATAAATCGATGGTTTTACTAAAGAACCAATCTGACGTTTTGCCATTAATGCACGATTAAAGCCTGCATATTGCGTTTGCAAACCGCCAACCACTGCACGAATTTCGCCTGTGCGATAATCCGTTATAATCATTGCACTTTCTAAATGGGGATTTTTCGTTTTCAGTTGTAATTGCGAAACGGTATTGACCACTGCATTTTCTGCTTGGGCTTGTTGTTTTAAATCCATTGTGGAAAAAATACGTGCGCCAAGTAAGCTGGAGATTTTATGTTCGCCTAGTTCACGACGCAAATCCGCCTGTAAAGTTTGAATAAATGCAGGATATTTACGCGAGATTTGCCCTTTCTTTTGTACACCTAAAGGTCGCTGACTTAATAATTGATAAAGTTCATCGCCGATCATTTTATGTTCAAGCATTAGCTTTAAAACAATGTTGCGACGTTCGAGTGCGTTTTGAGGATTTCGCCACGGATTATAAAGTGAAGGCCCTTTGACCATCCCCACTAAAAGGGCAATTTGATCTAAACTAATTTCACGAATTGAACGCCCAAAATAAAATTGGCTAGCTAATTCAAAACCGTGAATTTGCGTATCGCCATTTTGCCCGAGATAAATTTCATTGAGATAGGTTTCGAGAATGCGGTTTTTATCGTAACGCCAATCTAGAACCAATGACATCAAGGCTTCGTTGGCTTTGCGTGTAATGGTGCGTTCACGCGATAAAAATAAATTTTTGACTAATTGTTGAGTGAGTGTACTTCCTCCCTGTACAGTTTGACCTGCACGAATATTTGCAATTAATGCGCGTAAAATCCCCACGGGATTAATGCCATTATGTTCATAAAAGCGGCGATCTTCCGTTAAAATTAATGTATCAATTAATAAACGGGGATAATTTTGTAAAGGAATAGCTAAACGATCTTCGTTGTCTGATTGCAACATCGCAATCAATTTTGGTGCAAGACGAAATTCATCAACAGTTTTGACCGTCACTAAATCTTCAATGCGAGATAACTTATTATTGCTAAAACGCAAGCGCAAAACTCGCTGTGGTTCTGCTTTATCGGGGAAAGGAAAAGCACGGCGAAGCACTACAATGCTATCATCTTCTAACTTGAAATCGCCAGGGGCGACAACCATTGTGGTTTGGCGATATTCGTTATCTAATAAAATTTGAATGACTTCATCAAAAGCGAGATTATCGGCAATTTTCACACTTTCTAATCGACTATAAACTTCCGCAGGCAAATGCCAAATTTGTCCATCCATTTTAGAACGGATTTGCCAATCGAGATAACCGCCGTAAAAAATCGTTAAGACAAGCACAGTGAAACTAAATTTCAGTAAAAAACCTTTAAAAGTGCGGTTATTTTTTGGCGTGTTTTTCGATGATTTTTTAGCGGAGTGTTGAGAAGTCATAGTGAGTTAGGCAATAAAATCAACATAAGATTGGAGAAAATGAATAAAATCTTGCGTACCGCAAAAAGCAAGGCTTTCTTCGTCATAATAATAGAAGTCTTGTTCTAAAATTTCATCTGATTCAATGGCAAGATTGTTGGCGTGCACCATTACTTCATCAGCATTTAAAAATAACGTATATTCCGCACCGATTAAGATTTTTTCTTGATTTTCAATAAGTGATTGTGCAGTAGAAAGTGCGGTTAAAATCTTGTCTGAATTTGACCGCACTTCTGTGTTGAACCAGTTAGCAAGAGCAATGTGTTCCATTGAACATTTTACGGATACATTGCCTTGATAATGTGTAAATTGAAAATCCATCTTAGATACTAAAGGATGAACCACAGCCACAAGTGCTGGTGGCATTTGGATTATTCACAGTAAAGCGTGAGCCTTCTAAACCCTCAGTGTAATCAACCGTACCGCCGATTAAATACTGTAAGCTCATCGGGTCAATCACAAGTTGAACACCTGATTTTTCAATGGTTAAATCGCCGTCATTGACTTTTTCATCAAAGGTAAAACCATATTGGAAACCGCTGCAACCACCCCCTGTGATATACACGCGTAATTTCAAATTAGTATTTTCTTCTTCGCTGATTAAACTTTTTACTTTATTCGCCGCTGCATCAGTAAATGTCAGTGGCACTGCAATATCATCTATCATAACTATTTCCTACTTTCCTAAAATTTCAATCTCGCCATTATCTAATAACCCTTTACTCCATTCAAGTGTAATCCAGTTTTTTCCTAGAAATCGTGCTATAATCTCGCAAAGTTTTTTTCAAAAAAGTGAGATAAAAATGGCTATTCCAATTAGAACTGAAAAAGAAATTGTAAAATTACGCGAGGCATGTAAATTGGCTTCCGATGTGCTTGTGATGATTGAACCTTACGTAAAAGCAGGCGTAACCACAGGCGAACTTGATCGCATTTGCCACGAATATATGGTAAATGAACAAAAGGTTATTCCCGCTTGTTTGAATTATCACGGTTTCCCAAAGGCGACCTGTATTTCCATTAACGAAGTCGTTTGTCACGGTATCCCAAGTGACGATAAAGTGTTAAAAAATGGCGATATTGTGAATATTGATGTTACCGTGATTAAAGATGGTTATTTTGGCGATAACTCAAAAATGTATATTGTGGGCGGCGAAACGAATATTCGTAGTAAAAAATTAGTGGAAGCGGCACAAGAGGCATTATATGTTGGGATACGCACTGTAAAACCCAATATTCGTTTAAATGAAATAGGTAAAGCTGTGCAAAAATATACGGAAAGTCAAACTTTCAGTGTTGTGCGTGAATATTGCGGACATGGTGTTGGTACAGAATTTCACTGCGAACCTCAAGTATTGCATTATTACGCAGATGATGGTGGCGTGATTTTAAAACCCGGAATGGTGTTTACCATTGAACCAATGATTAACGCAGGCAAAAAAGAAGTGCGCGTGATGGGAGATGGTTGGACAGTAAAAACCAAAGATCGTAGCCATTCAGCACAATACGAACATCAACTTGTTGTCACAGAAACTGGTTGTGAAGTAATGACTATCCGTAATGAAGAAATTGCAGAAGGTCGAATTTCACGGATTATGATTAATGTGTAATCGACATTAAATTATAAGCAAGGGCGTAGATATACGCCCTTTTTGTTTTTCTTTATAATAAAGCCACTTCTAACCACTAAAGGGCAATCAACATGCTGTTTCCTTTGTCATTATCTTCTCCTTTAACGCCAAGTGCGGTCAAAATTGAGCGAGAAAATCTCAAGCAATTTGAGCTCGAGAATTTTTCTCGTTATTCCATTTTTGAGCTGATTGAAAATCGCAGTGATTTTTATGATGCCTTATTGATTCAACTTTGGCAGGAAATGGGATTAACTGAACAACTGGGGATTTCTTTAATTGCGGTGGGCGGTTATGGACGGCGTGAGATGTTTCCTTTGTCGGATTTAGATTTTTTAATTTTGGTCGAGCAAACACCAATCCCAGAAATTGAAGAAAAGATTACCCAATTTATCCAATTTTTATGGGATTGTGGCTTTGAGGTGGGACATAGTGTTCGAACCTTACAACAATGCGAATCGGAAGGAAAACAAGATATTACGATTGCCACTAATTTATTAGAAGCCAGATTTCTCATTGGAAATCGACCGCACTTTGATGCGCTAAATGAATTGGTAAAACGTGCTGATTTTTGGTCGAAAGAAGATTTTTTTAATGCCAAAGTGCAAGAGCAAATAGAACGTTATCAGCGTTATCACAATACGGCTTATAACCTTGAGCCAGATATTAAGTTCAGCCCAGGCGGTTTGCGTGATTTGCATTTGTTGTATTGGGTGGCGTTGCACCATTCGGGGGCGCTGACTCTTGAAGCTATTTTACAAAGTGGTTTTATTTATCCTCAAGAATATCAGCAACTACAAGAAAGTCGTGCATTTTTATTTAAAGTGCGGTTCGCTTTGCATTTGATTTTGAAACGTTACGATAATCGTCTGTTGTTTGATCGCCAAATTAAAGTCAGTGAATTGTTAGGTTTTCGAGGGGAAGGCAATCAAGCTGTAGAAAAAATGATGAAATGTTTTTTCCAAGCATTGCACCGCATTTCGCTGATTAGTAATTTGTTGATTCAGCATTATCGAGAAAATGTGCTTTCATCAAATCAGGCTACTGTGATTGAGCAGTTAGACGATGATTTCCAACTGATTAACCAATGCTTATGTTTGCGTAATAGCCGTGTTTTTCAAGAAAAACCAGCGCGAATTTTAGATCTATTCTTTTATTTAACGCAGTACGAACAGGCTAATATTCATTCTGATACCTTGCGTCAATTACAAATTTCCTTAGAGCAATTACCACAAAAATTATGTGAAATTCCTGCGGCTCGTGAAAAGTTTTTACGTTTATTTAATCAACCCAATGCAATTAAGCGTGCGTTTATGCCGATGCACCAATATGGTGTATTAACTGCGTATCTTCCCCAATGGCAAGCCATTGAGGGCTTAATGCAATTTGATTTATTCCATATTTATACGGTGGATGAGCATACATTACGCGTGATGTTGAAATTGGAAAGTTTTCTGTCACAGGAAAGTGCGCAAGAACATCCGATTGCCCATCGAATTTTTAGTCAACTTTCTGACCGCACTTTGCTTTATATTGCGGCGTTGTTCCACGATATTGCAAAAGGGCGGGGTGGCGATCACGCAGAACTTGGGGCAGAGGATGTGGTAAATTTTGCGCAATTACATGGTTTAGATCGTAGAGAAATTGATACCCTTGCTTGGCTAGTCCAATCCCATTTGCTGATGTCAATTACGGCACAACGCCGTGATATTCATGATCCTGAAGTCGTCATGAATTTTGCGGAAGCCGTGCAAAATCAAGTTCGATTAGATTATCTCACCTGTTTAACAGTGGCGGATATTTGTGCAACTAACAGCAATTTATGGAATAGCTGGAAACGTTCGCTTTTTGCCTCTTTATATGAATTTACTGAACAGCAATTTGCACAAGGTATGAAAGAATTGCTTGATTATTCAGAAAAATCGGAAGAAAACCGAAAACTTGCACAACAAATTTTAACGCAGGATTATTCCAATATTGCACTAATCTCGATTGAGCAATTATGGGAGCGTTGCCCTGAAGATTATTTTGTGCGTAATACGCCAAAACAAATCGCATGGCATACAAGTTTGCTGGTGGATTTAGTTGAGGCATTATTAGTGAAAATTAGTAATCGCTTTTCACTTGGTGGCACGGAAGTGTTTATTTATTGCCAAGATCAACCGCACTTATTTAATAAAGTCGTGAGTACCATTGGAGCAAAAAAATTCAGTATCCATGATGCACAGATTATTACGACACAAGATGGTTATGTTTTTGATAGCTTTATCATCACAGAACTTAACGGAGAATTAGTGGAATTTGATCGTCGCCGAGAACTAGAGCAAGCACTCACATTAGCCCTTCAAAGTGAAAAATTATCCGCACTTTCTATTACGCCGAATCGTCAGCTTCAACATTTTACTGTGCAAACCGACGTGCGTTTTTTACACGAAAACAAAAAAGAGCATACTGAAATGGAGCTGGTTGCGTTGGATAAACCTGGGTTATTAGCCCAAGTGAGCCAGATTTTCAGTGAGTTAAATCTCAATTTATTGAATGCAAAAATTACCACAGTGGGCGAGAAAGCCGAGGATTTTTTTATTTTGACGAACCAATTTGGGCAAGCACTTGCAAGAGAGGAAAGGGAAATATTAAAACAAATTCTTGTGAAAGAAATTAACTAACTAATAGTATAGTTTTACGACGATATATTCGTTGTAGAAGATTAGGTCTGATTTTCTACAAAAAAGGACGCTTTCAGCGTCCTAATTTCAAAATGATTTCGCTACATTTTTAAAGTATCACAAGCCTTTTTATTACCCTTATCACAAGCCTTACGGAACCATTCTTTAGCTTTTGAAAGGTCACGTTTAACACCTTCTCCATTGTGATACATCGTCCCCAAATTAAATTGAGCTTTTGCATGTACCTGTGCAGCTAAAGGTTGCAAAAGTTTGAGGGCAGTTTGATAGTCTCCTTTATTAGCAGCTTCCAAGCCTTGTTGAAATTTCTGTTCTGGCGTATCTGCCTAAGCCGTAGATTGAACAGAAAAAATTGAAGTAGCTAACAATGCACTAGTGAGAAATGTTTTTGTCAGTTTCATATAATAATCTCTAGATTGATTTATAGAAGACGCCAAAATTTTTGTTTGGCAATATATTTTTAGTATCTACTGAATTGTCAAACTAAAAACGAGTCGCCATTATACTTTGAATTTATAACCTAACTGAAACACTTTCTTGATTTTTTAACGTTTAAATAAGGCAATATGTGTAGCTATTCATAAGGTTGATATCTTTCTTGTTGTACTAAACAAATTATATTTGATGTCCTTATAAACTACTTGGGGGGAGCTGTTAAATTTAAATATAAAAACAATGGCGTTGAAGTGAAAAATAGGGCTTCTTGAAAAATATATTTCTAGGTAAATTTGCCTTATGTTATCCTTTGCAAAAAATTTTTAGGATCACATTATGTTGAGTATTTTTGTTACTTTTCTTGGCTCGTTTTTAACATTGATTGTGATGCGACCCGTTGCCAATTGGATTGGATTAGTCGATAAGCCAAACTATCGTAAACGTCACCAAGGCACAATTCCGCTAATCGGTGGCGTATCGCTTTTTGTCGGTAATCTTTGCTATTACCTAATGGAATGGGATCAGCTTCGATTACCGTATCTCTATTTGTTCAGTATTTTTGTTTTATTGGCGATTGGGATTTTAGATGATCGCTTTGATATTAGCCCTTTTTTAAGAGCAGGCATTCAAGCGATATTGGCGATTTTAATGATCGATCTAGGCAATATTTATCTCGATCATCTTGGTCAAATTTTAGGGCCTTTCCAATTAACGCTAGGTTCTATTGGGCTGATTATCACTGTATTTGCCACTATCGCGATTATTAATGCCTTTAATATGATTGATGGTATAGATGGATTGCTTGGTGGGCTTTCTTGCGTTTCTTTTGCGGCAATTGGTATTTTAATGTATCGAGATGGGCAAATGGATATGGCACATTGGAGCTTTGCTTTAATCCTGTCGATTTTACCTTATTTGATGCTAAATCTAGGGATTCCATTTGGACCGAAATATAAGGTGTTTATGGGCGATGCGGGGAGTACATTAATTGGTTTTACCATTATTTGGATTTTGTTATTGAGTACGCAAGGAAAAGGGCATCCTATGAATCCAGTAACCGCACTTTGGATCATTGCGATTCCTTTGATTGATATGGTTGCGATTATTTATCGCCGTGTACGTAAAGGCAAAAGTCCATTCCGCCCAGATCGTTTACACGTTCATCATTTAATGGTGAGAGCAGGTTTAACATCAAGACAAGCCTTTTTATTGATTACGCTTGTTTCGGCAGTTTGTGCAACTATTGGTATTTTAGGGGAAATTTATTATGTGAATGAATGGGCGATGTTTGTCGGCTTTTTCATTTTATTTTTCCTTTATGTCTATTCAATTACGCGTGCGTGGCGAATTACCCGTTGGGTCAGAAGAATGAAACGCCGTGCAAAACGGTTGAAAAAAGCATAAAAATAAAGGCTTGTGTTATTAAATCACAAGCCTTTATTTTTTGAGAAAATTCACCGCACTTTAGAGTTTGGGCGATATGTTTTGTAGATAGAAAAAATCCCCAGCCTTTTGGTTAGGGATTGAAATCTGGAGCGGGAAACGAGGCTCGAACTCGCGACCCCGACCTTGGCAAGGTCGTGCTCTACCAACTGAGCTATTCCCGCAGTTCACATCAGTGAATGGGGTGGCATTATACAAATATTTTTAGGGCTTGCAAGGGCAATTTCATAAAAAGAAATTTTTTTGTTGAAGTTTTCGTCAATCTAATTTGATGAAATGTTCGCGATAATAAGCTAGCTCTTTAATCGATTCTCGAATGTCATCAAGCGCCAAATGGGTATTTTCTTTTTTAAAGCTTTCTAAAATTTCAGGTTTCCAACGCGCTGCAAGTTCTTTTAATGTGCTTACATCTAAATAGCGATAATGAAAATAATCGGCTAAATCAGGCATATATTTCACTAAGAAGCGTTTATCTTGGGCAATGCTGTTACCGCAAATTGGCGACGCACCTTTCGGCACCCATTTTTTTAAAAAGTCTAAGGTTTGTAATTCTGCTGCACGTTCGGTAAGTTTACTGGCTTTTACGCGTTCAATTAAGCCGTTTTCACTGTGAGTTTTTTGGCACCAATCATTCATTTTATTGAGTAATTCATCAGACTGATGAACAGCCAATACTGGACCCTCTGCCAAAATATTCAAATTTTTATCTGTCACAATAGTGGCAATTTCAATAATACGTTCTTTTTCCGGATCTAAACCGGTCATTTCTAAATCAATCCAAATAAGATTTTGTTTATCGAATGGCATAATATCAGGTATCCTATGCAAAATTTTTTTCATTTTACCAAAAACAAGGGAAAAAACGACCGCACTTTTATGGCTAAACGTAAATTAACTCAAAACCAAACTAGAAGAATTCAATCGAATAATGCGAAAACATTATTGCATCGCCACAAGAAAAAAGACATTGAATGGTCAGATGAAATGCTGGGCGAATCGCAAGAAGGCGTTGTGGTCACACGTTATTCTATTCACGCAGATGTTGAAAATGAACAAGGCGAAATTTATCGTTGTAATTTACGTCGTACCCTGTCGAGTTTGGTGGTGGGAGATAAAGTTGTTTGGCGTAAAGGCAATGAACAATTACAAGGTGTGAGCGGCGTGATTGAGGCAATTCATCCGAGAGAAAATGAAATATCTCGTCCCGACTATTATGATGGTTTGAAACCCATTGTGGCGAATGTTGATCGTATTATTATTGTATCAGCAGTATTGCCAACGCTTTCCTTAAATATTATCGATCGTTATCTTGTTGTGTGTGAAATAGCTGAAATAAAGCCATTAATTGTTTTGAATAAAGTGGATTTATTGACGCAAGAACAGCGTCAAGAAATTGAAGAACAACTTAAAATTTACCAAGATATTGGCTATGAAATTTTAATGATTTCAGCAAAGAGCGGTGAAAATATGGAAAAATTGACCGCACTTTTGGCACAAGGCACAGCGATTTTTGTTGGGCAATCTGGTGTTGGTAAATCGAGTTTAATTAATCATATTTTGCCTAGCGTAAATGCTCAAGTGGGAGACGTGAGTGAAACATCAGGCTTAGGACAGCATACCACAACATCATCGCGTCTTTATCATTTGCCACAAGGCGGTAATTTAATTGATTCGCCCGGAATTAGAGAATTTGGGCTTTGGCATTTAGATGCAGAGCAAATTACAAAAGGCTATCGAGAATTTCAATATTTTTTGGGTACCTGTAAATTCCGTGATTGTAAACATTTGAGCGATCCAGGGTGTGCGTTACGTGAAGCCGTTGAGCAAGGGAAAATTTCGCCTGTTCGTTATGATAATTATCATCGATTAATTGAAAGTTTAAGTGAAACAAAATCACAACGTCATTTTTCAGTAGTTTAACGATTGAGATTGTGAATAATAAATAAGCTATTTAGCTTATTTTTATGATTTAATTAGGGCTTTTTGGTGTTTATTCTTGATTATTTTGTTTTGAAAAAGGATACTAGGGCAATTTTCTGGTTTTATATTTTTAATCATTGATTAGTCGAGGTAGCATTATGTATTCAAAAGATGTGGAAATTATTTCGTCAAACGGTTTACACACGCGTCCTGCTGCACAATTTGTGAAAGAAGCGAAAGCATTTTCTTCTGAAATTACAGTAACCTCTGGGGGGAAAAGTGCAAGTGCAAAGAGCTTATTTAAGTTGCAAACATTAGCTTTAACGCAGGGAACAATACTTACCATTTCTGCCGATGGCGAGGACGAGCAACAGGCAGTTGAACATTTAGTTGCGTTAATTCCTACTTTAGAATAATTCTTACTTAGCCATAAAATTGTGAAATTTTATGGCTATTGTTTATTTATTACTTTGTTAATTGTTTCGGAAGGTATCTATGATTTCTGGCATTCTCGCATCCCCAGGTATTGCCTTTGGTAAGGCACTTGTTCTTAAAGAAGAAAAGATTGTTCTTGATACGCAAAAAATTACAGATGATCAAATTGATGAAGAAGTTGCTCGATTTTATGAAGGGCGTGCTGCGGCGGTAGAACAACTTAATTCAATTAGAGAACGTGCATTAATTTCTTTAGGCGAAGAAAAAGCCGCAATCTTTGAAGGTCACTTGATGATTCTTGAGGATGAAGAATTAGAAGAAGAAATTCTTGATTATCTTCGTTCAAATAAAGTGAATGCAGGGGTTGCAGCGAGTAAAATTTTAGATCAACAAGTGACAATGTTATCTGAAATTGATGATGAATATTTGAAAGAACGTGCAGGCGATATTCGGGATATTGCTAACCGTTTAGTTAAAAATATTTTGGGCATGCACATTGTTGATCTTGGCGATATTCAGGAAGAATCTATTCTTGTTGCTTATGATCTGACTCCCTCAGAAACCGCCCAACTTAATCTCGAAAAAGTATTAGGGGTTGTCACTGATATTGGTGGCAGAACTTCCCATACTTCGATTATGGCGCGTTCTTTAGAATTGCCAGCGATTGTCGGCACAAATAAAGTGACTAAATTAGTCAATACGGGCGATTACTTAATTTTAGATGCGATAAATAATCAAGTTTATATTAATCCAACGGCATCTCAAATTGATGAATTAAAAGCACTTGAAGCGAAAATTTCTGAGGAAAAAGCAGAGTTAGCTAAATTAAAAGATCTTCCAGCTATTACATTGGATGGACATAAGGTTGATATCGTCGCGAATATCGGGACGATTCGTGATTGTGACGGCGCAGAACGTAATGGAGCGGAAGGGATTGGGCTATACCGAACTGAATTTTTATTTATGGATCGTGAACAGCTTCCCACAGAAGAAGAACAATTTATTGCCTATAAACAAGTGGTAGAAGCAATGAACGGACGCTTAACTGTGCTTCGTACGATGGATATTGGCGGCGATAAAGAGCTTTCATATTTAGATTTACCAAAAGAAATGAATCCATTCTTGGGATGGCGTGCAATTCGCATTGCGTTAGATCGTCGTGAAATTTTAAATGCACAATTACGTGCGGTATTGCGTGCTTCAGCTTTTGGTAAATTGGCAGTGATGTTCCCGATGATTATTTCGGTAGAAGAAATTCGAGAATTAAAAGCGGTTATTGAAACATTAAAGGCGGAATTACGTGAAGAAGGGAGAGTTTTTGATAATAACATACAAGTGGGTGTCATGGTTGAAACCCCCTCTGCTGCGGTAAATGCAAAATTTTTAGCAAAAGAAGTAGATTTCTTTAGTATCGGAACTAATGATTTAACTCAATATACTTTGGCTGTAGATCGCGGTAATGAGTTTATTTCCCATCTTTATAATCCGATGCATCCCTCTGTGCTTGGTTTAATTAAACAAGTGATTGATGCTTCTCACGCAGAAGGAAAATGGACAGGAATGTGTGGGGAATTAGCTGGGGATGAACGTGCAACTTTATTATTGCTTGGTATGGGATTGGATGAATTTAGTATGAGTGCGATTTCTGTACCTCGCATTAAAAAATTAATCCGTAATGTAAATTTCCAAGATGCAAAAGCGCTTGCTGATGCCGCATTACAAAAACCGACTGCTGCAGAAATTGATCAATTAATTGAAGAATTTTTGCTGGAAAATTCATTAAATTAAACAAAAGTATTTGATTTTACGTTAAAATAGCAGCCATCTTGAATGGATAGGAGATTAAAATGGGCTTATTTGACAAGTTATTTGGTTCAAAAGAAAACAAATCTGTGGAAGTTGAAATTTATGCACCGATCTCTGGCGAGATCGTTAATATTGAAGATGTTCCTGATGTGGTTTTCTCTGAAAAAATCGTTGGCGATGGTGTTGCTGTTCGTCCTATTGGTAACAAAATCGTTGCGCCAGTGGATGGTGTGATTGGTAAAATTTTTGAAACCAATCACGCTTTTTCAATGGAATCAAAAGAAGGCGTAGAATTATTTGTACACTTTGGTATTGATACTGTTGAGTTAAAGGGGGAAGGCTTTACTCGTATTGCGCAAGAAGGGCAATCTGTTAAGCGTGGCGATACTGTGATTGAATTTGATCTTGCGCTATTAGAATCAAAAGCAAAATCTGTCTTAACACCAATCGTAATTTCAAACATGGACGAAATTTCTTGTATCGTAAAAAAATCAGGCGAAGTAGTGGCTGGAGAATCAGTGGTATTAGCCTTAAAGAAATAATTTGTTTACGGTAAAAAAAGTCCGCCTTTGTGCGGATTTTTTATTTATTATAGTTACCTAGGGTAAGTATACCCTAGGCTAATTTAAGTGCTACCCCGTTGGGGTAGTTTTACGCTCAGAAACGACCGCACTTTCTTTGAAACAAGGTGAGGTTGCTTTTATTACTGCAAATGCTTCTTATGAAGTGGACGGCTTAATTGAAGGCTATGCAGTGGTCGCGAAATTGCCTTGATAAAGTCTTACCAAAAAAGTATAGTCCTCTTAATCTTTTATTAAGATTTATTTGTTTTAATACACACATCCAAGCAATGGTGCTTGAAATTAACTAACTTAAAAAGGAAACGTTATGAAAAAATTTACATTAGCAACAATCTTCGCATTAGCAACCACTTCAGCATTTGCTGGTTTTAATGGCAATAATAGTCAAGGTGGTTTTCAACAAACAGCCCCTGCTGCAATTAGCGTAAAACAAGCTTTATCTGCGGCTGATAATTCAATGATTACTTTGGTGGGTAATATTACACAACAAATTGATGACGATGAATTTTGGTTTACTGATGGGACAGGGCAAATCAAGATTGAAATCAAAAAACGCGTTTGGAATGGTTTAAATGTAGAGTCAAAGGATAAAGTGAAAATTTATGGAAAATTGGATAATGAAGCCTTTGAGAAAGCAGAACTTGATGTATTGCGCGTTGAAAAAGCAGAATAATTTTCTTTGAAATAGCGGGCATTAGCTCGCTATTTTTGTTTATAAAGTGCGGTCAATTTTTTATGAGAATTTTATTGATAGAAGACGATAATCTAATCGGCAATGGGTTGCAGATTGGTTTAACTAAACTTGGTTTTGCGGTGGATTGGTTTACCGATGGAAAAACAGGAATGGCTGCTTTAACCTCTGCACCTTATGATGCGGTGGTATTGGATTTAACCTTGCCTAAACTTGATGGATTAGATGTATTGCAACAATGGCGATCTAATCATCAAGATGTTCCCGTATTAATTTTGACTGCTCGTGATACTTTAGATGAACGAGTTAAAGGTTTACAAAGTGGTGCAGATGATTATCTTTGCAAGCCTTTTGCTTTGGCTGAAGTCGCCGCACGTTTACAAGCCCTTATTCGTCGTTGTTATGGACATCATCATTCGGTAATAGAACAGTCTGGTGTTAAGCTCGATCAGAATCAACGTTCCGTTTGGCTGAATAATCAACCTATTTCTTTAACAAGCCGTGAATATAAATTATTAGAATTACTTATGCTGAATAAAGATCGTGTGTTGTCTCGCACATCGATTGAAGAAAAATTATCCAGTTGGGATGAAGAAATTAGCAGTGGCGCATTGGATGTGCATATTTATAATTTACGCCAAAAATTGGGGAAACAATTTATTCGAACAGTACACGGTGTTGGTTATGCGCTGGGACAAGTTGAAAAATGAAAAATAGAAGTCTCACTTTGCGTCTTATTTCCGTGCTTTCTTTAACCGCACTTTTAGTTTGGTTTGGTTCTACGCTTGTGGCTTGGTGGCAAGTACGTCACGATGTGAATAAAGTTTTTGATGCACAACAAGTTCTCTTTGCCGAACGGCTCGCTAATTCTGATTTAAGTGCTATTTTGTTGGAATCTAGCACAAAGCTAGATAAAAATTCACAGTCGGCATTAAAAAAAAGTTATGACGATGATGCCTTAGCCTTTGCTATTTTTTCTCAAACAGGGAAACTTTTATTTAGTGATGGACGAAATGGAAAACGTTTTATTTTTAATAATAAAATGGGGTTTCATAATGCGAATATTTATGATGATGACGATAAATGGCGAATTTTTTGGCGTACGGCAGCTAATGGAGAATTATTTATCGCAGTAGGGCAAGAATTAGATTACCGTGAAGATTTAATTGAAGAAATGATTTTTGGGCAAATGTGGATTTGGTTTGCGAGTTTGCCTATTCTGATCATTATTTTAGGCTGGTTAATTCATAAAGAACTTCGACCAATTAAGCGTTTAAGCCAAGAAGTGCAAAGTCGAAAATCTGGCGATGTATCACTGCTTAATCCTTCGGGTTTACCCGTTGAAATGTTGCCCTTAGTAAAAAATTTAAATCAATTTTTTGACCGCACTTCGGCTATGTTGCAACGAGAACGTCGTTTTACTTCAGATGCTGCACACGAATTACGTAGTCCATTGGCGGCATTGCGTATTCAAACTGAAGTTGCGCAACTCGCAAATGATGATGCGTCTTTGCGTGAGCAAGCCCTTATCCATTTAACGCAAGGCATTGATCGGGCTTCGCAATTGATTGAACAATTATTAACGCTCTCCCGCTTGGATAATTTGCAAGCCTTAGAAACACTACAGCCGCTTGATTGGGAAGCCATTGTTCAATCATTAATTTCTGAGCGTTATTTTGTGGCAGAAAAACGTAAAATTACCTTGGTTTTTGAGAAAGAATCTGAACCAAAGCAAAAACAAGGGCAATCAATTTTAGTTTCATTGATGCTTAGAAATTTACTCGACAATGCCATTAAATATTGTCCAGAAGAAACAACCGTTTCAGTAAAAATAGCATCTTCTCAGATTATTATTGAAGATAATGGTGGCGGCGTTGAGCCTGAAGATTTGAAAAAACTTGGTCAGCGTTTTTATCGTCCAGCTGGGCAAAATGAAAAGGGCAGTGGCTTGGGGCTTTCTATTGTTATGCGAATTGCGGAATTACACGGATTTAAAGTGCGGTTAGAAAATGTAATAAAAGAAAGTCAAAGAATTGGCTTAAAAGCAATAATATACTTGTAGAAATGGCTTTAAAATAAATGATATTTGTGCGGTAAATTATTTTGTAAATTTTACCGCACTTTTCACTTTAGCTTTCGCTAATTTGAAATAATGACTGTATTTTGTTAATATATACAAGTTTTTGGAAACAATCCTTCAATTCCTACTGAACGTTTCCTTCAAAATCGCACTTCTATGTGCTGTCCTTTGTAGTGGTTCCATTACACATTTTTGCCTCTAGGCAATTTTTATTAAATCTATTCACTTAATCGTTAAGGGGAAAAGTTTGTCTTTATCTCAATTTATGACAAAGAGAACGTCATTTAATCCTTTGGTAATTGGCGTTACATTATTTTTTGTGTTGTTACTGATGGCAATGATTTTTATTGCGCCAGAGCAAACACAGGCATTATTGAATCAAGCTAAAAGTGGTATTTTTGCTAATTTTAGTTGGTTTTATGTACTCACTTTTTCAGTGTTTTTAGGATTTTTATTAATTTTATCAGTAAGTAGTCTTGGCAATATAAAATTAGGGCAGGATGAAGAAGAACCTGAATTTAGTTTCTTATCTTGGCTTGCGATGTTATTTGCCGCAGGAATGGGAGTTGGATTGATGTTTTTTGGCGTAGCAGAACCATTAACCCATTATCTTTCTGACATTACAACAGGTTCAGCTGAACATAAACAACAAGAGGCTTTACTTCACACTCTGTTCCACTGGGGCATTCACGCGTGGGCAGTGTATGGCACCATTGCTTTAGCATTGGCTTATTTTGGGTTTCGTTATAAATTACCTTTAGCGTTGCGTTCTTGTTTTTATCCTTTATTAAAAGATCGTATTAATGGCAAAATCGGCGATGCGATTGATGTTATGGCATTACTTGCCACATTATTTGGGATTATTACTACATTAGGTTTCGGTTCATCACAGCTTGGAGCAGGGCTTGAACAAATAGGTTGGATAAGTCAGAACAGTTTTGGTTTACAAGTTGGCGTTATTGTTGTGGTGATGTGTTTAGCGGTGTTTTCTGCCATTTCTGGTGTTGGAAAAGGCGTGAAAATATTAAGTGAAATTAACTTAACTTTAGCATTTTGTTTACTTCTTTTTGTTTTAATTGCAGGGCCTACGTTATACCTTTTATCTGCATTTAGCGACAATATGGGAAATTATTTCAGCAATTTAGTGCAACTCAGTTTTAAAACCTATGCTTATGAACAAGAACATACTAGCTGGTTTAGTGGATGGACTGTGCTTTATTGGGCTTGGTGGTGTTCTTGGGCTCCGTTTGTGGGTTTATTTATTGCCCGTATTTCTAAAGGGCGAACTATCCGTGAATTTATTTTTGGTGTATTAGTTATTCCAAGTTTATTTGGTATTTTATGGTTTACTGTTTTTGGTAATACAGCGGTATGGCTAAATGATGGCATTGCTGCAGGTGGGCTTGGCGAATTTATTTCTTCCCCAGAAATTTTATTATTTAAATTTTTAAATTATCTGCCTTTACCAACAATAACTGGTTTTGTGAGTTTATTAGTGATTTCATTGTTTTTTATCACTTCAGCGGATTCAGGCATTTATGTGTTAAACAACATTGCATCTCGTGATAAAAGTTTAGCTTCGCCTGCGTGGCAAGCCATAATGTGGGGAACTTTAATGTCTGTTGTTGCGATTGTGCTTATGCAGTCTGGTGGACTTGCTAATTTGCAAACAATGACATTAATTGTTGCTTTGCCTTTTGCTTTATTGATGTTGGTAATGTGTTTTAGTTTATGGAAAGGCTTAATTGCGGATAAAAAATATTTTTCTACTAAAGTCAATCCAACTAGCATTTTCTGGAGCGGCGATAAATGGAAATCACATTTAGAGCAAATGATGAACCAAACGCAAGAGAAAGATATTTTACGTTTTCTTAAAAATACGGCGTTACCCGCTATGCGAGAATTACGTCAAGAATTAACAGGAAAATATAATTTAAGTGTAGAAATCAACACATTATTTGAACAAGAAGAGCCAGCTTTGGAATTGGTAATTCATAAAGAATCAATGCGAGATTTTATGTATGGTATTAAATCTGTTGGGCGAGAAGTGTCAGAGCAATTAATTAACGATGAAAATCTACCGCACATTCAGCATAGTGTCACTTACGAGCCTTACACTTATTTCTTTGATGGACGAGTCGGTTACGATGTTCAATATATGGATCAAGATGAATTGATTGCTGATATGTTGAAACAATATGAGCGTTATTTAAGTTTGCTTGATGATGTGGGTCAGGAACTAATGGCACACGAGCAAACCGAACTAGCAGAGTAATCGATTTAAAGGTGCAACGTGTGCCAGTTTTGTGGTTATTTAATTCTTAGTTAATATTTAAAGATTGTGGATTACTAACAATCCACAATTTTTAAAAAACGAAAACTAATATTCTCCTTTATATTCACGAATATCCACTGTTGTATCATAAAGTCCAATTTGTTCTGAATGATGTTTCACAACACCAGTATACTCAAGACTGCTATCTTCATAGCGTTTGAATTTAAATACAGCATCATTCATCAAACCTTTATTAAACAAATTAAGGCTGACTAATAGATCAAAATCGGCTTGCGTTAAGCCTGTCACTTTTTGGAACAAACCTGTATCAAGCTGACGAATCACATCTTCTAACATATATTCGCGGTAATCGGTCAAATACATAAAAATCGGAATACGGGTGGCGAACTTCATCAATTTTTCTTGAATCTGTTTACGCAAACTTTTCTCCGCTTTTTCTTCCTCCGAAATGGCTTTTTTCTCTTGCGGTATGGGATTATTACCTGCCTCTTTTTTCGCTTTTTTAACCGCTTCTGATTTATTGATGATGGTTTCTAAATCTAAATTTAACTGACGGAAGCCTTCAATATTCATCAATGCTTTCATTGCCTGATCGTTATTTTTCAGTTTTCTAAGTGTGTCATTGTCCACATTCACTAACAACGCACTTTCCCAACGGCGTGCCAAAAGTGTTGCCGTTGTGCCACTCATCGCCATATCTAAAATGCCCGAGGCATCAATCGCTCGCATTGAACTGCCATCATATGCCAATACAGGCAAAAATTGGATAAATTCCGCCACTTTACGTTCTGGGTTAATGCTCTCTGTATTCAGTTGGCAGCTGTAATCAGCCAGCTGTCTCAATGCTCGGTCTGGTGCGAAATCAAACACATAGCAATTCTCTTTTAGAATACATTGTGCATTGGGATTATTCGGATCTTGCCCACTTAACACCCACGGTGTTTGCACGCGGAAGGCTGCTTGGAAATAAGTTTCCGGGCTGGCAAGGTTTCGCAACATAAAAATCCCTGCCCAAGGTGCAACGGATACACCTGTCGTTAATTTGCCACAGCTAAGCGTAATACTTTTGGTTTTAAGCGGATCTTGCATTGCTTTTTTTACGGGAATTAATGCATCAGCCCCCATGCCTGCTTCATTACCTGCCGCCACAATAATTTGATAATTGTGGTAAAACGTATTTTGCGGTTGAGCCAATAAATTCCGCATTGCATAACAGCTTGCCACATTTGGTAAGAACCAAAGGGTGTGTAACAAACTGCCTAATAAATTGACATCACTAAATGGCATTGGTGGGCGATCTGTTCCCATTTTGAGATTATCTACCGTAGTAGAAAGTAGCTGCCCACGAATAAGATCTAACCATTTTTGCACTTCATTTTGGTATTTAAATTTCGCTTTTTCTCCTTCACCTGTATCAGAGAAAAATACGTTTAAATCAAACTCAGCAAACTCTCCTTTTAAGGCAACTTCACGAATTTCATCGGGTAATTGATAAGTCAGCATCACCATTTTCGGCAAGGCTAAATAAGGGTTATTTTCACCCTCCCACGCATTTTTGGCTTTTTGTTCATCGGAATACGTCCAGTTGAAAATTTGCTCTTCAATAAACTCGCCCGAATTGATGGCGCGGAATGGCGTACCCGATAAATAAAGGTAGTGATCGGTGGTAATTGGTAACAATTTTTCATCAAAGTAGTTGGGCGAATCAAGCTCCATTTCGTGCTCTTCAGCTTTCTGTTGCTTGAATTGCTCTTTCTCCCAATCGTTAAAGAGATCTTTCGCCTTGTCGCGCCACGCCCCGTAGTGATATTCATCAAAAACCACACAATCCCAATTGATAGCGTGTACCCATTCATTTTTGAGCTTAATCCCGCCCGCTTTGCTTTTGCCCAAATAATCTTGGAACGAACCAAAACAAACCTGCGGAAAATTGGCATTCATTTGCCAATCTTTTTCTTCCGTCACGAATGACCAATTTTGGAAATCAAGGTGATTTTCCAAATCTTCTTGCCACGCGTTTTGTACTGCAGGTTTAAACGTTAGTACTAATACTTTCTTCCACCCCATTCTTTTTGCTAATTGGTACGCTGCAAAGGTTTTCCCAAAACGCATTTTGGCATTCCAAAGAAAATGGGGAATTTTATCTTGATTAAGTGGGTCATTTGCAAAATTTTGGAAATAATCAACCGCTTTTTCCACCGCACTTTGCTGTTCAGGCCGCATGCTGAAGTTAAAAATCGCTTGGCGTTTCTGCACTACGCCCGTTTTTACTTCTAATAATGCCGCTTGTACTGCTTTTAAATCACATTTAAACCATTCACCATCAAGACGTTCTATGCCATGCTTAAGCAGTACTTGATGCACTTCGTGATCAGTAAAAAATGAACCATCTTCACGGATTGCCTCTTCGTCTAGTTCAACGCGGTAGCTTTGAGAAGGTAACGCAACAGGATATTGTTCTTTTAAACGTTCCGTTACAGTTCTTGTGGTGTAACCGACTTTTAAGCAATTGGGATAACGGGTGTCAGCATAGGCATAAATTCTTGGGCGGTGTAGCGGTGAAAGGTAGCTCATTGTTTTTCCTTTGTGATATTACAAGCGTATAAAATATAAATTTTTCTCAAAAACTCCCCTCTTTTCTAAAGAGGGGGATCTTGAGCGTTATTCATTTGTCATCGGGCGAATCATTGATTCAATAAATTCAATTTCTGATTCATTTAAACCATATTTCTCATAGAGTTCTTTGTCTGTCCATGGTTTAGAGAAGTCTTGCATTGGAACAAATTGATATACCCCTCTAGGACCATTTTGTGTTTTCTTTTTAATACTAACTAAATAACGAAAAAATTTCGTTTGGATATAAGAAATAATATTTTCACATTCTAATTTTGTTAGAGTATGAATTTTAGGATCATATCCAATTACCAAATATGTTTGAGAACAGACACTATTAGGCTCACCATAAAATGGCTTACCTAATACTATAGATTTAGACCCATTAGCTGCGGGAATGTAAACCTTATTTAGGTCTTTAGACTGTATATTTTTAGGTATTTGTTCTTTACTAATCCAACCAAAGCCTTGTGATTCAATCGTCTTGTTAAGATAATATTTGATATTCTTATCTTTTGTTTTATCCCTTGAAAACCCATCCCACTTTGAAGTTAGATTCTTTTTATTTGTAAAAAAGTCTTTAGGACTAACTAAACTGGAGAAATTACTATCATCATTTTCAAAATAGTTTCCTTCAATATTTACAATCTTATCTATTAAGTTGAAAGTTCTAGGATCTCGAATGACAATGCTTGAATTGCTATTACTCAAATAATCATAGCGATGAATAATCTCTTCACTATCAGTATGATAATAGTAATTACGTTTTCCAATATAATTCTTATCCCATAAAAAATAATTAACCCCACCTTCAATTGGAACACCAGGGAAACATTCACTAGATGTTTCGAAATCGTGAATAATTTTGAATTTATTTGATGATATTATTTTATCTATCCAATCATTAGGTATTCCCTCTGTGCTTTTTGTCATCCAACGGCTAGGCGTAATCATACATAAATATGTTGGTTCTAATTTTATACCTGTCTCAATAAAAAGATGGTAAATAGATTTTGCTTTTGAACTATTTCCGCCATCATTTCCCACCCCTAATTGATAAGGTGGATTTCCAATAATTACATCAAATTTCAATGGTATATTCTTGCTAATTTCATTTAATTCTTTATGGATAAAAGCATAAGCATAGCTTTCGAAATTATCACCGCGTTTATAAGTATTTACTTGCTCATTCACACCGCACTTCACGCAACGTCCGTTTTCCCATTGGTGTTTTAGCGGAGAATAAAAAATATTGCCTTGCGGATCGTTAAATCCCTCACAAACAGAAAATTTTCCATTGGCTTCACGGCTGCAATAAAGTGTGCGACGGGCAAGTAAGGCAGTGAGTTCGGTGATGCCTAACCCAAAAATTTGTTTGGTTAGAATATGGTTGATTCGTGTTTGTAAATCGGGGATTTCGTCTTTCAATCCTTCCAATAAGCGTTTGGCAATTTCTCGTAAAAACACACCTGATTTAGTAGCTGGATCGAGAAATGTTGTTTGTGATGAATGGAATAATTCTTGCGGCAATAAATCCAACATTTGATTGGCAAGTGCAGGCGAGGTGAACACTTCATCGTTTGATAAATTCGCCAAGCAAGAAAGCACGTCAGGGTTATAGTTTATCGATGGGTTTTGCATTTTGGATGTCCAGAAAATAACAGCTTCGAAATTCTTGTAAGGATTGATAAGGCGAACCCGCGTTATCCACCAAATATTGATATTGGAAATCGTGCCGTTTGAGCGAAAATTTGCGAGGAAACGACACAGGCGACCATTGAGAAAAATGCAAAAATTCTTGACTCTCGGTGTAGCACATAGTTAAGGCATTTCCTTGTACAATGTTCAGGCTCAGAATAAAAGCCACCACCGCAATGCAATCAGGATTAGTCTGGTTGGGAAATGTTTGTTCATATTGCAAAATAAAATAAGAAAGTAACCGCTTGCGACAGGCTTCGACGTTATCTTTTAAAAGCTCAATGCCATAAATAGAGCAAATCGCTAGCACAGCATAAAACTCGTATTCTCGTTGTGAAGTGCGGTAGTTTTTTTCAACGATTTCTAATTTTCTTTTCAAAATTTGAATTAAAAAATTGCCATCGCCACAAGCGGGCTCAAGAAAACGGGATTCAATCCGTAAGGTTTCATCTTTAACAAGATCTAACATCGCATTTACTTCTTGCTCACGAGTAAACACTTCCCCATGATCCGCAACACGCTGTTTTGATTTAATTTGTTTGGTCATAACGTAATTAACGTAACTTTTAACGTAATTTAAAGCGTAATTATAATAATTGTTACGTAATTTTTAATCAAGATTTTCGTAAATCAAAAAGATTTGTTTAAAGTTGTAGATATGAATGAAAAAGAAAAATTTGCAACAAATTTACGTCGTATCTTGATTGAGAAGGGCTATGAACCAAAAGCCTCGGTAATTGAGCGTGAATTTAACTTACATCATTATGGTAAACCGATTGGTTTGCACGCTGTCGCTCGCTGGTTAAGAGGAGAGGGATTGCCTTCGCTTGCTCGCTTACAAACCTTAGCGAAATGGCTTGAAATTGATATTCAAGAATTAGTATCAGATAAAAGAGCCTATCAAGTTGCAAAATTAGAAAAGAAAAAAGAACCGAATAAGCATATTTGGGAAAGTGCGGCAAGCTATCAAGATCAAACGCTTTTTCAGATATTCTTGAATTTGCCACAAGAGCAGAAAAAAGTGGTACGTGAGGTGATTATGGCGATGGATAAGGCGTATCGTTCGGGAAAATAATACGAATAACCGCACTTTTCAAAAGTGCGGTTATTTTTATACCTATTTTATTTAACCTGATTAATCAAAAATTGGGTTAATAGCGAAACTGGGCGACCTGTTGCACCTTTATTTGTGCCTTGTAACCAAGCCGTACCTGCAATGTCTAAATGTGCCCAGCGATATTTTTTCGTGAAGTTAGACAAAAATGCACCAGCAGTAATTGCGCCCCCCCAGCGACCGCCAATATTGGCAAGGTCGGCGAAAGGCGATTTCAATTGCTCTTGATATTCTTCGCTTAATGGTAAACGCCACGCTTTGTCAGTAGTTTCTGTTGAGGCTTGGAGTAGTGCATTGGCAAGAGCGTTATCTGTAGAAACTAATCCGCTATTGTGTTGGCCAAGGGCAACCACACAAGCCCCCGTCAAGGTTGCAACATCAATAACAAGCTCTGGTTCAAAACGTTCAACATAAGTAAGGGCATCACAAAGGACTAAGCGACCTTCTGCATCGGTATTGAGCACTTCTACGGTTAAACCGTTCATGGTAGTCAGAATATCGCCTGGGCGATAAGCATTGCCATCTGGCAGATTTTCACAACCAGCTAAAACACCAATAATGTTTAAAGGCAAATTCAACTCTGCAATGGCTTTCATTGTGCCGAAGACAGAGGCAGCCCCACACATGTCATATTTCATTTCATCCATGTCAGCGGCAGGTTTAAGTGAAATACCGCCCGCATCAAAGGTTAATCCTTTGCCGACAAGTACAATGGGTTTTGCGGTTTTATCTGGCGCATTATTGAATGTTAAAACAGACATATAAGCACGGTTTTCAGAGCCTTTTGAGACGGCAAGATAAGCGTTCATTCCAAGTTTTGCCATTTCTTCTTCATCCACAACTTTCAAAGAAAGTGCGGTAGAATTTTCTGCTAAATTTTTTGCTTGTTCAGCAAGATAAGCAGGATTGCAGATATTTGGCGGCATATTTGCGATGTCGCGTGCTGCTTTTATACCTGAGCTAATCGCATTGGCATGAGCAATAGCTTGTTGTGCTTGTTTGCAATCTGTATTAAAGATGAAGGATTCTAAAACAGAGGTTTCCGCTTTTTGAGATTTGAAATGATCAAATTGATAATTAGTGTGTTCAATCGTTTCAATGGCAAAGCGGATATTCCAATAAAGATCGCGATCTTTTAATTCAATTTCAGTTAAATAAGAAACGACTTCACGTGTGTTCGTTTCTTTTAGCGTTTTTAATACAGCTTGGATAATTTGTTTATATTGACGCTCCGTGAGTTCTCCTTTTTTGCCACAGCCAACGATTAATACGCGTTTAGCAGATAAACCTTGAAGATCACGAAGTAAAACGATTTGGGCTAATTTTCCAGTTAGCTCACCTGATTTCACTAAATCGTTTAAATAGTCTTGGGTTAATTGATCGATTTCATTAAAACTTTTTGAAAATTCATTATTTTCATAGACGCCTAAAACAATGCAATCAGTGGTTTGAGAAAGTGCGGTATTTTTTGCTTGATATTTCATTTGTTGTCCTTAAATTTCTGTTTAATTCAGCGAAAATAAGGTATCATACCCGACCGATTTTATCCAGTTTTCCCCCGTTTAGATTTAGAAAAACAAACGAAATAAGATGATTTTAATTCGATATTTAATAAAAGAAGTTTTCAAAAGCCAAATCGCAATTTTACTAATTTTGCTATTGATTTTTTTTAGTCAGCAGTTTGTACGTGTATTAGGTGCGGCGGCAAATGGGAATGTGCCAGCTGATTTGGTTTTCTCTTTATTAGGCTTAGGAATGCCGACAATGGCTCAGTTGATGTTGCCGCTATGTTTATTTATTGCAATTTTACTGACTTTTGGTCGCCTTTACGCTGAAAGTGAAATCACAGTGATGCGCGCATGTGGTGTAGGGCAACGGATTTTGGTTAAAGTGGCATTGATTATGTCTTTATTAACAGCAGGTATTGCCGCTTATAACGCATTATGGCTTTCGCCTTGGGCAATTCAAAAACAAGTGAATATAGTGGAAGATGCAAAGGCTAATCCAACCGTTGGCGTGCTGTCTTCAGGTCAGTTTATTTCTACCAACAACAATAACGTTGTGTTATTTATTGATAAGATTAAAGATAACCAAATCCGCAATGTTTATTTATTTCAAATGACACCTCAAAAACAAACAAAACCTTCAGTGGTAACGGCTGAAAAAGGGGAATTAATTGCGTTACCAAATGGCGATCAAGTATTAAATTTGAAAAATACAAAAAGGGTTGAAGGAACCTCTGTTTTGCCAGATTTTCGCATTACACATTTTGATGAATATCGCGCCTATTTAGGTTATCAAGCAGCAGAAAATACCAATGATGAAGCAGCAGAATTAACATTATCTCAACTTATCGATTTAGATTCTTCTTCTGCGAAAGCTGAATTGCATTGGCGTATTACCTTAATTTTGGCAGTGCCATTAATGGCATTGATTGCTGTACCATTAAGTCGCGTAAATCCTCGACAAGGTAGATTTGCCAAAATTTTACCCGCACTTTTACTCTATTTAATTTATTTCTTGTTACAAAGCTCTTTTAAATCTGCAGGTGCAGCGGGAAAATTAGAGGCTGAACTCTTAATGCCGCTTGTTAATATCGGATTTTTCTTACTTGCGGTGGTGTTGAATAGCTGGGACAGTAAAATAATGTATAAATTTCGCTATTTATTTAGTCAGAAAGGATCGGCAAAATGATAAATACCCTTGATCGTTATATTGGAAAAAGTATTCTTGGCGCGATTTTTGCTACTTTAATGACTTTAGTGGGATTGTCGGCGATTATTAAATTTGTCGAACAATTTCGTAGTGTAGGTAAAGGCACTTATGATATTTGGCAAGCGGTAATTTTTACTGGTTTAACTATACCTAAAGATATTGAAACTTTCTTTCCTATGGCAGCATTGCTTGGTACATTAATTGCACTAGGTAATCTTGCTAGCAGAAGCGAACTTGTTGTCATGCAATCAGCAGGATTTTCTCGCTTTAAAATTGGAATGGCCGTGATGAAAACTGCATTACCATTAGTAGTATTTACAATGATTATTGGGGAGTGGGGAATTCCACAAACAGAACAATTTGCACGAGATATGCGCACTAAGGCTCTTTCTGGTGGTTCTATACTTTCAATAAAAAATGGCGTGTGGGCGAAAGATGGTAATAATTTTGTATTTGTTAGGCAGGTAACGGATGATGCAAAATTAGACGATATTTATATTTATACCTTTGATCAACAGCATAATTTAACAGAATTAAAACATTCAAACCAAGCGAGTTATTCTGAAGATGAAGCTAAATGGACATTGCGTCAAGTTAATCATTCAACGATTACGAAAGATGAAATCATTACAACGAATCATTTATCAGAAACTTGGGAAACTAGTTTAACGCCAGATAAATTAGGTGCGGTTTCTTTGCGCCCGACATCATTATCTATCTCTGGTTTATATCATTACATTTCATTTCTGCGTGAAACAGGGCAAGATGTGAGTCGTTTTGAACTCACGTTTTGGCGTAAAATTTTCCAGCCTATATCCGTTGGCGTAATGATGTTATTAGCCTTATCTTTTATCTTTGGATCGCTACGCAGCGTGACAGCAGGCGCAAGGATAGTTACTGGGATTTGTGTAGGATTCTTATTTTATGTTGTTAATGAAATTTTAGGACAAATGAGTGTAGTTTACGGTATTCCTGCTATTTTTGGTGCATTGATCCCTAGCTTGCTTTTCATTGTGATGATTTGGTGGTTGTTAAGTCATAAGCGAGATTAGCTTTAAGGGGATAAATTAGTTGAATTGATTCATTGTTATTTAATAAATAGGGGAATGTTTAATTATTAATTTATTTAATGCAAATCCTGAAAATAATAAGTTTGCATAATAAATAAAGATCAAGCATTCTATATTGGTATAGACGTTTAGCCGTCTAAATGATTAAGAAGATTACTTTAAAACGGGAGTTATTATGACAACAGCACACATCTTAGGCTTTCCTCGTGTAGGGGCAAAACGTGAATTAAAATTTGCACAAGAACGTTATTGGCGTAAAGAATTATCTGAACAAGATTTATTAGATTTAGCGAAAACATTGCGTGAAAAAAACTGGAAACATCAAGCTGCGGCGAATGCAGATTTCGTTGCAGTGGGCGATTTCACGTTCTACGATCATATTTTAGATTTACAAGTGGCAACAGGGGCAATTCCTGCTCGTTTTGGTTTTGATAGTCAAAATTTAACCCTTGATCAATATTTCCAACTTGCACGTGGTAACAAAGATCAATTTGCGATTGAAATGACCAAATGGTTTGATACGAACTATCATTATCTCGTGCCAGAATTTCATAAAAATACACAATTCAAAGCTAATCCAGCACATTATGTAAATCAAATCCGTGAAGCAAAAGCCTTAGGTTTAAAATTCAAACCGGTGATTGTTGGTCCATTAACATTCTTATGGTTAGGTAAAGAAAAAGGCGAAGTATTTAACCGTTTCGATTTATTAAATCAATTAGTGCCTGTTTATGTTGAAATCTTAAACGCATTAGTAGCTGAAGGCGCAGAGTGGATTCAAATTGATGAACCTGCATTAGCATTGGATTTACCTGCAGAATGGGTTGAAGCCTATAAATCTGTTTACGCTGAATTAAGCAAAGTGAATGCAAAATTATTGTTAGCCACTTATTTTGGTTCCGTTGCACAACACTCTGAGCTATTAAAAGCTTTACCTGTTGCGGGCTTGCATTTAGATTTAGTGCGTGCACCAGAACAACTTGCAGCATTTGAAGATTACAGCAAAGTATTATCAGCTGGTGTGATTGAAGGCCGTAATATCTGGCGTGCAAACTTAAACAAAGTGTTAGATGTATTAGAGCTATTAAAAGCAAAATTAGGCGAGCGTTTATGGATTGCACCAAGCTGTTCATTATTGCACACCCCATTTGATTTAGAAGTGGAAGTACAACTAAAAGAAAAAAATACCGCACTTTATAGCTGGTTATCTTTCACGCTACAAAAAGTAGAAGAATTAAATGTATTAAAACAAGCCTTAAATCATGGTAGAGCGTCTGTACAAGCGGCATTAGATGCAAGCCAAGCGGCAGCAGATGCACGCGCAACATCAAAAGAAATTCATCGCCCTGAAGTGGCAGAACGATTAGCAAACTTGCCAAAAGGTGCGGATCAACGTAAATCGCCATTTGCAGAACGTATTGTTAAGCAAAATGCATGGTTAAATTTACCGCTTCTGCCAACTACAAACATTGGTTCATTCCCGCAAACGACTGAAATTCGTCACGCCCGTGCAAGTTTCAAAAAAGGCGAGTTATCTCTTGCAGATTACGAAGCGGCGATGAAAAAAGAGATCGAATATGTAGTACGTCGCCAAGAAGAATTAGATTTAGATGTGTTAGTTCACGGTGAAGCGGAACGTAACGACATGGTGGAATATTTCGGGGAATTATTAGATGGTTTTGCCTTCACTAAATTTGGTTGGGTACAAAGCTACGGTTCACGTTGTGTAAAACCACCAGTGATTTACGGTGATGTGACTCGTCCTGAGCCAATGACAGTACGTTGGTCACAATATGCACAAAGTTTAACTAATCGTGTAATGAAAGGAATGCTTACAGGCCCTGTGACTATTTTACAATGGTCATTTGTGCGTAACGATATTCCACGTTCAACCGTATGTAAACAAATCGGTGTGGCATTATCTGATGAAGTGTTAGATTTAGAAGCAGCAGGCATTAAAGTCATTCAAATTGATGAGCCAGCCATTCGTGAAGGTTTACCGCTCAAACGCACTGATTGGGACGCATACCTACAATGGGCAGGCGAAGCATTCCGTTTAAGCTCAATGGGCGTGCAAGATGATACACAAATTCACACACATATGTGTTATTCCGAGTTTAACGACATCTTACCTGCTATTGCGGCATTAGATGCAGACGTAATTACCATCGAAACTTCACGTTCAGATATGGAATTATTAGATGCCTTCGTGAAATTTAACTACCCGAATGACATCGGTCCAGGTGTGTATGATATTCACAGCCCACGTGTACCAACCGCAGGTGAAATTGAACACTTATTACGCAAAGCATTAAAAGTAATTCCAAAAGAACGTTTATGGGTAAACCCAGACTGCGGTTTAAAAACACGTGGTTGGACAGAAACCATTGACCAATTAAAAGTGATGGTGGATGTAACCAAAAAATTACGTGCGGAATTAGCGTAAGTCATAATACAGAAAGTATAATTTTCAAACACAATATAATTAAAGCCGAATCTCTATGGGATTCGGTTTTTCTTATAGATAAATAAACGTTGAATATAATAAAAAAGCCTTGATTTTAGTAAAATCAAGGCTTTTTAATGTCTTATAGTGATGTATGATTTTAGTTTTTGGTGGAGCTGGGGGAAACTGATCTAGATATATATCAACTTGTTTTTAATAAAGATATTTTATAAGTAAATCAGCTTTACTACTATGCTTACTACCATAAAAAACAAGACGCTAATTCAGATGATATTTTGTCTTTTAGGGGCAGCGATTGTATCATCAAAACTTGCATTTACTTGAGTAATTTTGCGTTAAAGAATTTGATAATAAAGATCTGAATGGCGGTAGATCTGACAAGACTTCGGAAAGGATCTAAAATTTCGTTGAAATCGACATCTTTAGTGTGCGGGCGTGGCGAGGGTTTGACTGCGATTTTTCATGCGTACAATTGGGCGAAAAATAGGGCTGAAATAAGGATTTAAGATTTGTCATATTGATTGATTTGATATAATACACTGGGGCAGTACTAATACTATATAGGACAAAAACAGCTCTTTTAGCAATAAAAAACCCGCATTTCTGCGGGCTGTTTATTTTTGAAAGGATCTAATTTAGCAATTTGTAATCGGAGAATGTGATCACTTCTTCCCCTACCCAACTGTTAATCTCTTTCAATCGTTCTTGCAATGGGATTATCTCATTGATAAAGAATACTCGCGTTGCCTTTTCAACGTCACCAAAGTCGCCAGTATTGTTAGGCACAATTTCCATTAGTTGCGGTGGCACACGGTGCTCAGCTAACACATCATCACGGCTAGCGTTCTTAATGTTTAGGAAGTCATCTTTGGCAATAGCATCTGACAATGGAATAACTTGTATTCCATCTTTCTTACCATTTGGGATATACACAAATAAATTTTTAAAGTTGCCAGTGCCTTTTGTTTGTCTGATTTGCGTTTTGATTGCTTCAATATCGTCTTGGTTTTGTGTTGGGTCGGTCATGTAAATAATCGAACCTGCATGCGCACCATTCAGATAATATTTACGGCGGAACAATGTGGCACTTTCATTTAAAAAAGCAGATTGTAACGCTGCCAAATATTCTGGCACACCATAAATCTCTTGATTCACATGGGGATTAATCAAGTTAAAGACAGCACCTTTTTTAAATTCATATTCATCAAAACCATTCACAATCTGATAAAACACGCCTGTTTCAACACCGACACGCATATATTTAGCAAGAGGGGATTTCAGTGATACGACTTTACCAAAGGAATTTACAGTTTTCTCAATATAAGCATTGCCAAAGACCAAATAATCTTGCACCAGTTTTTCTAATTGGGTACGAGATAAAAGTGCGGTGGATTTTTTGTGTTTTTGCTCATTGGATTATCCTATTCAAAGGTAAATATTGTTGATTTGTTGCTTGATACATCGCCACCTAAACCATAAGGCACATTTAAAATGCAGTTCATAATCGCCCATGATAAATCGCCGTGGCTTGCATCTTCCGAACGATCCGAAACATAAGTAATTTTCCCTGTGCCAGTAATGCGTTTTTTCACGGTCATAAAACTACTCACGATGTCATTGTCTCCACTATCAAATTTCAGGCGGCGTTTCTGAATTAAATTTTGTGTTTTTAACACCATTTCATTTTTAAGATCGGCATTATACTCTAGGCCCTGCGCCATTGGATAAAATTTTCTCACTTCCTGATAAACGCCCGACCCCATCCCAGTTTTATCAATCACAATGCGAGTTACATTGTAATCATCACAAAACTGCTTAATGCGGTTTGCTTGTGTTTCGTAATCCATACCGTGAAAAGTTTGTTTATGTAAAACGCGATAATCGCCTCCTTCCACTTTCGGTGGTGCAACAATCACTAAGGCTGCACGGTCGCCAGTAAAAGCGGGGTCATAACCTAACCACACTTCACGATTGCCGAATGGGCATTGATAAAATGGCTTGTAATCGTGCCATTCTTCCAAACTGTCCACTTGGCAAAGTTGTAAGTCCGAAAACTTGAAAGCAGAACTGTTATCATCAGTAAATTGACACAAAAACAATTGTTCAAATTCTTCTTTGCTATTTTCTGCGATTAGGTCGTCAATGTTGCATAGATTGCACCCGCCTTCCATTGCATCATAAATACTCACAATCTGTTTCCATTGTCGGTCGGCACAAAGTTTTCCGCTTTTTAAATTCTCGTGCGAAATGTCAATTTCAACTTTGTCAGCTTTGGCACGATTACGATTAAATGCCTTGCCTGAAAAGAACGCATAAGCAGGATGTGCAATCGTGGTCGGCGTGGAAAAATACGTTTGGCGATACATCTTTTGAGCAGCCATACCTGACGCAACCTTACGCATCACATCAAATTTAGGCACCCAAAACACTTCATCGAAATACAAATTGCCGTGGTAGGATTGAGCCGTAGCGGAGTTCGTGCCAAGGAAAATCAATTCTGCCCCATTTGGCAATTTGATGGTTTCGCCTTTTAAATCCACATCCGCTGTTTGCTTGGCATAATTCACAATATACGAGCGAAACTGTAAGGCTTGTTTTTTACTGGCAGACAAAAGATTTGATTGTGTCCCGTCGTCAAAGCATCAATAAAGGCTTCGTGGGCAAAATAGTAAGTCGCCCCGATTTGTCAGCTTTTTAAAATATTTCTAATTCGGTGCTCTTTTGCCTTGTGCCAAATTCGCTGATAATTAAACATTCCATCAAGAAAGCCATTAATCAGCAATTCTTCTTGCTCTTGGCTAATAGCATTGGGTTCGGCTTTCTTGCGGTCGCCTTTGTTGCGGTTCGCCAGTTTAGGATTTAAATCCACTTCATTGCCATCGCCAAAAGAATACTTTTTCACTCTCGCCATTCTTTCCATTTGACGACCGAGCAAATCAATTTCTTTGTAATCTGAACCGCTCTTTTCTTCTTTCGCAATCAGCAGATTCAACCTTGTTTCAAGTGCCAATTCCACTCGACCGACAGGCGCAATATCATCCCACTTTTCTCTGTCTTTCCAACTGGCAATCGTTGATGCAGGAAAAATTAACCGCACTTTCTGACGATTTAGCCAAACAAAAAACCGAAATTGAAGAAATGAAAGCAGGTAATACAGAAATCCAAGCAACCTTTGCAGAACTCAAAAAGCCTGTTGAATCCGAAAATCCTCGCCCTTTAGTTTACGGTGAACAACCTGAAACTGACGGCCGCTTCTTTTAATTTATCGTAGGAAAAAACCAAATGAATAAATTTACCAAACAAAAATTTAATGCTTATGTAGCTGGTGTTGCACAAGATAACGGCGAAGATGTGGCATTCGTTGCGAATGGCGGTCAGTTTACCGTTGAGCCAACTATCCAACAAAAATTAGAAAATGCCGTGCTTGAAAGTTCTGATTTCTTAAAACGCATCAATGTCGTGATGGTGCAAGAAATGAAAGGTTCCGCATTGCGTTTAGGCGTGCTTTCTCCTGTGGCAAGCCGCACCGACACCAACACCAAAGCACGTGAAACTACAGACATTCACAGCTTGCAAGAAAACTTATATTCTTGCGAACAAACCAACTTTGACACGCATTTAAATTATCCAACCTTAGACAGTTGGGCAAAATTCCCTGATTTCGCGGCACGTGTGGGCAAACTCAAAGCCGAACGCATTGCATTAGACCGCATTATGATTGGTTGGAATGGCACAAGTGTAGCCGCAACCACAAACCGCACTGAACATCCATTATTGCAAGATGTGAATAAGGGTTGGTTAGTCCAAATCGAAGATAAAGCCAAAGCCCGTGTGTTAAAAGAAATTGAAAAAAGCAGTGGCAAAATCGAAATCGGTGCAGGTAAAACCTATAAAAACCTTGATGCCCTTGTCTTTGCATTAAAAGAAGATTTCATTCCAGCACAATACCGTGACGACACAAAACTGGTTGCAATTATGGGGAGCGACTTATTAGCCGATAAATATTTCCCATTAATTAACCAAGAAAAACCAAGCGAAATTTTGGCAGGCGATACTGTCATTAGTCAAAAACGTGTGGGCGGGTTACAAGCCGTATCTGTTCCATTCTTCCCGAAAGGCACAGTGTTAGTCACATCGCTCGACAACTTGTCAATCTACGTGCAGGAAGGCAAAGTGCGTCGTCACCTAAAAGATGTGCCAGAACGCAATCGTGTGGAAGATTATTTATCGTCAAACGAAGCCTACGTTGTGGAAAACTACGAGGCAGTCGCCATGGCGAAAAATATTACCATTCTTGAGGCACCTGCGCCTATTTCGCCTGTGGCTGCATAACGGAATCAATAATGCGTCCAACCAAACGCCATTTTCTGGAAATTTCTGCCGCTATTGCTAATGCGGCAGAAACTGAAGATCTAAGCGACTTTACGGAATATGACAAAATGTGCCGTATTCTTGCGAGACATCGAAAGGATTTGAAAAACATCCAATCAACGGAACGCAAAGGCGCATTTAAAAAGCAAATTTTGCCTGACTATCTCCCATGGATTGAAGGGGCGTTATCGGTCGGAAGTGGTAAACAAGATAATGTCTTGATGACATGGTGCGTATGGGCGATTGACTGTGGCGAATATCATCTTGCCTTACAGATTGCCGATTATGCCGTATTTCATGATTTACGCTTGCCCGAGCCATTCACCCGAACACTTGGCACTTTGTTAGCAGAAGAATTTGCCGACCAAGCCAAAGCCGCACAAGCCGTGCGCGATTATTGCGTGAATTGGGCTTGTTATTGGTTGATAAGCACCCTGAACAAGCACTGGCATATTTAGAACGTGCTTTGGGTCTAGATCAAAAAATTGGCGTGAAAGGCGACATCAAGAAACTAAAAAAACAATTATCAACAACTGAATGTTGATGTTGTTTTAATGCCCCGTCTAAATCGCCTGACCGACTTGGCATTTTTAGGAAAATTTTTCTTGTTTGAGCGTAGCGAGTTAAAAATTTTCCGTTAAGAAAATGACAACAAAGGGCAGAAAAGCGATTTAATCGGGGTGTGTTCTTTGGTTCTTTCTTGCACAAGCAAGCAAGAAAGAATATAAACCGAGCAAACCACGCAGCCGTCGGGCGGATTAAAAGTGCGGTCAAATTCTGACGGATTTATTGGCCGTGCTTAATTTAATCCTCACCCGACTTTTTTTATAAGGGTAAATCAATGAGCGACGGCGCAATATCAGTCAAACTTGCCCCTGATTATGAAATGGGCGAAGTGCAGCAACAGTTAAATGATTACGATACGTCAGATGACATTATCAGTAATGACGGTTTCTTCCCCGATATGTCACTTTCCCAATTTCGTAATCAATACCGTGCAGACGGCACCATTACCACACAACGTTTACAAGATGCCTTGATTGAGGGCATGGCAAGCGTCAATGCAGAACTCTCTACGTTTAAAACACAAAGTAAACACGACGGTTTAGAACAGATCACAGCCCCCTACATCAATGGCGAAAGCGTGCTGATTTATCGTTATAAACGTGCGGTAAGTTGCTTAGCACTAGCAAACCTTTATGAACGCTATGCAAGCTACGACAGCACCAATGATGGCGAAAAGAAAATGACACTACTCAAAGACAGCATTGATGAATTACGCCGTGATGCTCGCTTTGCGATTAGCGACATATTGGGCAGAAAACGCGTCGATGCGGAGTTAATCTAATGCAAGTTTACGCACAACAAAATGACAATTTAGACGCCATTCTTTATCGCCATTTTGGACGAAGTGAAGGCTTGCTCGAAATAACCTGCGAACTCAATCCGCATTTAATGGATAAGCCCATTATTCCCATTGGTACGGTAGTCAATTTGCCAGATGCCGATACAGAAAAAATCAGTGTAGCAAATGACACGATTCAACTTTGGAGCTGATATGCACGACACACCATCAAGAGCGTCTTACACATCAGGAATATTCGCTTTCTTAATTGGACGCATTGCCGATATGTTCTCAAATGTAAATTGGGCTGATGTCGCATCGGTTACAGGTATTGTGATTGGTGTCGCCACCTTTCTTGTGAATTGGTATTACAAGAAAAAAGATTTTGAATTAAAAGAAAAAGAACTCGAACAACGGATCCATCATCATGATTAAACGTTCTGCCAAATACATCTGCGCCATATCCGCCGTTGTTGGACTGGTAATTGCCACTCATGGGAATGAAATTCGAACATCCGAAAAAGGCTTGTTACTGATTGGCAATGCAGAAGGTTGCATGAAAAAGCCCTATCAATGCCCTGCAGATGTTTTAACAGTCGGCATAGGCATAACCGATGCCGTTGAAAAAATTGACCGCAATAAAATTTACACCTTGCAAGAAATTGCCGAGTTATACGTAAAAGGCATTAAACAATCAGAAAAATGCGTTAATCAATATGCCAATGGGCAAACCATGCCACAAGGTGCATTTGATGCCCTCGTCTCCATCACCTTTAACGTAGGATGTGGCAAATTAAAAAATAGCTCACTTTTTAAAATGGCACGCCAAGGCTACAGCAAAGCCATGTGCGGTCAGTTTGAGCGTTGGATTTATGCCGCAGGAAAACCGCTAAAAGGCTTAATTGAACGCCGACAAAAGGAGAAAAACCTATGTTTAATTTCTTAACTGCGAAAGAAAGAAGCATTTTACTTATCGGGCCAATACTACTTGTACTCCTGATTATGTTTTTGGGATTTGAGGCGAATTATTGGCGAAAAGAAATGCTCAAAGAAGAACAGCTAAAACTGAAATGGCAAAACGCTTACATTGAGTTAAATCATAGCGTTCAAAATTTTGCCGAACAGCAAGCACAGCTTATTCAAGCTGTAAACAACCTCAAAGCAAAGCAAAATCAACAAACACAGGATTTAAAAAATGTACTTAAATCAAACCAAGATTGGGCTGATAGCCCTTTGCCTGATGATGTTAAACGCCTGCTCAACTCAGCAGGAAATCATTAAATCGCCGATTCTTTGTCCGCAAACCACGGAATGCAGTGCGTATTCGCCACAAATTCGCACCAATGGCGAATTAGCCGAAGCCTATTTACAGACACAGCACCACCTTGATTTATGCATCATTGAAAACGCGAGTTTAAAAAAATGCATGGATGAATTTAATAAAAAGGAACAGCCATGACAGATCAATTCGACCGAGCACAACAGCTTGAAGAAATGCAACGTGAAATCGCCCTGAAAAAACACCGCACTTTCCAGGCGGTAAGTCGCCTTTATTGTGAAGATTGCGATGCGCCCATCCCAGAAAAGCGCAGACAAATGATTCAAGGCGTAACACGTTGCGTGACTTGCCAACAAAGATTCGAAATGCAACAACGGAATTTTCGCAAATGAAAAAGCCCAACCAACTGCGCAAAATCCTTGAACAAAGCCATCCCGATTTTGTAAAAAACCCCGACCATCTACAACTTTATGTAGACGGTGGGCAAATCGTCGCAACGGGAGCAGCATCATTTAGTTTTGAATATCGTTATACACTCAATGTTGTAGTGACTGATTATGCAGGCGATATTGCCACCTTGATTGTGCCAATGATGGCTTATCTCCGCACAAATCAACCTGAAATATTAGAAAATCCACAAATTCGAGAGAACGCATTTAAATTCCAGGTGGATTACAACAATAACAACACCGCAGATATTAGTTTCGAAATCCAACTCACTGAACGTGTTGTGTCGAAAAAAGACGGGAATAACGTGCAGATCCATTATGCAAAAGAACCCGTATGAGACGAACCAACCCGAGTAAAAGTCTATTTGGAAAACTGGCATTCGCCAATTTTTGAGGGTGATATAGTCTAATGGCAACAGTAGAAGAAGTTCAGGCAAAATTGACCGCACTTATTGCCAATCTTTCTCCACAGGCGCGTAGACAGCTTGGGCGAAAAATCGGGCAAGCCTTACGAAAAAGCCAATCAAACCGAATTGCACGCCAACAAAATCCCGATGGTTCTGCCTTTGAACCGAGAAAACCACGTAAAGAATTTGGAAAAAAGAAAGGGCGAATCAAACGCAAAGCCATGTTCGCCAAACTCCGCACAGCCCGACATTTAAAAGTGCGGTCAAATGGGAACGAAGTTTCAGTGGGTTTTAATGGTTCAAGTGCTGCCATTGCTGCAGTGCATCAATACGGTTTAAACGCTAGCCCATCTAAAAATAAAGATTTCAAAGTGCAATATGCCCAGCGTGAATTACTGGGCTTTAGTGATAGTGATTTAGAAATGATTGAAGATTTAATTATTGAGAAATTAAGCCTTTAGATTTGAGGTGTTTGCGAATGATGTGTATCCAATAGGCATAAACAACTAATGCAGCCATACCGAGAAAAAAATTAACTTCGACAAGCCACAATACTGAGCCAATCATCAACATATAAATAAAAATAGCTGGAGCAGCAATGATCAGAGAAACAAACCAAGGCACTGCAATTACACCAAAACCAATTGCAAGCCCAAGTAAGCCAACAAACAGAATAAATAATGAAAGTATTGCAATCATATTTCCCCCTTTTGCTTACTCGATTATTGAGCTAAATAATTAATCTTGTCAATAGAAAAGTGAATAAAAAATGAATAATTTACAACTTACCGTTTTATTAAATGCCATTGATAAAATTTCTGCTCCAGTTCGCAGTGCATCTAAAAGCGTTAATGAGCTATCGGCAAAACTAAAAGAAAGCAAATCGATTCATCGACAACTAAATCAGCAAAATAAACAGCATCAAGCTGCAATGAAACAATATGCTTCTGCTATCAACCCATTGAAATCAAAATTAGATTCACTAAATCAAGAATTAGAGCAAGCCAAACAAAAAGCCGCGTCTTATGCTCAATATATGAAGAATGCTCAACATCCTACTGCAGGACTTCAAAAGGAAGTAGAGAAAGCGAAAAGTGCGGTAAATAATCAGGCTGTTTTACCGCAAAATTAAAATTCAACTTTTTCTTTATATTCACAAAGATCTTCAATAATGCAAGATCCGCAGCGAGGCTTGCGTGCAATGCAAGTGTAGCGTCCGTGTAAAATCAGCCAATGATGAACATCCACTTTAAATTCATTAGGTACGACTTTAAGCAGTTTTTCTTCCACTTTTACCACATCTTTACCTGCTGCAAAATTAGTACGATTGCAAACACGGAAAATATGGGTATCCACGGCAATGGTTGGGTGTCCAAATGCTGTATTTAGTACAACATTGGCTGTTTTTCGTCCAACACCTGCTAATGCTTCTAAGGCTTCACGATTTTCGGGGATTTCGCCGTTGTGCTTTTCGATTAAATCACGGCAGGTTTTGATAATATTTTCTGCTTTGCTATTAAAAAGCCCGATAGTTTTAATATAGCTTTTTAAACCGTCTAATCCTAAGTCTAAAATCGCTTGTGGCGTGTTTGCAACAGGGAATAGTTTTTCTGTCGCTTTATTCACGCCTTTATCCGTTGCTTGCGCTGATAGAATGACCGCAATTAATAATTCAAAGGGCGAGTTATACTGTAATTCTGTGGTTGGGTGGGGATTTTGCTCTCGTAATCTTGTGAGTATTTCGATTCTTTTTGTTTTGTTCATATTTTGTAGAAATTAGTCTATTTTATTTATTGAAATTATTTGTTTAGAAGGTTGCAAGCCCCCTTCCGTCACTTCGTGACACCTTCCCCCGTAAGCAGGGGAAGGCAAGATTTTTTTGAACCTCTTTTTGTCACTTTGTGACATCGCCCTGTAAGTAGGGGAAGCAAGATTTGGTTGCCTTATTTTTTTACATTATCAATTCGATTTTTTATGGCGAGGAGCAAGCCTAAGCCTATAAATGCGCCTGGTGGCAGAATGAAAAGTAAAAAGCTACTGTCTGTATGGTAAATATGGTGCGTTAAAAATTTTGCTTGTTCGCCGAATAGATTTTCGATGCCCTCAAAAATCGTGCCTTGCCCAATAATTTCACGCAATGCACCGAGTACTGTTAAGCTAAGTGCCATTCCTAATCCCATTGAAAATCCATCCCAGATGGAATGGAGTAAGCTGTTTTTTGAGGCGAATGCTTCTGCACGACCGATAATAATGCAGTTAGTCACAATTAATGGAATAAAAATCCCCAGTGATTGATAAAGCGTATAAGTGTAAGCATTCATTAAAAGTTGAACCGCTGTTACTGTGGTTGCAATGATCATCACGTAGATTGGAATACGGATTTCCTTAGGAATATATTGACGGAAAAGGGAAATGACCGTATTTGTGCAAGTGAGTACAAGCATTGTTGCTAAACCCAAACCAAGTGCGTTGGTGGCTGTGCTAGACACCGCTAAAAGCGGACAAAGCCCGAGAAGTTGAACAATGGCTGGATTATTTTTCCAAATTCCTTGAGTAAAAATGTCTTTCCAGATGGATTTTTGTTGATTTTCAACCGCACTTTCTATTTGTTCTTCTTCAAGTGCGGTATTTTTTTCAGTTAAATCTGTCATATTATTTCACTTGTGTTGAAAGCCGTTGTAACAAGGCTCGGTTATTTAGCATAACTAATGCGGAGGCTTTAGTTTGATTAATCACTGCGCGGGGGGTAATGGTTGCACCCGAAAATTGATCAAATTTTCCGCCATCTTTTTTGACTGCCCATTCGCTTAAATTATGTTCATTAATCGGTTGATTTGTGAAACCTAAAATCCAGTTAGAAATTCGGCGTTCAATTTTATCGCCTAAGCCTGGTGTTTCGTGATGTTCAATTACTCGTACGCCTAACACTTCGCCTTTCGGATCTAATCCTACAAGTAAGCGAATATCGCCAGAATAGCCATCGGGCGCGGTGGTTTCATAGGCATAAGCAGAAACATTTCCATCTTTTTTCGCAAAATAAATTTTTTGGATACCCAGCAAATTTTTATCTTGAGGAATAACCGCACTTTCTAGCAAATTATTGTTGAAATAATCTTGTGGAATAACTTGTAGAAGTAATTCTCGCTGTTGTGCTGCGATTACCGCATCAATTTTATCTTTTGTTAGGAAGAAAATCCCTGCAGAAATTGCTGTGCAAAGTAGGGCGACAAAGCCTAACAATATGCCGTAACGCGATGTGATTTTTACTGTACCCATTATTTTTTTCCTTTTATTGGATAACCAGATACGCGAGGACGTGTGTAATGATCGATAAGTGGAACGCAAATATTACTTAATAAAATGGCAAATGCCACGCCGTCTGGATAATTTCCGTGATAACGAATGAGATAGACAAATAATCCCACTAATGCGCCAAAAAAAATTTTTCCTCGTGGTGTAATGGAGGCTGTGACAGGATCTGTCGCAATAAAAAATGCGCCAAACATCATTGCACCACTCACGAGTTGGCTAATTGCACTTAAATGCGTGAAGCCAGTGAAAGCAGTGGCGGTGGCTAAACAGAAAAAGGTCACGATCATTGCCACTGGAATTTGCCAGTGAATGATGCGTTTTAAAATAAGGAAAATTCCGCCCACTAAGAAAGCCACATTGACTTGCCACCAGCCTTGAGCAAAGTCGGTTCCATTACCCATAAAAATCGGTAGTTTAATTAATTCATAAAAATCATTTAATTGAGTGTGACTTTTATAGAAAATTTTTGCGCTATCTAAGGGGGTGGCTTGGGTAATACCATCAATGTTATGCGTAAGTTGTGAAAGCGTAAACCCATCAGTGGTTAAGCCTGAAAATATTAATGAAAAGGCATCTGAAAAAGTTGGTGTTTCCTGTAATAAATTAATTGGTGGCATCCAAGTTGTCATTGGTAATGGGAATGAAATTAGAAGAATTACATAGCCAATCATCGCAGGATTGAATGGATTTTGCCCTAAACCCCCATAAACTTGTTTACCTAATAAAACTGCACAGAGTGTTCCAATAATGATGACCCAATAAGGTGCATAAGGTGGAATAGCCATTGCCAAAATTAACGCAGTCAGGGATACGCTGAAATCTGAAAGATAATTGAGCGGTTTTTTACCGCGTAATTTCATTGCAATAAACTCCGCAATGATTGCTGTACCAATGGCTAATGCGGATTGAAGCACCACGCCAAATCCAAAATAATAAATTTGCGTGAAAAAAGCGGGCATCATTGCCAATATTACCCAAAGCATAATACGCGCTGTGAGTTTTCCTGAATGGGTATGTGGGGAGCTAACCATTTTAAACATTATTTTATTCCTGATTATTTTCTAATGTTGCTTGTGTTTTTGCCAATTTCTTTGCTTTTGCTCGAGCAATCGCTGCGGCTACGGCGGCTTTTTTAGGGTCAAGTGCGGTTGAATTTTCTTGTGTTTTTTCTACCGCACTTTTTGTTTTTTCTACTTCATTTTCTACGGTTTGAGAATTTGAAATAGCTTCGCTAGTGCTATTTGCTTGAGCAAGTTTCTTCGCTTTTGCACGGGCAATAGCAGCAGCTATAGCCGCTTTTTTAGGGTCAAGTGCGCTTGAATTTTCTTGTGTTTTTTCTACCGCACTTTTTGTTTTTTCTACTTCATTTTCTACGGTTTGAGAGTTTGAAACAGCTTCGCTGGTGCTATTTGCTTGCTCAAGTTTTTTCGCTTTTGCGCGGGCAATCGCTGCAGCTACAGCCGCTTTTTTCGGATCGAGTGCGGTTGAATTTTCTTCTGTTTTTTCTACTTCATTTTCTGCGGTTTGAGAGTTTGAAACAGCTTCGGCGGTGCTATTTGCTTGCGCAAGTTTTTTTGCTTTTGCGCGTGCAATGGCGGCGGCAACTGCGGCTTTTTTTGCATCAAGTGCGGTCAAATTTTCTTCTGTTTTTTCTACCGCACTTTTTGCTTTTTCTAGCGTATTTTTTGTTTTTTCTTCATCATTTTCTACGGTTTGAGAGTTTGAAATAGCTTCGGTGGAGCTATTTGCTTGCGCAAGTTTTTTTGCTTTTGCACGGGCAAGTGCGGCTGCAACTGCTGCTTTTTTCGCATCGGTTGGTTGAACAGATTGTTCTTGATTTTCGACTTGAGATGCTGCTTGCTGACGAGCTAAACGGCGTGCCTTACGTTGTGCCATTAAATCTGTGTTATCAGGTAAAACTTCCCCTTTTTCTGAGGTTAGTGTTTTAATCTGCGTTGATTCTGTTTCATTGGCTTTTTTCGCTTTCAAGCGTTCGAGTGCCGCCTTGACTGGATCTTCCCCTTTAGTTTGTGCTAATTCTTCACGGCGAGCCTGTGCTGCACGTTGTGAACGTGCTTTACGCTCTTGTTCTTCACGTTCCATCCGTGCTTGTTTTGCTTCAAAGCGAATTTTGGCTTCATCTGATTTCTTTTGTTTTTCTTTTATTTGCCAGATTTTAGCTTTTTCTTGGCGGAAATATTGAATTAGAGGAATATGGCTTGGGCATACGTAGGCGCAAATTCCACATTCAATACAATCTTTGAGGGCGTATTCTTCCGATTTTTTGTGATCTTCACTGCGCGCAAACCAATAAAGTTGTTGTGGCATTAAATTTACTGGGCAGGCATCAGAACAGCTAGAACAGCGAATACAAGCCTGTTCTGCTTCAGGTTCGGCATATTCAAGATAATCTGGAGCAAGTAAACAATTGACAATTTTTGTCACAGGCGCATTGAAGTTTGGAAGCTCTAGTCCCATCATTGGCCCACCCACAAATACAGGAAAATACTTGTCAAATTGATAGCCAACATCGCTCAATATTTGGGAAATGGGTGTGCCAAGACGAACCCAATAATTACCTTTTTCAGCGATTTTATTTCCAGTAAGGGTAACGACACGTTCAATTAAAGGCTCGTCATTTATAACTGCTCTTTTTATTGCAAACATTGTTCCCACATTTTGCATTAATACGCCAATGCTGGACGAACGTGCACCACTTGGCACTTCTATCCCTGTGAGCAAATAAATCAGTTGTTTGGTAGCACCTGAGGGATATTTTGTTGGAATGATCCGAACGCTAATGTCATTTGCTCCCTGTAGTGCTTTGCGGATTGCCTCTATGGCTTCAGGCTTGTTATCTTCAATGGCAATGACAACTTTTTCAGGACGCAATATATAACGTAAAATACGAATGCCTTCTATTATTTCATCAGCGCGTTCACGCATAAGACGGTCATCACAAGTAATATAAGGCTCACATTCTGCACCATTAATAATTAAGAGTTTGACTTTTTGCTCTGCTGACTGAATTTTGGCAGCAGTCGGGAATACCGCACCGCCTAAACCTGCTATACCTGCTTGATAGATTTTGTGGATAAGTTGTTCTGGCGATAGCGTTGAAAAATCATCAATAGGATTACGTTCGATCCATTGATCTAAACTATCTGCTTGTAAATGAATTGTGGGTTCATCAAGACCTGAAGGATGGGGGGCAACATAAGGTTTAATCGATTTAATTGTGCCAGAAGTGGGCGCGTGAACTGGCAACATACGCAAGCCATCGCCTTTTGTTAAGGCTTGTCCTTTTAAGACGTAATCGCCCTCTTTTATTAAGAGATTGCCTGTTGTTCCTACGTGCTGTTTGAGTGGAATGTAAAAATCCGTGCCGAGAGGCAGATGGCGTAATGGCTGTGAATTAGATTGAGATTTCATTTCTAGTGGATGAATGCCACCTTTGAAATCCCATAATTTACCGGAATTGAAACGAGATAATACGTCCGCCATTTATTCCCCCACAACCAATTTTTTTTCAGAGCCATCGACATTCATTACTGGAATAACAAGTTTTGCATCAAATTTCCAATCCCAATTATCGATATTTTTTTTCACGGGAATCATTAAAATACAATTTGTCGGGCAGGGCGCAACACAAAGCTCGCAACCCGTGCAAAGATCGGGAATAATCGTGTGCATTGCTTTATTTGTACCAATAATGGCATCAACAGGACAGGCTTGGATACATTTTGTGCAGCCAATACACATATTTTCATCAATAAAAGCAACTTTCTCGATAGGTTCTTCTACGCCATCCATTGTTGGCACATCAACCCCTAGAATTTCGGCAATTTTTACGATAGTTGTTTGACCACCTGGAATACATTTTGTGATTTCATCGCCATTGCAAATGGCTTCAGCATAAGGCTTACAACCAGGATAACCACATTGCCCACATTGGCTTTGCGGTAAAATAGCATCAATTTTCTCTACGACAGGATCAGCTTCCACTTTGAGCTTAATTGATGCAAAGCCCAAAATTGCACCGAAAATTAAAGCAAGTAGCGTAATTACGATGAATAAAAAAGTCATTATTTCTTTCTTTTTCCTGAAAAATACTGAGACAGCCCAATAAATAAAATTAAGAGAGTTATTATCATTAAAAAGTAAATCATTTTATTACTTTACAAGTCCTGTAAATCCCATAAAAGCGAGGGACATTAAGCCTGCAGTAATTAAAGCAATGGCTGAACCGCGAAAAGTGACTGGTACATCAGCGGCGACTAAACGTTCACGAAGCGCGGCAAAAAGTACCAATACTAAGGAAAAGCCGAGAGATGCACCAAAACCATAAACGACAGATTCTGTTAAATTATGAGCAAGATTTATATTTAATAGTGCGACACCAAGTACTGCGCAGTTTGTGGTTATCAAAGGCAAGAAAATGCCGAGTAAACGATATAATGTTGGACTTGTTTTGTTTATTGCCATTTCGGTAAATTGCACCACTACAGCAATAACTAAAATAAACACTAATGTACGTAAAAAAGTGGCATTTAAGGGAATTAGAATATAGTGATCGACCAAATATGCACAAAGGGAAGCAACAGTTAAAACAAACATTGTTGCTAATCCCATTCCCACAGCCGTTTCAATTTTTTTGGATACGCCCATAAAAGGGCAAAGTCCTAAGAATTTTACCAATACAAAATTGTTAATTAATGCGGTTCCGATAATTAATAAAATATAGTGCGTCATTATTTTTTGCCTTTTGAATAGGGGCGTTATTATCCCTATTTATGGAAGCAAGAACAATAGAAAATTTTGCTAAGGGAAATGGTAAGTTGCGATTTTGTTATTAAAATAAAAAACGCAGCTAATCATTTAAACGATTAGCTGCGCAATATTTGGATTAACAATACTCAACTTGATTTATGAATTAAATATAATAAAACCCCTAAAGATCGGCGAGTATCTTAATGACAAAGATTTGCCTTGTAAACATAGAAATAAAAACTTCTTTTTTTGTGGATAAATGTTTAGTACATAAAGTCTCTAGACTGTTTTGTACTATAACGATGAATGATATTAATTGCACTTTCTTCAGCTTGTCGTCCGAATTTTTTTATTAGGGATTTTTTTAAACGGTATTTAACATTAAGCACCTGTTTTTCTTTCATTTTTTCCAAAATTAAATCATCACTCGTTGAGATTTCATCGACAAGTTGTAATTCAATGGCTTGTTGTCCAAACCAATGTTCGCCTGTTGCGATTTTATCAATATCTAGGCAAGGGCGATTTTGTGAGACAAATTGTTTGAATAATTTATGTGTTTCTTCCAATTCTTGTTGAAATTTTTGTTTGCCTTTTTCCGTATTTTCGCCCAATACGGTCACTGTACGTTTAAATTCGCCCGCAGTCATTACATCTACATCAATATCGTGTTTTTTCAATAGTCGATGAACATTTGGAATTTGAGCGACAACGCCAATAGAACCGATAACAGCGAAAGGTGCGGATACAATTTTATCGGCAACGCAAGCCATCATATAACCGCCACTTGCAGCCACTTTATCAACGGCAACGGTTAATTTTATGCCTTTTTGTTTTAAGCGAGACAATTGAGAGGCTGCAAATCCATAATTATGCACAATGCCACCAGGACTTTCTAAACGTAGTAATACTTCATCTTCAGATTTGGCGACATTTAAGATAGCTGAAATTTCTTCGCGAAGCGCGGTTGTTTCTGAGGCTGAAATATCGCCGCAAAAATCTAATACATATACGCAAGCTTTCTTTTCATCTTCTAAAGTATCGCCTTTTTTCAATTTTTCTTTACGTTTTTTAGCCTTTTGTTTTTCCGCTTTTTTTTCAGCTTTAGTGCGTTGTTTTTGTTCTTCTTCAGAAAGATTAAAATCACGTAATAAACGAACTTGTTCATTAAATTCTTCTGATAAATCTTTAATTTCTAATTCTCCAGTTTTAGACTTGTTATGTTGGCGATAAGAAATAATCAAACCGACAATAGCAAGAATAAGTAATAAAATTGTTAAAATTTCCAGAATAAAAATTCCATAGCCTGTTAAAATATCGTTCAACATTGTTACTCCCGTTGATATTTAATGGATTAAATTTTCACGACACTGGTTTAGTGTGTAGATCGCCAACATAATAAAACATTGTGATTGTTTGTGCTATTTATAACAAAAAATTTTAAATTAATTCTTACTTTTTATATTTTCATTTTGCTTAATTTGGCATAGCATAAGCGAGTATTTCATTTATACCAAAGGAGCAATTATGAAATTACGTGCTGTTGTATTAGGTCTTGCCACTTTATGCGCAAGTACGGCAACCTTTGCTGGAATGGTTTCTACGTCATCTAACCTTGAGTTTTTAGCGATTGATGGTCAAAAAGCCTCTAAATCTCTCGGAAAAGCTAAGACATTTACTGTAGATGATACCCAAAGCCATCAGGTTGTTGTGCGTCTAAATGAAATTGTTGGTTCAGGATCGAATCAATCTCTTTTTGAATCTAATCCTGTGATTGTGACATTTCAAGGTAATGCTGAGGATTTAGTTATTTCTGCACCAGTTATTCGTAATCTTGACAGTGGCGATAAATTCAATCAAATGCCAAATATTACTGTGAAAACAAAATCAGGTAATGCTATTTCAGCGAAAGTGGATGTGTTAAAACAAGAAGGTTTATTCCCAAGTGGTAATGTGCTAAATGATCTTGCTGAATATAATGCGTCTGGTGCAGCGGCATCAGTTTCTAAATTTACTGCAACAACTTCTGCTAATTCAATGGTTGCTGCGCCAGCAGGTAATGCAAAAGCGAATAAAGGAAAAGTGGTTGTTCAGGGCGAAAATGTTGCAGAGCAACAGCTCCAATATTGGTTCCAACAAGCGGATAAAGAAACTCAAACACGTTTCTTAAATTGGGCAAAATCCCATAAATAATGACCGCACTTTATACAATAAAAAGTGAGCCTTGTTGCTCACTTTTCTATTTTGATAAGGATTTGAAATGAATATTCGGTTAAATGCTAAAGTAATTTCTACAATTCCTGTTTTTATTGCCGTAAATATTGCGGCAGTGGGAATATGGTTTTTTGATATTTCTTCGCAATCAATGCCTTTGATTCTCGGCATCATTGCAGGTGGTTTGGTGGATTTGGATAACCGTTTAACTGGACGATTGAAAAACGTATTTTTTACCCTTATTGCCTTTTCTATTTCTTCCTTTATTGTGCAGTTACATATTGGTAAGCCTATCCAATATATTGTGTTAATGACGGTGCTGACGTTTATTTTCACTATGATTGGTGCCGTGGGGCAGCGTTATAGCACCATTGCTTTCGGTTCATTAGTGGTTGCGCTTTACACCACATTAACTTATATCCCAGAGGTAAATGTATGGTTTATTAACCCTGTAATGATTTTATGTGGTACTTTGCTTTATAGTGTGGTAGCTATCATTGTTTACCTGTTTTTCCCAAATCGTCCTGTACAAGAAAGTGTCGCTAAAGCGTTTTGTGCGTTGGGCGAATATTTAGATACAAAATCCTGTTTTTTTGATCCTGACGAAGTGGCTGAGATTGAAAAAAAACATCTCAAATTTGCAATGAAAAATGCAAATGTTGTTACGGCATTTAATATCGTGCGAACCGCACTTTTTTACCGCATTAGGGGGCAACATCGCCATCCTCGTACCCAGAGAATGTTACGTTACTATTTTGCCGCACAAGATATTCACGAACGCACCAATTCTACGCATTTTGATTATCAACAAATAACGGAAAAACTAAAAAATACAGATTTGATTTTCCGTATTCAACGTTTATTAGAACTACAAGCACAATCTTGTAAAGAAATCACCGCGAGTTTGCGTGAAAATAAACCTTATCATTTTAATGAATGTGTGGAACGTGCGCTTTTAGGCACTTTGCATTCCTTTGAGTTATATCAAACTCAACATACTAATGTGCAAGATGAACTGATTGATATTCAAACCTTGTTAGATAATTTACAGAGTATTAACTGGCAGCTTCGCCAGTTAGCACAAGAAACGACGGATACAGAACAATTGGCTCAAATTCATACGGAACAAATCACTGGGTTAAAAAATATAAGTGCGGTGATTTTTAGCCATTTTACTTTTGAGTCGCCCTTGTTCCGTCATGCGGTACGATTATCTATTGTGGTATTTCTGTGCTGTGCCATTGTTGAGTTGTTCCAATTTAATCTTGGTTATTGGATTTTATTGACCACTGTATTTGTATGTCAGCCAAACTATTCAGCAACTAAAGTACGTTTACGTCAGCGCATTATTGGTACGATATTAGGTGTAGTGGTGGGGTCATTATTACCTTATTTAAATCCAACCTTAGAATTAAAACTGGGTCTTGTGGTGCTTACAAGTACGTTGTTCTTTTTCTTCCGTAGTAATAATTACAGTTTCTCGACCTTTTTCATCACATTACAAGTCTTGCTTAGTTTTGATGTCATGGGATTTGATACGGCAGCTGCGTTAATGCCTCGTTTACTCGATACTTTGCTTGGTGCAGCGATTTCATGGTTTGCCGTTTCTTATTTATGGCCAGATTGGAAATATTTGCAACTTGATAAAGTGAGTCATCAAGCATTGCGTAGCGATGCGGTGTATTTATTGCATATTATTAGCCAATTGCAATTTGGTAAAAGTGATGATCTTAAATATCGCATAGCACGTCGCAATGCCCATCAATATGCAGCCGCACTGAGTGCAACTCTTTCTAATATGAATAATGAACCAGTGAAATACAAGGCTTATTTACAAAAAGGCTTTGATTTACTCAAACTTAATTATTCTCTATTAAGCTATATTTCAGCATTGGGCGCTTATCGCGACAGAATGAAAAATTTGCAACAGACCGCACAGTTTTTATCTGGTTTTTATCCTGTGGCGAAGAAAATTATTTATACCTTAGAACACATTGAAGAAATCCCCGAAGCTATTTTTAACCAACAGCAAGAAAGTATCGAAACACATTTAAAGGAATTGGAAAAACAAGAGATGACTGGGGAAGAACGAGCCGTCTTTAGTTTACCGTATCAACAATTGAATTTGATTACACAACTATTACCACAATTCTATGGGTATTTTAAAAAATAGATAAACTGTCAAAGTGTAGGATCATTATAAAGACAAAAGTGCGGTTGATTTTTGAGAGGTTTTAAAACGCCTTGAAAATCAACCGCACTTTATTTTTTATTAAGCAATAACACTGACGAATTAGTTATCATTGTCCCATATTTTTCACTGATTTTAGGAAACCTTGGGCGGTATCAAACACAGAGGATTTTCCCTGAGCTTGTAAAATCATATCAGACATTTCACGGAAAGCACCTTTGCCGCCATTAGTAGAAAGTACATAATCAACAGCATTTTTCACATAAATAGGGGCATCAGCCACAGCAAAAGAAGTTCCACACGCTGCAAAGGCGGGGAGATCTACACTATCATCGCCAATATAAGCAGTTTGCTCGGCAGTGACGCCAGCTTGTTTCATCAGATCAAAACAAGCAGTTTCTTTTTCAAGTTTGCCAAGAAAGAATAATTTAATACCAAGATCGGCAATGCGACGACGTAAAATAGGGGAGTCGCGACCAGAAAGCACTGCCACTTGAATACCCGCGTCCATCAGCATTTTTATGCCTAAACCATCGCGAACGTGAAAACTTTTGATGGCTTCGCCATTGGCGTCATAATGAAGTTGTCCATCGGTGAGCACACCATCTACATCAGTAATAACAAATTTAATATTTTCTAGTTTTTGTTGCATTGGGATTCCTTAGCTTGAAAATTCCACTAAACCTACTACGTGATTTTCATCATTAACAACCACTAGCGAGTGAATTTTTTTCGCTTTCATAAAGTCTTCTGCTTTGGATAAAAATTCGTTTTGATGGATAGTTTTGGGGGAACTTGTCATAAAGTCTTTGGCTGTTTTATTCAACGTTTCTGCACCATTGGCGGTAAGCGTGCGACGAATATCGCCATCCGTGATAATGCCTTTAAGTTGCTCGTTTTCCATTACCAAGGCAACGCCCATTCGCCCTTCATTCATCACAGTCAGACAGTCTGTAAAATTGGTATTGGGTAAAATAGTTGGTAGGCGAGTTTGCATTTGATCTTTCACTTTACATAATAAACGACGACCAAGACTACCACCTGGATGGAATTTGGCAAAATCCGCAGGTTGGAAATTGCGTGCCGTAATAAGCGATACGGCGAGTGCATCGCCAAGCGCAAGCGTGACAAGTGCGGAGGTTGTTGGCGCGAGATTATTTGGACAGACTTCACGCTCAACAGTAATATCTAAAACATAATCTGCGTGACGTGCGAGTGTGGAATTTTTGTTACTGGTTACGGCAATAATTTTATTACCAAAATTTTTTAAACTTGGAATCAGTTTATTGACATCATCGGTTTCACCACTATAGGAAATTAACATCACGATATCAATTGGTTTCAACATACCTAAATCACCGTGGAAGGCTTCAGTCGGATGTAAAAAGAAACTTGGTGTGCCAGTAGAGGCAAAGGTAGCCACCATTTTTTTCCCAATTAAACCGGATTTCCCTATTCCGCCGATGACTAATCGACCTTTGCAAGCAAGGATTAAATCCACGACTTGATTAAAATCCTCGCCTAAACGCTGGCTGAGTTGCAAAAGTGCGTTGCTTTCCACTGAAAGGGAATTCTGTGCAATTTTTAGATAGTTCATTTTTCTTCCTAAAAGTGCGGTTGAAATTGGCGTTATTTTAGCGAAATCCTACAAAAATACGAATGAAAAATTAGGCATTATTGTTTATAAGATTGATGAAGCAATATTCAAAAATTGGGGATTTTATTGACCGCACTAGTGATTGCCCCTATACTACGTGCCGAGTTGGTTAGACAATCGCTGGTTTATTGAAGCCCTTAACCGTATTTATACGACCCAGTGGGACAAGTAAACGAGAGGAAAGTCCGAGCTACACAGGGCAGAGTGCCGGATAACGTCCGGGCGGCGTGAGCCGACGACCAGTGCAACAGAGAGCAGACCGCCGTGTAAACGGTAAGGGTGAAAGGGTGCGGTAAGAGCGCACCGTGCCTCCGGTAACGGTTGGCAGCAGGGTAAACTCCACTCGTAGCAAGACCAAATAGGAACTCAATGGGTGGCCCGCTCAGAGTTCGGGTAGGTTGCTTGAGCGGCAGAGTAATTTGTCGCCTAGAGGAATGATTGTCCACGACAGAACTCGGCTTATCGACCAACTCAAAACGCTTGTAAAAATGACCGCACTTTAGTTTGTTTTTCGGAATAGATTAAAGTGCGGTTATTTTTTGATGAATATTGAATTATTTTTCGTTTAATACACGTGGAAATAAAATATTATTTTCCAAATGAATATGGTGCATTAAATCATCAATAAATTCATTAATACCGCTATATAAGGCTTTCCAACTAAAACAAGCATCTGCTGGTGGCGTGCAGTTATTAGTAAGCGATTTGATCACTTCTACATCTTGTCCCGCTTCATCGTGTTCCATTTCCATTACACGAATTGGCATTGAGGCCATAGCATAATTCCCCATTTTGATCATTGGGAACAAAATTTGTTCTTCTTTCATTAAATGCTGGCTAAGTTCAGCATAAATTTTTTCTAATTGTGCGGCTACGCCGACAGGGCAATCATCACGATCACCATGTACATTTTCTACTTTCTCCGCCAATGTAATTAATTCTGGGAGTTGTTCACGGTGGCGATTATGAAAACGAGTAATAATGTGATCGATCATCTCTGCATAAGATGCCGAAGTCCAATCTTTATCATTATTTTCTGCTTTACTTTGTTGTAAATCAGTTAAACGTTTTTCAATTTCAGCAAGGTTAAGATTCTTTTGTTGTGCTGCGACTTCTAATAATACAGAACCTCCGCAGCAAAAATCTAAATCATATTTACGAAAAATTTTAGTTGCACCTGGAATTGAAACAGCGAGTTCGCTAAGTTTTTGTTGGGCAAAAGACATAAATCACTCCTATATTGATTAAGTAAAAATAAATCCGATAAAAATGGTAGGATATTTTTCTGATTATGAAAAGTAGAGAGATTTATTTATTGATTAAATTATGATTTAAATCAATAAAAATACCTCATAATAATCAGCTCAAAATTTATGGTTATTTACATAAATAGGATTAATTATCACTAATGAGCCAGCTTTAAATTCATTATGTATTTTTTTATATAATTGATTTTTAAGAATTTAGGAAAATACTGATTTTCATCAATATTATTGATTGTGTTTATAAAGTGAAATCTTTTAGAATGACGACAAATCAAATTTAACGCATAACTCCGAGCTTGTTTAGCCTAAGTTTCATCGAAATACGGCGACAAGCCAATAACGCCGTGTGTTATTCAGGGATACGCTGGAAACGGTTTATCCTCTCCATATTTAGAAAGGTGTAAAATGCAATCCATTCCTATCAAGAACGTAGGAGAGTCTCGTTTAGTCGATCCTTTCCAACGCCAATATTACTATCTACGACTGTCGATTACCGATCAGTGTAATTTTCGTTGTACTTATTGTTTACCTGATGGTTATCAACCCGAAGCTAACAAACCGAGTTTCTTAACCTTAAAAGAAATTACAAATCTTGCTCAAGCGTTTGCTGAAATGGGCACAGAGAAAATCCGTTTAACGGGCGGCGAACCGACTTTACGCAAAGATTTTATTTCTATTGCTGAAAGCATTGCTAATATTGATGGAATCCGTCAATTGGCTGTCACGACAAACGGCTATCGCATGGCAAAAGATGTGGCTGATTGGAAGCAAGCAGGAATTACGTCTATTAATGTCAGCGTGGATAGTCTTGATCCAAAAATGTTCCATCAAATTACGGGTATCAATAAATTTGATGACGTGATGCGTGGTATCGATCGTGCATTTGAAGTGGGCTACAACAAAGTTAAAGTCAATTCAGTTTTAATGAAAAATCTGAATGACAAAGAGTTTGAGCAATTCCTTGCTTGGGTAAAACATCGCCCAATTCAAATGCGCTTTATTGAGTTGATGCAAACGGGCGAAATGGATAGTTTCTTTGATAGATACCATCTTTCTGGACAAATCTTAGCAGATAAATTGCTGAAAAATGGTTGGACATTACAGCATAAATCCCACACTGATGGCCCTGCTAAAGTCTTTACACATCCTGATTATGCGGGCGAAATTGGTTTAATTATGCCTTATGAAAAGAATTTTTGCGCAAGTTGCAATCGTTTAAGAGTGTCAGCGAAGGGCAAACTTCATCTTTGTTTATTCGGCGAAGAAGGCATTGAATTACGTGATTTATTGCAGTCACACGAACAGCAAGCTATTTTACAAGCACGTATTTTTGCCGCACTGCAAGGCAAACGTGAACATCATTATTTGCATATCGGCGATACTGGTGTAAGAAATCATTTAGCTTCTATTGGTGGCTAAAAAGCAAAGTGAGATGAATGGTAATATTCATCTGCTTTCTTTTGTCGCTTATTTAAAACATTTAATATTTTAACCGCACTTTTATCATATTATGACTACATTTACACATATCAATTCTCAAGGCGAAGCCAATATGGTGGATGTTTCTGCAAAAGCAGAGACTGTTCGCGAAGCTCGTGCTGAAGCCATCGTAACTATGTCAAAAGAAACCCTTGCTATGATCGTGGAAGGTAAACATCACAAAGGCGATGTTTTTGCTACGGCTCGTATTGCGGGTATTCAAGCAGCAAAACGCACTTGGGAACTTATCCCGCTTTGCCATCCGTTGTTACTTTCTAAAGTAGAAGTGAATTTAGAACCGTTACTTGAAACCAACCAAGTTCGCATTCAATCTCTTTGCAAATTAACTGGAAAAACTGGCGTGGAAATGGAAGCACTAACTGCCGCAAGTGTTGCCGCTTTAACCATTTACGATATGTGTAAAGCGGTGCAGAAAGACATTGTGATTGAGCAAGTTCGTTTGTTAGAAAAGTGCGGTGGAAAATCAGGCCATTTTATTGCGGAGGAAAAATAAGATGTTAAATATTTTATTTTTTGCTCAAACTCGTGAATTAATTGGTGTTGATGCCATTCAATTAGAAGATGATTTTGCGACAGCAGACGAAGTGCGTGAACACCTTGCTCAAAAAGGCGATAAGTGGGCATTGGCACTGGAAAAAGGTAAACTTTTAGTGGCAATTAATCAAACCTTAATGCCTTTAGAAAGTGCGGTAAAAAATGGCGATGAAATTGCCTTTTTCCCACCAGTAACAGGGGGCTAAATGACGGATATTCAAATTTCGGTACAAGAACAGCCTTTTGATCAAAATGCCGTTTATCAATGGCTTTCTGAACAACATTCGGTTGGTGCAACGGTTATATTTGTTGGTAAAGTACGCGATCTTAATTTAGGCGATGCAGTATCTAGTTTGTATTTAGAACATTATCCCGCAATGACTGAAAAAGCGTTGAATGAAATTGTTGCACAAGCGACAGCGCGTTGGGATATTCAACGTGTATCGGTAATTCATCGTGTTGGGCTTTTACAAACTGGCGATGAAATTGTGTTGGTAGGGGTAAGCTCCGCGCATCGTGGAGATGCTTACCACGCTAATGAATTTATTATGGATTTTTTAAAATCCAAAGCTCCGTTCTGGAAAAAAGAACAAACCAATCAAGGCGAGCGTTGGATTGAAGCAAGAGAGAGCGATAAAGAAGCATTAGAAAAATGGTAATCGCTTACCTGCACCCTAATTCATTAAGGTGCAGATTAAATATTTTCATTTATGTTATTTTGATAACGCGCCACTTCCCCAAGTTTGCACTTCTTCAGGGCGGTTTATTTGAAGCAAGAAACGTTTGTTGGGCTGTGCTTGCGGTTGAATTTCTTTTTCTGCTGGTGTGGAGAAAGAAATCCCACCTTTTAGCAGCTGCTGAACGCTACCTGTATTAAATACTGCACCTTTCCAGCCTAAGCTAAAGTCGTAGCCTGATGCGATCCAAAATTCTGTGTTTTGTCGAACAAGATGGCTATATTTCGGCATAATTGTAATATGCACTAATACACGATCACCAAGACTATTAAGTTCAAATTTTTTCACTGTGCCAACTTCTACACCTCGATAAAGAATTGGCGAACCTTCACTTAAATTCATCGCATCACGCGTTTCTAAAATAAACGGTGTGCCATTGCTAAATTTATTACGCTGTGGTGCTGTTTGCGCTAAATTAAATTGTGTTTTTGTGTTGCCATTACCAATTTCAATATCAATATAAGGTTGTAATAAACTATCAAGGTTATCTATTCCACCTGCCGAAATTTGTGGCGAGATTATCGTAAAGTGAGAACCTTCTTTTGCAATTATATTCATATAATTTGGATTTATTAGGGCTTTTGCAGTAATGCGTTTTGCTTTTGCATCAAGCTGAATGCTGTCAATTTGCCCCACATCTAAGCCTAAATAACGCAGATTCATTCCTTTGCTAAGATTAGTTGCATCATCTGTGATTAACGTGATGACAAACCCGATAGATTTTGCATAGCTTTCATTTGCATAAAGTGTTCGATTATTGCCTGAACCACCATTATCAAAGCTAATCGCCCCTTTTAAGGAACGTGCAAGTGGTGTTGCTTGAATACTAATGCCTTTCGGTGTGACATCAATCTTCGACGCACTTTCTACCCAAAAACGGCTTTTATTTGTCAATAAATGTTGATAGGCAGGATAAATATAAATTTCTACATCAAAGCTATTCGTTTTAGGTTTAATACTTAAAATTTTTCCTACTTCAAATTGACGATATAGGACGAGAGAGCCTTTATCAATACTTGGTAAAGTTTGGGTGTGTAAGGTTATCGTTGGCGTAAGAATATTTCCTGTGATGCCATGTTCAGCATTGCTGATATTTTGATAAAGCGGATAACTGGTTTTAGCTTTTCCCTGACCTTGTTTTGCCAGCACTCGAACGCCGCCTTGTAACCATTTTTCTGGTGTCGCGGATTCAAAACGCAATCCATCTAATCCAACGCTTATATCAAAATTGGTTGCTGCCACAAATTGTGTATCTTCGTGAATTAAATTGCGGTATTCAGAGGCAATTGCTGCTTTAAATTGTACGCCATTTACATCAATTGTTTGTGAAACAATTTGCCCAATTATCATATTGTTATAAAACACATTTTGCCCTTCGCTGACGCCGTAATTCTCTGGCGCAGTGAGGGTTAAAACTAACGTGTTAGGCGCATTGAGTAATAATTCATTTTCTTTAATCACGTTAAATTGATGTTTAGTTTCGCCGTCTCCCGCAATCACATCAAAATATTCGTCACGAAAGAATTTTTTTGGTTCTGCTAAATTGCCTAGATCCATTTTTTTATTGCGTAGGACAATTTTACTATTTGCTTTAAACAAAGAGGCTTGGTTTGGATCGATCAATAAACTGCCTTCTAAAATTTCATCGTTATTTTCCACCGTACTTAGCTTGGCGAGAATCCCTATAGCATTATCTTGAGAATAAACTTCCGTTTGCCCTGCAATAAGAGCGGTAGAGGCAGGAATAGTTACCTTAATTTCAATCCCACGTTTAGCCGCTTTTAAATTGGTATAGAGCGTGAAATGACTATTTTCATTTGCTTTTGGGCTGTCAGCTGGAGAGTCAAAAGAAACCGCCCCCTGTACAACGGCATTTAAACTTTCTACATTTAGGTTTAAGCCTGACGGGCTAATATTAGCGTTAATGCCACTAATATTCCAAAAGCGTGAATCTTTTTTCACAAACTTGGCATAGGCTTTATCAATGACCACATCTATTTCTACTTTATTGTTTTTATTAATACGGTAATCATAGATTTTTCCTACAGGTAATTTTTTAAAATAAACGGACGCACCAATAGAAATCGAACCTAAATCATCAGAAATTAAGTGGATCAACAAGTCTCCTGCTGAAACTTGCGCAATAGGCCCTTGTTCTTCTGCTATAAATTCATCTTCACGATCGCCATCACCTGGTTGAAGAGTGATGTAATTACCTGACACGAGAGAATCTAATCCTGAAATGCCTGCAAGGGAAACATTTGGTTGTACAAGCCAAAATTTTGTGTCTTCACGTAAAATATTTGAAGCCTCAGGATTGATATTTGCAATAACTTCTACTTTTTGTAGGTTATCAGTGAAATGAACTTCTTTTACTATGCCAATTTGTAATCCTTGATAACGAATTTGAGTTTTATCTGCCACAATGCCAGAACCATTGGTAAAAGTAATTGTAATGCTAGTACCGCGTTCTTTCACAATTTGGAAGAATAAAATTGCCCCGATACATAATGCGATAAAAGGCAATAGCCAAAAAGGCGAAATGCGCTTTGTTTTATGTAAGTTCGCTGTTATTTCTTGATATTTTTCTTCTATTGAGGAGGAATTATTTTTCTCTGTCATAAATTTTCCAAATTAATTTGCTATCAAATTGAGAGGTGGAAAGCATAGTGCAAAATACGGCTGCGCCAAAATAAAATGCGCCTGGCCCTACGGTAAAATTAATGATTTCTCCGCGTGTGACAAGCGACATCATTAAGGCTAATACAAATAAATCGAGCATAGACCAGCGTCCAACAAAATGTACTAGATGCAATAAACGCATTTGCCATTTAATAGAATGTTGCCATTTAAAATGCACGCAAGCAAGTAAGTAAAGCATAATAAAAATTTTGCTGATAGGCACGAAAATACTGGCAAAAAACACAACAAAAGCAACAAAATAACTACCTGATTTAACAAATGAAATAACCCCAGAAATTAACGTATCTTCAGATAATGCACCTGTTAAATAAATGCCAGATATAGGTAATAAATTTGCAGGAAAAAGCATAATAATCCCTGCAATTAAGGTTGCCCAAGTTGCTTGTAATTTTAGCTTATCCGATGTATTAAGAGGCGATTGGCAGCGGGGACAATAAATTTTTTGTTGATTATCGTATTGGATAGATTTTTGCGTAAAGGTGTAATGGCAAGCAGGGCATAATTCAACAGCTTGTTTTGTATAAACTGGAGTACATTCAGGATAAAATTCCTGCCACAAGGCGGAAAGATTAAGTTTGATAAAAAGCAGTGTGGTTAAAAGTGCGGTAAAAATAAAAGGAATTAAATAAATATTAATTTCTAATGTTGCATATTCGCGTACTTTAAATATGGTTACTCCGAGTGCCACTAAATAAACATCAAACATTACCCAAGCTTTAATGTAACCAAGAAATAGTAAAACACTACGTGGTTTTATCTGAAAAATCTTAGCCAGCCAAAGCATAATAACTAAAAGTGCAAACGTAATCGGCATTACTACTGCACAAATAAAGATCATAAACGCGGTATATTCATAACCACCCACTGCCATTTTCCAAATGCCATCCCAAATAGAGGCGTCAATTTTAATGCCTAATAAATGTAAACTTAATAAGGGGTAGTTCAAGGAAAAGGGCATTAATATCAAAATAGATAATGCAATCATTGCACAACGATGTAATGACCACCTCGTACCACTTGCTAATAGATGATGACAACGTGGACATTCGGCTTGTTCATTCGATTGAAGAATAACAGGCACGTTAATGCAAGCATCACATTCTGTGCATTTTAAAATTTGAAATGAAGGCGAAGTTAGCTTTGTTTTAGGCACGTTTGTGGTCTTTCTTTATGAATTAAAGCACGCCATTCTATCGTTGTTTTAACGTATTTGTGAAGTCTTGGCGTTATTTTTGTGTGAAATTTATTCAGCATAACGGGATCCGTTGTTAATTTTGTAAAAAGTGCGATAAACTAGGCAAATCTTCATTTTATTAATAGTCTCAAGGATATAACTATGACTGACACACAATTATCATCTCAAGTTACAGATGTGCAAACGGAAGTGCAAAAATTAACCAACGCAAAAGCTATCATTGCTTATTTAGCAGAAAAATTTCCTCTTTGCTTTGTTTTAGAGGGCGAAGCAAAACCATTAAAAATAGGTTTATTTCAAGATTTAGCTGAAGCATTACAAGATGATGAGCGCGTAAGTAAAACCCAATTGCGTCAGGCTCTTCGTAAATATACATCAAATTGGCGTTATTTATATGGCTGTCGTGAAGGTGCAGTGCGTGTTGATTTACAGGGTAATCCTGCAGGTGTATTAGATGCAGAACACGTTGCTCACGCTGCACAGCAACTTGCTGAAGCGAAAGCACGCTTTGCGGAAAAACGTAAAGCAGAAGCTGCGGCTAAAAAAGCACAACAAAAACAGCGTCCGCGTAAACCTGCGAATAAAAACTTTAAAAAAGAGAGTAAAGTATCACTAAGTGCGGTTGATTTTTCACAAATTTCTGTTGGTTCTGTTGTGAAAGTTAAAGCTGGAGATAATGCTAAAAAAGCAACAGTGGTAGAAGTATTAAAAGATTCAGCACGTGTTGAACTTGAAAACGGTTTGATTATGAACGTTGCTGCAGATCGTTTATTTGCTTAATAAATGAAAATTGACTCGGAAATGGTTATGAAATTTAAAATGTCAAAAAATGTGATTTGTTATGCGTGGTTATCGGTATGTTTGAGTAGTGCAATTCCTGCATTTGCTGTACAACCTAAGTTAAAGCCAAGTGACATTAGTACTCCAGCGATAAGTGAAGAAAACCAGCTGGCAACTAAGCGTGCAACGACGAGATTAACTCAATCCCATTATCGTAAGATTAAATTAGATGATGATTTTTCCGAGAAAATTTTTGATCGTTATATTAAAAATTTAGATTTTAGCCACAATACTTTTTTGCAGTCTGATATAGACGAACTTCGTCAAAAATATGGTAATAAGTTAGATGATCAGTTAAATCAAGGCGATCTTTCTGCTGCGTTTGAGATTTATGATGTAATGATCAAACGTCGTTATGAACGTTATACTTATGCGTTATCTTTATTAGATAAAGAGCCTGATTTAAATGGTCAAGATCAAATTGAAATTGATCGTGAAAAAGCGGCTGCTCCACAAACTGAAGCTGATGCGAATAAACTTTGGGATGCTCGCGTAAAAAATGACATTATTAATCTTAAATTAAAAGATAAAAAATGGTCAGAAATCAAAGCAAAACTTACAAAACGCTATAATTTAGCCATTCGTCGTTTAACGCAAATAAAAGCAGACGATATTGTTCAAATTTATTTGAATGCTTTTGCGCGTGAAATTGATCCTCACACCAGTTATCTTTCCCCAAGAACAGCGAAAAGTTTTAATGAAAGTGTGAATCTTTCCTTGGAAGGCATTGGGGCTACTTTACAATCAGAAGATGATGAAACTAGCATAAAATCTCTTGTACCTGGTGCGCCAGCGGAACGTAGTAAAAAGCTGCATCCTGGGGATAAAATCATTGGCGTTGGGCAAGCAACAGGCGATATTGAAGATGTTGTTGGTTGGCGTTTAGAAGATTTGGTAGAAAAAATTAAAGGGAAAAAAGGCACTAAAGTTCGCTTGGAAATTGAGCCTGCTAAAGGGGGAAAATCACGTATTATTACTTTGGTGCGTGATAAAGTCCGTATTGAAGATCAAGCGGCTAAACTAACTTTTGAAAAAGTGTCAGGAAAAAACATTGCGGTAATAAAAATTCCAAGTTTTTATATTGGATTAACCGAAGATGTCAAAAAACTACTGGTTAAATTAGAAAATCAAAAAGCTGAGGCTCTAATTGTTGATTTACGTGAAAATGGCGGTGGTGCATTAACGGAAGCCGTGGCATTAAGTGGTTTATTTATTGCTGATGGCCCTATTGTGCAGGTTCGCGATGCTTATCAGCGTATTCGTGTTCACGAAGATGATGATGCTACGCAACAATATAAGGGGTTATTATTTGTGATGATTGATCGTTACAGTGCTTCCGCATCAGAAATTTTTGCTGCAGCAATGCAAGATTATCGTCGAGGTATTATCATCGGGCAAAATACTTTTGGTAAAGGTACGGTGCAACAGAGTCGATCGTTAAATTTTATCTATGATTTAGATCAGAGTCCGTTGGGTGTTTTGCAATATACTATTCAAAAATTTTATCGAGTTAATGGTGGTTCAACCCAATTAAAAGGTGTTGCAGCCGATATTAATTTCCCCGAAATTATAGATGCGAAAGAATATGGGGAAGATAAAGAAGATAATGCGCTTGCTTGGGATAAAATCCCATCAGCGAGTTATATGGAAGTAGGAAATATCGATGATATTAATAATGCAGTAAATATTCTAAATGAAAAACATCTTGCTCGTATTGCTAAAGATCCTGAATTTGTTGCATTGAATGAAGAATTGAAAGTGAGAAATGAACGCCGAGATCGAAAATTTCTATCATTGAATTATAAAATGCGTAAAGCAGAGAATGATAAAGATGATGCAAGACGTTTAAAAGATTTGAACGAACGTTTTAAACGTGAGGGTAAGAAAGCGTTGAAAGATATTGATGATTTGCCGAAAGATTACGAAGCACCAGATTTCTTCTTAAAAGAAGCTGAAAAAATGGCAGCTGATTTTGTTATCTTTAATTCAGATCAGAAAATTAATCAAGCAAATAGCTTATCTGAAGAAAAAACGGAAAGTAAAAAATAAATACTAAATGGTTTTGACCGCACTTTGTTTGAGAAAAGCAACAAGTGCGGTTATTTTAATAAAGGTTTAGGAAATGGTCGTGTTTAAAAGCACCTTAAAGTTATCATTATTCGCCTTATCATTATCTATGATGATGTCGGGTTGTGTTTTAGCCGATTTGAGCAAAAATGACCAATCTAAATCATTGAACGGCATTAATTTCTCCCATTTGTCACTCGCAGAAAGAAAAGAGCTTGAAGAAGCCATTTATGCGGATCAGCAACGTTTAACGGAAGAAAAACAAGCATTGCTTAATATGACGCTAACACACGAAATAGGCGATCATAAGTTACAATTTAAGTCCTTACTCGCACGTTTATATGCTTCTCGTAAATATGCACCATTATGGACTGACTATTCGGCAGCTCGTCAATTGTTACGTGATTATGCAGCAATGGTGGCAAGTGGTATTTCAAAATCGTCGGCAAATTCACTAGAAACATTGGCATTGGTAGAACAACAAGGCGGATTGGCTTATGATGTGTTATTAAGTGATATTTTGTTAGATTACTTATATTACACAAAAAATGTTCGTTCTCAAGCATCAAATTGGTTGTATTCATCTGATCAATATCAAGCAAAACAGCCTGAAAATGATCATATTCAACGCTGGTTAAGTGCGGTGGAAAATAATCAACTTCTTGATTTCATACAAAGTTTAGCGGGAGAAAATCATTTATATCGCCAAACAGTTCAAGCATTGCCGATGTTTATTCCGACTTCTAAAGAATCAAATATTGCTCAAAAACTGGCAATGAATGCACAGCGTTTACGCGTAATTCCTGATTTTCATAATGGGATTTTTGTGAATATTCCAAGCTATAAATTACAGTATTATCGTGATGGCGATTTAATTTTAGAATCTCGGGTAATTGTTGGCAAAAATTCGCGTCGAACCCCCGTGATGTATAGCAAATTAAGTAATGTGGTTGTAAATCCGCCTTGGAATGCGCCAATTCGCTTAATTAATGAAGATTTACTGCCAAAAATGAAAGCCGATCCAAATTATATTACGGAGCATAATTATTCAATTTTAGATAATCAAGGCAATGTTGTTGATCCTGCTTCTATTGATTGGGAATCTATTGGTAATAAATTTCCTTATCGAGTTCGACAAGCGGCTGGCGATAGTGCGTTAGGTAATTATAAATTTAATATGCCAAGTTCTGATGCAATTTATTTACACGATACGCCAAATCGCGGATTGTTTAATCGTAAAAATCGCGCGTTAAGTTCTGGCTGTGTACGTATTGAAAAATCAGAACAATTGGCAAGTATTTTATTAAAAGAAGCAGGTTGGACAGAAACTCGAAAAAATACAGTATTAGCAAGTAAAAAAACCACTTCTGCGCCGATACGCTCGGATAATCCTGTTTTTTTATATTATGTTACTGCGTGGATTGAAAACGGAAATATTGTAAATTTACCTGATATTTATGGTTATGATCGTCAGATTAATCTTGCTGAGATTAATTGGGATCTCGTAAAAAAATATCTTCAATAAAATAAGGGAGCTATAATGAATTATGTGGATCAGAATAAACGAAAATGGTTATCGCTGGGCGGTATTGCGTTAGGAATGTCTATTTTACCAAATTCTGTATTAGCAATGGTTTCAACACCTAAACCTCGTATTTTAACTTTCCGCAACATTAATACGGGCGAAAGATTAAGTGGCGAGTTTTCTTTAGCAAAAGGTTTTTCGCCTGCGATGTTAAAAAAATTGGATTATTTAATGCGTGATAAAAGGACAAATCAAGTGCATAAAATGGATCCAAATTTATTCCATAAATTTTATAATATCCAAACTAATTTAGGCTTACGCAATGCTGAAATTGAAGTAATTTGTGGTTATCGTTCAGCTGCCACTAATGCAATGCGTCGTCGCCAAAGTCGCGGTGTAGCGAAAAATAGTTATCACATTAAAGGAAAAGCCATTGATTTTCGTATTGCGGGTGTGCCTTTGATTAAAGTGAAATCTTCTGCGGAAAGTCTTAGAAATGGTGGCGTGGGTTATTATCCAACCAGCAATTTTATTCACGTAGATACAGGCCCTGTGAGAACTTGGAAAGGCGTGTAAAACAAATGTAAAATTAACCGCACTTTTGTGCGGTTTTTCATTGGAAAAGATATGTTATTTGACAGCCATCTTCATTTAGACCAACTCTCTGACGAGAATATTCAGCAAACACTTGGTCATTCAAAGATTACAGCTATGCTTGCGGTAAGTACTAATCTCAAAAGTGCTAAAAAACTGCTGAATTTAAAACAGACTTACCCAAAGAAACTTTATATTGCAGCTGGTCTTCATCCTGAACAGCAATTACCTAGTTTAGAAGAACAAAAAGAATTATTTCAATGGATTGACGAACATCATTCTTTAATTTCTGCCATTGGCGAGGTGGGCTTGCCACATTATTCTAAACGAGAAAATCCGAATTTAGATTACGCGCCTTACATTGAATTACTGGAGCGATTTATTCTGATCGCGAAAAAATGGGATCTGCCGTTAAATTTGCATATTGTACATAACGATGTAGAGATTGCCCTTGAATTATTGCAGAAACATAATATTCAATTTGCCCATTTTCATTGGTTTAAAACAGATGAAAAATCTTTTCAGAAATTTTTCTCTACGCCCTATTTTGCAAGCCTAACCCCTGATATTTTATGGAACCCTAAAACCCAATATGTCGCACAACATTTACCCTTAAATCGCTTGATGATTGAAACGGATAGCCCTTGGCAACACGAGGGATTTGAACGTGCGGGCATTTCTGAACAATTATTGGCAGTCTTGCAAAAACTAGCTGAATTAAAATCTTTGCCATTACATTCTGTTCAAAAGCAAATCCTTTTGAATACTCAACAGTTTTATCGATTATAAGGAGCAAACATGAATATCGAAATTATCCCCGTCACCGCATTCCAACAAAATTGTTCTTTGATTTGGGATGATGAAAAAAATGCCGCAATTATTGACCCGGGTGGCGAAGCCGAACGCCTAATTCAACGCATTGAAGAACTGGATTTAAATCTCAAAGTGATTTTGATTACCCATGGTCATTTAGATCATGTTGGCGCAGCCATGCAGTTAAAACAACATTTTGGCGTTGAAATTTGGGGCTCTCATGAAGAAGATAAATTTTTATTTGAGAGTTTACCAGAACAGGCTCAACGCTTTGGTTTGCCAAATATTGACGCTTTTTTACCTGATCGTTGGTTTAATCAAGAAGGTGAAATCTTAAAATTAGATGGCTTTAATTTCGAGATTTTACATTTACCAGGGCATACACCTGGGCATATTGGTTTTATTGAACATGAGAAAAAAGTGGCATTTACAGGCGATGTATTATTTCAAGGCGGAATTGGTCGTACCGATTTCCCTCGCGGGGATTATGAAACATTGATTTCTTCAATTCGAACAAAATTACTCCCATTAAATGACGATATTATTATTATCGCTGGACACGGATCTTACACAACCATTGGGCAAGAAAAGCGGAGCAATCCATTTTTAAATCCTAAATCTTAAATTTTAATACAAGTAAAAATAACCGCACTTTGTTTAAGAGATGAAGTGCGGTTTTTTATTGATTTTATGCGAAAAAGGGCGAGATTATGTCACAACATCATTCTACTATTCAGTTACTTCTCGAAATCTTGCGTTTCATTCCTAAAAAAGGCAATCACTGTTGAGCAAGTATCGTTTTCTCAATGCTACTGCAACCACGTTCACTTTTAGATACCCAAAATTTAACCTAAAACATTATCTCGCTGAACAACATTTTGGCCTTGGTAACGGCAAGAAAATCCGTCTGACTTTTCTCATTGGTAAGCCTTATGGTTTCCATTTAACCGAAACGCTGTTGTCCACAGATTAAGAAATCACAGACGAAGGCGAAACTTATTTAGTTCGTGCAACAGTGGTGGAAAGTGAGATGCTGAATTGGTGGATTGCGAAGTTTGGGAAGGATATTGAAGAGGTTGGGCGAGAATATATAAATAGATGAATTTTTAATCCTTTTCATTGAAAAATGAAAGGGGTTCTTTGTGTGTTTTTTCATCGATTTTTTCAATGAGTATACTCATTGTTGTTTTAGCTTTACAGCTAAAACAAACAAGTCTGATTAAACATTTATTTATAGGAGATCTATTATGAAAAAGAATGTTCGTATTGGCGTATATATCTCTTTTTCATCTGAAACCCCAAAATCTGATATTGAGAATATTTTTAGAAATTTGGGATATGAGTTTGTTCAAGGAATTTTTCTTTCTGAAAGGGAATGTAATTTTATTAAAGATATTGAAATAGATATAGATAAAGTAAATTCTGAATTGGAAGCTTTAGAATTGAGAGCAAGAAATACTCTTGAAAAATGTGGGGTTAAAGCGATCCAATTAAAATTTTTTGGTGAATATAGTAATTAGTATAGGGTGAGTTATGTTTAAAAAAACATTGTCAGTTTTTTCGATTTTTGTTTTAACTGCATGTGGTAGTAGTTATCAATTTATTCCACAACAACCAAAATATAAAATATCAGATGAGGATATGAAGGAATTTGTGTCTGTTATTAATAAATTAGAACATTGTATCCACCCTGAATTAAAAGGTCTAACATTGGAGGATGCGGATAGAAAGGTCTATAGAAAATATTCTCAAGAAGAAAGAATTCTTTGGAATAATGCTCAGCTGTACACCATTGTTAAAGTAATAGGAGAACGAGATTCAAGAATAATAGCAAACGATCCTGCTTCACAAGCTTATTTTTCTGAACAGAAAAAAAAATTTAATAACAATATAGCAAATGTTGACGTAAATGAATGTAAGGCATTTAAAAGAGATTATAACAATGCAATTTCAGAATTAAGAAAAAAAATTCAAGAACAGAAAAAACAAGCTATTGCTCAACAGAAAGCAGCAGAACAGCAGCGTAAAGTTCAGCAAATTCAAGCCGAAAAAGAACGTAAAGCACGCGAAGCATATTTAAAAACACCAGAAGGTCAAGCCGAATTAGCTCGTCAGCAGCAAGCTGAATATCAGCGCCAAATGTTAGCTCAGCAACATCAATATCAGCAGCAAATGTTAGAGATGCAAAGACAAGCTGCTCAGCAAGCCGCATTTCAAGAATTTTCTAACTCTATTAGTTCAGGATTTCGAAATATGAATCAGCAAATCCAACAGGGCACACAATTTATGAATCAAATGAATCAGAATATGCGTTCTTCCTGTCAATCTATTGGAAATGGTTGGGGTACTGGCGGTTGGACAAATGTTTGTAATTAAGGAGAAATCTTAAATGAAATTTAAAATAGCATTAATTCTATTATCTGCTTTTTCATTAATGGGTTGTATTACAGCATATATGATCTCTGATGAAGAAGCATTTAAATTAGGAAAAGAAGAAAAAATGACGATGGAATGTTTGTCTCGATATAGCAATATATCTGACTTGAAAAATATATCGAATTTACCTGATGTGGGAATTGGTGAAAGATTAAAATTTGCAGCCAAAGAAACTATAGGTGGTACAGTTTTTGGACAAGGTAGATATAATTTTATAAAAAGAGATTATATATTCCATAAGTCAGTTGAAAATCATATGGATATTATTAATAAGGCGCGCAGTATAAATATTCAACCAAGTTTTCAAGAGTGTAAATTATATATTGAACACTATGAAAATGTTTATCGCACTTTAAAATATCAAGGGTTTTAATAAGGAAAAAAGATGAATCTTATAAAAACACTTGTAACAACGGTATTTTTAAGTAGTTCTGTATTTTCTTTTCATTCAATAGCTTGGGCAAATACTGCAGAAAAGCAATTTCAACAAGGATTTTCTGCATATGAAAAAGGTGATTATAAAACGGCACTTAATCTTTGGTTACCTTTGGCTCAGCAAGGTAATATGAATGCTCAATATAATTTGGGGTTGATGTATGAAAATGGAAACGGCGTAAAGCAAAGTGATTTTGAAGCTGTAAAATGGTATAGAAAAGCTGCAGAACAAGGGGAATCGAGTTCACAGTTTAATTTAGGAGTGAAATACTATAAAGGGGAAGGTGTAAAGCAAGATAAGATTCAAGCTAAAAAATGGTTTGGTAAGGCTTGTGATAATGGTGAAACAAAAGGTTGTAACAATTATCGTGCTTTAAATGAAGAAAATTCTTACTTAACAAAAATGAATAAACCTTCGCTTAATGAATTAATATCACTTGCTCAGCAAGGTAATATGAATGCTCAATATTTATTAGGGCAATCTTATTATAGAACTAAAAATTACTCGTCTGCGGCTTATTGGTTTCAGATGGCAACAGACCGAGGTCATAAAAGAGCTCAAACTATTCTAGCCGGCATGTATCATTTGGGACAGGGAGTACCCCAAAATATTCTTATGGCAAGAAATTTATCTCAAGATGCCTGTAATCACGGTATTTCACAAGCTTGTGGGATATATAGGAATTTACAATAGATATTTTTAAGTAAAATAAATATGAAACATTCAATTAAAATTTTAGCAATACCATTTTTAGTATTGGCTTTTTCACAATCAGTATCAGCTAATTTGCCTGCGAATATTTCTCGTACACAGCTGGCTCAAAAAGCAGAGCAAGGCAATGAAGAAGCACAATTAATGCTGGCAGCTCGTTATGGTAAAGGCTATGGCGATATACCACAAGATTGTTCTCAATCTATTTATTGGTTTACTAGAGCTGCAGAACAAGGAAGTGCATTAGGACAATTTTCTTTAGCTATGGCATACGATCAGGGAGATTGTGTGCAGCAAAGCCATAATCAAGCTGTTAAATGGTTTAAGGCTGCGGCACAACAAAATATTCCTATTGCTCAGGCAATGCTTGCACAGAAATATTATCGTGGTCAAGGCGTAAGACAGAATCGAGCTGAAGCAAAAGAATGGACTGGAAGAGCTTGTGATAATGGTATAGAAAGTGCTTGCCATAATTATCGGCTGATGAATGAAGGTAAGTATTAATAAAAATCAATGATTCTTACCAAGATTCGTTTTCTTTTTTAAAATCCCTTTTACCATCAGATGAAAGGGATTTTTTATTGTTTGAAATTCAAAGAGTTTGAACTAGATCACAAATTTGTAACAATTTCTGATAAGAGGCTTATTTCCGTTGCAATCCTATGTATAATGCGTAAAAAATGGAGCGAAAATATTGCTTCAAATATCATAATAAAGAGGTAATTATGCAGCAAAACAAGGCATTTGATAATTGGTTAGCCAGCACAGCATTAGGCGGTGCAAATCAATCCTATATAGAAGAACTTTATGAAAGCTATTTGAGTGATCCGCAGTCGGTGGAGGAAAGCTGGCGAAAAACCTTTGATTCTTTGCCAAAAACCACCGCACTTGAACAGCCCCATACTCCAGTGCGAGATTATTTTCGTCGCTTAGCGCGAGAAAATCATAATGAAGCGGTGACAGTGATAGATCCTGCAGCTGGTGCAAAATTGGTGAAAGTTCTACAATTTATCAATGCCTATCGTTTTCGAGGCCATTTAGAGGCTAATCTCGATCCCCTCAATTATTATCGTTGGAAAGTATCTTCCGTCCCTGAATTAGATTATCGTTATCATGGTTTTACTGAACAAGATCTCAACGAAACTTTCAATATAAATCATTACGTTTATAAACGTGATACCATTAAACTTGGCGAATTAGCTCAAATGTTGAAAGAAACATATTGTGGCTCAATTGGCTTGGAGTTTATGCACGTGCAGGATATGGAGCAGAAAATGTGGCTTCAGAGTAAAATGGAAAGCCTGTTAGATAAACCGCTTTTTACATCTGAAGAACGTGTCAATTTTCTTCGTGAACTGACGGCAGCAGACGGTTTAGAACGTTATCTCGGTGCAAAATTCCCTGGGGCGAAACGCTTTTCTTTAGAAGGAAGTGATGCGTTTATTCCATTGATGAAAGAAATTATTCGCCATTCTAGTCGTCAAGGGGTAAATGATGTGGTAATGGGAATGGCACACCGTGGGCGTTTGAATATGCTTGTGAATGTATTAGGTAAAAAGCCTGAAAATTTATTCGATGAATTTGCAGGTAAACATTCCAGTGAACGTACGGGGGATGTGAAATATCATCAAGGTTTTTCTTCTGATTTCGCCGTAGATGATAAGCGAGTGCACTTAACTTTGGCATTTAATCCCTCCCATTTGGAAATTGTAAGTCCTGTTGTGATTGGTTCTGTTCGATCTCGACAAACTCGTATGAATGATACAGAACATAGCAAAGTGCTTGCTATTACTGTTCACGGAGATTCAGCTGTGGCAGGACAGGGGGTTGTTCAAGAAACATTGAATATGTCAAATGCCCGTGGTTATAGTGTGGGCGGTACTATTCGCATCGTGATTAATAACCAAATTGGTTTTACGACATCTAATCCGAATGACACGCGTTCCACAGAGTATTGCACTGATATTGCGAAAATGATTCAAGCACCGATTATTCATGTTAATGGTGATGATCCTGAAGCGGTGGCATTTGCTGCGCGTATGGCGGTGGAATATCGTAATTTATTTAAACGAGATATTTTTATCGATTTAATTTCTTATCGCCGTCATGGGCATAATGAAGCTGATGAGCCATTAGCTACTCAACCAATGATGTATAGCATCATCAAAAAACATCCTACCCCTCGTAAAGTTTATGCGGATCGTTTAGTTTCAGAAGGCGTGATGACTGAAGAACAAGTCACCGAGATGGCGAATGATTATCGCGATGCGCTAGATAATGGCGATCGAGTCGTATCAGAATGGCGAGAAATGGATACGGCAAAAATGGATTGGTTGCAATATCTCAACTATGATTGGACTGCACCTTATGAAAGCAAATTTTCACCGGAACGTTTTTTAACCCTTGCTAAACGTGTATGTGAATATCCAGAAAGTTTACGTGCTCATCCTCGTGTAGAAAAAATCTATAATGATCGTAAAGCAATGTATCAAGGCGAAAAATTGCTCGACTGGGGTATGGCTGAAACCATGGCTTATGCAACCTTACTTGATGAAGGTGTTAATGTTCGTTTATCAGGCGAAGATGCGGGACGAGGTACTTTTTTCCATCGTCATGCCGTTGTGCATAATCAAAATGATGGTACGGGGTATGTACCATTAACACATTTACACGCCAATCAAGGTCGTTTTGAAGTATGGGATTCGGTACTTTCTGAAGAATCTGTTCTTGCTTTTGAATATGGCTACGCAACAACAGATCCAAAAACTTTAACCATTTGGGAAGCGCAATTTGGCGATTTTGCTAATGGTGCGCAAATTGTTATTGACCAATTTATTAGCTCTGGCGAACAAAAATGGGGCAGAATGTGCGGTTTAGTTATGTTATTGCCTCATGGCTATGAGGGACAAGGTCCAGAACATTCTTCCGCACGTCTTGAACGTTATTTGCAACTTTGCGCAGAACAAAATATGCAAGTTTGCGTGCCATCAACACCTGCACAGGTGTACCATATGTTGCGCCGTCAGTCTTTACGTAAAATGCGCCGTCCATTGATTGCCATTTCCCCAAAATCTTTACTACGTCATCCATTGGCAGTGTCCAGTTTAGACGAGTTGATTAATGGAACTTTCCAAACGGTAATTGGAGAAATTGACGAGCTTGATCCTAAAGATGTAAAACGTGTGGTAATGTGTTCAGGTAAAGTTTATTACGATTTACTTGAACAACGTCGTGCAAATAATCAGAAAGATGTAGCGATTATTCGTATTGAGCAGCTTTATCCATTCCCGCATGAGGATGTGAAGAAAGTGCTTGCGCCTTATGCGCATGTCACGGATTATGTATGGTGCCAAGAAGAACCACTTAACCAAGGGGCTTGGTATTGCAGCAAACATAATTTTGAATCAGCAATTCCAGAATCCGTTAAACTCAAATATGCAGGGCGTCCAGCTTCAGCTTCGCCTGCTGTGGGTTATATGTCGCTTCACACTAAACAGCAAAAACAGTTAGTGGAAGATGCGTTGAGTTTTTAAAGTGCGGTTAATTTAATAAAGGTTTTTATATCTTTGCTTTCCTCTGTAAATAGGGGAGCCAAGATAATTAAGATATATAGTAAAAAAGAAGAAAAGGAAAAATAAAATGACAATCGAAATTCTTGTTCCAGACCTACCTGAATCAGTTGCTGATGCAACTGTTGCTACTTGGCATAAAAAACTGGGCGATACTGTGAAACGTGATGAGGTTATTGTGGAAATTGAAACAGATAAAGTCGTGCTAGAAGTTCCCGCACTTTCTGATGGCGTGTTGGCAGAAGTTGTTCAAGCTGAGGGCGAAACAGTGGTGAGTAAACAGTTGCTAGGAAAAATTTCTACGGCTCAAGAAGGAGATGTCAGTTCAGCGACGTTAAAAGCAACGAATGAACCCACACCATCAGATCGTCAAAATGCAGCAATTGAAAATAGTCATAATCATAATGCGGATCAGGGCCCCGCAATTCGTCGTTTATTAGCAGAACATGATTTACAAGCAGATCAAATTCAAGGTTCGGGTGTGGGTGGTCGTTTAACACGTGAAGATATTGAACGTGAAATTGCAAAACGACAAGCACAGCAAGTGAAACAAGAAGCTGCCACTGAGCAAAATACAATTAGTACGGTGGCTTATAGCGCACGTTCTGAAAAACGTGTGCCAATGACCCGTTTGCGTAAACGTATTGCTGAACGTTTACTTGAAGCCAAAAATAGTACGGCGATGCTTACCACTTTCAATGAAGTGGATATGCAGCCGATAATGACTCTGCGTAAAACCTACGGCGAAAAATTTGAAAAACAACATTCAGTACGTTTAGGATTTATGTCTTTTTATATTAAAGCGGTTGTGGAAGCATTAAAACGTTATCCTGAAGTGAATGCTTCTATTGATGGGGATGATGTTGTTTACCATAACTATTTTGATATTAGTATTGCAGTTTCAACACCGCGTGGATTAGTCACACCAGTGCTTCGTGATTGCGATAAGCTCAGTATGGCAGAGATCGAAAAACAAATTAAAGCATTAGCTGAAAAAGGTCGTGATGGCAAATTAACAGTAGAAGATCTTACTGGCGGCAATTTTACTATTACAAATGGTGGCGTGTTCGGTTCTCTTATGTCCACTCCAATTATCAATCCACCACAAAGTGCGATTTTAGGAATGCACGCTATTAAAGAACGCCCAATTGCGCTTAATGGTCAAGTTGTGATTCGTCCTATGATGTACCTTGCTTTATCTTATGATCATCGCCTAATTGATGGCCGTGAATCTGTTGGTTTCTTGGTAACGATTAAAGAATTATTGGAAGATCCAACAAGATTGTTATTAGAAATCTAAGAAATAAAAGGCTTTCTGTGTTAGAAAGCCTTTTAAAATGAACAAAAATTTAACCGCACTTTAAATATTTAAAAAGTATATTCCAAAGTGCGGTTAGTTTTTATGTGTTTTTAATTAGAGAGAAAAATCGTCAAAATCATTCGTATCAACTTTTGAGTCAATTTGACCTACAAGGTAAGAACTTACTTCTACTTCTTGTGGTGCAACCTGTACGTTATCTGACACTAACCAAGCGTTAATCCAAGGAATTGGATTTGAACGTGTTTGGAATGGTAGTGGCAATCCAACAGCTTGCATACGGATATTGGTAATATATTCTACGTATTGAACTAAAATATCTCTGTTGAGACCGATCATTGAACCGTCTTTAAATAGATAATCAGCCCAGGCTTTTTCTTGTTCTGCCGCTGCAACAAATAAATCATAGGCCTCTTGTTTACATTCTTCCGCAATTTCTGCCATTTCAGGATCGTCTTGACCTGCTGCCATAATATTTAAAATATGCTGTGTACCTGTTAAGTGTAAGGCTTCATCACGTGCGATAAATTTAATAATTTTCGCGTTGCCTTCCATTAAACGACGTTCAGCAAAAGCAAATGAACAAGCGAAAGAAACGTAGAAACGAATAGCTTCAAGTGCATTAACACTCATCAGGCAAAGGTAAAGTTGTTTTTTCAAACTACGTAAAGTCACGACGCATTCTTTGCCATCTACGGTATAAGTTCCTTCGCCGTATAAGCCATAAAGTTGGCTATCGCGGATTAAATCATCGTAGTAAGATGAAATATCTTGTGCGCGTTTGATGATTTCTTCGTTGGTCACGATGTCATCAAACACGATAGAAGGATCGTTCACAATATTACGAATAATATGTGTGTAAGAGCGAGAGTGAATGGTTTCAGAGAATGTCCAAGTTTCAATCCAAGTTTCTAATTCAGGAATCGACACTAAAGGCAACAACGCCACGTTCGGGCTACGACCTTGAATAGAATCCAATAAGGTTTGATATTTTAAGTTGCTGATGAAGATGTGTTTTTCGTGTTCAGGCAATGCTGCGTAGTCGATACGGTCTTGTGACACATCTACTTCTTCTGGACGCCAGAAAAAAGAAAGTTGTTTTTCAATAAGCTTCTCAAAAGTCTCATATTTTTGTTGATCGTAACGTGCAACGTTAACGTTTTGACCAAAGAACATAGGTTCTTTTAACTGGTCGTTTTTATTTTGTGAGAAAGTGGTGTATGCCATTTTATTTATCCTTTTAAATAGAAGTTATCATTTATTTAGCTTTCCCTGTTTATCAGGAGAAACTATCGAAGACTGAGGAAAGTATCCTAATTCATTATGTCGTGCTATCTTCCCCATAAGTTGGGGAAGACAATAGGGGCGTTTAAATTTTGCAAGCACCACCAGCACAGCCGTCATCAAGATCTTCTTGAACATCTTCGGCACCGTCGCGGGTGTTTTGATAGTAAAGGGTTTTTAAACCGTATTTGTAAGCGGTTAATAAATCTTTTAATAATACTTTCATTGGTACTTTACCGTCTTCAAAACGTTTTGGATCATAGTTTGTGTTTGCAGAGATCGCTTGATCCACGAATTTTTGCATAATACCAACTAAGTGTAAGTAACCGTCATTACTTGGAATATCCCAAAGTAATTCATAGTTATCCATTAAATTTTCATATTCAGGTACAACCTGTTTTAAGATACCATCTTTTGACGCTTTAATACTTACGTGACCGCGTGGTGGCTCAATACCATTAGTCGCATTGGAAATCTGTGATGATGTTTCTGATGGCATTAAGGCCGTTAATGTTGAGTTACGTAAACCAAATTCTTGAATATCTTTACGTAAACTTTCCCAATCATAATGTAGAGGCTCTTGTGTTAAAGCATCTAAATCTTTCTTATAGGTATCAATCGGTAAAATGCCTTTTGCATAAGTGGTTTCATTGAAGTATTCACACGCACCTTGCTCTTTGGCTAAGTTCATAGAGGCTTTCAATAAATAATATTGAATGGCTTCAAAAGTGCGGTGAGTTAAATCGTTGGCTGAACCATCAGAATAGCGAACACCATTTTTCGCAAGGTAATAGGCATAGTTAATGACCCCAATACCGAGTGAGCGACGTGCAAGTGAGCTACGTTTTGCTGCCACAATAGGGTAATCTTGATAGTCTAATAAGGCATCAAGAGAACGAACAGCAAGATCCGCAAGTTCTTCTAATTCATCTAAGTTTTCAATTTTACCTAAGTTAAAAGCGGAAAGCGTACAAAGTGCAATTTCCCCATTTTCATCGTTAATGTGCTGAAGCGGTTTAGTTGGTAATGCAATTTCTAAGCACAAGTTAGATTGACGAACTGGTGCCACTTGCGGATCAAACGGAGAATGGGTATTACAGTGATCCACGTTTTGAATGTAAATTCGACCCGTTGATGCCCGTTCTTGCATTAATAAAGAAAAGATTTCAACTGCTTTAACAGTACGCTTACGGATAGTTGGATCTTGTTCGTATTTTACGTAAAGTTCTTCAAATTTATCTTGATCTGCAAAGAATGCTTCATAAAGACCAGGCACATCTGATGGGCTGAATAAAGTAATTTCGCTGCCTTTAATTAAGCGTTGATACATTAGTTTGTTTAATTGCACGCCATAATCCATATGACGAACGCGGTTGTCTTCCACACCACGGTTATTTTTTAATACGAGCAAGTTTTCTGCTTCTAAGTGCCAAATTGGGTAATAAAGTGTTGCTGCACCGCCACGAACGCCACCTTGTGAGCAAGATTTAACTGCAGTTTGGAAATATTTATAGAATGGGATACAACCTGTATGGAATGCTTCTCCACCACGAATCTCACTACCTAATGCACGAATAGCCCCTGCATTAATACCAATCCCCGCACGTTGTGAAACATATTTTACAATAGCTGATGCTGTTGCATTGATTGAATCTAAACTATCATCACATTCAATTAATACGCAAGAGCTGAACTGACGAGTTGGTGTACGCACGCCAGCCATAATTGGCGTTGGTAAGGAAATTTTGAAGGTCGATGTTGCATCGTAGAAACGTTTTACATAATCCAAACGTGTTTCTTTTGGATATTTAGAGAATAGACTTGCGGAAACGAGCAAATATAAGAATTGTGCAGACTCGTAGATTTCTCCCGTCACACGGTTTTGTACTAAATATTTACCCTCCAATTGCTTCACGGCTGCATAAGAAAACGTCATATCACGCCAATGATCGATGAAGCTGTCCATTGTGTCCCATTCTTCACGAGTATAATCATCTAATAACGCTTGATCATATTTTCCCATACGTACTAGTTTTTTGACGTGATCGTATAAACGAGGGGGATCGAAATGACCATAGGCTTTTTTACGTAAATGGAAAATCGCTAAACGAGCAGCTAAATATTGATAATCTGGCGAATCTTTGCTGATTAAATCTGCGGCTGCTTTAATGATGGTTTCGTGGATGTCTGAAGTGCGAATGCCTTCATAAAATTGAATATGTGAACGAAGTTCTACTTGGGAAACAGAAACATTGTCTAGTCCTTCAGCAGCCCACGTAATCACACGATGGATTTTATCAAGATTGATTTGTTCTTGCGTACCGTCACGCTTTGTAACCATTAAACTTTTATTCATTGTATTAGCCTTCTTGTTGTTATTTAAAACAGGATTTAAAACACAAGATATAGTGTTTTTATGAAAACGATGCACAAGATAATGTGTTTGAGAAAAGATCGCAAGTAATAAATTTTTTGTTTTAATTCTTGACAATAGATAACTTATTTAAAAATAAACGGTTTTTGTGAGAATAAAAATTAAAATTTTTTATTTAGAAAAATAAGAAAAAGTGCGGCAAAATTTTGTTGAATTTTTCACCGCACTTTGAAGGATTAGTCTAGGTATTTGAATACTTTAATTACTTTTTTCACGCCGCTGATTTTGCTGGCAATGTCGGCTGCCGCATTGGCTTGGGATTGTGTGACGTTACCCAGTAAAAATACTTCTCCATTTTCACTAATCACTTTGACATCGGTGGCTTTAACTCGACCATCAACGAACATCTTAGATTTGACTTGCGTTGTGATCCAACTATCTTTACTTATTTGTGCAAAGGAAATTTTAGGGCCTATAGTAAGTTGGTTATAAGTATCATTAACGCCTTCAACGCCACGTGTTAAGTCCGTTGCTGTTTCCTTGACGTTATCATTTGGTACTTGACCGATTAAAAGTACTCGACCATTGTAAGATATGGCATTTACACGACCTTCAGCCTTAATTTGGGCATCTTTTTCTACAGCATTTTCTACTTTAAATTCTAGGGTTTCATCATCAATTTGTGTCCCTGTGGTTCTAGGATCGGTACCTACTTTAGCCGCTACAGCTCCACCACCAATCACAGCGGCAACACAGCCTTGTAAAAAAATGGTAGTCCCAAATACTATAGCGAGTTTTTTTAATGGGGATAATGTCATAATTAACTCCTTTTTAGATTAAATTACTATTAGTTTGAAAGTGATTTATTTTCCTGTCAAGCACTTGGGAATAAAGTCTGATCAACTAATTCACAAAGTGCATTAATCACAAAAAGATGGTTTTCTAAAATACGGCTTTCTTTGCTGGCTGGGATTGATATTTCTAAATCCTTGTCTGCTAAAATTCCTTGAATGGCATCGTTGTTAGAGCCAGTTAGCGCAATAACATTAATTTCTTTGCTGACAGCGTGGGAAATCGTATTTAGCACGATTTTTTCTGTCCCCAAAGGTGCAAAAGCAATAAGTAAGTCGCCTGATTTTGCAATGGCATTAAATTGATGACAATACAATTCTTCTGTCGATTGTTCAAAAACAAGTGAAGAACCCACCGCACTTTCTAAGCTCAATAACACAGACGGGAAGCTCGGTCTAACTAAATCATATCGATTAAGTAAGTTTGAGACGAGAAACTGTGCATTTGCATAAGAACGCGAGACGCCACAGGCGATAACCTTATTACCGCCTAATAAACATTGCATTACCATTTGTGTGGCGTTGGTAATATTTTCAGAAAGCATACTTGATGCTGCAATTTGAATTTGAATACTTTCGCTATAAATATCTTTTACTTTTTGTAACATTATAAAAAGCCGTTAATCGAGAAAATTAGGAATCCATTGAATATCTTGAGGTGTTTTGCCAAAAGCGATTAAATCAAAGCGGCAATTAGCATCTTCTAAGCTCATATTTTGTTTTGCAAGCCATAAATTTGCGGCATCCAACCATTTTTGTTGTTTTTGCCAATCTACGCTTTCTATAGCAGAACCAAAGGCGGAATGACTTCGTTGGCGAACTTCAACAAAAACGATAGTTTCTTTGTCATTCATTATTAGATCAAGTTCACCACATTTGAAATTTTGATTAGCCGCAATAAATGTTAAGCCTTTTGCTTCTAAAAAAAGGCGAGCTTGATGCTCAAAGCTCGCCCCTTGCTGACGTTTTAAAGAAAACATTAGTTTGCAACTGGTACAATTGCACCATCTTGATATTGATACCAAGTCATATCGCGTTCAACATTACAGTTGGTATCAGCACTTAAAATCCCTGTTAAGCCACTTAAGCGATAGCCTGGCACTTGGCGTAATTCATTAAATTGATTAATTAGCAACCAAGCATCCGCACCCATTGCATACAAACGCATCAATTGATATTCGCCACCCGTGGATTTTGCTAACTTTTGATATTGTGGAGAATTGGTATCTTTAAAAAATGGAATATCACTAAACTGTACACCGCTCATCTGCGCAATGAAGTCAGCATTGGTGTTTGTCGCACTTGCGCTTGCTCGAGAGCTGGCATAAATCGGTAAATTAGGTACGATATTTGTTAAATAACCTTTCATTTCTGCCAGTTCAGTTGGACTTGCTACGGCATAAAGTGCGGTTGTATTTGAGTTATTTTCTTGAACGAAATAAGTCACATCCGCAGGCAAATTGTAGTAACGGATATTCGCATCAGTACCTGCTAATTGCTGCCAACGTACATTAAAGGCATTGCCTACGCGTTGTCCTAAATCATTTTGTGGCATTGCGACAAGTGGATTACGCACGCCATCGTTCCACATTTTATTGGCAGCAGATTCAGCTTCATCTTCTGGAGAAAGTCCGTAATAACAAAGTTGAGGAATCGCACGAGAATTTGGTGTGGCATTTAATGCAAGCACATCCATACCTTGAATTTGAGCAGGATCCGCTAAAATCACATCAAGATTTTGTTTTAGTAATGGGCCAACTAAGGTTTTAATACCCGCCTGTTTTGCCTGCACAATAATATCTTGAACAGAATTCATTGAGGTATCAAATACTTGCACTGGAACGGTTGAGTTACCTTTTGCATCGTTGAAACCCGATTGAATGGTTGTACCAAGAATTTGTCCATCACCACTTAATGGCAGTAACAAACCAATTTGTGAAAGAGTTGTTTGCTGGAAATTTAATAAAGAAAGTAATTCTTTTGGAAATAAAATTGCGGCTGAATGATTTGGATAGGCATTTTTCCAGCTTTGTAGTGTTTGGCTTAATTGCACAGGCTGACGAATATAATCGTTGTAAGCTTTGATTAAAGTGAGCCAGCCACCTAAAGCCGCGCTGCCTTCATCAGAAGCATTATTGATTACGCCAGTATTCGCTGAACGCAATAAAGCCCAAGTTTTATCAATGTTATCTTGACGGCGTTGTACATCTGTTAAATTCTTATCCATTTCTATCCGCGCTTTTACTGCTTCAATCATGTCTTTACGGTTTTCGGCAACAATAGCTAAGGTTTCGTAATAACGAGATTTTTGTGACGGGCTTAATTTATTCAAATCTAATACACGTAATTGATTTTGAGCGACCTCATTAGCATTTTTTGCAGCAGAAATTTTCGCTTCAATTAATGCTCGATCTAATTTTTGCGCATCATTTAATTCGCCTAATTCCCTTAATAACGCTTCCGATTGTTCAACTTTATTTTCACGGATTAACACGCGAGCTGCGAGCAATTTATAGGTTTGTTGATCTTCAAGCTTTTGTGTTTGCCCTAATTTATTTATATAAAATTCAGAACTTGCATTTGCATCTTGTTGTAAGGTTTGTGTGAAATTGCTACCAAGTAGATTTGAACAGCCAGCTAAAGCCATTGACAATAAAATTGGCATTAAACGTTTTTTAAAACGTCCACCTTGTAATAGAATAGACATCTTTGCTCCATCATAAACAGACAATAGTTGTAGCAGATCTTACTTATCTCATAACTTAAAAGCAAACAAAAATGACTGATTTAACCGGAATTTTATACATTGTTGCCACGCCCATTGGTAATTTACAGGATATTACCCAGCGTGCTTTAGAGACTTTTGCGCAAGTGGATTTAATTGCAGCAGAGGATACTCGCCATAGTGGACTTTTATTGAGTCATTACGGCATTAAGAAGTCATTTTTTGCTTTGCACGATCATAACGAACAAGAAAAAGCACATATTTTGGTGGAAAAGCTTAAGCAGGGGAGTAATATTGCTTTGATTTCTGATGCGGGGACACCATTAATCAGTGACCCTGGTTTTCATTTAGTACGTCAATGTCGTGAAGCTGGTATTCGCGTTGTGCCTTTGCCTGGAGCCTGTGCGGCAATTACCGCACTTTGCGCATCGGGGATTGCTTCTGATAAATTTTGTTTTGAAGGTTTTTTACCTGCGAAAAGTAAAGCGCGCAAAGATAAATTAGAAAATATCGCCGAAGAAGACCGCACTTTGATTTTTTATGAATCTACCCATCGTATTTTAGATACGTTAGAAGATATGCAATCAGTGCTAGGGGAAGAACGCTATATTGTGTTAGCCCGTGAAATGACTAAAACGTGGGAAACGATTACGGGTAATACCATTAAAAATTTACGAGAATGGCTTTTAGAAGATCCAAATCGTACAAAAGGCGAGATGGTTTTGATTGTGGAAGGCAAACCAAAATCTGACAATAACGATGAAATTTCTCCACAAGCAGTGAAAGCGCTTGAATTAATTGCAGAAGAATTACCGCTAAAAAAAGCGGCTGCTATTGTTGCTGAGTTGTATGGTTATAAGAAGAATGCTTTGTATCAATTTGGATTAGCGCATTTGGAAAAATAACCTCAAAATTAACCGCACTTTATTAATCCGATTTTAATCTGTGCTGTTGTACTAAACGGATATAAGCACTCATAAGATATTTACTTTAGACTGGAAAAAATATGTTAAACCAAGTTTCAAATACATTACTCACACCAAGCAATCTTTCAACTCAAACATTACTCAATATTTTTGACATCATGTCGCATCGCAATATTGATTATGCCGATCTGTATTTTCAACTTAGCCAAGATGAAAGTTGGGTATTGGAAGACGGCATTATAAAAGAAGGCGGTTTTCATATTGATCGTGGCGTTGGCGTGCGAGCTGTTTCTGGCGAGAAAACAGGCTTTGCTTATGCTGATCAAATTAATCTTGCTTCTTTGCAGCAATGTGCGGAGGCGGTAAAAGGGATCGCGCAAGTCAAACAGGGGAATTTGATTTCGCCATCCGCTTTTAATGTTGTAAATCCTATTGCTCGTTATGCGGCGATTAATCCTTTGGAAAGTTTAACCAAAGAGAAAAAAATTGAGCTATTACATTTGGTTGATCGTACAGCTCGAGCTGAAGATCATCGTGTAACTCGCGTATCAGCAAGCCTTAGTTCCGTTTATGAAGAAATATTAGTCATGGCGACGGATGGTACACTAGCAGCAGATATTCGTCCTTTAGTTCGCTTATCTATTTCAGTGTTAGTAGAAGAAAATGGCAAACGTGAGCGAGGAAGCTGTGGTTCTGGTGGGCGTTTCGGTTTAGATTGGTTCTTTGAAATTGTTGATGGCGATATTAGAGCTGTAAGATTTGCTAAAGAAGCGGTTCGTCAAGCACTTGTAAACCTTAGTGCAATTGCAGCACCAGCAGGATTAATGCCTGTTGTATTAGGTGCTGGTTGGCCGGGTGTGTTGCTACACGAAGCGGTAGGTCACGGTTTAGAAGGCGATTTTAACCGTAAAGAAAGTTCACTTTTTACAGGCAAAATTGGCGAACAAGTAACTTCTCCATTATGTACAATTGTAGATGACGGCACTATTGAAAATCGTCGAGGATCATTGACTATTGATGATGAAGGTGTGCCAAGCCAGTGCAATGTATTAATCAAAGAGGGTATTTTGCAAGGTTATATGCAAGATAAAATGAATGCCCGTTTGATGGGTGTCGCACCAACAGGAAATGGTCGTCGAGAATCTTATGTGCATTTACCAATGCCTCGAATGACTAACACCTATATGCTTGCTGGACAAAGTCAGTTTGATGATTTGATTGCTTCTGTAGAACAGGGTATTTATGCACCGCACTTTGGTGGAGGGCAAGTGGATATTACCTCTGGTAAATTTGTATTTTCCACTTCAGAAGCTTATTTAATTGAAAAAGGAAAAATCACAAAACCTGTTAAGGGTGCAACCTTAATTGGCAGTGGCATTGAAGTGATGCAAAAAATTTCTATGGTTGCAGATAAATCAGAACTTGATTTAGGTATCGGGGTTTGTGGTAAAGAGGGACAAAGTGTACCCGTTGGCGTAGGGCAGCCTGCATTAAAAATTGATGAAATTACTGTTGGTGGAACAAATTAAGTCAAATTTGTGTAAAAGATCACAAAATGTGTACCAAAATTGGATTTTTACTGGTAATTCTATTCAAATTTTGATAGCCCCTGCTAGATTTTATTTCTTTTAATTATTTGAAATTATGTTGAAAAGAATTTTAGTTATTATTGGTTTAGCTGCATTAGTAACGGCTTGTTCTAATACACCACGAACGGCAAATAACCAAGTTATTTCAGAAAGCGATGGTGCTCAATTAATGGGTTTAATTAATAATTTAGAAAAAGATAATCGAACAGGCGTTTTTCACAAAGTGAGAACAAACCGCTCCTCTGCTTTGATGGGAGATAAGGCTCTAGCTAGTGTTTATAATGAATGGGTTGGTACTCGCTATCGTATGGGCGGTACGACTAAACGTGGTATTGATTGTTCAGCATTTATGCAAACAACTTTTTCTGAAGTTTTTGGTATTGAATTGCCTCGCTCTACGGCTGAACAGCGTCATTTAGGTAGAAAAATTAATAAATCGGAACTTAAAAAAGGCGATTTAGTTTTCTTCCGTAAAAATAATCACGTTGGTGTTTATATTGGTAATAACCAATTTATGCACGCAAGTACAGGGCAAGGCGTGACGATAAGTTCCCTTGATGAAAAGTATTGGGCTAGAACCTACACTCAATCGCGTCGTATTATGTAATATAAAAAAACCGAACATTAAGTTCGGTTTTTTGATAAAAATTTCCTCTTTTAGTCGAGGGGATTTTTATTATTCTTTAAATTCTTCCATCATTTCTTGCGCTTTTTTTACCATATCTTCTGAACCCACAAATAATGGAGCACGTTCATGAAGTGCGGTTGGTTCGATATCTAAAATTCGACGATAACCATCCGTTGCGACACCACCAGCTTGCTCCGCTAAAAATGCAATAGGATTGCCTTCATATAATAAACGGAGTTTTCCATTTGGATAGTTAGTTGCACTTGGGTAAATATAAATGCCGCCTTTTAATAAATTTCGGTGGAAGTCTGCTACAAGTGAACCAATATAGCGAGAGGCGTAAGGGCGATTAGTCGCTTTATCTTCTTCTTGGCAATATTTAATATATTTTTTCACACCTTGTGGGAATTTGAGGTATTGCCCTTCATTGATGGAATAAATGCGGCCAGTTTTTGGCATTTGCATATTTTCGTGTGATAGACAGAATGTCCCGATTGATGGATCATAAGTAAAACCATTAACCCCATTACCTGTGGTATATACCAACATAGTTGATGAACCATAAACAATATAACCCGCGGCAACTTGTTTATTCCCTGGTTGTAAGAAATCTTCTAAGGTAACTGGTGTGCCAATTGGAGATACGCGGCGGTAAATAGAGAAAATTGTCCCTACAGATACGTTTACATCAATATTAGAAGAGCCATCGAGGGGATCCGTTAAAATAATATATTTGGCATTTCGTCCACGTTCCGTATCAAACGCAATAAAACTTTCTTCTTCTTCAGATGCAAAACCAGCCACTTCTTCACGCGCCATTAATGCCGCTTTCATCGTGTTATGGGCGAATAAATCAAGTTTCATTTGACTTTCGCCTTGTACGTTTTCAACACCAGATTGACCTAGAATATTTGTTAAACCTGCTTTGTTAATATCTCGATGAATAATTTTTGCTAAAAGACGAATTGACGACAAAATACCACTCAATTCCCCTTTTGCGTTTGGATATTCAGCTTGGCGTTCAACGATAAATTCACTCAATGTTTTCATAATTTTCCTTTTAGTTTTTTATAATGCGTAAGTTAATTATAGGGAGTTTGGAGTGTAAACTCTAATGGCAGGTTATCAGAATGGGATCTTTATCACAAAAAATTCACATTTATTACTGCAATTTTTAGAAACTATCGCTTATTTTTGAATAAATTTTGGAGTGATTTTATGAATTTGCGCTCCAAATAAACTTGAGCTACCATAACCGCACTTTATTAAGCCAAAAGGTAAAAAATGAAAATTGCATTAGGCATTGAGTATAACGGGCAAAATTATTATGGTTGGCAGAGACAAGAAAAAGTCCGTAGTATACAAGAAGAATTAGAAAAGGCACTTTCTTGTATTGCAAATGAAAAAATTGACATATTTTGTGCGGGGCGAACGGATTCTGGCGTAAGTGGAACGGGGCAGGTTGTTCATTTTGAAACCAATGTGATTCGCCCAGAGAAGGCTTGGGCTTTTGGCTCTAATGCTAATTTACCTGATGACATTGCGGTGGCTTGGGCAAAACAAGTCGATGATGAATTTCACGCCAGATTTTCCGCAACAGCACGCCGTTACCGTTATATTCTTTATTGTAATAAATTACGCTCTGCGATTTTAGCGGGAGGAATAACACATTGTCATTTAGATTTAGATGCGGAAAAAATGCACCAGGCAGGACAATGTTTACTTGGCGAACATGATTTTTCCTCTTTCCGTGCAGCACAATGCCAGTCTCATACGCCTTGGCGTAATGTGCATCATTTGAATGTGTCTCGTATCGGAAAATATATTATTGTGGATATTCAGGCGAACGCTTTTGTGCATCATATGGTGCGTAATATTGTGGGAAGTTTGATTGAGGTCGGTGCTGGAAATAAGCCGATTGAATGGATGCAATGGCTACTTGAGCAGAAAAATCGTCAGCTTGCTGCACCAACAGCAAAACCCGATGGATTGTATTTGGTTGATGTGATTTATCCGCAGAAGTTTGATATTCCTAAACGCCCAATTGGTCCTTTATTTTTAGAGGATGGTTTATTAAATCGTACTTTGAAGTAAAGCGTAATTTCATGTTTTAAATAATCATATCTGAAAATATTCTTCATAAAAAAAGACCGCACTTTAAAAGTGCGGTCAATGTTAAGTGAATTTTATATTAATTTTGATATTCCATAGTTCACTAAAAATCCACCAACCACGAGCCATAAATAAATCAATACGCCTAAAACAAGCGGTTTTAATCCTGCTTTCTTGATTGCGCTTGCTTGTGTCGTTAAGCCAAGCGCAGCCATCGCTGAAATTAATAAGAAAGAATCGATTTCAACTAATAATTTCACGAGTTCTTTTGGTAATAAATCAAAAGAATTAAATATGGCAACGCCAATAAAAAGTACAGCAAACCAAGGAATTGTAATTTTGTGTGACGTATTTTCTGATACTCCATTACTACGTGTTAATAACCAAGAGAGCATTAATAAAAATGGTGCAAGCATCATCACTCGGATCATTTTGGTAATGACAGCGGTATTCGCCACGATAGGATCAATATTTCCCCCAATCGCATAAACTTGAGCCACTTCATGTACACTAGAACCAACATAAATACCGAATTGATGGGCGTTAATTAAATGTTGTGACCAAGTGTAGAAAAATGGATAGGTAAAAATAGAAAGCGTCCCGAAAATGACCACTACGGCAATCGCTACTGAAACTTTATGGGATTCTGCTTTGGTAACAGGCTCTGCCGCCATAACCGCTGCCGCACCACAAATGCTGCAACCTGCTCCAGTGAGATAAACCAATTGTTTATCCATTTTTAGATAACGAATGCCTAAAAGTGCGGTAAAAAAGAAGGTTGAAATTAGCATAATCGAATCAGTGACAACAGCATTTAATCCTACATCGGCAATATCGCCAAAAGTGAGGCGGAAACCATACAGCACAATGCCAGTGCGAAGAAGCGTGCCTTTGGCAAACAAAACGCCTTTTTCCACTTGTGCAGAAAATTGAGGATAAATGGTATTGCCGATTGCCATTCCCAGCAAGATGGCAATAATTAAGGCACTGATATGATAATGATGGGAAAAGTCAGTGTTTCCTAAATAGTTAGCAAGTATAGCGATAATCGCGATAAATATAAGTCCGAAATAAAAGGGACGAGTGTTCATTTTTTCTTTCCTTAGTGAGTGTTTTTGTCTTTTACCCAAGCAGTTTCATCTAAAATTTTGCCAAAATAGCTTTCGACTAAGCGACGAGTAACATCAGTTTGAGGATCAGTAAAAAGATTTTGAGGGCTGCCATATTCAATCATTTTTCCTTCATCCATTACGATAATCGTATCTGCAATATGTTTAATTACACCGAGATCCTGTCCCACATAAATATAAGAAATACCTAAACGTTGTTGTAAATCAAGGGTTAAATTAAGCAATTGAATACGTACAGAAGCATCTAAATTGCCAATTGCATCATCTATTATAATAATTTCTGGTGCTAAAATTAATGCGCGTGCTAGGGCAACCCGCTGCTTTTGGCTGATAGAGAGATGCTTAATATTGAGATTTGTGTAATCAGGATAAAGTCCAACGAGAGATAGGGTTTCAAAGATTTTTTGATTACGTTGTGTTTCTGTCCAATCTGTCGCTAGGCTTAGTGGTTCGTCTAATATTTGCCCAATATTTAAACGTGGATTAAATGCAGAATTAGCATCTTGGAAAACCATACGAATATGTTTAGCTCTAGATTGTACATCCTGATATTGTAATTCTCGATCATTAAATAAAATTCGACCAGAAGTTGGCGGAATAATACCTGCTATCATTTTCACTAGGGTTGATTTACCAGAGCCATTATTGCCAATGATCGCAAGTGTTTGTTTGCGTTCAAGGGTAAAACTCACGCTATCCACTGCATTGAATTGACTTCGTCCAAATAAACTGGCGTGACCTTTGAACGTTTTAGTTAAATCTTCCACTTGTAATAAGGGCATTATTCATTTCCTTTGCAATTAAGTATAAAAGGGGTGGCTGTTGTTTTTTCTTTAAAATTTTTTTCTCGTAAATTGATAGGATAGTGACAAGAAAATTCGTGTTGTTTTATTTTCAATCGTCTTGGTTTTTCCATACATTTTTTTTGTGCAAAAGGGCATCTTGGGCCAAGACGACAGCCAATTGGCATTTGCTCTAAAATAGGAACGGTGCCTTCTAACGTACCCAATTTAGTTTTAAATCCTAAAGGTTGAGTAAAATCGGGTACAGCATTAATTAAGGCTTGGGTATAAGGGTGATGGGGACTTTCGATTAATATTTCAGTCGGAGCGGATTCTGTATTTTGCCCACAATAAAGCACTGAAATTTGATCGCACCATTCACTAATACTTTTAATATCGTTACTCGTAAGTAAAATTGTTGTTCCCTGATTTTGATTCATACTGGAAAGTAAACGAAAAACTTGTAGGGCAGTGGTTGATTCTAACGCATTTGTTGGTTCATCCGCGATTAATAAACGTGGCTGATTAGCGACAGCCATTGCGATCATAACTTTTTGTCCTTCGCCTTCTGTCAGTTCGTTAGGATAGCTTGCCATAATATCACGATGATCTTTAATTCCTACGCGATGTAACAATTCAATAGCACGTCTTTTTTTCCACCCAAACCATTTCCACCATTTATTTTTAAATGTCCAATTAGGAATATTTTGGATGAGTTGTTTCCCTATTTTTCGACTTGGATCAAGGCAAGATAAGGGATTTTGGAAAATCATTGAAATTTCTTTGCCAACAATCTTACGTCGTTTATGAGGACTGAGTTTCAGTAATTCGACATCGTGAAAACGAAAGCGATCGGCAGTAATAATCCAATTTTCTTTGATTGCATTACAAATGACTTTAGCGATTAAACTTTTTCCTGAGCCTGATTCGCCAACTAATCCAGTGATTTCTCCTTCGTTAAGAGAAAGATTGACGCCATCTACAATTTTTATACGCCCATTGGAGGTTTGAATTTCAATATTGAGGTTACAAATGTCTAAAAGTGCCATAAGCTATTCTTGATGTTGATTGATGGCTTTAGTTAAGCCATTACTGAAAATAATACTTAATAAAATAGTAAAAATAATGGCGAAACCAGGTAAAAGTACTGTCCAAGGCGCAAGATAAAGTAGTTCCAAAGAGTCTTTTATCATTGCCCCCCATTCAGGTGTAGGTCGTTGTGCGCCAAGAGAAATAAAGCTTAACGCACTAATATCTAACACGGCTATAACAAAAGCATGAGCCACTTCTTGAATATAAATAACGGTAATATTCGGTAAAATAGTGCTTTTCAATAAGGCTTGATTGGAAATGCCTTCAAGTTTTAGCATTACAACATAATCTTTTTTTAATTCTTTTTGAATAGCGCGATATATGGTGTGAATGAAATAAGGCAAAATTGCTAATAGCGTAGCAAACATTGCATTCCATAAACTTGGTTCCATTAATGTTGAAATAACAACGGCAATTAATAGAATAGGTAACGATAAAAAAGCATCAAAAATATGCCCGACAAAACGAGCTTTAATACCTTTCAGTAGTCCTGCAATAATTCCTAGTGCGCCGCCTATTATTGCCACTGAAAAGACAACCAGTAAAGCAGAACCTAAGGTATAACGAGTACCTATAATTAAACGACTTAATATGTCACGACCTAAATCATCAGTACCAAAGAAAAAAGCAATTTTTCCTCTATCTACCCAAGATGGAGGCATTAATTCTTGCCCAATAAATTGTCGATTATCAGCATAAGGTGCAAGATAACTAGCAAAAAGTGCGGTAAAAATTAATGCGATTAATAAATAAAAGCTAAAAAGTGCGATGGTATTTTGACGAAAGCGTAACCAAATTTGAAAGATTGAGGTGCTTTCGCGGAATTCATCAGGTTCTTTATTTTGCATACCAACCTTTCTTTTTAAATGGATCGAGTATAAAAGTGAATATTTTAGTGAATGTATCAATCAAAATAATACATACACCAATAACAATTACACCTGCGGCAATGCTGTTGTAATCTTGTTCATTTACGGCATTAATTAACCAACGACCAATGCCAGGCCAACCTAAAGCCGTTTCTACCAACATACATTGCGTTAATACTAATGTGAATACACGTGGTACTTGTGGAACAAGCAGGGGAAAAGTATTACGGAAGACATATTGATGGAGAATTTTCCATTTTGACCAACCCCGTGTTGCCGCTACTTTGGAAAAATTTTGATTCAAAATATATTCTGCTCGTTGATGAATAATGCGGATAATTTCCATTGTTGGCAAAATACACAATACCAGTGTTGGTAAGGCTAAATGTTGTAATATATTTTGTACAATTTTTGTGCGATAAGGCACTTCCATAAACCACATATCAATAACAGGAAATCCTGTAATGGATTTAATTTCGTAAAGTAAATTATATTGCCCAATAGCGGCAATTTCCCAATGTGAGAGCGCGGCAACATACAGTAAAATGGGGGCTAACCAAAATATTGGAATAGATAGTCCTACATAAGATAGGCTTTGTAAACTTTTTGCAAAAACTTGTTCAGAATTGACCGCACTTATAATGCCAAGTGGCAAACCAAAAATAAATGCCAAAAACAATGTAATGAAACAAAGTTCTAATGTGGGAGGAAGAACCGTAAGAATAAGGTTCATTAATGATTTTCCACCGTTATAGGTAATGCCAAAATCACCTTGTAACAAGGTGCCTAAATAATGAAAATAGCCGATATAAATGTTTTGTGTAACAAGATTCGCATTAAGAGGATCACGTAATAAAATGACAAAGCCTAATAACGATAGTACGAGTAATAATAATGCCACCCACAGGATATGGCGAAGAGCCGACCATAACATTAGTGTTTCTCCTGAATAAAATGTAAGGTGGAAAAATCTAAGCTACCAAAAGGTGTCATTTTTACTCCTTTCACACGACTATTTGCGACTAAAATACGTTTTACATTGGCAATAGGAATAATGGGTAATTCACGTAAAACGAGTTCTTGGGCTTCATTATAGGCTTTTGCGCGTGAACTTAAATGTGAGGTGGTAATGGCGCGATCCATAAATTGATCAAATTCTTCATTACACCAATTAGATAAATTAGTAAGTTCATTTTTTGTTCCACAGCTTAAAATTGGACGCATAAAACCATCAGGATCAAGATTACCAGCTAACCAACCAGATAGAATCAAATCATAATTTTCTGATTGATTGCGTAATTGCGCCGTTAAAAATGGACGAGTTACGACACGCACTTTAACTTTTACACCCGCTTGAGCTAAATCCCATTTTATCATTTCAGCCATTTTAAAAGGTGCGGGATTATAGACTTGTTCTTCATTAATTACCCATAAATTTAACAAAAGGTTTTTATCTGCTAATTTATTTTTGGCGATTTTGGGATGGTAATCAAACTCAAATTCTGGCGTATTGACAGTTGAAGCCCAAGACACTTCAGGAATAATGTTATTAGCAACAGTTGCCGTGTTATGGTAAATGCTATGAATGATTCGAGCTCGGTTTAAACTTTGTGAAATAGCAGCACGGATTTCGTGATCTCGCATTAATGGCTTATCAAAATTAAACGCTAAATAGGCTAAGTTCATCCCATCAGTAGATTGCATATAATAATGTTTGTCATCATTTTTTAATAAGCCAATTTGGCTTACTTCAGGATAAGAAGCGATTTGACATTCGTGATTGAAAAATTTGACTAAACGTCCGCTTCGATCAGTAGAAAGATCCACAATAATATGTTCTATCTTAGCTTCTTTTTTCCAATAATTTTCATTACGTAATAAGCGAACATATTGATTATATACATAATCTTTTACTTGATAAGGCCCTGTGCCTACTGGATGAGTATCTAATTGAGCAAGATTGTCATCTGCGCTTAATTGATAGGCATATTCTTGTGAAAAAATAATTGCATACTGGCTGGCAAGATGCGACAAAATGGAGGAATCTGGCTCAAATAATTCAATTTTTACTTGATAAGGCGAAAGTGCGGTCACAGATTTGATTTTTTCGTTAAGTTTAATGCTATCAAAATAAGGAAAACGCACTTTTCTTGCTTGTTCGTGAAACACTTTATATTGTGGATTACTATAAGTAACATTCGCCTTTGCTAAGGTTGGTAAATAAGTATTATGCCCTAATACACGATTAATCGAAAATACTACGTCTTCCGCGTTAAAATCACGTGTTGGGGTAAACCAAGGGGTTTGGTGAAATTTTACGCCGTGACGTAAATTTAATAAAATTTCTTTACCATCAGCTGAGATGGAATAAGATTGTGCCAGCATTGGTGTTAATGTTGCACTGTGATTTTTTATATCAAATAATTTGTTATAAATTTGCTCCGTGACCACATTCATACTGGTTCCTGCATCTGCAGTTTGCGGATTCAATGAAAAACCTGAAGCGTGGGTGCAATAAGTTAAGCCATTTTCAGTTAAAAATGTTGGAATACTTGGCGCAGCTTGTAATTCTATACTTTGGCTTATGCAGAGCAGAAAATATAAAAATCTCAGATTTAGACGTAACATAACAAATGCATTGTGATAAATTATGTGCCAAATTGTAAGGCATATTAGTAAAAATGGCTAGGATATTGAATGTTTAATCGGGTTCAAAAGGAAATCAATCAAATTATTAATCGTGGTTTTGACCGCACTTTGCGCTTGGCGGTAACAGGGTTAAGTCGAAGTGGAAAAACGGCGTTTATTACAAGTTTAATCAATCAACTTCTCTCTATTAATCAAAATTCATCACAGCATTTGCCCTTGTTTGAAGCAGCCAGAAATGGTGCGATCTTGGCGGTGAAACGAGTATCCCAACAAGATCTCAGCGTGCCACGTTTTGATTATGAAAGTAATTTAAATGATTTGTCACAAAATCCGCCTCAATGGTTTCAGTCTACTCGTGGCGTGAGTGAAACGCGTTTAGCCATTCGTTTTCAACGTCAATCTGGCTTGCTACGTCATTTGAAAGAACGCAGCACGCTTTATCTGGATATTTTTGATTATCCAGGGGAATGGCTACTCGATTTGCCGTTGTTAAATCTAGATTTTCAACAATGGTCACAAGAACAAGTCAAGGCAACCACAGGTATTCGCGAAGAATTAGCGCGAAATTGGCTTGCTATGTTACAGGATTTGGATTTAAGTGCGGTCGCAAATGAAGATGTTTTAGCCAAGATTGCGAAAAGTTATACGGATTATTTACACCAATGCAAGTCGCAAGGCATGCAATTTATTCAGCCTGGGCGATTTGTGTTGCCAAGTGATTTAGAGGGCGCGCCCGCATTACAATTTTTTCCATTAATTCATCTTTCAGAAGAACAGTGGCAAACCTTGAAAAAAACAGCCAAATCGAATAGCTATTTTGCCGTGCTGACAACACGTTATAATTATTATCGCAATAAAATTGTGAAAGGTTTTTACGAAAATTATTTTTCTAATTTTGATCGCCAAGTGATTTTGGCGGATTGTTTAACGCCTTTAAATCACAGTCAGCAAGCCTTTTTAGATATGCAAATGGGCTTAAATCAGTTATTTAATAATTTCCATTATGGCAGCAGAAATTTTCTTCATCGTTTGTTTTCTCCGCGAATTGATCGATTAATGTTTGTTGCGACGAAGGCTGATCATATTACTCGTGATCAAATTCCTAATTTAGTGAGTTTAATACGCCAAATTGTGCAAGAGGGCGGTCGCCATGTAGAATTTGAAGGAATCGATACGGAATACACTGCTATTGCAGCTGTTCGTACCACAAAGCAAGTGATTGTGAATCAGCAAGGAAAAGAAATTAAAGCAATTCAAGGGGTTCGTTCTATTGATAAACAGCTGATTACACTTTATCCAGGAACGGTGCCGAGCAAATTACCAAGAACAGAATTTTGGCAAAAACAACCGCACTTTGATTTCGATAGTTTTGAACCTCAGCCTTTAGAACAAGGGGAGAGTATACCTCATTTGAGAATGGACGCAGTTTTACAATTTTTATTAAGTGATCGATTTGAATAAAAAAGTGCGGAAAATTTTCCGCACTTTTTTCATCGTTCTAGCCCGTATTACGCATTCCAGCTGCGATACCTGTAATGGTAATCATCAATGCTTGTTCCACATCGGGATTTACTTGCTCTGGATTTTCACGGAAACGGTGAAGTAATTCTACTTGTAGTAGATTGAGTGGATCCGTGTAGATATTACGCAATGCGATTGAATCTGCAATCCAAGGTAAATCAGACATCAATTCACTTTGATGAGAAAGTGAAAGTACAGTTTGAATATCATCTTCAAGTTGCTTACGTAAATTTTCCCCTAAATACCAAAGTTCTTTTTTCACTAATCGTTGATCATATTGTTGGGAAAGCCAGGTATCTGATTTACTAAATACCATTTCCAACATTCCGATTCGCGTTGAAAAGAACGGCCAGTTTTCGCACATTTCATGAATAATATCGCCTTTGCCTTGTTCAATAATCTGACGGATAGCTGCACTAGCCCCCAACCAAGCTGGCAGCATTAAACGGTTTTGCATCCACGCAAAAATCCAAGGGATGGCACGTAAACTTTCCACACCGCCATTTGGATTGCGTTTTGCTGGGCGAGATCCAAGCGGCAATTTGGAGAGTTCCTGTTCTGGCGTTGCACTACGGAAATAAGGCACGAAATCTTTATCGCCACGCACCACACCACGATAAATATCGCAAGAAATCGTGGAAAGCTCGTCCATTATGTTACGCCATTCTGGTTTCGGTTCTGGTGGCGGTAACAGATTTGCTTCTAAAATAGCACTGGCGTAGAGATCAAAGGTTTCTACCGCTACAGCCGGTAAACCCAGTTTGAAGCGAATCATTTCGCCTTGTTCTGTTACACGTAAACCATTTTTTAGGGAACGAGGCGGTTGAGAAAGTAATGCCGCATGTGCTGGCGCACCGCCACGACCAATTGTGCCACCACGTCCGTGGAATAAAGTGAGTTCAATACCAAGTTTTTCCGTTAAATTCACTAAGGCTTCTTGCGCACGATATTGCACCCAAGAGGCTGCCATCATTCCCGCATCTTTTGCCGAATCTGAATAACCAATCATTACCATTTGACGATTATTGATAACGCCACGATACCAACCCACATTGAAAAGTTGAGTCATGACTTTTTCAGCTGCATCTAGATCCTCCAAGGTTTCAAATAATGGCACAACAGGAATATGATATGGCACGCCCGCTTCTTTTAAGAGTAAATGAACGGCTAAAACATCAGAGGCACTGCGCGCCATCGAAATAACATAACAGGCTGTTACACCTTGTTTTTGTTGAGCAATGACTTTACAAGTATCTAAAATTTCTTTGGTTTCAGGCGATGGCGTCCAGTTTTGCGGAATTAATGGACGGCGTGAGCTTAATTCCCGAATTAAGAAAGCCTGTTTATCGTCTTCCGTCCATTGAGAGTAATCGCCTAAACCAATATAGCGCGTGATTTCAGCAATGGCATCGGTGTGACGAGTGCTTTCTTGGCGAATATCCATCTGAGAAAGTGTCACACCAAAACAACTAATACGATGCAAAATATCCAACAATGAACCATTTGCAATAATGCGCATACCGCATTGAATTAAAGATTGATAACAATCGTAAAGCGGTTCCCAAAGTTGATTATCTTCTAAAATAATTTCGCTTTCAGATACGCGCGGTGTGCGATCAGATAAGCGATCATCAAAATAAGCTAAGGTTGCTGTAAGCTGATGGCGTAAATTTTTTACTACGAAACGATAGGGTTCTAAATGTTCGCCGTATTTATCACGAAATTCATCGCTACATTTCATCATTGAAAGTTCATCGGCTAATTTGCTGATGTCTTGTAAGAATAAATCCGCCGCTTTCCAGCGGGCAAAATAAAGTACTTTTTTGGTGATTTGTGCGGTGACAAATGGGTTTCCATCACGGTCGCCGCCCATCCAAGAGGAAATACGCACAGGTTTTAATCCTACTGGCAAGTCATAACCTAAAAATTCACGGGTGGTTTCATTTAGTTGGCGTAAAAATTCTGGTACAGCTTGCCACAAACTGTTTTCCAACATTGCAAAGCCCCATTTTGCTTCATCAAATGGCGTTGGACGAACAGTACGAATTTCGTTGGTATGCCACGCTTCTGCGATTAAACGAAGTAATAGACGCTCAATAATATTGCGTTCTTTTTCCGTTAAATCATTATGCTCTAATTTGCTTAAACATTTATTGATTTCAATGTGTTTATGAATTAATGAACGACGTGTTGTTTCTGTTGGATGTGCGGTCAGAACAAGCTCAATTAATAATTTTTCGACGGTTTTATGCACCTCTTCCACTGAGGCATTTTGTTCTTTTAAACGTTTGAAAAGTTCGCTTAAGGATTGAGAAGAACTTTGTGCAAGAGAATGTTCACGGGAAATCGTTTGATATTGTTCAGCAATGTTTGTGAGGTTTAAAAATTGGCTGAAAGCACGCGCGACGGGAATAATATTTTCATTAGAAATACTACCGAGCGTGTCGAGCAATGCTTGTCTTGCTTTATCATCGCCAGCACGAGAATTACGAGAAAGTTTACGAATGTTTTCGATTAACTCGAGAATATCCTCGCCCTGTGCATCGTTGATTGTTTCTCCGAGAAAACGCCCTAACATACTAATGTTATTGCGCAGAGTGCTGTACTCTTGTGTCATAGGAACTCCGAAAAGTAAAAAATAAAATTTGTCAGTTGGCGGTAGATATAACTAAAAATAGGGTGGAGGGCAAATGCTATTCAGAGAAATTTTGAAAATAATCAAGAAAAGCTAAAAAATAGCTAAAAAAGAACCGCACTTTTTAGGGATTGTTTAAAAAATGCAGTCTATTTTTGCTAAGTTTATAAAATCGATTTAACGGATTTTCGAATGATAAGCTCAGGGGCTATATCAATACGACCATATTGTTGAACGCTTTCATCTTTGTGACTAATTCGTTCTAACAGAATATTTACTGCCTGTCTGCCTAAACGTAGTTTTGATTGATGAATGGTGGTTAATGGTGGTGCGTAGAAACGTGAGGCGTGAATATCATCATAGCCGATAATGGACATATCCTCTGGCACACGCAAGCCTTTTTCTGTCAGAGCGGAAATTGCACCTAACGCCATCACATCGTTACAACAGAATAGGGCAGTTGGTAATTCCTCTTGAGTCAGTAAACGATTCATACATTCATAGCCATCTTCAGGCTCAAATGCACCTTCTAGTACCCAAGACGGATTGATGGTTAATTTAGCTTCTTCCATTGCTTTTACAAAGCCTTCATAACGCGTTCTTGCGGTAGTTTTATTGAGTTCGCCGCAGATAATCCCGATTTTTTTATGACCGCACTCAATGAGGTGTTTGGTTGCTAAATAACCGCCATCAAAACTATGATCATCAATCACATCGGTATTAGCATTTGGGCCCCAATCCATTACAACCATTGGAATAGTGGAAAATGATGAAAGTAAATCCAATGAATCTTGCGTATATTCAGAACACATTACAAGCAAGCCATCGACCCGTTTTTTTGCCAACATTTCTAAATGATTTTTGACTTTTTCAGGATCATTTTGTGTGTTACATAAGAACAAAGAATAACCTTGTCGATAGCAATGTTCTTCAACAGAATGAATGATTTCGGCAAAATACGGTGCTTCACTGGTTGTCACAATCATACCAATGGATTTAGTGGTATTGACTTTTAAACTGCGCGCTACAGCACTAGGGGAATAATTAAGTTGTTTAATTGCGGATAACACCGCTTCTTCTGTATCTTTTGCAACGAAACGGGTTTTATTAATTACGTGAGATACGGTTGTGGTGGACACACCAGCCATTTTTGCCACATCTTTAATTGTTGCCATATATTTAAATCCCTAAAAAATTTTTCCTATTATAAAGGTTTGTTGAGAATTTAGTCATCTTTATTGCAAATTTTTTATAAAAAGAAGTGATTTTTTCGTATTATTCTTGCTAGAATGTCTGCGTTATTTTTTTATGAGGAGAACAAAATGAGCGATTTTGGTTATGCAATGATTATGGTTGTTTTTAGTATGTCTGTTGTCGTGGGGCTTGCACTTTCAATCTTTTAATCAAACCAACTTTTTATTATCACCGCAGTTTTGTTTCTACAAAGTGCGGTGATTTTTTTCGGTGTTTTGCTTGCCCGTTTAAAATATGGTAAAACTAATGCCGTTTTATTCACAACGTATATAGGAAGTTCTATGTCAAATTTACAAGCAATTATTGAAGCTGCATTTGAAAAACGTGCAGAAATTACACCAAAAACCGTTGATGCAGAAACGCGCGCGGCAATTGAAGAAGTAATCGAAGGGTTAGATTCTGGAAAATATCGTGTAGCCGAAAAAATTGATGGCGAATGGGTAACACATCAATGGTTAAAAAAAGCGGTATTGCTATCTTTCCGCATTAACGATAACCAAATTATTGATGGCGCAGAAACAAAATATTACGACAAAGTGGCATTAAAATTTGCGGATTACACCGAAGAGCGTTTTGCTGAAGAAGGTTTCCGTGTTGTGCCTTCTGCAACGGTGCGTAAAGGCGCATATATTTCTAAAAACTGCGTATTAATGCCATCTTATGTAAACATTGGTGCTTACGTTGGCGAAGGCACCATGGTAGATACTTGGGCGACAGTAGGCTCTTGTGCGCAAATTGGTAAAAATGTTCATTTATCTGGCGGTGTAGGTATCGGCGGCGTGTTAGAGCCATTACAAGCTAATCCAACCATTATCGGCGATAACTGCTTTATCGGCGCACGTTCAGAAGTTGTTGAAGGTGTTATCGTTGAAGATGGCTGTGTTATTTCAATGGGCGTATTCATTGGTCAATCAACTAAAATTTATGATCGTGAAACAGGAGAAATTCACTACGGCCGTGTACCAGCAGGTTCTGTTGTTGTATCAGGTAGCCTTCCATCAAAATGTGGAAAATATAGCTTATACTGTGCCGTGATCGTGAAAAAAGTGGATGCGAAAACTTTAGGTAAAGTTGGCATCAATGAATTATTACGTTCTATTGAAGAATAGTAAAAAAATCATAAAAAAAGACCGCACTTTTAAAGTGCGGTCTGAAAATCAAAAGAAATTAAGCGGCGAATGGGTCGCGTAAAATCATCGTTTCCACACGATCAGGGCCTGTTGAAAGAATATCAATAGGTACGCCAGTCACTTCTTCAATACGTTTAATATAGTTAATACAGTTTTGTGGCAATTTATTTACATCTGTGATGCGGAAAGTATTTTCTTTCCAACCAGGTAATGTTTCATAAATTGGTTCTACACCTTCCCAATCTTTTGCCGCTAACGGTGCATATTCAACGATTTCGTCATTTGGCATTTTGTAAGCAACGCAGATTTTTACTTCATCAAAACCATCTAACACGTCTAGTTTAGTCATACAGAAACCTGAAATGGAATTGAGTTGGATTGCACGGCGGATTGCAACGGCATCGAACCAACCGCAACGACGTGGACGACCTGTTACCGCACCAAACTCGTTACCTTTACGTGCAATTTCAGCACCCACATCATCAAATAATTCCGTTGTGAATGGGCCTCCGCCTACACGAGTACAGTAAGCCTTGATGATACCAAGTACATAATCAAGATTACGCGGGCCAAATCCAGAACCTGTTGCAACGCCACCAGCCGTTGTATTTGAACTAGTGACATACGGATATGTACCGTGGTCGATATCTAACATTGTGCCTTGCGCACCTTCAAATAAAATATGCTCGCCATTTTTGCGCGCGGTATCAAGAATTGTAGTGATGTCTGCCACCATTCCCGTAATTACATCGGCAATTGCCATTACATCATCTAAGGTTTTTTGATAATCGACAGGTTCAACTTTGTAGTAGTTCACTAATTGGAAATTATAGTATTCAAGGATATTTTTGAGTTTTTCGGCAAAAGCTTCTTTGTCGAATAAATCGCCTACGCGTAAACCACGACGAGCCACTTTATCTTCATAAGCAGGACCAATACCGCGACCCGTTGTACCGATAGCTTTTTTGCCAAGGGCTGCTTCACGGGCGTGATCCATTGCAACGTGATAAGGCAGAATCAAAGGACAAGCTTCTGAAATTAATAAACGTTCACGAACTTTAATACCTCGGCTTTCAAGTTCGCCCATTTCTTTCATTAATGCTTCAGGCGAAACCACAACGCCATTACCAATTAAGCAAGTTACGTTTGGATGTAACATACCAGATGGAATTAAACGTAATACGGTTTTTTCGCCATTGATGATAAGTGTGTGACCTGCGTTATGACCGCCTTGATAACGAACTACGTATTTTACGCGATCCGTCAAAAGATCAACGATTTTTCCTTTACCTTCATCGCCCCATTGTGCGCCTAAGATAACAACGCTTTTTCCCATAATTTCCGCCTTTTATTCGGTTAAATTAGTCAAATAAACAGCCGTTTACTTTACTCTTTTTCAACTTTAATCTCAATGATATAAAAGAAAAAGTACGGTGATTTTTCACCGCACTTTAGGTTTAAACTTTATTCAAATAAGGATTTGTGTAATGAGCGTACAATTTCATCAGAATGTTCACTTTGTACTAACATACAAACATTGTTGGTACTTGCCCCATAACTAATCATTCGCACATTATAAGATTGAACAGTATCAAAAATACATTTTGCCACACCTGAAGTAATATGCAGGTCATTACCGATTAATGCAACTAATGATAATCCTGTATCGACTTTTACTGAACAGTATTGACGAAGTTCATCTAATAATTCGGTTGAAAGCAATTCCGCTCCTGAAGATGCAGAACCTGTTTTATCTAATGTTAATGCAATGCTTACTTCTGAGGTGGTAATGGTATCCACTGAAATTTTGTGTTTAGCTAAAATGTTAAATACATTTGCTAAGAAACCTTGTGCGTGCAACATACTTAAGCTCGAAAGCGTGAGTAAAGTTTGATCTCGGCGTAATGCAATTGCACGGAAAGTTGGACGCGGTTGAGGATCACGAGTAACCCAAGTTCCGCCCGCTTCAGGTGCTTTACTTGAACCCACATAAACAGGGATATTGCTGCGTACGGCAGGGAGCAATGTGGCTGGGTGTAGCACTTTAGCCCCAAAGGTTGCCATTTCAGCAGCTTCAGCAAAGCTCATTGTGTCGATGCGTTGTGCTGCCGGAACAATGCGTGGATCGGTTGTATAAATGCCTGCTACATCAGTCCAAATTAAAACGTCTTTTGCATTTAATACTTCGGCTAATAAAGCAGCAGAGTAGTCGCTACCGCCACGACCTAATGTGGTTGTTTTACCGCTTGGCTCACGTCCGATAAAACCTTGGGTAATAACTAATTCGCCGCGGTCTATTAATGGTTTTAAAATGCTATCGCTGTTTAATTGGGTTTGTTCATCATTTGGCGCAGCTTTACCAAAATGGTTATTGGTTGCAACAATTGTACGCATATCAACCCAAGTCGCAGATGCGTTTTGCTCACGTAAAATCTCAATAAAAATTTGAGTAGACATCATTTCGCCGTGACTGATAAGTTCATCGGTTAATGCGGGAGAGGTTGCAAGACTAGCTGCTTCAGAAAGTGCGGTAATATTTTCAAGATATTTTTCAATAATTGGACGGACACGGCTGTCGTCTTTTAATTCATTCAAAATATTCTCTTGAATTTGACGGATTTCGCCAATTAATTTTTCACGTTCTGTCGCTTTTACACCATTTGCTAAAGCCACTAATAAATTTGTTACACCAGCTGATGCAGAAAGCACAACTACGCGTGTATTGGGATCGGCAATGACAATTTTTGCACAAGCTGTCATTGCATCGTGGTTAGCAACGGATGTTCCGCCAAATTTGGCGACCGAGAGATGGGACATAAGATACTCCTAGATGTTGTGTTTTTTTTAGAATAATAGGTATAGAAATAACGATTTCATCATTTTTTGTCAAATAAATTTTAATTAACAATAAATGAACGGATAAAAAAACAATAGGATTAGGAAAAATTGGTTGTTGAGAAAGACATATAAGTTGTATAAATGAATAAAAAATAAGTGATATGCTTCATTAATAAGCAAACAAACATAAAATTGCTTTTTTTGTAAAAAAGTATTTGACGAGGATCATCAAAATTAGCATAATACGCCCCGCAAAGCCGATATGGTTAAGCAAATTAAGTAATGGCTACATAGCTCAGTTGGTTAGAGCACAACACTCATAATGTTGGGGTCGCAAGTTCGAATCTCGCTGTAGCCACCAAATTTGCGGGACTGGCGAAATTGGTAGACGCACCAGATTTAGGTTCTGGCGCCGAGAGGTGTGTGGGTTCAAGTCCCTCGTCCCGCACCATTTATCGCTTTGTAATTCAAATAGTCGTTGGGGTATCGCCAAGCGGTAAGGCACTGGGTTTTGATCTCAGCATTCCTAGGTTCGAATCCTAGTACCCCAGCCATACTATCAAAAAAGTCTTCTTTATATCCAATCAAAGATTTATCTAATTGGGGTATCGCCAAGCGGTAAGGCACTGGGTTTTGATCTCAGCATTCCTAGGTTCGAATCCTAGTACCCCAGCCATATTTTTTAACTCCCATAGTACTAACAAAAGCTAGTTTTTTGTCTTATTTAAGGTTGTTTTTGCGATCCAGATCTCAAACAGGTTTATTTGTAATATAAAGTAATATTCTATTAATGCTATCTTGTTTTCCTGTTCATTTAGGAGAGCAATATGGAATTTTCTTTACAATACATCATTATTTTCATTTTTGTTATTTTATTTCTCATTGGCTTATTTTCATCTAAATCAAGATCAACTCGTCGTAATGCAAAGAAGAGTCGTCTTTATCTTTCGACAGAAAACAAAATTAATATTGTGAATAAAAATGATCATCTTGATGTCGTTATATTGAGTAAGTATAAAAGAAAAGCTTTGATGAATAAGAGTGAATATCAACTTTTTCTTCGTTTAGAAAAGTTGTTGTCTAAAGATTATCAAGAGTTCCGTTTATTTACTCAGGTTTCAATGGGAGAGTTTTTAGAATCAATAGATAAAGAGGCCCATTTTGCGATAAATAGCAAACGAGTAGATTTTTTGATTGTGGATAAGAAAGGCTATGCCGTAATAGTAATTGAATATCAAGGTCAGGGACATTATCAGGATAATGCAGCGAAGCGTGATGCAGTGAAACGGGAGGCTTGTCGAAAGGCTGGGGTGATTTTTTTAGAGTTTCAGCCGAACTATGGAAAAGCAGAATTAGAATTTGTTGTTGAAAACTTAAAACGTTATTTGATAAAAAATTAAAGTTTAGATATTTATTGAGAAACAATGAATATGTAAGAAAAAAGCTAAGATGAATGTCTTAGCTTTTTTGTTATTTTATTTAAATGTGTGAACTAGAATTACGAGCGTTTGAAGTCAATGTGAACCAATTTTGGTTTGAATGGGTGACGTTGCATTGCTTGTACTTTAACTGCAACTTCTTTACCACCGATCACTAATGTAATCACTTCAGAATAGAAAGATTCGTGTGCTTGCGCGTTGTTTAATTCATCGTGGTTTAAGATGATTGAAACTGGTTCTTCACTGCCACCATAAACAATTGCAGGGATTTGACCATTGTTACGCAGGCGGCGGCTCGCACCCTTACCTTGCGCAGTACGAACTTCAGCGTTAAATTTAAATGCCATTTTTATGTTCTCTTGAAATTAAATGTTAAAAGAAAGAAAATCGCAGGCGACCCAGCAATTTTCCTAAAAACCGCTCAAAGACAAGCCTTGAGAGCGATGGATTATAGAATATCCTTATTTTCAAATCAAACTTTTTTCTAGGCTTTTTGATTTGAAAAGATTAAAATGTGAACCAATTTTTTATCACATCTATTAATAAAAAAGCAGGAACAAATGGAATTTTTGATTGGATTTTTTACTGAATATGGTTATTGGGCTGTTCTTTTTGTTTTAATTATTTGTGGATTTGGTGTACCTATTCCAGAAGATATAACATTAGTTTCAGGTGGTGTCATTGCGGGGCTTTATCCAGAAAATGTCAATTCTCATTTGATGTTGCTAGTTAGTATGATTGGTGTGCTTGCTGGCGATTCCTGTATGTATTGGCTTGGTCGAATTTATGGTACGAAAATTTTACGTTTCCGACCAATACGTAGAATTGTAACATTACAGCGTTTAAGAATGGTGCGTGAAAAATTCAGCCAATACGGCAATCGAGTACTGTTTGTTGCACGATTTTTACCCGGTTTACGAGCTCCAATTTATATGGTCTCAGGTATTACACGCCGTGTAAGTTATGTTCGTTTTGTTTTAATAGATTTCTGTGCTGCGATTATTTCTGTACCCATTTGGGTTTACCTTGGGGAATTAGGGGCTAAAAATTTAGATTGGCTACATGCACAAATTCAAAAAGGTCAAATAGTGATTTATATATTTGTTGGTTTACTTGTAGTATTCTTTTTTTGGAAATGGAAAAAATCTAAAAAATCAGTGCAATAATAGAATAATAAACGGCTAAAAACATTCCTATTTTTAGCCGCACTTTTTAATTTTCTTCTCTCTTTTCTTTAAATAAACCTGATTCGCCTTCAGAATAATCTCTTGGTTGTTCATTTTGAGATTTATCTGTTGCAGTAATCAACTGTTGGGTGAATAAACCTTTGTGATCTTTTTCGCCTAGTAAATTATTGGAGGAGGTTGCGTAGTGGTGATAAAGTTTTTGATAATCCTTAATTAAGGTTTTGAATAATTCAGCACTTTCTGCAAAATGTTTTTCGATTTGCGCCTTTTGTGTATCAAGTTGGTTTTTGACTGTTTTTAATTCAGCTTCTGTTTTAGCTTGATGTTTTACGGAGCCTTTGGTTAAACGCACGGCAATGTAACCAATAAATAACCCAACAATAAAAGCGATACCAATCGCTACCCAAATTTCATTTGTCCAATTTTCCATAATGTTCTCCCATTAATGTGATTAAAAACTAGCAGGTTGCAATAACAACAATTTCAACTTTCCAATGAGGATCCGCTAATTTAGCTTCGACTGTCGCTCGACTTGGTGGGCTAACATGATCGACCCATTCATCCCAAGCTTGATTTAATTGTGCATAATCTTGCATATCTGCCAAGAAAATTTGCGCAGTTAAAATATTGCTTTTATTGGAGCCAATTTCTGCTAACAATTTATCAATTAATCCTAATACTTCTTTGGTTTGTTCGTAGGTATTTTGCTCGATGGTTAGCTCTGGAACTTGCCCTGCAAAATAGGCGAGGTTGTTATGAATTGAAACTTCACTTAAACGTGCATTGGGTAAAATGCGTTGAATTGTCATAGGATTCTCCTTTGGGGTGTTTTCTTCTATTCTAAATAGCCTTTACTGCTTTGTAAAATCCTCTTTACTAAGCTAGAATACCCGACAGTTATTCTCAATTATTTAATTATTATGAAATTGCTTATTTCTAATCAGCATGGCGCTATTGTTATGGCATTGGTGCCTTTTATTTACGGCATGTTACTTGCTAATCCTGTATGGGCGCACGTATTTTTATTATTAGGATGGTTTTCGCTTTATTTGATGACTTATCCTTTTTTGAATTTATTTAAAGGTAAAAATCTTGAGTTATACAAAAAATGGTCTGTGATTTATTTTGCTGCCGCTGTGATTTTTGCGATTCCCGCATTAATTTATAATTGGCAAGTGCTTTATTTTATGTTTGCCATGCTGCCTTTTGTAATAGTAAATATTTACTTTACCAAGAAAAAAGATGAACGTAATTTATGGAATGATTTGGCTGGGATCTTAATTTTTGCTTTAGCTGGAATGGGATCCTATTACTTTTCTGACCGCACTTTTGATGAAAAAATACTTTGGGTGGCGATTTATCCAACATTATTTTTTATTGGAACAACGCTTTATGTGAAATCAATGATGCGTGAGCGAAAAAATCCACGTTATTTTTGGGCGTCAGTGATTTTTCATTTATCATGTGTGCTGATTTTTGTGGTTTCGCAACAATTTATTTTAGCATTAGCTTTTGTCCCTGGATTAGTGCGAGCGGTTTATTTGCCCACTAAAAAGCTTTCTGTTATGCAAGTTGGATTAATAGAATTTGCGATTACAGCGGTCTTTTTTATTTTACTTTTAATTGCAACCTTATAAATGAAACTGAAGTTCTTTTTTTACACCGTATTACTTTGTTTTAGTTTGCCTATTTGGGCGATGAAAACTGTTGATGTTACTGCAAGTTCTAAAATGGATGATCAAGCAAGAATGAATTTGGCACAAGAGTTTGCCAATAAACAGCAATGGATCTCTGTTTTCGATATTATGTATCCGATGGCGTTGGAAGGAAATATAACGGCTCAAAGCAATCTTGGTATGCTATATAACCTTGGGCGTGGCACGGCAAGAGACTACGAAAAGGCTTATTGGTGGTTTAGCGAAGCCGCAGAGAAGGGCAGTGTGAAAGGGCTAAATAATCTTGGCGTTATGTATCTGCGTGGCGATTACGTCAAACAAAATACAGAGCAGGCCATTAAGCTTTTTGAACGTACAGCTCAGGCTAAAGATACGGATGCGATGATGATGTTAAGTAATATTTATCTCTCACAAAACCAGCCTAAAAAATCCTTAGAATGGTTGAAAAAAGCTGCTGAATTAGGTAATCAGGAAGCAAAACAGCGTTTATCTAGCCAGCCATAATCTAAAAGTGCGGTTATTTTAATCGCACAAATTTCACGCCACTATGTTGCAATAGCAATTTCATTGGATCTTCATCATTCGAGACTGCTTTCTCACGTAATTCAATTAATTTCATCCGTAAATGGGCGAGTTCGTGAATCCTTGTCGCCACCTCTTTAATGTGTTTGTCTAATACACGATTTATTTCTTCTGCTTGTTGTTTGGAGGCGTTTTCTAAATTCAGTAGGGTTTTTATTTCACTTAATGAAATATCTAGATTTCGGCAGTTACAAATAAATGATAAACGTTGCAAGTGTTCTTCATTATATTGGCGAAAATTGCCTGAAGTGCGTTTTGGGGGCGGGATTAAACCTTGTTGTTCATAATAACGAATGGTTTCTACGGTACAGCCTAGGGCTTTAGCAAGTGCTCCAATTTTCATCAATTTCCTTAAAAAATGACTTGATTCTAAAGTTACTTCATATTTTATCATACGCCTAAATTTTCTTAAACAAACAAGGAGTATCCAAAATGGAATTAAAAAAAATCGCCGTGGGATTAACCGCACTTTTAGGTATGTCTGTTGCTAACGCACACAATGTTTGGCTTGAACCTACTTCATCACAAGATGAATACGTAGTGAAATTTGGACATGAACAAACTGAAACCTATCCAGAATCTAAACTTAAATCTATCCAAGCCTTAAATGCGCAAGGAAAATTAACTGCCGTTGATTACCAATTCAGAAATGGCGAAGCCTATCTTATGCCTAAATCTGATTTAGTATTCGTTCATTTCGATAATGGTGTATGGTCAAAACTACCAAGCGGTAAATACGTTGAAAAAACAAAACGTGAAGAACCAACTGCTGAATTTAGTACCAATCCTGTTAAATTTGGTAAAGCGATTTTGAAATGGGATGCTGAATCTTTCAAATCTCATCAACAAGCTTACGAATTGATTCCTCAAGAAAAACCACAAGCGAACAAACCACTTTCTATCCTTGTTTTACATAATGGTAAACCAGTTCAAGGCATAAAAGTGGGCGTGAGTGAAGATGCACCGTTCAATTTAACCAATGAAAAAGGTATCGCTCAATTTACGCCAACTAAAGGCTTCAACAAAGTATGGGCAGAGTTTGAGGAAAAAGTAACAAATAATGCGGATTACGATCGTCGAACTGTGGAATATATGCTAACTTTTGACGCACAATAATATGGATTTGGGATGAAAAAATTTGCTTTTTTAACCGCACTTTTTGCGGCTTGCTATCTCCCGAATGCTTATGCCCACGCACTTTATGTGTTTGCCCAATATGATGGGCAAACACTCTCTGGCAAATCCTATTATTCTGATATGACCCCAGCAGCTGAAACTTATTTAGAAGTTTTCCGCTCAGGTGTTTCTGATCCTGTTTTAACTGGAAAAACAGATCGCCAAGGCGCATTTAAGCTTTCTATTGCTGATGTGCCACATACAACCTTAAAAGTTGTGGTGGAAGGCGATGAAGGACACCGTGCGTCCGTTGTTGCTGCTCATACATTTGCCGAAAATCAAAGCTGTGCAGATTTAATGCTGCTTCGTGAAGATATTGCGCATTTAAAAGATAAAATTTATTTGCATGATATTTTAGGTGGAATCGGTTATATCGTTGGTATTGCTGGACTTATTGCTTTACGTAATGCGCGTAAAATTAAACAAGGACGTATTTAATGCATTTATCTGAAGGCGTGTTACATACGCCTATTTTATTAGCTGGTGCAGTGCTTGCTGTTGCGGGCATTGCTGTGGGGTTACGTCGTTTAGAATCAGAACGTTTATCGCTCACCGCACTTTTTGCCGCTGCATTTTTTGTGGCTGGAACCATTCATGTCCCCGTAGGAATTGGTAGTGTGCATTTAATTTTAAATGGTATGGCTGGTTTATTCCTTGGGTGGGCTGTTTTTCCTGCGTTTCTTATCGCCCTTTTATTGCAAGTCATCTTCTTTTCTTTTGGCGGATTTGCAGTGTTAGGCGTCAATCTATGCGTGATGGCAACGCCTGCAGTGATTGCTCATTATCTTTTTCGTTCTCGTTTACAACCGCACATAGCTTTAAAAGATCGCTTATTCGTCGGTATTGGAGCTGGCGTAATTGGCGTTGGCGGGGCAGGCGCACTTGCTTCTTTTGTGCTGATGTTAGATGGTGGAAAAAGTTATCTGAATCTTGTTTGGCTCTTGCTAGTCTCTCATATTCCGGCATTTATTTTGGATAGTATTATCAGCGTAGGAGTGATTACCTTGCTTGGTAAAATGTATCCTGAAGTCATGAATCGTACAGAGAATGTCTCTTAATGAAAATTCATCACTTATTTCAACCGCACTTTAGGTTGATTTATCTATTTATCTGGGGGCTAATCATCAGTGGATTGAGTGATCTCACTTGGCTTATCCCCCTTAATGCGCTTGCAGTTTCTCTCTTTTTTATTTCACTGCTGTTCAGTCAAAAATCTTTTTTGCCCTATCTTAAACGTTGGTTTGCTTTAGTTATTTTTATTGCTTTAATGTGGGCGACATTAAGTTGGCAAATTGGCGAAAATGGCATTGAACTCAATTTTCAAGGCATAGAATTAGCAGAAAAATTAAGTTTGCGTACTCATTTATTGTTAATTTCTCTTTGGCTTTTTTTATGGAATATTAATGATGCGGTGCTTGTTCAAGCCATTGGCAAATTGCCTTTGCCAGAAAAATTAATTCAACTTTTTGTGCTGACTGTACGTTACATTGCACTGCTTGGCGAATTGCGTCAAAAAATGGATATTGCTATGCGAGCTCGTGGATTTCGTCCTGGGCTTAATCGCCGAACCCTTTATGTGACCGCTCAAAGTGTCGCTTTATTATTGATTCATGCCCTATTAAAAGCCGAAACGGCGCAAATGGCTTTAAAATGTCGTGGTTTTCAGTTTGGCAAAAAGAGAGAAAAATAAATGTTAGCTGTAAATAATCTTTATATAGAACGCAATGGTAGAGCGATTATTCAAGATTTAAGTTTTACCTTGGAAGGTCAAAAACGTCTTTTCGTCCAAGGGGAAATTGGCTCAGGAAAAACCACTTTACTGCTTGCTTTGTTGGGATTTGTTCCAGTAACCAAGGGGGAAATTAAACTATTTGGCAAAGTTTGTCGTAAAGAAAAAGATTTTGCGCCATTTCGTGGCACGATTGGTATTTGTTTTCAAAATGCCGACGATCAACTTTTTGGCCCAACAGTGTTGGATGATATTGCCTTCGGGCCATTAAACCAAAATATTCCAAGAGAGCAGGCGTATCACATCGCTGAACAACAATTAGAACGTCTTGGTATCACACGTTTAAAAGATCGTATGGTACATACCTTATCTGGTGGGGAAAAAAATTTTACCGCACTTGCTGGTGTTTTAGCGATGCAGCCAAAAATTTTATTATTAGATGAACCCACCAATGGATTAGATCGAAAAAACACTGAAAAATTGACCGCACTTTTGCGAGAACTTTCCCTACCCATTTTGATTTCATCCCATCATCATGGATTTATTAACGAATTAGCCACAGAAATTATTAGTTTATGATTTCTATATCCATTAGATAAAAATGCGACTGTGATTGGGAAAGTGATAACCGATAAAAAAGTGCGTTTACTGGGTATTTTTGGACAAAGTCGATTATTAGATTTACCCACAAATGAACCATTGCCAAGAATTTGTTAATGATTAGATAAAATTAAAGCCTTGATAATCAAGGCTTTATTTTTTACTTACAATATTTTAGAGGATATATTATTTGTAACCCTATTAAAGCACTTTCACGATACTTTCACATAGATAGCGAATATTATCTTCTGTGATTCCAGCTACGTTGATACGACCAGAACGAACAGCGTAAATGGCAAATTCATTTTTTAAACGATCCACTTGTTCCCCTGTTAATCCACTGAAAGAGAACATACCGTTTTGTTCAATGATAAAGCTGAAATCTTGTTCTGCACCATATTCTTTTAATAACTGAACGAATAAATGACGCATTTTTTTGATGCGTTCACGCATTTCAGTTAATTCATTTTCCCACTCTTGGCGAAGTTGAGCATCATTTAATACCGTTGCTACAGTTGCGCCACCGTGAGATGCTGGGTTAGAGTAGAGTGTACGAATAATTGATTTCACTTGTGTTAATGCAGTTGATGCAATTTCTGCATTTTCAGCCACAAGGGTAAATGCGCCCACACGTTCATTGTATAAACCAAAGTTTTTCGAGAATGAACTCGCCACTAATAATTCTTTGTGGTTTGCTGCAAAAGCACGTAAACCATAAGCATCTTCATCTAATCCGTTGGCTAAACCTTGATAAGCAAAGTCAAAGAGTGGCAACCAACCATTTTTAGCTGAAAGTGCGGCTAATTCTTGCCATTGTTCTGGAGTAGGGTCAATACCAGTCGGATTATGGCAGCAGCCGTGTAAAAGCACCACATCGCCTTCGCTTGCTTGGCTTAAATCTTCAAGTAAATGATCCCAATCAAGGGCTTTGCGTTCAGCATCATAATAACGATATTCACGAATTGTCATACCGACGGCATTGAAAATCGCATTGTGGTTTGGCCATGTTGGTGTGCTGATCCAAACATTTTGTGCTTTAGTTTGACGTTTAATAAATTCAGCCGCAATGCGTAATGCGCCTGTTCCGCCTAAACTTTGTACTGTTCTTGCACGATTAGATTGGATGACTTCAGAATCTTTACCGAAAAGTAACGCTTTTGTTTGTTCGTTATAATCCGCAATACCATCGATAGTCAGATAATTTTTCGTTTTTTCCTTATCAAATAAGCGTTTTTCGGCTTCTTTTACCGCGCGCATAATTGGGGTTGTGCCTTGCGCATCTTTATAAACGCCAATACCCAAGTTAATTTTATTTTCGCGAGTTTCGGATTTGAATGCTTCGCCTAAGCCTAAGATTGGATCGGCTGGTGCCGCTTTAATATGTTCAAACATAGCTTTTCCTTATGTATGTGTTGTGTGATGGATAGTTTTATACTTCAGTCATTTTATTTTATCAAGAAAGATTTTATAAAAATTAACCGCACTTTGGTATTTTTAAATATCCATCAAAAAGTGCGGTCATTTTTTACATTATTTTAGTTTTTCAATCGCCCAATTTAATCCAGATTGATAATCTTCCGGTAATTCAGAGCGAAGTTTTTCTAATTGTTGAATAATGACTGCTCTATTTGGATGGGAAAGATTGATATGCCCAACTTTACGCCCAGTTCTCACTTCTTTACCGTACCAATGAAGTTGTGCAAACGGTGTATTAAGCCATTTTGGGTTATGGTTTGTGCCGATTAAATTAATCATCACACTTGGGGCGAACGTTTGTAATTCAGGTGTTGGCAAATCGAGTAGCGTACGTAAATGTAATTCAAATTGACTAATAGCACAGCCTAGTTGTGTCCAATGCCCACTGTTATGTACGCGAGGCGCAAGTTCGTTAATCAGTAATTTGTCGCCTACAACAAAACATTCCATTGCCATGACACCCACATAGCCTAGGTTATCCATAATTTTGCTGAGCATGGCTTCCGCTTGTTTTTGTTGTGCGGATTGTTGAGGAAATGAATTATCAACTACACTGCAACGCAAAATACCGTTTTGTTGCAGGTTATGCGTAACAGGATAAAAACGCTTTTCGCCATTTTTAAATCTCGCACCTACAATAGACACTTCATAATCGAAGGGAATAAATTTTTCTGCGATCACTTTATTAAATAAATCATCGGTGATATCCGCTTTATTTTCATCGCTGATAATCCATTGACCTCGTCCATCATATCCGCCTGTTCTGCGTTTAACGACGATTTTCTCGCCAACAATTTGGAAAACATCATTCCATTGCGTTTTATCTTTTAATAAACACCAAGGAGAGGTAGAAAGATTGAGTTCATCAAGCAAGGATTTTTGAGTAAAACGATCGGCTAATAATCCAAATACATGTTGATTAACGAAGTTTTTATGATTGCCGAGTAATTTAGTCAAAGGCGTTTTTTCCCAGCGTTCAATTTCCGCCGTGATGATCGCATTTTCAGGTAAGTTAAAAACTGGCGCATTGAAGGCTAAAGGTTCAACATAAATATCTAAAGGTGTGCCAGCGTAACCTAACATTCTGCCGAGTTGTCCGTTGCCGAGTACATAAACGGTTGGGTATAAGGTGGAGTTTTGCATAGTATTTCTCGTTAAATTTACGAAAAAAACAACCGCACTTTAAAAGTGCGGTCAGATCTAAAGATGTTTTTATGTGCGTGGATCAGGATTGTCCAGTACAGCACGAGTTTGGCTTTCACGGAAAGATTGCAAGCGTGAAAGCAATTCTGCATCCCAACCTGCTAGAATTTGTGCGGCTAACAATCCAGCATTTGCTGCACCCGCAGGGCCAATTGCTAATGTTCCGACTGGGATTCCTTTTGGCATTTGCACAATTGAATAAAGGCTATCTACACCACTTAACATAGAACTTTTTACTGGCACACCCAGCACTGGCACAAGTGTTTTCGCTGCGATCATACCGGGTAAATGTGCCGCACCGCCAGCCCCAGCAATAATTACTTTGTAACCATTTTTTTGTGCATTTTCGGCAAATTCGAAAAGTTTATCAGGCGTACGATGGGCAGAGACGACTTCCACATGATAAGGCACGTTTAATTCATCTAAAATCTGAGTTGCCTCTTGCATAGTAGCCCAATCACTTTTTGACCCCATCACAACGGCAATTTGTGCAGTTTTTGACATGATATTTTCTCAATTTTTTTAATTAAAACGTGGTGTAGAATAGCATAGATTACATATATCGAGCAAACGTTTGCTATTTATGTACGTATTAATGGGGATTATTTTATAATTATTTGATTTTTAAATTTTAGTAACTATACTTGATACCAAATTAATGGGCGATAGTTTATATGGGACGAACTGAAAAATTATTAGATAAGCTCGCACAATCAAAATCTACATTTAATTGGAATGAATTAGCTTCTTTGTTAGCTCAACAAGGTTATGAAAAGCGAGAAATGGCAGGCTCTCGAGTGAGATTTTATAATAGAACTCTCGAACATACGATTTTGTTACACAAGCCTCACCCTGAAAATTATATTAAAGGCGGTGCTTTAAAGTCAGTGAAAGAATCATTAAAACAGGTAGGTATTCTATGAAGTTATTAAATTATAAAGGTTATGTTGGCACGATTGAGGCGGATTTAGAAAACAATATATTGTTTGGCAAACTTGCTTACATTCGTGATTTAGTGACTTACGAAGCAGAGTCATTATCTGAGCTAGAAAAAGAATTTCGTCAATCTGTTGATTTATATTTACAAGATTGTTTGGAATTAGGTAAAGAACCGAATAAGCCTTTTAAAGGTGTATTTAATGTACGAATTGGCGAGGAATTGCATAGAGAAGCAACGATCATAGCTGGCGATCGTTCTCTTAATGCTTTTGTGACGGAAGCAATTAAAGAAAAAATTTTTCGTGAAAAACCAAGTTTAAGATAACAAAACGTATTTACATTTTCTTTCATCACGTAGGCTGGGCGTAAGCCCACCGATTAACAATAACTGTAAGTATTAATGGGGATTATTTTATAATTATTTGATTTTTAAATTTTAGTAATTGTAGGCTGGGCGTAAGCCCACGCGGGATATAACAAACAACGTGGACTTATGCCACCGTTTTTATTCATTCAGCCCACCGTTTTTTATCCATTTAGCTATAACAAAGGTGGGCTTATGCCCACCTTACAACTAATTAAAAACGTGGCGTAGAATAGCATAGATTACATATATCGAGCAAACGTTTGCTAAATGGGTTTTATAGGAAAATACCATTGCAACTTTAAGGATAAAATTTTATCCTAGGCACAATTTTTATAAGAATAGGTCAAATTATGTTAGCCAAAGCAAAATATAGAAAAGATTACAAACAACCAGATTTTACGGTCACAGACATTTATTTAGATTTTCAACTCGATCCTAAACATACCGTGGTGACCGCAACCACAAAATTCCAACGCTTAAATGATGAAGCGACTTCTTTACGTTTAGATGGGCATAGCTTCCAGTTTTCCTCTATTAAATTTAATGGTGAGCCATTTTCTGCGTATCAACAAGATGGCGAGAGTTTAACGCTCGATTTAAAAGACAAAAGTGCGGAAGAATTTGAGCTTGAAATTGTGACCCTCCTTGTGCCAGCCGAAAATACTTCATTACAAGGGTTGTATCAGTCTGGCGAGGGTATTTGTACGCAATGTGAGGCGGAAGGTTTCCGTCAAATCACTTATATGCTTGATCGTCCTGATGTGCTGGCGCGTTATACAACCAAAATTACGGCGGACAAAAGCAAATATCCATTCTTACTTTCTAATGGTAATCGTATTGCAAGTGGCGAATTAGAAGATGGTCGCCATTGGGTGGAATGGAATGATCCTTTCCCAAAACCAAGCTATTTATTTGCTTTAGTGGCGGGAGATTTTGATTTATTACAAGATAAATTTATTACTAAAAGTGGTCGTGAAGTGGCTTTAGAGCTTTATGTGGATCGCGGCAATCTTAACCGTGCAACTTGGGCAATGGAAAGTCTGAAAAAAGCGATGAAATGGGATGAAGATCGCTTTAATTTGGAATACGACTTAGATATTTATATGATCGTTGCTGTCGATTTTTTCAATATGGGCGCAATGGAAAATAAAGGGTTAAATATCTTTAACTCTAAATTTGTGTTGGCAAACCCACAAACAGCAACAGATGAAGATTATCTTGCCATTGAAAGTGTGATTGCACACGAATATTTCCATAACTGGACAGGTAATCGTGTGACCTGCCGAGATTGGTTCCAATTAAGTTTGAAAGAAGGCTTAACAGTTTTCCGTGATCAAGAATTTTCTTCAGATACGGGCTCTCGTGCGGTGAATCGCATTAATAATGTGAAATTTTTACGCACCGTGCAATTTGCCGAAGATTCAAGCCCAATGTCGCACCCAATTCGCCCTGAAAAAGTGATTGAAATGAATAACTTTTACACGGTGACAGTATATGAAAAAGGGGCAGAAGTCATTCGTATGTTGCACACCTTATTAGGTGAACAAGGTTTCCAAAAAGGGATGCAACTTTATATTGCTGAAAACGATGGTAAAGCGGCAACTTGTGAAGATTTTGTGTCTGCAATGGAACGGGCAAATAACCTCGATTTAAACCAATTCCGCCGTTGGTATAGTCAATCGGGTACACCAGAATTATTGATTAGCGATGCTTATGATGAAAAAACGCATACTTATCGTTTAACGGTTTCACAATCCACACCGCCAACCGCCGATCAAATGGAAAAAGTGAATTTACATATTCCATTAAAAGTGGCGCTTTATGATGCGAACGGCACGAAACAAATGCTGCAACATAATGGCGAACTCTTGAGTGATGTATTAAATGTCACTGAAAAAGACCAAGTCTTTGAGTTTCATGGCATTTACGGTCGTCCAATTCCAGCATTGTTATGTGATTTTTCTGCGCCGGTAAAACTGGATTATGATTATAAAACGGAGCAGTTATTAGGCTTGCTAAAATTTGCAGATAATCAATTTATCCGTTGGGATACGGCTCAAATGTTATTTGCGCAAGAATTGCGTCGTAATGTTGTGCGTTTCCAACAAGGCGAGGCACTAGAAATTTCGCCTGAAATTTTGACCGCACTTTCTTATGTTCTGAACCATTATGAGAAAGATATTGAATTGGCAACCCTAATTCTCACACTGCCGAAAGAAATGGAGTTTGCAGAAAGTTTTAAAACAATTGATCCTGAGGGCATTTCAGCCGCAAGAGAATTTATGCAAGCGCAAATTGCAGAATCTTTAAAAGATGATTTCTTGCGTGTTTATACCCATATTCGCCTTGATGAGTATCAAGTTACGCAACAAGACATCGCCTTACGTGTAATGCGTAATCTTTGTTTAACTTATTTGGCTTATACCAATTTGGGCAATAACCTAGTGCAAAAACACTACAATAATGCGAATAATATGACAGATACATTGGCGGCATTAAGTGTTGCAACTAAAGCGGCATTACCTTGCAGAGATGCGTTATTAGCTGATTTTGAACAAAAATGGCAGCACGATGGATTAGTAATGGATAAATGGTTTGCATTACAAGCCACTCGCCCAGATGAAAATGTGTTGGAAATTATTCAGTTATTAATGGATCACCCAAGTTTTAACTTCAACAATCCAAACCGTTTACGTGCATTAGTAGGTAGCTTTGCAAATCACAATTTAAAAGCATTTCACAACGTAAGCGGTTCTGGCTATCGTTTCTTAACGGATGTGTTAATCCGTTTAAATGAAAGTAATCCGCAAGTGGCTGCACGTTTAATCGAGCCATTAATTCGTTTTTCTCGCTTTGATGCTCAACGCCAAACCTTGATGGAACGTGCTTTAGAACGCCTAAGTGTCGTAGAAAATCTTTCAAAAGATTTATTTGAAAAGATTGAGAAAGCGTTGCAGTAACACTTGATGATGTGAGAATAGGCTTTATGCCTATTCTCTATTCAATTACCGAATATTTTTAAATGAACTAAAAATTTTTTGACTGCAAATAATTTTCTACCGTATCTACAATGGCTTGCGTTTGAGGATCGATTTCAATATTCACAATATCGCCCACTTTACGTTGCCCCATTAAGGTTCTTTGCAAGGTTTCAGGAATTAAATTCACACAGAATTGTGTGCCTTTTACTTCGCCAATAGTGAGGCTAATGCCATCTACCGCAACAAATCCTTTCGTTAAAATATATTTCATTACATCTGCGTTTGGTAGCTCGAACCAAATTTGTCGGTTATTTTCACTAGCGATAATATCTGAAATTTTTGCGGTGCAATAAATATGACCAGATAATAAATGTCCGCCAATTTCCGTTCCCATTTGCATAGCACGTTCGATATTCACATAATCACCCACTTTTACTGTGCCGAGATTTGTAATTTTTAAAGTTTCTTGCATCAGATCAAAGCTAACCAGATCGCCATTGATTTCAGTTACAGTTAAACATACGCCGTTATTTGCTACTGATGCGCCAATTTCCAGATCTTTACGCATTTCAGGTGGTAATTTTACTACTTGTGTTCTAAAATTAGCCTTTTCTTTAATGGAGTGGATAGGAGCGGTGCCTTGTACAATTCCAGTAAACATAATTTTTTCCTTTTCTAAAAATTTTTAGCAGTATATCAAATTTATGAATTTTCGTCTTTTATCTCAATACCACACTGATATTAAAAAGTTGATTAAAATTTCCTTGCCTATTTTATTAGCACAAATTGCACAAAACTCAATGGGATTAGCGGATACCATTATGGCGGGGCGAGTGAGTTCCACTGATATGGCAGCCATTTCTATTGGTGCTTCAATTTGGATGCCATTAATGCTTTTTGGGCAAGGTTTATTGTTGGCATTGCCGCCTACAATTTCTTATTTGAATGGTTCAGGCCAACGCCATCGCATTGCGCATCAAGTTCGTCAAGGCATTTGGCTTGTGTTAGGTGTGAGTATTCCTTTAGGTTTGTTGATTTATTTTTGTGAAGTTCCGCTGCAATATATGCAAATGGAAAGCAAAATGTCAGATTTAGCACGCGATTATTTACATGCGATGTTGTGGGGATTGCCTGCTTATTTGATGCTAATTAATTTTCGTTGTTTAAATGATGGGATTGCAAAAACCAAGCCTGCGATGGTCATTACCTTTTTAGGTTTACTGCTGAATATTCCGCTTAATTACATTTTTATTTATGGAAAATTTGGCATACCTGCTTTTGGTGCGGTGGGCTGTGGTATTGCAACAGCTATTGTGAACTGGGCAATGTGCTTAATGATGATTTTCTATTCCTACACCAATGCTCAAGAACGTTCACTAAAAGTATTTAGCCAATTAATTGAAATGCCGAATCCTAAAACACTTAAAAAATTATTGCGTTTAGGATTACCGATTGCCATTGCAATTTGTTGCGAAGTGGCGTTATTTGCACTTACGTCCTTAATGCTTTCTCCTCTGGGTGCAACTATTGTCGCAAGCCATCAAATCACATTGAATACCAGTTCTTTTATTTTTATGTTCCCTATGTCGATTGGTATGGCAACGACGATTTTAGTTGGACAAGAATTAGGTGCAGGTTCTCCACAAAATGCGAAGAAAATGGGCTATGCCGCATTATTATTAGGATTAACTGTGACAATTATTACTGCATTAATTACGATTTTTTTCCGTTATGAAATTGCATCGATCTTCGTGACAGATGAAATTGTCATCGTCATGGCAGCAAATTTATTATTATTTGCCGCACTTTATCAATTTTCAGACACTATCCAAATGGTGGTTGGTGGCATTTTACGTGGCTATAAAGATACCAAAATGATTTTATACATTACCCTTTTCTCTTATTGGGTAATTGGTGTGCCACTTGGTTATACGCTCGGTCGTACAGATTGGCTTGTGCCACACATTGATGCGAAAGGTTTCTGGATTGCCTTTGTGGTCTCGCTTACTTTTGCGGCATTCTTACTTTCTTTGAGAATGAAAAAAATGCAAGCTATGAACGACAACGCTATTTTACAACGTTTAGAAAAACTTAAATAAGGAACTTTATGCAACTTCCAGCTTTACAATCGGCGACATTAATTCGTCGTTACAAACGCTTTCTTGCGGATATTGAATTGCCAACTGGTGATGTTATGACAATTCATTGTGCAAATACTGGGGCGATGACAGGATGTGGAGAAAAAGGCGATAAAATTTGGTATTCACATTCCGATAGTCAAACTCGTAAATATCCCCATTCTTGGGAACTCACTCAACTCGCAAATGGACAACTTTGTTGTATCAATACGCATCGTTCTAATCAGCTTGTCTTTGAAGCATTGCAAAATAAGCAAATCAAAGAATTGGCAATGTATGATGAAATTTACCCTGAAGTGAAATACGGCGAAGAAAATAGCCGAATTGATTTCTTACTAAAAGGCGAGGGTTTGCCTGGTTGTTATGTAGAAGTGAAATCAATCACGCTTGTAAAAGGCAATTTAGGTATGTTTCCCGATGCGGTTACTACGCGTGGACAAAAACACGTTCGAGAATTATTGGCAATGAAAAAACAAGGTCATCGAGCAGTAGTGCTATTTGCTGGGTTACATAATGGGTTTGATCGTTTCAAAATTGCGGAATATATCGATCCTGAATATGATCGCTTATTAAAAGAAGCAATGGAACAAGGTGTTGAAGCCTATTCTTATGCGGGACAATTTGAAATTTCTAATGAAATTCCTACCGCACTTTCTTTGATAGAATCGGTGCCTTATATAAAATAATATTTTTTTGATAATTATTTTCATTTAGTTATTGACAAGATTATTGATAACAATTATCATCTAATCATTCCAACAACAATATTAGATAATCACTCCAACATTCCCGCCTATTTCCCCACAAATAGGCGTTTTTTTTATTCACAAATTGCTAAGAATCCCTATAATGAAACCTTTCAAAAAACATAATTAGGAAATAATAATGACTGACATTAATACCGTTCTCGCGGAACTAAAGCGTGGTACTGATGAAATCCTTTCAGAAGCGGATTTAATCGAAAAATTGAAAGAAAATCGCCCATTAAAAGTAAAATTAGGCGCAGATCCAACTGCACCAGATATTCATTTAGGACATACTGTTGTATTAAACAAATTACGTCAATTTCAACAACTCGGTCATGAAGTCTATTTCTTAATTGGCGATTTTACTGGAATGGTGGGCGATCCATCAGGTAAAAATGCAACTCGTCCTCCACTTAGCCGTGAAGATGTATTGCGTAATGCTGAAACCTATAAAGAGCAAATTTATAAAATTCTCGATCCACAAAAAACCAAAATTGTCTTCAACTCTGAATGGTTAAGCAAACTTGGTACAGAAGGTATGATTCGTCTTGCAAGCAACTACACCGTTGCACGTATGCTTGAACGTGATGACTTCAAAAAACGCTTTGGCAATAACCAACCTATTGCCATCCATGAATTTATTTACCCATTACTACAAGGCTATGATTCTGTTGCATTGGATGCAGATGTAGAATTAGGCGGTACAGACCAAAAATTCAACTTGCTTGTTGGTCGTGAATTACAAAAATCAGCAGGCAAAAAACCACAGGTTGCGATTACACTTCCATTGCTCGTTGGTTTAGATGGCGAGAAAAAAATGTCAAAATCACTTGGTAACTATATCGGCGTAACGGAAGCACCAAGCGATATGTTCGGTAAAGTGATGTCTATTTCAGATGAACTCATGTGGGATTGGTATAATCTTCTTTCATTCCGCCCATTAAGCGAAATTGCACAATTAAAATCGGAAGTAGAAAACGGTAAAAACCCTCGTGATGTAAAAATCTTACTAGCAAAAGAATTAATTTCACGTTTCCACAATGAAGAAGCAGCAAATGCAGCAGAACAAGAATTTATTAATCGTTTCCAAAAAGGCGCAATGCCTGATGAAATGCCTGAATTTACGTTTTCTGGCGAAATGGGTTTAGCCACCTTATTAAAAGAAGCAGGTCTTGTTCCTTCCACTTCTGAAGCGATTCGCTCTGCTCAACAAGGCGGTGTAAAAATCAATGGTGAAAAAGTCGATAACGTAAAAGATAATGCACCGAAAGGTACAAATGTTTACCAAGTGGGTAAACGAAAATTTGCGCGTGTGACTGTGGAATAAAATAGGTAAAAAAATACCGCACTTAGCTGATAAAAGTGCGGTATTTTTTATTGAAATTTTAATTTAGTTAAACATCGCAGAAATAGATTCTTCGTTGCTAATGCGACGAATGGCTTCTGCTAACATAGAAGAAAGTGTTAATACACGGACTTTACCGATTGCTTTCATTTCTTCTGATAGAGGAATCGTGTCAGTAACTACAACTTCATCAATGGCATCGCTGGCTAAATTTTTGGCTGCTGCACCAGAGAAAACGGCGTGAGTTGCATAAGCAAAAACACGTTTTGCACCACGTTCTTTTAATGCTTCTGCCGCTTTACAAAGCGTACCGCCAGTATCAATCATATCATCAACCAAAATACAATCACGATCTGCAACATCACCGATAATATGCATCACTTGTGCTACGTTTGCACGAGGGCGACGTTTGTCAATAATAGCCATATCCGTATCGTTTAATAATTTAGCTACCGCACGAGCACGTACAACACCGCCAATATCTGGGGAAACTACGATTGGGTTTTCAAGATCAGATTTTTTCAAAATATCGTGAATTAAAACTGGAGAACCAAATACGTTGTCCACTGGAACATCAAAGAAACCTTGGATTTGTTCTGCGTGTAGGTCACAGGTTAAGACACGGTCAATACCAACAATTGAAAGTAAATCTGCCACAACTTTAGCGGTAATAGGCACACGAGCAGAACGAACACGACGATCTTGGCGAGCATAGCCGAAATAAGGAATCACGGCAGTAATACGACCAGCAGATGCGCGACGTAACGCATCTACCATCACAACCAATTCCATCAAGTTATCATTAGTCGGCGCACAAGTTGATTGGATGATAAATACATCCGCACCACGCACATTTTCATTGATTTGAACTTGGATTTCACCATCGCTGAAACGTGCGACCGTCGCATCGCCTAGTGAAATATATAAACGTTCAGAAATACGTTTTGCAAGTTCAGGTGTTGCATTACCCGCGAAGAGTTTAATGTCAGGCATTTTATAAAACCTCAGGTTTAGATTGTCGATGAATATGAATTGATGATAGCTGCTTCAACATTGCGTGCAAGGGAGAAACATTGAGTCCTTTCGCAACAAAGCCAAAAAATGCTTCTGGTTTTTGTCTCAATACCGCTTGCGCTTCTGCTTCATTATCAAATTCAGCAAAAACACAAGCTCCCGTTCCTGTTAGTCTTGCCGGCGCATATTGTAGCAACCAGTTTAACGCTTTTTCAACGTTTGAATAATGATTTACCACAACTTTTTCGCAATCGTTTTTATAAGATTCACTCAAAAGTTGTTCAAGGGATTTTTTCGGTGTATTACGTGGTAAATTTGGATCTTGAAAGATGGCAGCCGTCGATATCGAATCATCGGGTTTTAATACAACAAACCATTTTTCGGCAGGTTCACAATAAGTGATTTTTTCCCCAACGCCTTCAGCAAAAGCAGCCTGTCCGTGTACAAATATTGGCACATCCGCCCCTAATGTTAATCCCAATTTTGCCAGTTCATCAATGGATAAATTGGCTTGCCATAAATAATTTAACGCGACTAATGCGGTTGCTGCATTGGATGAACCGCCACCAACACCTCCTCCCATTGGAAGAATTTTATCTAAATGAATATTTGCACCCAATTGAATATTAGCTTTTTCTTGTAAAAGTTTTGCAGCTCGATAAATTAGATTATTTTCCGTTTTTAGATTTGGAATTTCTGGCGTTAAAACAATTTGATTATCTTGTTCCCGAATACTAATGTCTAACCAATCGCCAAAATCTAAAAATTGGAAAAGCGTTTGTAATTCGTGGTATCCGTTCGGCAATTTTCCGTTGATATAAAGAAATAAATTCAGCTTGGCGGGGCTAGGGAAGCGTAATGGCTTCCCATTTGATTGTGTTGTATTTTGACAAAGTGCGGTAGAAAATTGATGTGATTTCATTAATGTATTCATTAGTAAATCCACTCGTCTACGCGAATTTTTAGAGTTTGTTTCGTGCTGTCATTTTTTAGCAGAATATTTTCAGGCATCGAATTGTTTGAGTGATAAGTGAGATAATCTGCTGTCCATTGAGAGCCATCTATATGGTAAGTAAATGCACCAAGTAAATGGTTGGTACCCACTTGATAATCTGCATTAATTGCTGGCTGACCTTTCAACCAATAAGCTAAATGTTCTAATGGAATGTCCATTCCAATAATCTCTTGTAATAATAATTTGGCATTGTCTGCAGATTGTTGATTGCCGTTGTTATCGGAAATTGTCATACCACTTTGATTCATTTGAATCAACAGAGTAGATTTACTGATTAAAGAATAGAGTTTAAGCGTATAAGATTTAGGATTTTGATATTGCCATTCAAAGCGGCTAGAAAAACGTTCTGTAGGACTGATATAACCAATTTGTCCTTTAGCTTGATAGGATTGAATTTTTTGAATCTGTTGTAAATGCTGCTGCCATGTAGCGTCAGTTTTATCAATGTATTGTACATTAGTAGGACGTTCCATATCTAATGTGCAAGCGGTTAGAATAGCTGTGGCGAAAAGTGCGGTGAGAAATTTAAATGTTTTCATATTATTTATTAAGTTAATAAGCTCGCATATTTTAAGGATTTAGTTTAATTGAGTAAAGTTACTTTTATTTGTTAATTTTTTGGGTAATTTTCTTTGGTTTGTTTAACCGCTAAGATTCTTCGTTTCGTCAATTCATTTCTGATTTCTTGTTTCTCAAATCCATCTGCAATAACTTGTTGCACATCTACTTTATTTGCCGCTTGTAATAATTGATTGATGTAATCTATTTGTGGATAGTCTTTATTTTCAAAACCAGTTCTACCTCGAGTATCAGCTAGACATACTTGTAGAAATTCTTGAAAGCGTTGTGGTTTTCTCCACACATCAAAACGATTAAACAGCGCTATGACGGTTTTAGCTCTAAGCTCAAAGGCTTTGTGAATATGTGTGTGAAATTCACAAGTCAGTTCTGCAAGTTCTTGAAAATAACTTGGGACTTTCAAGCGTTTGCACAAGGTTCTAGTTGGTTTTATGCCAGCTTGCTCGTGTCCATAATGATGGGGCAGAATATTTTGAGGCGTAAGAGCCTTACCAAGATCATGACAAATTGCGGCAAAACGAACCGCACTTTTATTTAGGATAGGGGTATTTTCAGTTAAATTAACCGCTTGTTTTAATACCAACATTGTGTGAATAAAACTATCCACTTCTGGATGATGTTTTACTGGATTTTGCACACCATAAAGGGCATCTAATTCAGGAAATAAAACGCTTAATGCACCTGTTTTGTGTAAGGTTTCAAAATAAATTTCAGGATTTTTTTCGTTTAAGGCTTTTTCTGTTTCTAGCCAAACGCGTTCCGCAGTGAGATGTTGTAATTCTCCCGATTGGGCAAGTTCTGCCATTAGGGATAGCGTTTCTGATGCGATTTTAAAACCGAGAGAATGATAACGGGCTGCAAAGCGTGCCACGCGTAATACTCGTAAAGGATCTCCTGAAAAAGCGGGAGAAATATGGCGTAAAATTCGATTTTCTAAATCTTGTTTTCCGCCATAAGGATCGATAATTTCACCGTCTTCGCTTTGAGCCATGGCGTTAATAGTGAGATCGCGTCGAATTAAATCTTGTTCTAATGTGATTGTTGGGGAGAAATCACAAATAAAGCCAGTGTAACCTGCGCTAGATTTACGTTCTGTTCGGGCAAGCGCATATTCTTCTTTTGTTTTAGGATTGAGAAAAACTGGAAAATCTTTGCCTACTTGTTGATAACCGAGAGAGAGTAGCGTAGAGGGGTCTGCGCCTACCACAATCCAATCACGATCTTTTACTGGTAAACCCAATAATTGATCGCGAACAGCCCCACCAACTAAATAAATTTTCATTTGTGATTATGCCCAGCCATCACGACGGCGGCGTTTTGGTAAAACATAAGGAATAAGCAAGCCGAAGAGTAAGCCTACGCCCAATACTGAACCGCCATAAATAAACCATTGGATCGCAATTTCTCGTTTACCCGCATCAAGTATCGCTTCTAAATCACGATTTTTATTTTTGGTCATTTCAAGTTCACGTTTCAATTGTGAATTTTGTTCTAAAAGATCCGCACTTTGTTGTTCCGCTTGTTTAGTTCGACGTTGCATTTCGACGGTACGTTGTTGCCAATCCCCGTCTAAACGACTAAGTTTTAAGGTTAATTCTTGGACTTGAGCTTTTAATTTTGGATTTTCTTCTTTACTACTTGGTGTACTGCTTAAGTCTGAATTTAAAATCCAAGCTTCACGATTTTTATTGTCGCGAATGAGTGTGTATTTGCCTTGGCGATCTAATACATTCACGGCTTCGCCCGCTTGAATTGAACCTGCAATTTTAAATTGCTCCCCAGCACCGCGACGTAAAAACGTGCTTAGATTTTCAGTAACATATTGGGTTTCAGCATAAGCAACATTTATTGATGTGCTTAAAAGTAAAGATGAGATTAAGGCTTTATAGATCTTTTTCATTTTTTCCCCTTAAACATCACAACAAAAGTGCGGTTAAAATTAACCGCACTTTTTATTGAGATCAATTAATTAAAGATAGTTCTTAGCACATAGAAAATAATGATGGCGAAAAATGCACCAGCTGGTAATGTGACAATCCAAGAGCTAATGATATTTCGGATAACCGTTAAATTCAGTGCTGCGATACCACGAGCAAAACCGATACCTAAAATAGCTCCAACAAGTGTTTGTGTTGTTGAGATCGGCAAGCCTGTACCTGATGCCACGACAACAGTCATCGCAGTAGCAAATTGAGCGGCAAAGCCACGGCTTGGCGTTAAATCAGTAATCCCAGATCCAACAGTCGCCATTACTTTTTGTCCCATAGTAATTAAGCCCACAGCAATACCTAATGCGCCTAAGGGTAAAATCCACCATGCAAGAGTGCTATTAGAGGCAATTTTTCCTCCTTCATTTACAATGGAGACCACCGCAGAAAGAGGACCTATAGCATTAGCAACATCATTAGAACCGTGCGCAAATGCCATCGCACAAGCGGTTAATAACATTAATATACTGAAGACTTTTTCTACTGCACCAAAGGTGCCTTTACTTGCAGATTGAGTAAATGTTTTACTTTTGAAATAGAAATGGAAGAACAACATTCCGATAAGACTGATGACAAGTGAAATAATTAAAGTTTCACTATTTGAAAGATTTAAGCCTATGTGTTTTAAGCCTTTTTTCATCGTTACGATACAAAGTACAAACATGGTTATCCCCATATAATAAGGGCCATATTTTTGTGCATTTTTTAATGGCTGTTCAGTATCAAAAATAAGTTTTTGCGTACTTGCAAAGATTGCATAAGCCAAAATACCCGAGATGACAGGCGTGATAAACCAGCTACCAACGATGCTGCCAATATTTGACCAATCTACAGAACTAGGGCCAATCGTAATACAGGCAAATCCAATAATTGCACCAATAATAGTGTGTGTACCAGAAACTGGCCAACCCATTTTGGTTGCAATAAATAACCAAGCACCTGATGCAAATAAGGTTGAAAGCATACCTAAGGCTAAAATATCGGGTGTATCAACAAATTGCATTGGGTCGATTACGCCACTTTTTATGGTTTGTGTTACTTCGCCACCAGCTAAATATGCACCTGCAGATTCAAAAATTAACGCAATAATAATTGCTTGTTTGGCTGTTACAGTACCAGATCCTACGGATGTACCCATTGAGTTTGAGACATCATTTGCTCCAATTCCGAACGCCATAAAAAAGCCAAAGGCTGCTGTGATCCACACCAACCAAGAACCATATTGACTAATAATTTCCATAGTTAATTTCCTATGTTTTGTTGATTATGAACGCGCCAGCATTAATTCAATGCGCGAACCGACACGTTGTGCTTGGTCAGCCAAAACACCAACCCATTCAATAATTTTATATAAGAACATTACATCAATTGGATTATAACGGCTTTCGATGGTGTAAAGCATTTTACGCAATTTGATCTGCATTTGGTCTGTATCATCTTCAATTGAATCAAGTTCTTGAATCATATCATTGACTAATTTGAGTTCACGACCTTTAAAACCCGTTTCTAATAGCTTATCCATTTCTTCGATTACTCGGTGGGCTTGATGAATTGCATCTAAACTACGTTTTACGTAATGTAAGAATTCTTCCTGCATTTCTTCAGGAATACCAAATTGACGACCAATCATACGGCCTGCAATATCTTTGGCATAATTGGCAAGTTTATCTTGTTGCGTGACTAATTCTAAAAGATCAGTACGATCGATAGGTAAGAATAAACCACGTGGCAATTTCAACCGAATTTCGCGTTTTAAACTATCTGCCTCACGTTCGCATTGAGAAATTTCTAAGCGTTTTTCTTCCGCTTGTTCCCAATTCTTTGAGAAAGTCGTTTGAAAAAAAGGAATCAAAAGATCGCTACATTCGGTCACTTTTTCAGAGTGTTTTTGTAACGGCTTGAGAGGCGAATGGGCAAATAATCCGAGAATATTATTCATTGCCATAAGTGATTTACTCCAAATTAAGGGGTTAAAAATTCGTGCGCATATTACCTGATTTTTGTTGATAGTTAAAATTTTTCAAAAAAATTTGTAAGAAACAAGGTTTATCTTCGACTAACTAAATAACTGGGTAATATTTCCTAGTGTGGTAAGATAAGTAACTCAATACACTTTTCGCTTTAAAAGCGAGAAAATTTGAAAGGTAAAAAAATGAAGGATTGTAAGATGCAAGGTATCGGCAGTGGCGTAAGCTTATTGATTTTACGCTTTTTTCTTGCGTGGGAGTTTTTTGAATCAGGATTAGAAAAATGGAATGGACAAAATTGGTTCGCTGAAATACAAGATCGTTTTCCTTTTCCATTTAATCTTATTCCAGCTGATATTAATTGGCACGTTGCAATGGGATCAGAATTAATTTTCCCATTCTTGCTGATATTTGGAGTGCTAACACGTTTTAGTGCATTAGGTTTAACGATTTTAATCTCTGTCGCGTGGTATAGCATTCACGCCGATTCAGGTTATAACGTATGTGATAATGGTTATAAATTACCATTAATTTATGTGGTGACTTTATTAATCTTAATTACACAGGGAGCGGGGAAACTCTCTTTAGACACGCTTATTAAGAAGGTTTATCCAACTAAAAGCTGGTTGAAATTTCTCTAATTATTTATTCAAAACTCAAACTTTAGGAGATTATTCAAATGAAAAAATTAGCAACCTTAACAGCATTAGCAGGTGCATTAACGATGGCAGTAGCGACAGCAGCACAGGCTGAATCAAAGTCAAGCAATACTGATAATACAGCAACACCTTGTGTGGGCGATAAATGTGTCAAAACGAAAGCTGCAGAAGGTAAATGTGGTGAAGGCAAATGCGGTGCAGACAAAGCTAAATCTGCTGAAGGTAAATGTGGCGAGGGTAAATGCGGTTCTAAATAAGAATAATAATTATGCTGGTGTAAAAATTTATGCCAGCTTTTATTAAAAAAGGAGTTAATTATGAAATTACAAGGCGCTGGACTAGGTTATCGTCGGAATTTAGCTGAGGATTTTTTACAACTTCCCTCAAATAACGCTATTCAATTTATTGAAGTCGCACCAGAAAATTGGAGTAAAATGGGTGGAATGGCACGTTATCAATTTGATCAAGCAGCAGAAAGATTTCCATTAGCAGTACACGGTCTTTCACTTTCTTTAGGTGGGCAAGCACCACTTGATCGCGAATTACTCCGTAATACGAAAGCATTAATTAATCAATATAATTCGTCTTTCTTTTCTGAACATTTAAGTTATTGTGAATGTGAAGGGCATTTATATGATTTATTACCTATGCCATTTACAGAAGAAGCAGTAAAACACGTTGCGCAACGAATACGTGATGTGCAAGATTTCTTAGGATTACAAATTTCATTAGAAAATACTTCTTATTATTTGCATTCTCCTACTAGCACAATGAATGAAGTGGAATTTTTAAATGCTATCGCACAAGAGGCTGATTGTGGCATTCATTTAGATGTGAATAATATTTATGTTAATGGTGTTAATCACGGATTACTTGATCCTTATATCTTTTTAGATCAAGTTGATGTTAAACGTGTTAATTACATTCATATTGCAGGGCACGATGAAGAACATTCTGCTGCACAAGTTGTAGAGAATTCAGCAAATGAATCATTTAATAAAGTAAAAGGAGCATATCGCCATTTACCTGAATTATTAATTGATACACACGGTGAAGCTGTAAAAGGCACTGTATGGGATTTACTCGAATATGCCTATCAACGGCTACCTACGATTCCCCCAACATTATTGGAACGTGATTTCAACTTCCCACCATTTGCAGAACTTTACGCCGAAGTTGAGCATATTGCACAATTACAGCAAAAATACGCTCACACAGAGGTAATGTCTTATGCAGCCTAAGTCATCACTGAAAGAAACTCAGCAAGCACTGGCAAATGCTATTCGGTTAGGTAATGCAGATCCTTTAAATGGTTATGCTGCAAGCCGTTTAGCGGTATATACACGTTTAGTTCGTAATAATGCTTTTGGTTTTATTGATCGTTGTTTTGTTGAAGCACCATTGCATATTGAGCCAGAGTATTGGAAAAATGCTAAAGAAAATTTTGTGCAAAATGGTAATGCCCATTCTCCTTATTTCCAAGATATTGCAGGAGAATTTCTCTTGTTTTGTCAAGAAAAAGAGATATTTGATACAAATATATTGGCATTGATGGATTTTGAAAATACACAATTACTTGCAGAAGTTTCTTTAGCCAAAGTGCCTGAAAAATTTGAGTGGGATAGACATAGCGTAATGCAATTATCTGGTGCAGCTTATTTAAAAAGTTATGAAGTTGATTTTTTATCAAGTGACTTTAAACAATTTGATGATACGCCAATTCAAGTTATTATATGGCGTGATAGTGATTTTAGGATTCAGCAACAAATCCTTTCAGAGTTAGATTACTGGTTGTTAAGTTATCTACAAGAACAACCAAATTCATTAGAAAATGTTTTGTCTGCACTTAATACAATGGTTGAAGACAGTACTTCAATAATCCCATTATTAGAGCAAGTATGGATGAAATGGGTTACATCTGAAGTAATTTACCCCGAACAAAGATAAAATTTTTGAAAATGCTGAGTAAGATGAAAATATTCATATTTTCATCTTATTTTTTATTGACATTTCGCAATTATTGCTAATTTAGATTAGCAAATATTCACATTTTAGTTTGGCTTTGTTATTTAAAATTATCAATTTTATCCGATGAAATTTGTTGTATGTTTTTCGGATTATTTTGTATTTTTAGTCGCAATATTTTAATCACAATAAATAAAAATTCATTTATAGCTGTTTAATATGTAAAGTAAAACACCACAAAAATCTTGATTTATTTCTATTGTATTGTATATTCAAACAGTTAATTTGAGTAAGGAATATTATGCTACAAGAAATTGAATTAAAATTGGCGATTTCGCCACAAATAGGTATTGAATTGCCACAATATCTCGCAAAATTTACGATTTTAGAACATCAAAATTTATTTTTGGGCAACACCTATTATGATTATCCCGATTATTTTCTTGCTAAACAAAAAATGGGATTACGTATTCGTCAAGAAGATCAGGAACTTACATTAACGCTTAAAACCAACGGCGAAGTTGTTGGTGGATTGCATAGTCGCCCAGAATATAATTTATCATTAACTGAAAAAGAAACGCCAACCAATGCCCAATTAAGAGAACTTTATCCTTTTGAACAATTACCTCGTTCTACACTACAACCTATTTTCTCCACGGATTTTAACCGCACTTTTTGGTTAGTTGAATTTCAACAATCCAAAATTGAAGTGGCGTTCGATCAAGGCAAAATTATTGCAGGTGAATCTGAGCAACCTATTTGTGAAATTGAGTTTGAATTGAAATCTGGAAATGTGCAGGATCTTTTTGATTTTGTGGAAACTTTGCCTTTTGAAAGAGATATTTATTTTAGTAGTGCAAGTAAAGCGAAGCGAGGTTATTTGTTAGGTTCAAAACAATTTTTAACAGATTGGTTAAATAAATGGCGTGATTTCTTAAAAGAAGAACGAGAAGAAAGTGCGGTAGATTTTTGTGTAAAATTTAATTCCGTGTTGAAAATGGAACAGAAACTTTTGGAAGAAACCTTATCCTTTTCTCCCGCACTTTTTAGTCAAGATTTTATGAAAACAGTGGAGCGAGTTGGGGCATTTTTTAATCTTTATCATTATTATGATGAAAATGGAAAAATCCTAGAAACAGTGGCAATAGAGAAACAAAAAGAAACGCTATTACCAGATCTGTTAGAAAGCAATCAGAAAATCTTTGCTGAAATTCGTGACTTGATTCGTTTTCATAGTGAAACGAAAGACAATGAAAAAACTATTGAAAAATTGACCGCACTTTTGAAAAGTAGAGTTTATTTTGAGCGAATGATCAAATTAATGGAATTATCTTATGACCTAGGGTAGGTATACCCTAGGCTAATCTCAGTGCTACTCCGTTGGAGTAGTTAGATGTTCCCCAAAAGGGCTAGTATAACCATAATTAACCGCGAGTATACTTACTCACGGGAAGTGCCACTCGTTGGAGTGATTTGATGTTCCCCAGATGGAACTACTATAAACATAAATTAACTGTGGGTATACTTACCCACGGCAAATACGGAGAATGAAATGGCTAAAGCCCCGAAAACAGCTTATGTATGTAACGATTGTGGTGCAGAGTTTTCTCGTTGGCAAGGGCAATGTTCGGCTTGTAAAGCGTGGAATACAATCACGGAAGTGCGGTTAATTTCCACGGCAAAATCAAAAAATGATCGTTTTAGTGGCTATGCGGGGGAAACTCAGGCAAAAATTCAAACCCTTTCTGAAATTAGTTTGCAAGAAACACCACGTTTTTCCAGTGGCTTTAATGAATTAGATCGGGTATTGGGCGGCGGGATCGTACCGGGCAGTGCGATTTTAATTGGTGGGCATCCTGGTGCAGGGAAAAGTACCTTGTTATTACAAGTTATGTGTGGTTTGGCGAAAAATATGACCGCACTTTATGTGACGGGAGAGGAATCGTTACAACAGGTTGCGATGCGTGCTAGTCGATTGGGATTGCCAAACGATCAATTAAAAATGTTGTCAGAAACCTCTGTGGAACAGATTTGTAATTTGTCGGATCAGTTAAAACCGCAAATTATAGTGGTAGACTCGATCCAAGTAATGCATCTGGCGGATATTCAATCATCGCCAGGCAGTGTGGCACAAGTGCGTGAATGTGCTTCTTTCCTCACTCGTTATGCGAAAACCCACCAAGTTGCCATTATTATGGTGGGGCATGTAACGAAAGACGGTACCCTTGCTGGGCCGAAAGTGTTAGAGCATGCGATTGACTGTTCATTACTATTAGAAGGCGAGGCTGATTCTCGCTATCGTACTTTGCGTAGCCATAAAAACCGTTTTGGTGCAGTCAATGAATTAGGTGTATTTGGAATGACAGAGCAGGGTTTGCGCGAAGTGAAAAATCCATCGGCGATTTTTTTAAGTCGCGGAGATGAAATTACGTCAGGCAGCTCCGTTATGGTGCTTTGGGAGGGTACTCGTCCTCTTTTAGTGGAAATTCAAGCCTTGGTGGATCATTCAATGCTGGCAAATCCTCGCCGTGTTGCGGTGGGATTAGAGCAAAATCGTTTAGCACTATTATTGGCGGTGTTACATCAACATGGTGGCTTACAAATGGCGGATCAAGATGTTTTTGTAAATGTGGTTGGTGGTGTAAAAGTCAGTGAAACCAGTGCGGATTTAGCTTTGTTGCTTGCGTTAATTTCAAGTTTCCGTAATCGCCCTTTGCCGCAAGATTTAGTGATTTTTGGCGAAGTTGGATTAGCGGGAGAAATTCGTCCTGTGCCAAGTGGACAGGAACGTATTAGCGAGGCTGCAAAACACGGCTTTAAACGTGCTATTGTTCCTTTCGGCAATAAACCGAAAAGTGCGGTCGAAAATATGCAAGTTTTTACTGTGAAAAAACTCACGGATGCGCTCGCTGTGTTAGATAATTTGTAAAAAAATCATTGCCTACTGAAAATGAAAGGAAAATTCTGTAGAATAGTTGTTCCTTTTTATGTGCAAAGAAATAAAGAAAATGGAAAAAAAACGAAATAAAGCATTGGATGCGATAGATATAAAAATTCTGAATGAATTACAACGCAACGGTAAGATTTCCAATATCGATTTGTCGAAAAAAGTGGGGCTTTCGCCAACACCTTGTTTAGAACGAGTTAAACGTTTGGAAAAACAAGGTGTGATTATGGGGTATCGCGCACTGTTAAATCCAGAATTATTGGATGCGCCATTGTTAGTGATTGTTGAAATTACATTAGTACGGGGTAAGCCCGATGTGTTTGAAGAATTTAATGCAGCGATTCAAGCGTTGGAAGAAATTCAAGAATGTCATTTGGTATCGGGCGATTTTGATTATTTATTAAAAACTCGTGTGGCAGATATGGCGGAATACCGAAAATTGCTAGGCACGACATTGTTACGTTTACCAGGTGTAAATGACACTCGCACTTATGTTGTGATGGAAGAAGTAAAACAAACCAATTTCCTTGTATTGAAATAATATGATTAAACAAATTACAGAACGATTTACGCCAAGACAGTATTTAGCGGAATTTTTGCTGGGATTAACCGCACTTTTTGGACTTTATTTGATTGTTGCTTGGTCAAGTTATACGCCCCTTGATAATTCTTGGGCAACGGCCAGTGCGTATGGAAACACAATTAATAAAGTCGGTTCATTTGGGGCGTGGATAATCGATCTTTTTTTTGTTTTTTTAGGTTATGTTGCCCATATTATTCCTTTTACCGCTTTTCTCGTGCCTATTTATTTATTGAAAACAAAAGCAGTTAAACAGCTTTCCTGTACTCGAATTATTTTACGTAGTTTTGGCTTTACCATGCTGATTATTGGGCTTTGTGTAGTGAGTATGTTGCTTTTATCAAGTAATACTTTTTATTTGAGTGGCGGCGTATTGGGCGGATCGCTTGTTGTAAATTGGTTTTATCCTGTATTAGGTAAATTCGGTTCAATTTTAGTTGGTTTTGTGTTTGCTTTAATTGGCTTTATTTTTTGTTCTGGCGCATCATTAATTCGATTAATTGTTGCATTTTATTATTGGCTAACAATGAAGAATGAGCAATCAGAAAATGCTGAACAAGAAAAATCAACAGAAGAATTAGAGCAAATCGTGATTGTAAAATCAGATCGTTCAGAAACAGAAAATCTAGATCAAAATCATCTCAATGTAGAACAAAACAGTGAAATAGAAACAGTAAAGTCATCATTAGAAGCAGAAAATATTTCAATTGACGCATCTTCATCACATTTAATTAATATTAGCGGGTTAAATCCAGAGGTTTCTATAAAATCAGAATATGAACTCGCTAACGAAGATAGTGAAAAACCGCAATTTTCTTTTGGGTTTGATTCTGAAAGCTTGCCTAGTGTGAATTTATCGAGTGATTCAGATGAACAAAGAGTAAGTAAAAATGATTTTGTAGCAGTTTGGAATAAGCCTGTAAAAACAGTTGTTCAAGAAGATCTAGCAATTAATCAAAGTGCGGATGATTTTACGCAAGTTTCTTTGCTGGCAAATGATGAAATGCCAACAGTTTCATTAAAATCAACCTCTGATACTGAAATGGCAAATAATCATTTTGCTGCTCAAGTTGATGAAAAGGTAGATTTAGAAAAAGATGAAGTGAAATTTAACGTATCCTTACAGGATAATGTGGGCGCAGTTCAATTAGACAAAAATCAAGAGCCTAATTATAAAGGTTATAGCGGTAGCTTGATTCACCCTGCATTTCAACAGCAAACAATAAAACGTGAAAAACCAAGTACACCATTACCTAGTTTGGATTTGCTTTTAAAATATCCGCCAAATGAACAACGCATTACACCAGATGAAATAATGGAAACCTCACAGCGTATTGAACAACAATTACGCAATTTTAATGTAAAAGCGAGCGTAAAAGATGTGCTTGTTGGTCCTGTTGTTACGCGTTATGAATTAGAATTACAGCCGGGTGTGAAAGCATCAAAAGTCACGAGCATCGATACCGATTTAGCAAGAGCCTTGATGTTTCGTTCTATTCGTGTGGCAGAGGTTATTCCAGGTAAACCTTATATTGGTATTGAAACCCCAAATCTTCATCGTCAAATGGTGCCATTACGTGATGTGTTAGATAGCAATGAATTCCGTGATAGCAAGGCAACTTTACCTATTGCTTTAGGGAAAGATATTAGTGGCAAACCAGTTATTGTTGATTTAGCAAAAATGCCACATTTATTGGTAGCAGGTTCTACGGGATCAGGTAAGTCTATTGGTGTGAATACGATGATTCTAAGTTTACTTTATCGTGTTCAACCAGAGGATGTGAAATTCATTATGATTGATCCTAAAACTGTTGAATTTGGGGCTTATAATGATATTCCACACTTGATAACTCCTGTTGTAACAGATATGAAAAAAGCGGCTAATGCGTTGCGTTGGTGTGTAGATGAAATGGAACGTCGTTATCAGTTGCTTTCAGCTTTACGCGTAAGAAACATTGAAGGCTTTAACGAAAAAATCGATGAATACGAAGCAATGGGAATGCCTGTACCGGATCCAATTTGGCGATCAGGCGATACAATGGATACTATGCCTCCCGCATTGAAAAAATTGAGTTATATTGTGGTTATTATTGATGAACTTGCCGATTTAATGATGGTGGCGGGTAAGCAAATTGAAGAACTGATTGCACGGTTGGCTCAAAAAGCGCGAGCCATTGGTATCCATTTAATTTTAGCCACACAACGCCCTTCTGTAGATGTGATTACAGGATTAATTAAAGCAAATATTCCAAGTCGCATCGCCTTTACGGTGACAAGTAAAATTGACTCACGCACTATCCTCGATCAAGGGGGCGCAGAGGCACTTTTAGGGCGTGGAGATATGCTTTATTCGGGGCAAGGTTCATCTGATTTAATCCGCGTACACGGAGCCTATATGAGTTATGATGAAGTCATCAATATTGCCGATGATTGGCGAGCGCGTGGTAAGCCTGATTATATCGATGGCATTTTAGAAAGCTCAGACGATGAAGATAATGCAGAAAAAGGAATATCAAGTGGTAGAGAATTGGATCCACTTTTTGATGAAGTAATGGATTTTGTTATTAATACTGGTACAACTTCAGTATCTTCTATTCAACGTAAATTCAGCGTAGGTTTTAACCGAGCCGCTCGCATTATGGATCAAATGGAAGAACAAGGGATTGTCAGCCCAATGCAAAATGGTAAGCGTGAGATTTTATCGCATCGTCTAGAATATTAATTTAAAAGGAAAGTAAAATGAAAAAAACAACCTTAAAATTTGCCGCACTTACCTTACTTGGTTTGAGTAATTTTGCATTGGCTGATGCGGCAAGTGAATTGCAAATGCGTTTGGCTAAAGTCGATGTTTTAAGCGCAGAATTTGTGCAAACAGTGACTTCTGGAAGTGGCAAAAATGTTCAACAAGGAAGTGGCAAACTTCAAATTAAACGCCCAAATTTATTCCGCATGGAGACTAAAACCCCTCAAGAAACCCAGATTATTTCTGATGGTAAAACCTTATGGTTCTATGATCCATTTGTGCAACAAGTAACGGCACAATGGGTTAAAGATGCGGTAAATAACACGCCTTTCGTGTTGCTTACCAGTGATGATAAGACCCATTGGCATCAATATACGGTAACACAACAAGCGGATACCTTTGTGTTAAAACCAACCTTATCAACAAGTAATATTAAGCAATTTGATATTCGTGTCGATGCCAATGGCGTATTAAGAAATTTCAGTACGACCGAGAAAGATGGACAAACCAATCTTTATGCTTTACGTAATATTACTAATCAAGCTTTGTCTGACAGTTTGTTCCAATTCAAGCCAGAAAAAGGCGTTGAAGTGGATGATCAACGTAAAAAATAACAAATGATCATTTTAAATAAGGGCGTAGAAATACGCCCTTCAATCTTGTGAGAAATAAAAATGTCGAACTTCAATTTTGATTTTGCCGAAAATGATTTTCGTCCACTGGCAGCCAAGATGCGTCCAACGAGTCTAGAGCAGTATTTTGGGCAAAGCCATTTAATTGGCGAGGGCAAACCACTGCGAAAAGCGATTCAAGCTGGACATATTCATTCTATGATTTTCTGGGGGCCACCAGGTACGGGGAAAACAACACTCGCAGAAATTATTGCTCAGCGTATTAATGCGGAAGTTGAACGAATTTCTGCGGTAACGAGTGGTATCAAAGAAATTCGTGAAGCCATTGATCGTGCAAAACAAAATCGTCTTGCGGATCGTAAAACTATCTTGTTTGTGGATGAAGTCCATCGTTTTAATAAAAGCCAGCAAGATGCATTTTTACCGCATATTGAAGACGGAACGGTTATTTTCATTGGGGCGACAACAGAAAACCCCTCTTTTGAGCTAAATAATGCGTTGCTTTCTCGTGCTAGAGTGTATGTGCTGAAATCACTTACAACGGCTGAAATTGAACAAGTTTTGCAGCAAGCTGTAGAAGATCCTGAACGAGGATTGGGTAAAGAGCGGTTAATTTTAGAAGAGAATTTACTGCAAGTACTTGCCGAATATGTTAATGGGGATGCTCGATTAGCCTTGAATTGCCTCGAATTAATGGTGGATATGGCAGATGAAACCGAAAATGGAAAGAAAATTGACCGCACTTTATTAAAAGAAGTCTTAGGTGAACGCCAAGCGAGATTTGATAAACAAGGCGATCGTTTCTATGATTTAATTTCTGTGCTACATAAATCTGTCCGAGGTTCTGCTCCAGATGCTGCGCTGTATTGGTATGCAAGAATTTTAACGGCAGGTGGCGATCCTCTATATGTCGCGCGTCGATTACTTGCCATTGCTTCAGAAGATGTGGGAAATGCAGATCCTCGTGCTATGCAAGTTGCATTGGCTGCTTGGGATTGCTTTACTCGAGTGGGGGCTTATGAAGGGGAGCGTGCCATTGCCCAAGCCATCATTTATCTTGCGGTTGCTCCAAAAAGTAATGCAGTTTATACGGCGTTTAATACTGCAAAACAGCAAGCGAAAGATTTACCCGATTACGATGTTCCCCCACATTTACGCAATGCGCCGACTAATTTAATGAAAGAGCTTGGCTATAGTGCTGAATATCGTTATGCCCACGATGAACCTAACGCTTATGCAGCTGGTGAAAATTATTTCCCGCCTGAATTAAAAGACACTCAATATTATTTTCCGACAAATAGAGGTATGGAAATTCAGATTAAGGAAAAACTAGAACGTTTACATGAGCAAGATAAAAGTGCGGTAAAAAAACGGTATAAATAATTTTAATTTAGGATTTTTTAAAATGGAATGAAAGTGCGGTCAATTTTGAAAACTTTTTTGAAATTGACCGCATTTTTTACTTAATCTCTTAAACAAATCTTTTCAAATTCACTAAAGAATGTTGGGAAGGTTTTGGCAGTACATTTAGGATCTAAAATTGTCACTGGTGTATTGGACAGAGCGATTAGAGAAAAACACATTGCCATACGGTGATCGTTATAGGTCTCAATATTGGCATGTTTAAATTGATTGAGTGCAAGCGGTTGAATACGAATAAAATCTTCGCCTTCTTCGACTTCAGCACCAACTTTACGTAGCTCTGTTGCCATTGCTGTTAATCGATCTGTTTCTTTCACACGCCAGTTATAAATATTTTTAATAATGGTTTCGCCGTTGGCAAAAAGAGCCGTGGTTGCAATTGTCATTGCAGCATCTGGAATGTGGTTCATATCCATATCAATACCATTTAATTCAGCACGTTCGGCTTGGATAAAATCCTCTCCCCAAGTGATTTTTGCCCCCATTTTTTCTAATACATCAGCAAATAAACGATCGCCTTGAATTGAGTTTTTGCCAATTCCCGTTACTTTTACTTTTCCTTTAATGGCTCCAGCTGCGAGAAAGTAAGAGGCTGATGAGGCATCCCCTTCTACTAAATATTTTCCAGGTGAAATGTAGGATTGATTTCCTTTAACTTGAAATTTTTGGTAGTGATGGTTTTCAACGTGAACACCAAAATCTCGCATCATTGCAAGGGTGATGTCAATATAGGGTTTAGAGACTAGTTCACCGATAATTTCGATTTCTGTGTCATTTTCTGAAAGTGGCGCAGACATTAAAAGTGCGGTCAAAAACTGGGATGAAATAGAGCCATTAATTTTAACATTTCCACCTTTTATCCCTTTGTTGCGAATTGCGACTGGAGGATAACCTTCATTTTCTAAGTAGCGAATATCTGCACCTGCTTGGCGTAAAGCATCGACTAAATGGAGTATTGGACGTTCTTTCATACGAGGCTCGCCAGTTAAAATGATTTCCTTTTCAGTTTTTCCTTTTAAGCAAAGCGCAGCGGTTAATGGGCGCATTGCCGTCCCCGCATTGCCAAGAAAAAGTGAAAGATTATCTTGTATATTGAATGCGCCGCCCAATCCCTCTATTTCACAAATAGTTTTATCATCAGACAGTTGATAGCGTACGCCCAATGCTTTGAGGGCGTTAAGCATATGTCGAATATCATCGCTATCTAATAAATTGGTTACTTTTGTTGTGCCTTTAGCTAAGGCGGCTAAAAGTAATGCGCGATTCGATAAACTTTTAGAACCTGGTAAATTAATTGTTCCTTCAACCGCACTTATTGGTGCAAGAGTAATTTTTTCCATTACAACACCATCGTTTTATTTTTATAAACAAAAATTCTATCGTGTAAAGCGAGATCAAGGGCGCGACTTAGCACGGTTTTTTCCACATCACGACCAGCACGCATCATCGCTTCAGCATTATAAGTATGATCTACATTAATCACATTTTGCATAATGATTGGGCCTTGATCTAATTCGTTATTAATAAAATGTGCAGTTGCACCGATAATTTTTACACCGCGTTCATAGGCTTGTTGATAAGGTTTTGCACCAATAAAAGCAGGTAAGAATGAATGGTGGATGTTAATCACTCGATTTGGATAACGAGCGACAAATTCAGGGTTTAGCACACGCATATATTTAGCGAGAACAATATAATCTGGTGTATATTCATCAATTTTTTTTGCCAGTAATTTGTCGTGTTCCACGCGAGTTAAGTTTTCGTGGCTAACCAAATGAAATGGAATATTAAAACGTTCAACAAGTTCACGTAAATTATCGTGGTTGCCGATGACTGCCGCAATTTCTACATCAAGCGCACCATAATAATTTTTCATTAAAATATCGCCAAGGCAGTGAGCTTCTTTTGTGACTAAAATTACAATTCGCTTACGTTGGGTGCTAATTAATCGACAATTCGTTCCTTCGGGTAAGCTATATTTTAGATCTTCTAATAAAGTAGCTTCGTTAAAAATACCTTCCAATTCTGTACGCATAAAGAAATGCTTGGTTTCAAAATCTACAAATTCATTATTATGCAGAATATTTAGTTGATGTTTGTAACAAATATTAGTTATTTTTGCGATTAAGCCTTTATCATCAGGGCAATCAGTGAGTAATATTTTTTTTTCGATCATAATGTTGTGTGCTATGTTTAGATAAAAAAATAGAACCCATAAAAATGAGTTCTAGTTTCAAATAGAAAAATTAAATTTCGAAATCAGATAATGATTTACCTTTGTTCAACGCATTTTGAATTGGGCGTGGTGTGCGACCTTGACCCGTCCAAGTTTTATGCTCGCCATTTTCATCAATAAAAGCATATTTTGCAGGGCGTGGAGCACGTTTTGCTCGAGTTGATACAGTTGTTGTGCCAAAAATTTCGTGTAATTCTTCAGGTGTAATACCTTCTTTTTCCATTAATTCTTTATATTTAACTAAACGTTCTTTTCGCTCTGTTTCAGCTTTAATTAATTCTGCTTCATTAGTGCGTTTTTCTTCGATAGCTGTTTGTAATTTTTCTAGGGCATTTTCTGCTTGTTCTAACGTTAATTCACGTACAGCTGCGCGTAAACTACGAAGATTTGTTAAACCTCTTACTAATTCGTTCATAATAAACCTCAATAAATAACATTAAATGTGGGGAAATTTATTTAATAATAGAGAAAATAAAATTTATTGTAAATATCTATTATTAAATAAATGGTCGGAACAGATATATATTTATATTTTTTTGTGTTTATTTTCTTTATATTTTTATTCGAGTTTATAAGTTTTTTACAAAATCTGTTGGCATTTTGTTTGTTTTACGGTAATCTCTCGAATTGCTACAAAAGTAGAGGTGCAATTATTATAAGTATTTTTTCAGAGTGGATAACGAAGAAGAAAAAAGAAAGGAATAGTTGCCGAAATCAAATAAAAGTCATTTTGTTTGGTTGGTGGCGTACTCGAAAGGGACGGCACTGTCATAGTTTTTCTGATTAACTATGGAGCGCTACGGTTGTTCTGGTCTTATTCTGTCCTGTGCTTTCCGTTCTCTCCATTAATTATAGGTATTATTTAATGGAACTTATTGATTTTTCATCATCTGTTTGGTCAATCGTCCCTGCTTTGTTGGCGATAATTTTGGCGATAGCAACTCGCCGTGTTTTGGTTTCCCTTAGTGCAGGGATTATTATTGGATCATTAATGTTAAGCGATTGGCAAATCGGCAGCACATTTAATTATTTGGTAAAAAATGTGGTTTCTTTGGTTTATGCTGATGGTGAAATCAATTCAAATATGAATATTGTTTTGTTCTTATTATTGCTTGGTGTTTTAACCGCACTTTTAACCGTATCAGGCAGTAATCGTGCCTTTGCTGAATGGGCGCAAAGCCGTATTAAAGGTCGTCGCGGTGCTAAATTATTAGCGGCATCATTAGTTTTTGTTACTTTTATTGATGATTATTTCCATAGTCTCGCTGTAGGCGCAATTGCTCGTCCTGTGACAGATCGTTTTAAAGTTTCTCGTGCGAAACTTGCTTATATTTTAGATTCAACGGCTGCACCGATGTGTGTAATGATGCCTGTTTCAAGTTGGGGCGCATATATTATTACTTTAATAGGTGGTTTATTAGCGACTTATTCCATTACAGAATATACGCCAATTGGTGCATTTGTGGCGATGAGTTCAATGAACTTCTATGCAATTTTTTCCATTATTATGGTGTTTTTTGTGGCATATTTTTCTTTTGATATTGCTTCAATGGTGCGTCACGAAAAATTAGCTTTGGAAAATGCTGAAGATCAGTTGGAAGAAGAAACGGGTGCAAAAGGTCATGTGCGTAATCTTATATTACCTATTTTAGTTTTAATTATTGCTACAGTTTCAATGATGATTTACACAGGTGCAGAGGCATTAGCTGCGGATGGCAAAGTGTTTAGTGTTTTAGGTGCATTTGAAAACACAGTAGTAGGAACATCTTTGGTTGTAGGCGGATTCTGTTCAATTATTATTTCTACTTTATTAATTATTCTTGATCGTCAAGTGAGTGTTCCTGAATATGCACGTTCTTGGATTGTGGGAATTAAATCAATGTCAGGCGCAATCGCAATTTTATTCTTTGCTTGGACAATTAATAAAATTGTAGGCGATATGCAAACAGGTAAATATTTATCTTCTCTTGTGTCTGGTAATATTCCAATGCAATTTTTGCCTGTTATACTTTTTGTTCTTGGTGCAGCGATGGCGTTCTCAACAGGTACGAGCTGGGGGACATTTGGCATTATGTTACCAATTGCCGCAGCAATGGCAGCAAATGCTGCACCAGAATTGTTGCTTCCTTGTTTATCTGCAGTAATGGCAGGGGCGGTATGTGGTGATCATTGCTCGCCAGTGTCGGATACAACAATTTTGTCTTCAACGGGAGCAAAATGTAATCATATTGATCACGTTACTACTCAGCTTCCTTATGCTGCCACAGTTGCAACAGCGACTTCTATTGGTTACATTGTGGTAGGGTTTACTTATTCAGGTTTAGCTGGTTTTGCAGCAACGGCAGTTTCATTGATTGTCATTGTATTTGCAGTTAAAAAACGTTAAAAGTGTGATCCAATTCAAAAATTTGAATAAAAAATAATATTTTTACTATTTTATAAAATGCGGCATTTTGTCGCATTTTTTTATTTTTATTGATTGAAGATTTTATAAAAAACTAAATTTTCATTTGTCTTTGGTTTTTTATATTTTTTAAATTGATTTTTTTATTGTTTTAGTGGCTAGACAAATTTTTTTTACTTTGTATGATGTGAAACATTGACATAACCTGTTCGTATTTTTAAAAGTGCGGTAAATTTAAGGAGTAAAAGATGAAGAAGTTATCTGGCGCAGAGATGGTGGTTCAATCTTTACGTGATGAAGGCGTAGAGTATGTATTTGGTTATCCCGGAGGTGCGGTATTAGATATTTATGATGCAATTCATACGCTGGGGGGCATTGAACATATTTTAGTTCGTCACGAACAAGCTGCGGTGCATATGGCGGATGGTTATGCACGTTCAACAGGTAAAGTTGGATGTGTGTTAGTGACTTCAGGACCAGGAGCAACAAATGCAATCACTGGAATTTTAACGGCTTACACCGATTCTGTGCCTATGGTTATTATTTCGGGTCAGGTTATGAGCAATTTAATTGGCAGTGATGCTTTCCAAGAATGCGATATGCTAGGTATTTCTCGTCCCGTTGTGAAGCATAGCTTTATTGTAAAAAAGGCGGAAGATATTCCATCTACTTTGAAAAAAGCCTTTTATATTGCGTCTACAGGTCGCCCTGGCCCTGTTGTTGTGGATATTCCAAAAGACACTGTAAATCCTAATTTTAAATATCCTTATGAATACCCAGAATCTGTCGAGTTACGCTCTTATAATCCCACAGTAAATGGGCACAAAGGCCAAATTAAAAAAGCGTTAAAAGCACTTTTAGTGGCGAAGAAACCGATACTTTTCGTCGGTGGTGGCGCAATCACTGCTGAATGTAGTGAGCAGTTAATTCAGTTTGCACAGCGCTTAAATTTGCCAGTGACCTCATCGTTAATGGGATTAGGGGCTTGTCCAAGTACAGATAAACAATTCTTAGGTATGTTGGGTATGCACGGTACTTTAGAAGCGAATACGGCAATGCACGAAAGTGATCTTATTTTGGGTATTGGCGTTCGTTTTGATGATCGTACAACAAATAATTTAGAAAAATATTGCCCAAATGCAAAAGTGATTCATATTGATATTGATCCAACCTCGATTTCTAAAAATGTTCCAGTCGCGATTCCAATTGTCGGAAATGCGAAAAATGTATTGGAAGAATTTTTGAGTTTATTGAATGAAGAAGGCTTGAGATCGCAAACAGATCTTGAAAGTTGGTGGCAAGAAATCAACCAATGGAAAGCAAAAAAATGTTTGGAATTTGACCGCACTTCTGGTGTGATTAAACCACAACAAGTAATAGAAGCTGTATATCGCCTCACGAAAGGACAAGCCTATGTCGCTTCTGATGTAGGTCAGCACCAAATGTTTGCTGCGTTACATTATCCATTTGATGAACCTCGTCATTGGATTAATTCTGGCGGTGCTGGCACAATGGGTTTTGGTTTTCCTGCGGCACTAGGTGTGAAATTAGCTCACCCTGAAGGAACTGTTGTTTGTGTTACTGGCGATGGCAGTATCCAAATGAATATTCAAGAACTTTCTACCGCAACCCAATATGGCATTCCTGTTGTCATTATTTGTTTGAATAATCATTTCTTGGGAATGGTAAAACAATGGCAAGACTTGATTTATTCTGGTCGTCATTCACAAACCTATATGAATTCCTTGCCTGATTTTGTGAAATTGGCTGAATCTTACGGTCACGTAGGAATAAAAATTGCTACCCCCGATGAACTTGAAAGCAAATTGCAAGAAGCATTTAGCATTAAAAATAAATTAGTCTTTGTAGATATTAATGTAGATGAATCTGAACACGTTTATCCAATGCAAATTCGTGGTGGTGCAATGAATGAAATGATTTTAAGTAAACCTCAAGAGGAGACAAACTAATGCGTAGAATTTTATCTGTTTTACTCGAAAATGAATCGGGAGCATTATCGCGTGTTGTTGGTTTATTCTCTCAACGTGCTTTTAATATTGAAAGTTTGACGGTGGCGCCAACGGATGATCCAACGCTTTCTCGAATGACTATTGAAGCAGTGGGCGATACTCAAGCATTGGAGCAAATTGAAAAACAACTTCATAAATTAGTGGATGTGTTTAAAGTGGTTAATTTAAGTGAACAGGAACATATAGAACGAGAAATTGTTTTAGCGAAAGTAAGAGCAGTGGGATCATCTCGCGATGAAATTAAACGATTAGCCGATATTTTCCGCGGTCAAATTGTAGATGTCACACCAAAGTCTTACACAATTCAATTAAGCGGTACAAATGATAAAGTTGATGCGTTTATTTCTGCATTGAAAGAAGAAACCACATTGTTAGAAATTGTTCGTTCTGGATTGATTAGTGTGTCTCGTGGAGACAAGAATATTCTTTAAAGTAGGGGTGTAAAGTGCGGAAATATTTTAATAGAATTTTACCGCACTTTATTATAAATATATTTGTTTTTTATAAAAAAATCGTGACCAAGTTCACAAATCTAAAAATATGTATTTGCATAACTGATAGGATTTCTTTATTCTGAGACCACTAAAAACAAGTGCTATCTTAAATAGCCGACATCTATTTTGCTTTCCGAGTAGTGCCCCATTGGGGCACTTTTTTTATTCAGTAAACAAGCATAAAAAATCCCTTTCGTAGGAAAGGGATTTAATTATCAAAATTACATTTTTTCTACGGTTTTAATACCGAGTAACGTTAAACCCTGTTTCAAGGTTTTTTCCGTTAATAATGCTAATTTCAAACGACTTAATTTTACGGCCTCATCTTCAGCATTTAAAATTGGGCAATGTTCATAGAATGATGAGAAGATGCCAGCAAGTTCGTATAAATAAGCACAAAGCACGTGTGGTGTGCCTTCTTTTCCGACAGTTTGCACGGCTTCTTCAAATTGGAGAAGTTTAATTGCAAGCGTTCTTTCTTTATCATCTTTAATAGTTAAAGGTGCAGCCAAAAGTGCGGTCGAATTTATCTCTGTTTTATTAAAGATCGAACGAATACGGGTGTAAGCATATTGCATATAAGGCGCAGTGTTGCCTTCGAAACTTAACATATTATCCCAATCAAAAACATAATCAGTAGTACGGTTTTTGGATAAATCTGCATATTTTACCGATCCAATACCAACAGCCTCAATCACGGCTTGTTTTTCATCATTAGATAAATTGGTATTTTTTTCATTAATTAATACAGTAGCGCGTTCAATTGCTTCATCTAATAGATCGGCTAATTTTACCGTGCCACCAGTACGAGTTTTAAATGGCTTGCCATCTTTACCAAGCATCATCCCAAAGTTTTTATGCTCTAACGAGAAACTGTCTGGTACATAACCTGCTTTACGAGTAATTAACCAAGCTTGTTGCATATGTTGGCTTTGGCGAGTATCTGAAAAAACAAGTGCGCGATTAGCTTTTAATGTTTCATAACGATATTTTGCTGCAGCAATATCAGTTGTAGTATAAAGGAAACCGCCGTCTTTTTTCTGAACGATCACGCCCATTGGGTCGCCATCTTTATTTTTAAATTCATCTAAATAAACAACCAATGCACCATCATTTTCTACAGCTAAACCTTGTTTTTTAAGATCTTCTACAATGCTTGGTAACATAGGATTATAAAGACTTTCGCCCATTACATCTTTTTCGGTTAAAGTGACGTTTAAGCGATCATAGTTGTGCTGATTTTGTTGCATAGTAATATCGACTAAACGTTTCCACATCGCTCGACAATATTCATTTCCACCTTGTAATTTCACGACATAATTACGCGCTTTTTCTGCGAATACTTCATCTTCATCGTAATGTTTTTTGGCTTCGCGATAAAAGGCTTCAAGATCTTGTAATTCCATTTCACTGGCGTGTTCATTTTGCATTTTTTCAAGATAAGCAATAAGCATTCCGAATTGCGTTCCCCAGTCGCCTACGTGGTTAGCGCGGATGACATTGTGACCTAAAAACTCAAGGGTTCTGGCTACAGCATCGCCGATAATCGTAGAGCGTAAATGACCTACGTGCATTTCTTTTGCTACGTTTGGAGAGGAATAATCAATCACAACTGTTTGTTTATTGGTAGCTTGAATACCTAAATTTTTGTGGGAAAGTGCAGCTGAAATTTCAGTTGTTAGCCAAGTTGGATTTAAGAAAATATTGATAAAACCTGGGCCTGCGATTTCTAATTTTTCTGCAATATCAGATAGTTGAAGATTATCTAAAACTTTTTGAGCAAATTCTCGTGGATTTAAACCTAATTTTTTTGCCGCAGCCATAATGCCATTGGCTTGATAATCGCCAAATTGTGGTTTTCCTGATTGACGAATAAGCGCATCGCAAGATTGATCAGCACCTGCAAGAATCATCGCTTGTTTAATTTTATCGGATAGAATAGATTGAATATTCACGTTTTTTCCTATGTTCAAATTGAATAATAAAAATAATCGGTTATGATACCGTTCTTTGTATATTTCTCAAAGGGACAAAATGACAAATTTACAGGAAAATTTAACCGCACTTTCAGCAGATTTAGCAATATTTGAAAGAAAAATTCAGCATTTAGCCAAAGAAATGACAATAGATCTGTCTCACTATGAAATTGATCATCTTGCATTACGGGTAAATAGTGAGCAAAGTGCTAAAAATTGGCTGATACTTTTATTAAAGTGCGGTAGAATTTTATCTGATAATATTGTTAATGGTCGTAAGATTTATCTTATTGAATTAGAAAAACCAGTTAAATTTGCCAATCAATTTGTGGATATTATTGAACTTCCACTTCCTAAAAATAAAAAATATCCAATTGAGGGATGGGAACATATTGAGATTGTAATGCCATTTTTACCGAAAGAATCGATAAATGAATGGATTAACCGTGTTAATATGTATTTTTTATGGGACAAATTAACTCAATTAACCATTAAAGTGAGCGAGCCTAAAGTGGATGGGGAAAGATTACCAAATCCATCTATTGCAGTAAGTTTTACGGATAAAACAGTAAATCATACTTGCATTAAGGTTCATCCTTATTCTATAAAAAAAATACTTGAGGTTTAGTAAAAATGAATAAATTATCACTTGCATTCGTTGTTTAGCAACAGTAGACTTGAGTGCTTGTTCTGCTTTTCAAAAGGAGGGGGGGACTTATAAAGGTCAAATTATTTTTAGTCAAATGGAAGGCAAAAATCTAAAATTAACATTTCGTAAAAATGATTGTTCTGGTAACCAGCAGAAAGGAGAGGAAGTTGTTATTGTGCATAAGTATGATTCAACTTTAGTTGTTGGTGCTTGTGTTTTAGTATCTGACAATGGTAATACTAAAAACATTTCAACTTTTTCTCCAAGAAACCCACTTTAATTCCTTCTAATATAGAGAATATGATATGAAAAAAACAAATATGGCATTAGCACTGTTAGTTGCTTTTAGTGTAACTGGTTGTGCAAATACTGATATTTTCAGCGGTGATGTTTATAGTGCATCTCAAGCTAAAGAAGCTCGTTCAATTACTTATGGTACGATTGTTTCTGTACGCCCTGTTAAAATTCAAGCTGATAATCAAGGTGTAGTTGGTACGCTTGGTGGTGGAGCTTTAGGTGGTATTGCTGGTAGTACAATTGGCGGTGGTCGTGGTCAAGCTATTGCAGCAGTAGTTGGCGCAATTGGCGGTGCAATAGCTGGAAGCAAAATCGAAGAAAAAATGAGTCAAGTAAACGGTGCTGAACTTGTAATTAAGAAAGATGATGGTCAAGAGATCGTTGTTGTTCAAAAGGCTGACAGCAGTTTTGTAGCTGGTCGCCGAGTTCGTATTGTTGGTGGCGGCTCAAGCTTAAATGTTTCTGTGCTATAACCAATAGCATTAAAGTCTAATATGATTAATCAGTGTCTTAACTTAGTAAGGCACTGATTTTTTATAATTAAATTCATTTAAAATATATATTTATCGTCTATCTAAGATAAATTTAAAGGACTAAATTAGAATTTAGTCCTTTAGACAAACTTGGAATTTGTTCCTTCCCTTTATGAACACTCTATCTAAAATATAACATTTATTTTTCTTATGAACTTTTTTATAATCTTTAAATTTTGCTTTAAATCAAATAATTCAAGATGATATTTAATAAAATGTAAGAGTGAAGTTATAGTATATTTATCTAAGCTCATATACATCTCATAAAGTATACTTTTCAACACTTTATTACTTTTATCCACATGATATATTTCTAGCAACGACACACTATTAATTACTTTTATATCTATACCTATCTTATTAAGGTAATATGTAATATTTTCCCTCTTTATCTTTTTAGCTACCTCATTTTGCTTATGATTATAAACTGATGATGTTTGGTTTCCATGTAGTCTATATTTTACTAATGCTTCAGAATAATTAGCTAAACAACCAAGCCTACTAACCTCTGACCAAAACTTATAATCTTCTGCATACGGATAATCTTTATTAAAGATTAATTTATGCTCTCTATATACATTTGCTCTCATAATCATAGTGTTGTTATGTATCGGATTATAGAAAAGCATAGCTTCACAAATCTCATTATGTAGCAATGGATTTTTCCATATATCTCCAGTTTTATATTGAGAACCGATAATTCCACATTCTTTTTCTACAATAATCTCTAAGTATGATCCCATTGCTGTAATATGATCATTTTTCTCTAGATAGGTAACTATTTTCTCAATCCACGATGGTTTAGCTATATCATCAGCATCCATTCTCGCAATATATTTACCTGAAAAACAACCAAGGCCTATATTCAAAGAATTTATGAACCCTAAATTATATTTATTACTAATAATTTTTATCCTTTTATCTAATTTAGATATTTTTTCTAAATGAGACAAAGTCAAATCTGTTGAACCATCATTGATAACTATAATTTCTAGATTTTCATAACTCTGATTAATAATGGATGAAATGCTTTCATCTATATATTGCTCAGCGTTATAAGCACAAACAATAACCGATACTAATGGAGGATTTTCCATATAAGCTCCAATTTTACACTCTTATTTAAATTATTTTATACGTTATTTAAATAACAAAAGGATATGCATAGATAACCAGTTAAAACTCTCCTAAATTAATTTTTTTACAATAGAAATTTGAGTTTTTTAAATCACTGTGATTAAAACGCCATTCATATTCCTTTAAAAATAGCTCAAGAATATCTTAAGAATATCTTAAGAATATCATAACCTCTGTAGAAATTCATATAAACAATACTACCTTGTTTACCTTTTCTCGAATAATCGGTAACAGTGTTGCAGATTGCATATTCATAACCACCACGGTGTATACTTTGCCATTTCGTTTCAAAAAACAAATTAGGAAGTTTTTCCAGCTTCTCCTTGACCAAGTTTACCTTTCAGAGCACCACCAAAATAGCTTTCATTCGCTTGAATTTCACCTTCAAACATTTCCATATGTAGGCTGCTTTGAGTGATAAATAATGGTAGACGATGAAAGTAATAAGCTGAAGTTTATTTATATTTACCAACTTAGCTGCAGCTAGAGCTGTCACACTTGTCAGAAATATCTCAATAAGTTTATTTTGCTTATATTGACTTAAGCAACTTTCTCTCATTTGATTATCTTAACCTAAATAGAGTTTTTAGTCGTTATCTGTGACAGCTCTAGAATTATTCAAATCCAAATAATTAACGCCATGCTTTAAATTGATTGATTAATCCATTTGTTGAACTATCGTGGCTTGCGACTTTTTCAGAATCGGTTAATTCAGGAAGAATTCTGTTTGCAAGTTGTTTGCCTAGCTCTACGCCCCATTGATCGAAGCTAAAGATATTAAAAATCACACCTTGTACGAAGATTTTGTGTTCATACATCGCAATTAATGCACCCAAGGTAAATGGCGTGATTTTTTGAACGAGAATCGAATTAGTTGGCTTATTACCCGTAAATACTTTAAATGGAACAATATTTTTCACATCATCCAAAGATTTCCCCGCTTTTACAAATTCAGCCTCGACTTCCTCTTTTGTTTTTCCGAATGCTAATGCTTCTGTTTGTGCAAAGAAGTTTGAAAGCAATTTATTGTGATGATCTGCCAATGGGTTGTGGCTTTGAGCGGGTGCGATAAAATCACAAGGAATTAAAGTGGTACCTTGATGAATTAATTGATAGAACGCGTGTTGTCCGTTTGTACCAGGTTCTCCCCAAATGATAGGGCCAGTTTGATAATTGTTAATGACATTGCCATCACGATCCACATATTTACCATTTGATTCCATATTACCTTGTTGAAAATAAGCCGCGAAGCGATGTAAATATTGATCATAAGGTAAGATCGCTTCTGTTTGCGCACCAAGGAAATTGGTATTCCATAAACCAACTAATGCTAAAGTGGTTGGGATATTTTGTTCGATTGGAGTAGAGCGGAAATGTTTATCCATTTCATGCGCGCCATTTAATAACGCTTCAAAGTTTTCAAAGCCAATTGATAGTGCAATTGAAAGACCAATAGCTGACCATAAAGAGTAACGACCGCCAACCCAATCCCAAAATTCAAACATGTTATTTGTATCAATACCAAATTTTTCTACATCTTTAGCATTGGTTGATAATGCTGCAAAATGTTTTGCAACCGCACTTTCATCTTTCGCCGCTTTTAGTAACCAACCACGCGCACTTTGCGCATTTGTCATGGTTTCTTGAGTTGTAAAAGTTTTCGATGCCACTAAGAAAAGAGTCGTTTCTGGATTGACCTTTTTTAAGGTTTCCGCAATATGTGTACCATCGACATTTGAAACAAAGTGCATATTTAGATGATTTTTATACGGGCGAAGTGCTTCGGTTACCATATAAGGGCCTAAGTCAGAGCCACCAATACCAATATTCACAACATCCGTAATGGCTTTACCTGTATAGCCTTTCCATTCGCCAGAAATAATACGCTGACAGAAATCTTTCATTTTAGCTAACACAGCATTGACTTCAGGCATAACATCTTTGCCATCAACAAGCACTGGCGTATTAGTGCGATTGCGTAGTGCGGTATGTAGTACGGCACGATTTTCTGTACGATTGATTTTTTCGCCAGTAAACATTGCTTCTTTTGCACTATCAAGCGTGCATTCTTGAGCAAGTTGGCGAAGAAGTGAAAGGGTTGTTTGATTGATGTTGTTTTTGGAAAAATCGACAAGAATTTGGTTATTGAATGTTAAAGAATAATCGTCAAAACGATTTTTTTCTTGTTTAAATAAATCTTGGATGGTGGTGTTTGACAATTCAGCTTTATGTACTTCGAGAGCTTTCCACGCTTGAGTGTGAGTTGGGTTAATATTTTTCATAGCATATCCTTTCATTAAAAATAATTGAAATTTTAACCGCACTTTCTGGGATTTTTATTAGGGAGAATGACTCCCTCTGTTCAAAAAATGCAGTGATTAATCAACGTATTCAGTTATAACACGAGGTGTTAATTTTGTAATTAGCTCGTAGCTTAAAATGCCTGTGAATTTAGCTACGGTTTCAATAGGCAATTCCTTACCCCATAGAATTACTTCATCGCCTACCAAATCTTGGCTATCTGCGCCTAAATCAACAGTGAGCATATCCATTGACACACGTCCAACAATTGGTACAAGACGGCCATTTAAATAAACAGGCGTACCTTCTGGCACATCGTGCGGATAGCCATCGCCATAACCCATTGCGACCACGCCAATTTTGGTATCTCGTGGGCTTGTCCAAATACCGCCGTAACCTACAGGATCGCCTTGTTTATGATGGCGAACGGCAATTAATGACGAGGTTAAATTCATCACAGGCGTTAAGCCAAACTCTTTTCCGATAGTATCAGTTGGAGAAATGCCGTACATAATAATACCTGGTCGAATGCATTCTAAGTGAGATTTTGGCCAGAAAAGAATGCCACCAGAAGCAGCAATTGTTCGTTCACCTTGCTTATCTTTTGTGGCAGATAAAAAACGATTGATTTGAAGTTGGGTGTAATCTGATTCTAGTTCATCGGCGCGGCTGAAATGGCTGACAAAGCCTAAGTGCGGTTGAATTTGAGGGAGTTTTTTGAGTTCTTGATAAAAATAATCCACTTCATCAAGAGCAACGCCCAAGCGGTGCATTCCTGTATCTATTTTTAACCAAACCTTAATTGGACTTGGTAAATTCGCACGTTTTAATGCTTCTAATTGTTCACGATTATGTACGATAGTTTCGATATTATTGACTGCTAAGATGGGCAAATCTTGTTCATTGAAAAAGCCTTCAAGCAATAAAATTGGTTTGGTAATGCCATTGGAGCGTAATGCCAAAGCCTCTTCTAAACGCGCTACCCCAAAGCAATCGACGCTTTGTTCTAAGGTTGAAGCAACGAACACAACGCCGTGACCATAAGCATTTGCTTTAACCACAGCAATAATTTTGCTATTTGGTGCTTTTTGTTTAATTATTTCTAAATTCTGTTTTAAGGCGTGCGAACTGATTTTCGCTGTCGCCGGTTTTACGTTCATTATTTTTCCTTAATAATCATCTCGATATTCACGTTGTTCAGCGAGATTGTCGAAGCGTGAGAATTGTCCATTAAATTTTAACCGCACTCGACCAATTGGACCGTTACGCTGCTTACCAATAATAATTTCTGCAACACCTTTATCTTCCGAGTTATCGTTATAGACTTCATCACGGTAAATAAACATAATCAAGTCTGCATCTTGTTCGATAGAGCCTGATTCACGTAAATCTGAGTTTACAGGGCGTTTGTCTGCACGTTGTTCTAAAGTACGATTTAACTGAGAAAGGGCGACCACTGGCACTTGTAATTCTTTGGCGAGTGCTTTGAGGGAGCGAGAAATTTCTGCGATTTCTAGTGTTCGGTTATCTGAAAATGCGGGTGCGCGCATTAATTGTAAGTAATCCACCATAATCATACTTAATCCACCATTTTCACGATAAACTCGGCGTGCGCGGGAACGAACATCGGTAGGGGTTAAACCTGAAGAATCATCGATAAAAAGATTATTTTTTTGCTTGAACATTCCTACTACGCTGGCAATTTTGTTCCACTCGATTTCATCTAAATTTTGCCCCGTACGGATTTTAGTTTGATCAACGCGAGCAAGGGAGGCGATCATACGCATCATAATTTGTTCTGCGGGCATTTCTAAACTAAATACTAAAACAGGTTTTTCACTTGCCATTGCAGCATTTTCGCAAAGGTTCATTGCGAAAGTGGTTTTACCCATTGACGGACGTGCCGCAACGATAATTAAGTCAGAAGGCTGTAAACCTGCCGTTTTTTTATCAAGATCAGTAAAGCCAGTTGTAACACCAGTCACACCCGAATGATTTTCAAGCTTGCTTAAAATATCGATTTTTTCAATAGTACTTTCCAATACATTGATCACATTCTGCGGGCCTTCGCTAGAAGTTGTCCGTTTTTCTGCAATCGCAAACACTTCACGTTCCGCTTCGTCAAGAATTAATTTGATGTCTTGCCCTTTGGGAGAATAGCTATTTTCAGCAATACGATTTCCTACCGAAATAAGTTCTCGTAATATGGCTTTCTCTCTCACAATATCCGCATAAGCCAAAATATTAATTGCGTTCGGGGTATTATTGGAAAGCTCTGCAAGATAGGCAAACCCCCCCACTTCATCGCTTACACCACGGCTTCTTAAGGCTTGATCTAGCGTAATTAAATCAATAGGCGATTGATTACGCATCAGATGTTCCATTTCTGTAAAAATCAGACGGTGTTGAAAAGTATAAAAATCGTCAGCAATAACACGTTCAGCAATGCTATCCCAATGTTGATTACTCAGCAGAATGCCACCCAATACAGCTTGTTCAGCTTCAATTGAGTGCGGGGGAATACTTACTTGTGCCGTTTTTTTGTCAGAAGATTTGATTTGAGGTTGTGATGCCATAGGACTTATTTCGATACTAGAATGTCGCCTATAATACCGCAAATATCTATTGGGTTTAAGTGAAAAGTGCGGTAAAAAAAGGAAATAAAAAACGGTGGAAAATCCACCGCTCTTTATTTAAAGTATTCAGATTATTGATTATTCAACAATTAATGTGCGACAAACGTTAGTTTCTGTCGCACCTTGTCCACCCTGCGTTAGAAGCACTAAATCGCCTGCAGATAAATAACCTTTTTCTTTTAATGATTGTAGTGCAGCTTTTGCACCAGCTTCAGTACGGCTATCTTCACCATAGAAAACAGGGGTTACACCGCGGTATAATGCACAAAGATTTAAGGTTTCTTGATGACGAGATAATGCAAAGATTGGTAAACCAGAACTAATACGAGACATTAATAAAGGTGTACGGCCTGAGCTTGTTAATGTAACGATAGCAGCAACACCTTTCATATGGTTTGCTGCATACATTGCAGACATAGCAACAGATTCTTCAATGGCTTCAAATTCTTTATCCATACGGTGACGAGAAACATTAATGCTTGGCATTTTTTCTGCCCCTAAACATACGCCCGCCATTGCCACTACTGTTTCAGAAGGATACTGACCTGCTGCTGTTTCAGCAGAAAGCATAACTGCATCAGTACCATCTAATACTGCGTTTGCAACGTCCATCACTTCAGCACGAGTTGGCATTGGGTTGCTAATCATTGATTCCATCATTTGAGTTGCTGTAATTACTGCACGATTTAATTGACGTGAACGACGGATTAATTTTTTCTGCACGCCAACTAATTCAGGATCGCCAATTTCCACACCTAAATCACCACGAGCAACCATAATTACATCAGATGCTAAAATAATATCGTCCATTGCCTCATCATTAGCAACAGTTTCTGCACGTTCAACTTTAGCAACGATTTTTGCATTTAAACCAGCTTGTTGAGCAAGTTCACGCGCATAATTTAGGTCAGCACTTGAACGAGGGAAAGAAACAGCTAAGAAATCAACGCCAATGCGTGCAGCGGTAATAATGTCTGCTTTATCTTTTTCTGTTAATGCATCTGCAGATAAACCGCCACCTAATTTGTTGATACCTTTATTATTTGATAATGGACCGCCAACAGTGACTTCGGTGAAAACTTTTGCACCATCAGTTGATAATACTTTTAATTGAACACGACCATCATCTAATAAAAGAATATCGCCTGGTACAACATCTTGTGGAAGCGTTTTATAGTCTAAACCAACAGATTCTTGTGTACCTTCGCCTTTTGGCAATTCCGCATCAAGAATGAATTTATCGCCAACTCTTAAGAAAATTTTACCGTCTTTAAAGGTAGAAACACGAATTTTAGGACCTTGTAAATCACCTAAGATTGCCACGGTTTTACCTAATTTTTTCGCGATAGAACGTACACGTTCTGCTCGTTCGATATGATCTTCAGGTGTACCGTGAGAGAAGTTCATACGAACTACGTTTGCGCCCGCTGCGATAATTTTTTCAAGATTGTTATCACGGTCAGTTGATGGGCCCATAGTACATACAATCTTCGTTCTTCTTAGTCTTCTAGACATTATTTACTCCGTCAATAATTACAAAATTTTAAAGGTATTATTTTATTTCGCTACATCTTAGCCAGATAAAAAATCGGTGCAGATTATACGCTTAAAAATTTGGGAAATCAAAAACAGCCCTGTTAGTTAAGGCAAGACTGTTTACTTTTTTGCCAGTTATATTGAGTTTTAAGAAAAATACTTGTTTTCAGATTAAAAATATCTATAATTCCAAACACTTTATACAGTGCGACTATAGCTCAGTTGGTTAGAGCACCACCTTGACATGGTGGGGGTCACTGGTTCGAGTCCAGCTAGTCGCACCAAATTTATTCTTCTTTATTCCACAATCTTCAGAGAAAAATATAATAAAAACAATATCTTATATAATTTTACATGTTTAAATCCCCCGCAATTTCTTCCGCTTGTTTAATCACATAAGTTACCGCCTCTTCCTGTTTATCAGGCGGATATTTATATTTTTGTAAGGCACGTCGAACGAGTAATCTAATTCTTGCCCGTACTGCTTCTTTGTGTTGCCAATCAATACTGACTGAGCGGCGTAAAATATCGGTAATCTCTTTAGCGAGTTTAGAAAGCACTTCATCGTTCATCAATTCTTTGGCACTCTCATTTTGAGAAAGTGCATCGTAAAACGCTAATTCTGCCGTGCTTAAACCGAGTTTTTCGCCCCGCGATAAGCGTTCGGAGAAATCCCGCCCCATCTGCACAAGTGCATCAAGAATTTCCACCACGCTCAAATTGTGATTGTGATATTGCGTGAGGGCTTCTTGCAAACGTTGCTCAAAATCTTTTTGTGCGGTCAGATTTCTGCTGGCTTTGGCTTTAATTTCCTGCTTTAAATAACGCTCCATCGCTAACACCCACAGGCTTTTGGTCTCGCTGTTTTTGATCGCTTGCAAAAATTCGTCAGAAAGCAAATTAATCTGCGTTTGTTCTTTGCCCAACAAATCAAATAAATCAATGGTACCTTCAGATACAATACTTTGATTGATTAAGGCTTTAAGCTGAATTAAGCGTTCAGTTGTCCCTTTTCCATTTTGTTCACGTTTGGTAAGCACAGCACGCACAGCATCATAAAAGGCAACTTCTTGACTATATGGTTCGATTTCAGGTAATGCCCCGCATAAAGCGTAACCTTTTTTCAAGCTTTCTGCCGTTTTCAAAAAGGCTTTTTTGCGCGGCTCAATATCGTCTGCATTGTGCCAATGTTGATCGTATGCTTTGCCTTCGTTAGGCAGTTGGTCGAGCGTAGCAATATGGTTTGCTGCTGTCGCAATGGCTTTTAGCAACAATGCAGGTTCTTGTTCAGAAATTACCATCTGAACATCAAATGCTTCGCCTTCAATTGGTGTCGCAAACAAAGTTCGGATAAATTCAAGCTGTTCTTTCATTTTAAAGAACACGCTTTGCACATCTTCCGCTAATTGACCTTTGCCAGTAGAGTTGGTGTATTGCTGTGTGGCTGCTCGTAATTCTTCTGCTAAACCAACATAATCCACGATAAGTCCACCGTTTTCACGACTTTTGTTAGCGAATACACGGTTTACTCGTGCGATGGCTTGCATTAGGTTATGCCCCTTCATTGGCTTATCAAGATACATAGTGTTACAGCACGGTGCATCAAAGCCTGTCAGCCACATATCACGCACAATCACCACTTTCAGCGGATCAGTAGGATCTTTAAAACGGCGTTCTAACGTTTGCTTTTCCAGCTTACTGTAAATATGTTTTTGCATTTCAGGCGTATCGCTTGCCGAACCTGTCATCACAATTTTAATCGCACCCTCATTGATATTATCCGAATGCCATTCAGGGTGCAGAGCTATGATCTGATTATACAAATCCACGCAAATTTGACGGCTGTAAACAACAATCATCGCCTTGCCGTCTTGTTGCTGATTGCGTTTTGCAAAATGTTGCACAAAATCTACCGCTAAATCGTGCAATCGTGCTTCCGAACCAAGCAATTTTTCTAGCAAGCGTAATTTCGGGTTTTCTTCGCCTTCCAGCAGTTCATCAATTTCTGCAAATAATTCATCGTGATTAGCATTCTCCGCTAGCTTGATTTGGCGAGCTTCGTAAATAATCGGCACGGTTGCACCATCTTCCACCGCATCTTGCAAATCGTAAATAGATACATACTGACCGAAAACATCTTGTGTATCGCGATCTTCAAGGCTAATTGGCGTACCCGTAAAACCAATAAACGAGGCATTAGGCAACGCATCACGCAAATGGCGAGCATAACCTGCTTGGAATTTGCCGTTATGGAATTTTTGGGTAAAACCGTATTGACTACGGTGTGCCTCATCGCTGATCACAATAATATTGCTGCGCTCATTTAACACAGGGAAGCGGCTTTCTTCTTCATTTAGAGCGAATTTTTGAATGGTAGTAAAAAACACGCCTCCAACTTCATTTTGTGCGAGCAGTTGGCGTAGTTGTTCTCGGTCTTCTACTTGTTGCGGTGTTTGTTTGATTAAATCTTTGCCTGAAGAAAAGGTTTGGAACAACTGACCGTCCAAATCATTGCGATCGGTGACGACTAAAATCGTCGGGTTTTTCAATTCAGGTTGGGAGAGCAGTTTACCTGCGTAAAACAACATGGAAATTGATTTCCCCGAACCTTGCGTGTGCCACATCACGCCAATGCGTTTATCGCCTTGCTCTCTTGTGGCAAAAATTGTGGATTCTACAGCTTCATTCACACCGTAATACTGATGATACGCTGCGATTTTCTTGATTAACGCTCCATTAGAACCGCGTTCAAACAGCACAAAATAACGTACATAATCCAGCAGTTTTTGCGGTGTCATCAAGCCGTTTAACAGATTTTGCAATTCATCGCCAAAATCCAACCGCTTACTTTTTGCCTTTTCGTCCACGACTTTCCACGGCGTAAAGCGTTGGAAATCTGCCGAAAGCGAACCCAAACGGGCGGCAATGCCGTCTGAAATAATCAGAGCTTGGTTGTAAACAAACAGCTCGGCAATTTCATCTTTATAAGTCAAAAACTGATTAAACGCTTGTAACAAATCCGCCGATTCACGCAACGGATTTTTGAGTTCAAATACCACTAACGGCAGACCATTGACAAAACCGATAATGTCAGGAATTCGTTTGCCCCCTTTACGGCTACGGATTTCCAATTGATTGACGGCGACAAAACGGTTGTTTTCCCAATGCTCGAAATCTACCAAGCGTGCCATCTCGATTTTCTGCTCATTTTGTCCGTGGTTATTGGGAGCCTGATATTCAACTCGTACACCATCACGCAACAGCTTATAAAACGCCTGATTACGCACCACCAAGTCGCCAATATCACTTTTTGTCGCGGATTTCACCACAGAATCAACCGCACTTTCAGGCAGTTGCGGATTAAGTTTACGCACTGTCGCACGCAGTTGCTCAACAAAGACTACGCCGCTCAAATCGCTACGGGCAAACTTGCCTTCATGAACAGGCAAGTCTTTACCGTAGCGATATTCCCAACCGAGGGATTGCAGGCGTTGAAGGGTAAGTTGTTCGATGTCGTTTTCGTTGAGCATTTTATAGTTCTCCATCATTTAATAATTCCAGCAAGGCTTCAATGCTTTCATCATGATCGTCATCATACCAAATTGGAAAAATATTGGATTTTTGAAGTACTTTTCTGCGAGTTTTTCGTTCTTTATCAGATAGATTTTCACAAGATAAAAAAGCATAGTGTTTAGGTAGATTATCTTTGCCTCGTTCTTCAACAATTTCTGCCATACATTGTAATGTTCGATCTTTATCTAGGCTACAACCTAAAAATAGCAAAGATTGAGAAAATAATGATTCCATTACACAGGTTTTGAGGATATTGTGTTCGGAATAATGTCTTTGATAATCATCCTGGGTAAGTACTCTTTTGTTTTTACTTATAAATGTTCCGTGTAGCTTTAAAAGAATTCGATGGCCTTCTCCAAATAATTTTTTAAACTCTTCAGCATCAATACCACATAGTTCTTGATCAAAATGAATATCTTGATCTGCATATATTTTTTTAAGTAAATCATCGTAATTTGTTGTAATTATGGTTTCCTTAAAAAATTCAGGTAGTCTACATATAATTCCTTGTAGCTCTCCGAGATTTGGAGATTTACCAAATTGATTTTCTAAATGTTCTTGTAGATGACCTTCATCTACATCAAATAATAATTGTGCAGCTTCTTCGTATTCTCCTTTATGAATATGTTCTTCAAAAATAGAGAAATCTGCTCCTGATTCTTTTTGTACTTCATAAAGAAAACCTTTCCATGATGGAAATCCTGAAGGCATAGAAAGCCCAGCTCCAATAAATGGGGTGAGTTTATTTCTTCTAAAGATTTCTTTTAGCTTATTGAACCGTTGTTTATTATCTGCAATTTCCAAAATCTGATTAGCAGTGTCAATTGCTTGTTGTTTACGTTGGTTTTTCCAATCTTTAAAGGCTAATTCATAAGTTTCAGGTTCTAGTTTAGATAAAATTTGGTCCCGAAGAAAAACACTTCCTCTAATAACTATTTCTTCTCCTTCTGAATTTAATTCTTCAATGAAAAGGCGCTCTAAATAATTGTTATTCATCACTCTCTCCATTTAGCAAATTAGGCAACAATAAATCTCTTATTTCAGCTAGTCTCTTATTTTCAATAGAGTTCGATAAAACTTTTTCAAAAGCATAAACAACCTTGTTATGGAAAATATCAATAATTTCTTTTGATGGTGTCATTATCTCTATTTTAGAGAATGTGCTTGTGTTTAAATTTAAAGTTGCACTGCCACCACTTGCCAAATCTTTTAGATATTTTGTCATTGATGGCTGTTTTAACGATAAATATAAAAACTCAGAGGTTTGTTCATCGTTTGGAATAATTGAATTAATTTGCTGGTTTGTATGAGACGGCTTAGATATCATTGAAACCAATCCGACCGTAGCAATACAACTTACACAAATACTTTTTGGTGGAATATATTTTTTAGATTGAGAATTTGCACCAGATAAACTCAAGTTATCTGTTGTTTGAGTAATAAATGCTTGATTATGCATATCTGGAATCTTAATAAATGGCACTTCATTACCATAAAATTCTTTGTTGGATTTTGATGGTGTTTTCCCGCAGATAATTTGACCTAAATCTGATAAGGCTTTCATTTCCCACCCCTTCGGCACTTCAACCCCATCAACTTCCACCATCTCACACGGAAACGCTTTAGCGGTTTCGGCTAATTCGGCGTAGCGGTCAGGCTGTGTTTGTGAAAGTGCGGTCAGTTCTTCGGGTGTTTTTCCGCTGATTGCCTGCATGGCGGCAAGTTCAGCTTGTTCAAGGCTAAGGCCGTCTGAAAGGGCTTGGACTTTGGCACGCACGGGATCGAAATCGATAAACCAGCTTTTAAACAGGGCTTGGGCGATTTGTTCCAAGGTTTGGTTGATTTGGGTGTTGAGGTCGATTTTGTTGTCTAATGTTCCAAGAATGTTAGAGATTTTTTTCTGTATATATAAATTAGGTAGATAAAACTCAAAATCTCTCATTAATTTCAAAGAAACATTTTTTATGGTTGTTCCAGTTGATAGATTATGAATATACTCTTTGAAAAAAGGACTGGAAATAACATATTTAATAAATAATTTATCTGTGTTTTCTTTTACATTAAAGTAACAAGCACTTTTTCCTAAAATTACTTTCTCATTATTATATATAGCAACATTCCCCAATGTCCCATTAATTGAAACTAGGATTGTTCTATCATTTAAATTTTTTTTATGCTTTAAGTATTCTTGATAAGAAACTTTTTTATCTTTATCACTAGTAACAATTTTCCCATTTAATAAATTGCTACCATTTATAAAATAGTATTCTCCATCAGGATCGTATGTTGGAGTTCCATGTAACCCATCACCTAAAATTGTAGTAACTTCCGATAATTTAACCTTATTCCAATTCATATCCTAATTCCTTTAAATTTTTCTTAATCTCCTCTTCCAATTCTGCACTTTTCGCAAATTGTTCCTTCAAAAGAGCGGTCAAATTTTGCATTTTTTCTGCAAATGGTACGCCGTCGTCTTCTTGTTCTGCGGTGCCGACATAGCGTCCCGGTGTGAGGACGAAGTCGTTATCTTTAATTTCTTCTAAAGTAACAGATTTGCAGAAAGCAGCTTGGTCTTCATAGCCGTCTGAGGCTTGCCAAGCGTGGAGGGTGTCGGCAATTTTGGCGATGTCGTCAGCGGTGAAATCACGCAATACGCGGTCTTTCATATAGCCGATTTGGCGGGCGTCGATAAATAACACTTCGCCTTGACGCTTTTTGTTGCGGTTTAAAAACCAAATACAGGCGGGGATTTGGGTGTTGGTGAAGAGCTGGCCGGGCAGTGCGACCATACATTCCACCAAGTCGGCATTGATGATGGCTTTGCGGATTTCGCCTTCATTGTTGGTTTGGCTGCTCATGGAGCCGTTGGCAAGCAATAATGCCATTTTGCCGTTGGGCGAGAGGTGGTAAATCATGTGTTGCAGCCAAGCGAAGTTGGCGTTGCCTTTGGGCGGCGTGCCGTATGCCCAACGTGGATCATCGGCAAGGGATTCACTCCACCAATCGCTAATATTGAATGGTGGGTTTGCCATGATGAAATCCATCTTTTTGTCGATGTGTTGCGGCTGCGTGAAGCTGTCGGCGTTGTGTTTGCCGAAGTCGTAATCAATGCCACGAATCGCCATGTTCATGGCGGCGAGTTTCCATGTGGTTGGGTTGAATTCTTGCCCGTAGATGGAAACGTTGTTGATGTTGCCTTGATGGGCCGTGATAAAGCGTTCGGTTTGCACGAAAAAACCGCCACTGCCCATGGCTGGGTCATACACTCGTCCTGAATAGGGTTCGAGCATTTCGACAATCAAGGAAACAATGGATTTCGGCGTGAAATATTGCCCACCTCGTTTGCCTTCTGCTTGGGCAAAGCGACCGAGGAAGTATTCGTAAACGTGACCGAGAATGTCTTTTGCACCTAAATGCACGGGCTCGCCGTTGTAAGTCGGACGGGTAAAATTAGTATCGGAGAAGAGGATAATCAGCCCGCGCAGGGTGTCTTCGTTTACGGCATAGCCGCTGATGCGTTGGAGGACGCCTTTGAGTTTTTCGTTATCTTTTTCAATGGCATCGAAGGCATCATCAATGAGTTTTGCCACGCCAGAAAATTTCCCACGCTCCTTTCCTATATTCCAAGGCAATTCTGCCCCAGTGTTGAGAATAGAGACTTCTTGTAAGGCTTGCCAACGGGCTGAAGCTGGCACCCAAAATACGTTATCTGCGGTGTAATAATCACGGTTTTCCAGTTCAGCAGTTAAGGCTTCTTGATACTCTTCTTCAGTATCAAAAAAAGTGCGGTCAAGATAGAGAGGATTTTCAGGTGTGGAGAGTTCCGCCTGAATTTTTTCCTGTTGATGGGTGAAATTATCGGAAATGTATTTTAAGAAGATGAGACCAAGAACGATATGTTTATAGTTAGCGGCATCAAGTTGTTGGCGGAGTTTATCAGCAGATACCCAAAATTTTTCATCTAATTCATTTAAAAATGCTTGTTGTAATACGTGATTTTCATCGACAATCTTGGTCGTCTCGTCTTGCATAAATTATGCCCTCTGTAAAGTGATTTTTATCGGAAGTTTGAATATTCAAACAAATTATCAGGTGTCATTTTATCGAAAAACAGTATCAGGTTGAAAGGGATTTTTGCGTGCTAAATCCAATGATTTCCAGTAGAATGGGGCGATTTTATAAATAAGGAATAACTATGGCAAGAGAATTTAAACGTAGCGATCGCGTCGCTCAAGAAATACAAAAAGAAATAGCAGTCATTTTACAACGCGAAGTGAAAGATCCCCGTATTGGGATGGTGACGGTTTCTGATGTGGAAGTGTCGAGTGATTTATCTTACGCAAAAATCTTCGTGACTTTTTTATTCGATCACGATGAAACGGCAATTGAGCAAGGTATGAAAGGCTTAGAAAAAGCATCGCCTTATATTCGTTCGCTGCTAGGCAAAGCGATGCGTTTACGTATCGTGCCAGAGATTCGTTTTATTTACGATCAATCCTTAGTGGAAGGGATGCGTATGTCAAATCTTGTGACAAATGTTGTGCGTGAAGATGAGAAAAAACATGTTGAGGAAAGCAACTAATGTCTAGACCTCGTAAACGCTGGCGTGATGTTGATGGAGTGTTTTTGTTGGATAAACCACAAGGCATGTCATCAAATGACATTATGCAAAAGGTAAAGCGTTTATTTCAAGCGAACAAAGCTGGGCATACTGGCGCGCTCGATCCGTTGGCAACGGGGATGTTGCCGATTTGCTTGGGCGAAGCAACTAAGTTTTCACAATTTTTGCTTGATGCAGATAAGCGTTATCTTGTTACGGCAAAATTAGGCGAACGTACTGATACTTCCGATGCGGAAGGGCAAGTGGTGGAAACTCGAGAAGTTAATGTTAAAACTCAGCAAATTTTGACCGCACTTGAACAATTTCGTGGTGATATTTTGCAAGTGCCGACAATGTTTTCTGCGCTAAAACATAACGGTAAACCGCTTTATGAATATGCACGACAAGGTATGACAGTTGAGCGTGAGGCGCGTCCAATAACGATTTTTGAACTTAATTTTATTGAATATCACGCACCTTATTTAACCTTAGAAGTGCATTGTTCAAAAGGCACTTATATTCGCACCTTAGTAGATGATTTGGGTGAAGTGCTAGGTTGTGGCGCGCATGTGACAACGTTACGTCGTACAGCCGTAGCGGATTACCCCATAACGGAAATGATGCCAATTGATGAGTTACAATTGCTTGCTGAAAGTTTTCCGTTAAGTGAATTGGATCGTCTATTACTGCCAACTGATACCGCAGTAAGTAAATTGCCCGCTTTGCATTTGGATACAGAGCAGAGTAAAGCCATTGGTTTTGGTCAGCGAGTGAAATTTGCTAACGAACAGCAATTAAGCGGTCAAGTGCGGTTATTTTCAGCGGAGAATTTATTCTTAGGTGTGGCATTGATCGACGGGAATATTATTCGCCCACAACGCTTAATCACACAATCCGCATAACTTAATTGCCTTTCTTATAAAATTCTAGTAATCTCCCTGTAATTAATTTTTTACAATATATGTAAGATAAACATTACAGGTGAGTTTTATGGAAGCCCTTAAAGATTTACGTTCTGAAATTGATTCGCTTGATCGCGAACTTATCCAACTTTTTGCTAAACGTCTTGAGTTGGTTTCTCAAGTCGGTAAAGTTAAACATAAACAAGGATTACCTATTTATGCGCCAGAGCGTGAAATAGCAATGCTCAAAGCACGTCGTTTAGAGGCTGAAAAAGCAGGCATTTCAGCCGATTTGATTGAAGATGTTCTACGCCGTTTTATGCGTGAATCCTATGCCAATGAAAACCAATTTGGCTTTAAAACTATCAATCCTGATATTCACAAAATTGTTATCGTGGGTGGCTATGGTAAATTGGGTGGCTTATTTGCCCGCTATTTACGTGCATCTGGCTATCCAATTTCTATTTTAGATCGTGAAGATTGGGGGGTAGCTGAAAGTATTTTAACGAATGCTGATGTCGTAATTGTTTCTGTTCCCATCAATATTACTTTGGAAACAATTGAACGACTAAAACCTTATTTAACGGAAAATATGTTGCTTGCAGATTTAACTTCTGTTAAGCGTGAACCGTTAGAGAAAATGCTTGAAATCCATTCTGGTGCTGTTTTAGGTTTACATCCGATGTTTGGGTCAGATATTGCAAGTATGGCAAAACAAGTGGTTGTGCGTTGTGATGGACGTTTTCCTGAACGTTACGAATGGTTACTTGAGCAAATTCAAATTTGGGGAGCAAAAATTTATCAAACCGATGCCACAGAACACGATCACAATATGACTTATATACAAGCCTTGCGTCATTTTTCGACTTTTGCGAATGGTTTACACCTTTCCAAACAGCCCATTAATCTCGCTAATTTATTGGCACTTTCTTCCCCTATTTATCGCTTAGAACTTGCGATGATCGGTCGTTTATTTGCGCAAGATGCAGAGCTTTACGCAGATATTATTATGGATAAGCCAGAAAATTTAGCGGTAATTGAAACGCTCAAACAAACTTACGAAGAAGCCTTAGCTTTCTTTGAAAATAATGATCGTCAAGGTTTTATTGATGCATTCCATAAGGTGCGTGACTGGTTCGGCGATTATTCAGAACAATTCTTAAAAGAAAGCCGTCAGTTATTACAACAGGCAAATGATTTGAAGCAAGGGTAGGGAAAAGTGCGGTGAAATTTCACCGCACTTTTCTTTTACTGTCTCGCTAATCTTAAATTTTTAGGTAAGTTCTCAAAATTAGAACGGAACGGGTTGATGTCTAATCCACCACGACGAGTATAGCGTGCGTAAACAGTGAGTTTTTCTGGTTTTGCGTAGTGCATTAAATCGCAAAAAATACGTTCGACACATTGTTCGTGGAATTCATTGTGTTGGCGGAACGATACAACGTAACGCAATAATTTTTCGTGGTCGAGTTTTTGAGCCTCATAAACTTCCACTTTTTACATCTCCTGCATTAGTTCTAACCAGATGGTTAATGATTAAACTGGTAAAATACGAATTTTGAGACCTTATCTGATTCTGATACTTTTCGCATTGGTTGGTTAAATTATTGACTAACATTAGAGGATAGAGCATGGATATATTCGATTTTTTATAGGACAGTAGTATAAACAATCATTATTCTATAGGTTATAGGACTTTCTTTATGCTTTCTTCTTTTGAACTTTTCCTTAAAAATCTGTCTTCTGACGCAATTACTGATGCTTTTTTTATTGCTATGCTCATTGTGCTAGCAGTTGGATTCTTTTCATATATTACTTCTCGTTCTAACAAAACCAAAAGACGTAGTGTTTTTGCTGATTATGCTCCTACGTTATTAACTTCTCTTGGTATTTTGGGTACATTCACAGGGATTGTGTCAGGTTTACTAAATTTTGATATTGAACACATCGATACTAGCATTAGTACCTTATTAGGTGGGATGAAAACAGCCTTTCTAACGAGTGTTATAGGAGTCTGTTTTTCTATTGGTTTAAAGATTATTTATACTTTAGGTGTTAAGACAGAAAAATTGGAAGAAGAGCAAACAATTGATGCGGAGAGTGTTGTTAAAAACTTCTATACACAAACGGATTTGCTTAAAGTACAAAATGATCAAAATCAGATAGTGGCTCAACATTTGGAATCCTTAGTCGCTCGTCTTGGAGATGAAAATGAAGGTAGTATTTTAGGACAAGTTAAACTACTTAGAAGTGATTTATCCGACCAACATAAAAATTTGACTACACCTGTTACACAAATTGAGGCATCTTTATCTACATTATCTCAGTTAAGTGAAAAACAAAAAGAACATTTTGAAGCATTTGAAACCCAATTATGGGAAAAATTACAAAACTTTGCAGATATGATGTCGAAATCAGCAACAGAAACGGTAATTGAAGCACTTAAACAAGTTATTGTTGAGTTTAACAATAACCTTACTACTCAATTTGGTGAAAACTTTAAAGAGCTTAATCGTGCTGTACATTCCTTAGTTGAGTGGCAAGAAAATTATAAAGCCCAACTTTCAGAGATGATTTCACTTTATCAAACAGGTGTCCAAACACTTGAAAAAACAGAACAATCTGTAGCTCATATTGAGCAATCAACACAATCAATTCCAAATTCAATGAAAAATTTAAATAGTGTGATTGCAGTAAATCAGCAACAAATTGATAATTTAGAAGCTCATCTATCTACATTCGCAGAATTAAGAGATAAAGCTGTTGATGCAATCCCACAAGTTCAGCAACAGATTACTTTAATGTTAGATAATACGGAAAAAGCTAATGAAAGTTTAATTCAAGGCTTAAAACAGAGTGGAGAAAAATTGGCTCAAGATATTATGGATGTTTCAACCTCGTTTGCATCACATAGTACTCAAGTTGCCGAAAATCTTGCTACCCATTTCGCAGAAACAGGTGAGACTTTTGCTTCTATGATGCTAGCTTCTTCACAAGATCTTACTAAAAGCTTAAATCAAAATAACCAAGCATTGGTTAATTCTGCGTCTACGCTTGAATCTACCTCAAAAAATATGCTGGAATCTCAACAAGCATTAAATAAAGCTCAACAAACGATTCATGAACAAATTACCGATTTTGTATCGCAGTGGCAACAAAAATTTGAACAACAAGCGGAACAATTACAGCGTCAATTTGTACAGCAAGCTCAAGAGTTAATGAAATCCCAAATGGATGATAGCCGTAAAGTGATGAACCGTTTAGAAGAGGAAAGTCAAAATGCGTTGAAGCGTACAGGTGAAAGTGTTAATAAACAAATTCAAGCCTTAGATAAAGCTTTAGAAGAAGAATTACAACGCGTGATGACAGATATGGGGCGTGCCTTAGCTTCTATTAGTCATCAATTTACTAGTGACTACACGAAATTAGTCGAAGCAATGCAGAGAATTACAACGAAAGGTAGAGGCTAATGAAATTAAATCTTGATGCGTTATTAAGAAAGCAAAATAGCGATGACGAATCTCAGTGGTTACCTGTGTCCGATTTAATGTCAGGTTTGATGGTATTGTTTCTATTCATTGCAGTGAGTTTTGTTTTAAATACCAAAAAAGTTGCAGAACATTATCACGATACGCAAACTCAAATTTATCAAGCATTAAAAGCAGAATTTGACCCGCAACTAGACAACTGGAAAGCAAAAATTGACAAAGATACGCTTACCTTTATTTTTACTGATCCTGAAGTGTTATTTAAGACGGGAGATGCCACGCTTCAACAACGCTTTAAAACGACACTAGATGAATTTTTTCCACGCTACATTAAAGTGATTGACGATTATAAAGATTCTATTAATGAGGTCAGAATAGAAGGGCATACCAGTAGCGAGTGGAATTGGAATAGCGATGAAGATACGGCTTATTTTGAAAATATGCGATTATCGCAAGATAGAACTCGAGCAGTATTAACGTACGTTTATCAACTTCCTTCTGTAGAAAAGTTTCGTCCGTGGATCAAATCGCATATTTCAGCAGTAGGATTATCTTCTTCAAAAGCAGTAAGAAATATAGAGGGCAAAGAAGATAAAGATGCTTCTAAGCGTGTAACATTCCGAATTATGACCAATGCAGAAGAGCAATTACAGAAATTATCGGAGTTAAAATGAAACTAGCGGTTGATTTTCATCAGCTTTTTGCAAATGTGCGAAAAATGGGAGTGGAAGAATGGGTTGATTTCTCGGTAGACTTCAATTCTAAACTCATAGAAATTGAAGTCGGAGAATTAGAAACCACAACAGGGGTTGGAGTACCAATTGAAAAAGTTAAGATTGATCCTAAAAGTGGAGTTTTTACTTATCAAGGCAAACATATTGTGTTATTTATTCCTGATCATAGTGGTAAATATGATGAAGCCATCTTAAATCCTAAGGTTTCGGGGAATAAATATCATCTGACAGATTGTGCAATCTTAAAAAATATGCATAGTATTGGTAGGTTTAAACGTTATCATGCTACAAGAAATCGTACGGGCGTTTTCCGTATTTTTGGCATTACTGGACAAGAGAGTGACATTCCCCTTTCCGTATGCAGGCGCTGTTTAAACAAATTAAATTATCAGGATTATAACCGTAATCGGACGAAAGTATTCGAGCAATTCTCATTAGAAGAGTTTTTCACTTATTACGAAACTTTTTTCCGTAATGAGCCTGAAGATGTTGGGCAGAATGAAGTTGGTTATGTAGAAAATTAGGCTGAGATTTCTCATCGATACCGTTTATCAGTTGGCTATTGTTGTGAAAATTGTGGGGTAAATTTATCTCGTTATAAATATTTACTTGAAGTTCATCATAAAAATGGCGTTAAACGAGATAATCGACCTGAGAATTTTAGAGCTTTATGTCGTTTATACCATAGTAAGGAAGATCATCATAATCATATGAAAATAGACGAATATGATCGTGGGTTAATTGAACGATTACGTATAGAACAATTTGAAAATGACATTCCTTTTTAGCAAACAAGCGGTCACATTTGACCGCTTGTTTGCAATTTAGAAGATTATTCCGCCCAATATTTTTTCTTCGTGGTTTTACCAATACCAGGGTTGAAGCTGTTGGTTGGATCTAATGCTTTGTAGAATTTTTTAAGCGTTGGTTTAGCTTCGTATAAATGCCCTACGTTGTGTTCGGCAGGATATTGTGCCCCTCGTTTGTCGAGCAACTTCAACATTTCGTGCTCTAACTCTTCACAATCGTAACCTTTTTTTACTATGTAATCTTGGTGGAAAACGTGGCACATAAAGTGTCCGTAGTAAAGTTTATGGCTGATTTTGTTGTCAATTTCTGGCGGTAACACTTCAAACCAATCTTGATCGTTGCGACGTAAGGCTATATCTAAAGCAACGATTTCTTCTACTTCTTTTTCGTGAATTGCACGATAACGAATTGCCGCACTGGCAACTGCGAAGCGATGGAGCATTGCTGCTTGGGTTTCGATTGCATTACATTCAAAATATCCACCTTTTGTATTATCCGCAAAGTAAGATTTTAAGTATTCACGAGCCTCTTGTACGCCTTTACCACCCATTTTTACAATAAGATGATGTTCATATTTATCTCGATAATCCCACAAACTTTTCGGCAAGTGTTCAGGAATAAATTTAGAGACAGTTTGCATAAATTTATCGCTTAAATGTTGCGGTAAGAAGGCGAATTTTTTACCTATGCGATCCACGTTGGCTTTTAAAGCAAAGAGTTTTGGTAGCCAATGCGTACCAAATTTTTTGATGACCCAGAAAGTATCTTTACCATATTTTGCAGCGATGTCGAATGCATCACGATGGATATATTCGCCTGAAATTGGTAAAACTTCAAAATTCGCTAACATATGGCGGCGAATATCGTTTAATACGGATGTTTGATTGGTACCGATATAGAAAACGGCGGTCTCTTTTTCAAGTTGGAAGGTATCTAAACGTACAGCAAAAATGGCAAGTTTACCCGCACTGCCTGAAGCTTCGTAGTGGCGAGCTGGGTCTGCATTGAAGCGAGCAGGGGAGTCCTCGTCGACTTGGCGAACGTGATTGCAGTAGTGATTGTCGTGTCCGCGTCCACAATCTTGTTGGATATCTTTAACCTGATAACGTTTTTCTTGTAGGTTAGTTAAGATTTCTTCTGGTGTTTTGCCTAAATCAATTCCTAAATGGTTTTTTAGTTCTAACTCTCCTTTTTCATTGAGCTGAGCGAAAAGTGCCATTTCGGTATAAGCAGGTCCGCGTTGGACTAGAGCTCCCCCTGAGTTATTACAAATCCCGCCGATAACAGAAGCACCGATGCAAGATGATCCGATAACGGAGTGTGGTTCACGACCAAATGGTTTAAGTTGATTTTCTAATTCGTTGAGGGTAGAGCCTGGCAAGCAGACGACTTGGGAAGCATTGTTGATGAGTTGAATGCCATCAATTCGCATTGCATTGATGATGACAATATCTCGGTCATAATTATTGCCGTCCGGTGTAGATCCGCCTGTCAGGCCTGTATTTGCCGCTTGGTTGATAACAATAACGTCATGTTCAACGCAGGCTTTTACGATATTCCAAAATTCAAGTAGAGTAGCAGGGCGAACTACAGCAATGGCGTTTCCAGTACCAAATCGGTAACCACTTCGATAAGCTTCTGTTTTTGTTGGGTCAGTAATAATATGATGAACACCGACGATGTCGGTAAGTTGTGAAATGAGTTGTTGAACAGACATTTTGTTATCCTCTTGTAATAAGAATTAACAAGATCATAACAGAATAATTCTTATTTGAATAAGGATATTTTAGGTTGCTAGCGGTAGTTTTTTAGAATTTTTTTTGCATATAAAAATGGGGATATTGTATCGGTTTATTATAGAGGCGTATTGTATACGCCCGATATTCAAAAATGTAAAAAAGGGCGTGTACAACACGCCCCTACAATGGAATTTATCCCATTACACAATTAAGCCTGTGTTGCTTGAATTGCAGTTAATGCGATAGTGTAGACAATGTCGTCTACTAATGCACCGCGAGATAAGTCATTCACTGGTTTACGCATACCTTGAAGCATAGGGCCAATTGAAACGAGATCAGCGGAGCGTTGTACTGCTTTATAAGTAGTGTTACCTGTATTCAAGTCTGGGAATACAAACACGGTTGCTTTACCTGCCACTGGTGAGTTAGGTGCTTTAGAGCGAGCCACATCTTCCATTACTGCTGCGTCGTATTGTAATGGGCCGTCGATAATTAAGTCTGGACGTTTCTCTTTCGCAATACGAGTTGCTTCTTTTACTTTCTCAACGTCTGCACCAGAACCAGATGTACCTGTTGAATAAGAGATGATCGCAACGCGAGGGTCGATACCAAAGGCTTTTGCAGAATCTGCTGATTGGATTGCGATTTCTGCTAATTGTTCTGCATTTGGATCTGGGTTTACCGCACAGTCACCATACACCAATACTTGGTCTGGTAATAACATAAAGAAGATAGAAGAAACAATTGAGCTACCTGGTGCAGTTTTGATGATCTGCATTGGTGGGCGAATGGTGTTCGCTGTGGTGTGAACTGCATTGAGAATCTACGTAAAGAAGATACCTTTGATGAGGATATTCCATTCTAGATAAATATAACTAATTCTTAAAATAACAAGTTAAAAGAAAGCCGTCAGTTATTACAACAGGCAAATGATTTGAAGCAAGGGTAGGGAAAAGTGCGGTGAAATTTCACCGCACTTTTCTTTTACTGTCTCGCTAATCTTAAGTTTTCAGGTAAGTTCTCAAAATTAGAACGGAACGGGTTGATGTCTAATCCGCCACGACGAGTATAGCGCGCGTAAACGGTGAGTTTTTCTGGTTTGGCGTAGTGCATTAAATCACAGAAAATACGCTCGACACATTGCTCGTGAAATTCATTATGCTGACGGAACGATACAACGTAACGCAATAATTTTTGGTGATCGATTTTGTTACCAACATAGTGAATATACAAGGTTCCCCAGTCTGGTTGATTGGTAATGAGGCAGTTGGATTTTAGCAAATGGCTGACTAATTTTTCTTCGACAATTTCATCCGATACGCAATCTTTCAGCCAATCAGCGTTAAATTCGTAGCTGGTAATTTCAATATCTTGTTCATCAATGCAATCGCCTTGTAAATGATCAATTTTTTGAGAATCATAAACTGCCACTGGATTTAACCGCACTTTTACATCGCCTTGCGCACATTCGCTTAAATCGCCTTGCATAGTTTGTTGAACGGCGTTGAAGTCGGCAAATTTGCTTTGGTTGAAGCTGTTTAAATAAAGTTTAAAACTTTTTGACTCAATCAAATTTTGGCTTTGATAATCCAGATAAATGTCTGCGATAGCCACTTGCGGCAAGCCTTTTTCATTGAGCCAAGAGATTTCATAAGCCGTCCAAATATCGGCACCAATGGTAAAAGGCTGGTTTTGGGTAATGCCCAATCCATCGCGATTTAACGCGCGTGGCACAGGCTGTAATAACGTGCGGTCATATTGAGAGGCATATTCTGTTTTTTCACCGAGTTTTAAGGATTTTAAGCTGTTGTCTTGGTAATTCATTTATTTTTCCTTTATATGTCAAAAAATAATTTTGCCTTCCCCTGCTTGCGGGGAAAGGTGGTGCGAAGCGTCGGAAGGGGGATAAGACTTTATCATTCCAACAGAGAGTTGAGGCATCGACTTAAATTACAAAAAATTCCACGATAGATTCGAAACTAATCGACAGGTATCGCATTTAAAATGAAAGGTATCAAAAATCGCGTCTTTTAACGCCCAATTTGCACCACAAGAAGGGCAGCAACGGGATTTTTCAGATTCTAAAGATTGCCCACCTACACGATATAAATAATAGTAAGTCGGTATGCCTGTTTCTTTTTCTATTTCTTGAGCTAAATAACGCCCATGTTTTGAAAGTGTGCTTTGATGATCCGAAATTTCTGCCAAAGATTGTTGTTCTAATATCGCTCCATTTATTTGTAGCTGATCGCAGGCTTGCCAATTTTCTTGCCATTTAATCAGATCTTGGCTTAAGTGCGGTTGATTTTTCAACTGTTTATACAACGGAATTGGTGCGAGATTTTCTCCACTATGAATCGGCGAGCAACTTTGTAAATGGGTGGTGTAAAGCACTTGCCAAGCTGGCGACGCATTTTCTGCCGTTTGATCTGAATTGAAATCATCGCCCACAAGTTGAAAACCATCAAAAATTACACCGCACTTTTCGGCTTCTTGTAATGAGCGATTTACTTCTGCGTTATTATTTTGCGGGAAAAGACTATCTTGCTCAGGGCAAATGACACGCATAGCAAAACCTTGTTCGCCATCTTCTTCCGCTAAATATAAAGGAATTTCACGTCCGATAATTTGCCCGTTATACCGCCATTGATCGATCACTGCATTAAGTAAACGGCTTTGTGATTCAATGTTATTTTCGAGTGCAGTTAGGCGAAAATAGGTTTCGATTAAATACATAAATTTTTTAATTGCTGTCCGATTTGGTTTAAGCCGTTTAAACGCGTTTCGCTTAAACGTTGTGAAATGCCGAGTTCGCTAAAAAATGCAGTAATATCAAATGTATTCAATTCATCCGCTGTTTTACCATTGATTTGATTGAGTAAAATCCAAAGCAAGCCATTCATAATTCTGGCTTCGCTAAATCCGTTGAATTGAAAAGTGCGGTCATTTTTAGGCATAATTTGAAACCACATTTGTGCTTCGCAGCCAGTAATAGGTTGCATTTGAGCGAGTTCATTATCGCTTGGGCGCGATAAATTTTTGCCAGCTTGAATAATCAGGCGATAGCGATCTTCCCAATTTTTAGCTTGTTTTAATTGTTCTATCATTGTAATAAATCCAGTGCTTTATCTAAAGCTGTAAAAAATGCCTCTACATCTTCCTGTGTATTATAAGGGGCAAAAGACAGGCGTAATGTGGTGCGTTCGCCTAAGCGGGCTAAATAAGGCTGGGCGCAATGTTCGCCCACACGAAGCGCAATATTTTGTTCGCTTAAAAGTGTAGAAAGATCAGAACAGTCAATACCCTCAAATACAAAGCAAACGACGCTGCTTGGTTGAGGAGAATTGAATAATCGGCAATTCTCGTAAGATTTTAACCGCACTTTGACGGATTCAGCCAAAGATATAGCGTGCTGTTCTGCTGCGATAAAATTCCATTTTTGTAACCAATCTAGCACGGCATTAAAGCCAATAACCCCAGCAATATTGGGTGTGCCTGCTTCTAAACGATAAGGCAATTCGGCAAAAGTAATACGATCATTTGATACACGATCAACCATTTTTCCACCGAAAAAGAGCGGTTGAAGTTGAGAAAGTGCGGTCAATTTTCCTGTTAAAACGCCAAGCCCATTTGGGCCATAAATTTTATGGGCAGAAAATGCGAGGAAATCAGCGTCTAAATCTTGTAAATCAATTTTAATATGACTAATCGCTTGTGCTGCATCCACTAAAACCAACGCATGACTATGTTTTCTAATTAGTTGAATCAGGCGTTTAATCGGCTGTTCTGTGCCAGTGACATTTGAAACAAAATTCAGCGCAACGAGTTTTGTTTTTTCAGAAAGGGCAGAAATAAGCGCATTTTCATCAATTAGCCAATTATCTAAAATCGGTAAAACTCGAATTTTTGTACCGCACTTTTTCGCTGTTTCGTGCAAAGTAACAAAATTAGCGTGATGATCTGCTTGGCTAATCAGAATTTCATCTTCTGTGTTTAATTGCGGCAGCAATCCATTTGCCACTAAGTTTATTGCGTGAGTTGTACCCGAAGTCCAAATAACAGCGCGTTTATCTTCTGCATTAATTAATTCTTTAACTTGTGTGCGAGCCTGTTCATATTGTGCAGTTTGGGCAGCATCATATTGGCTACGATGTACCGAACCTGCAGAAGCATAAAATTCAGCGGTGCGATCAATTAACACTTGAGGTTTCAATGCGGTGGCGGCGTTATCTAAATAAACAACCGCATCTTCACGTTGGAAATAAGGAAATGCTTGACGGAAAGTTTGAACATCAAAAGCCATATTTATTTTTCTCCTGTCTGCGCCATTGACTTGGTTCAATTGGATTATTGTCCGCCCAAAGACCAATTTGTTTGGCTTGTGCATTTTCTTGTGCTTGAAGATAAATCGGATCGTGAGAATATTGTTTATAAGCCCAAGCCATACCCTGTTTAACCATTTCTAAATTAATATTTTTATCTTGATAATAAACAATCGCCAAGGTTCGTTGATAGCGATCTTTTCCTTTTAGTGAAAGACGTACGTTTTTTTGATAAACCAGATCAGACAAGGTTTTTTTCGATTTTTGCCCAAAGGCTTGAGATTTTTCTGGCGCATCAATTTCGGCTAAACGAACTTTAATGGATTTATTGCCTTTAGTGAGGCAAGTGAGCGTATCGCCATCACTAATTTTAACCACACGACACGAATTTTTTTCGCGAGAACAAGCAGAAAGTACGGTAAAAATAAGTAATAAACTCGTCAATAGTATTTTTCGATTTATCATTTTGCAAAGTTTTTGATCTAAGTCTGGTTATTTTACCGAAAAAATGGCTCAAGTTAGCAAAAAAAAGCGTAAAATAATTTTGAAATATTATGAAAATAGTTGAAAAGGTTGTATATGATTCAAAAATTATTTTTATTAGTTCGTTCGTTGGTCATTTTATCTATTATGTTATATCTCGGAAATCTTATTGCTTATTACATTCCATCAGGTGTTCCAGGAAGTATTTGGGGATTGTTATTGCTCTTTTTAGGTTTAACAACACGAGTGATTCATTTAAATTGGATTTATTTAGGCGCAAGTTTGCTAATTCGTTTTATGGCGGTACTTTTTGTACCAGTGAGCGTGGGAATTATCAAATATTCTGATTTATTGATAGAGCAAATTAATATTTTGCTTGTTCCTAATATTGTGAGTACTTGTGTCACTTTACTTGTTATAGGATTTTTAGGTCATTATTTGTATCAGATGCAATCTTTTACACATAAACGCAAAAAAGTAATAAAACGTAGAGAAAATCAGGTAAAACAAGCGAATTAGTATGTTAGGAAAGTTTATATGCAGCAGTACATTATTTATCTTTATACATTTTTAACAATTTTTGGGTTTTGGCTCGCACTACAAATTAGCAAACGTTGGAAGTCAATGATTTTTAATACTTTTGTTTTAACAGTATTAATTTTGGCGGCGATTTTAGTGATAGGAAAGATTCCTTATGATGATTATATGGCAGGAAATGCGCCTATTAATAATTTACTTGGCTTGAGTATCGTTGCTCTCGCATTGCCTCTTTATGAACAACTTCGCCAAATTGCCAGACAATGGAAAATTATTCTTTCAACGGTGGTTATAGCCTCTTTTTTGGCGATGTTAAGTGGCGGGCTTTTAGCATTTCTTTTAGGCGCAACGCCCGAAATGGTCGCTACGGTTTTACCTAAATCCATCACAATGCCTATTGCGATGGAAGTTTCTCGTCATTTAGGCGGCATTCCTGCCGTAACTGCAGTTGGTGTTGTGGTTGCAGGCTTGCAAGGATCGATATTTGGTTATCTTGTATTAAAAAAATTGGGTGTTAAACATCAAGAAGCTATTGGGCTTTCTGTTGGTTCGGTTTCTCACGTGCTCGGTACAGTAAGTTGTATGGAAACGAATCCAACAGCGGGAAGTTACAGTTCTATTTCTCTTGTGCTTTGTGGGATTATTAGTTCTATTCTCGCGCCATTTGTATTTAAGCTGATTTATTTCTTTGTTTAAATATCAATAAAAATTCAACCGCACTTTATTCATTCTAGATTTTGTTTGTTATAGATAAAGTGCGGTTGTTTTTTGCGCTAAATGATTAGATAATGCAGAAAAACGAAATAAAACAAAGCGATATGAAACCACTTATCATTGATTCTTCTTGGACAGAACGTTTTCTTCCTGATCCTCCACGTGAAAAAGATAATCGCCCACCATTTCGTCGTGATCGTGGGCGAATTTTACATTCTGCCGCCTTTCGTTGCTTACAGGCGAAAACTCAAATTCACGCAATTGGCGAAAATGATTTTTATCGCACTCGCTTAACCCATTCTTTGGAAGTTGCACAGATTGGTAGTAGTCTCGTTGCACAACTTAAATTTTTAGAAACCTTTGAAAGCCTTTCGCAAACATTAAATATTGATAAAAATGAGTTACAAAAGCAGTTGAAACCTTTATTGCCAAGTAATGATCTTATTGAGAGTTTGTGTTTTGCACATGATATAGGGCATCCACCTTTTGGGCATGGTGGCGAAACGGCATTAAATTATATGATGGCAGAGCAGGGCGGTTTTGAAGGCAATGCGCAAACCTTTAGAATTTTAACAAAACTTGAGCCTTACACTGAAAATGCAGGGATGAATCTAACACGTAGAACACTATTGGGTGTCGTGAAATATCCTGCGTTGTTAGATGTGGCTTCGCCTCAATATGCAGAACTTAATTTTTCTCGCAATATTGATCCTCGTTTTGTGCGTATTCACGATTGGATTCCAGGAAAAGGCATTTTCCGTGATGATTTAAAAATGTTTAATTGGTTGCTGGAAAATCTTTCTGAAAATGACCGCACTTTATTCTGTCAATTTAAAAATGTGCGGGAAAATCCAGCTGAATCTTTACATACTCGGTTTAAATCACTGGATTGCAGCATTATGGAATTGGCGGATGATATTGCCTATGGCGTGCATGATTTAGAAGATGCCATTGTGACTGGCGTGGTCAATCCTCATCAATGGCAAGCGGCACATTCCGCATTAAAACAAATTCCATCGGCTTGGTTGCAAGAAAATATTGATTCAATTAGCCAACGACTTTTCTCTGATAAACATTTTGAACGAAAACAAGCCATTGGTGCATTGGTGAACTTTTTTATTACTAATGTGCGGTGGAAATTAACGGCAAATTTTGATGAACCTTTGTTACGTTATAACGCAGAGTTGTCACCTGAAGTGATTGCTGCACTTGGTGTATTTAAAAAATTTGTTTGGGATTATGTTATTCGCAATGTAGATACTCAACGAATCGAATATAAAGGGCAGAGAATGCTAACAGAAATGTTCCAAATTTTTGAATCTGATCCAGAGCGTTTATTACCTCGAAATACTGCAAATCGTTGGCGTAATGCCCCTGAAGAAAGGAAGAAGCGGATTATTTGCGATTATATTGCAGGCATGTCGGATGCACACGCATTGCGGGTATATCAACAACTTTGATTTAAGAGAGAATCCCATCGAATTGATGGGATTTTTTATGCAAACCGTATAGAATAGTGCGGTTAATTTTCACTGAATTTTTATGGGGCAGTTGTGGCATTAATTAGTTTAACCAATGGATATCTTTCCTTTAGTGATGCACCTTTGTTAGATCACGCAGAACTACATATTGAACCGAATGAACGTGTTTGTTTAGTTGGGCGTAACGGTGCAGGTAAATCAACTTTATTGAAAATCATCGCAGGCGATGTGCTTATGGATGATGGCAAAATCCAATACGAAAAAGATCTTGTGGTTTCTCGTTTAGAACAAGACCCACCGCGTAATGCGCAAGGCAATATTTTTGATTATGTCGCGGAAGGCGTAGGGCATTTAACGGATTTATTGAAAGAATATCATCATATTTCTGTTCAATTGGAAGAAAATTACAGTGATCAAATTTTAAGTCAATTAGAGCAAGTTCAGGCTAAATTAGAACACGCTGATGGCTGGCGATTTGAAAATAAAATCAATGAAGTATTGTTAAAACTAGGTTTAAATCCAAACACAAAATTATCCGCACTTTCGGGCGGTTGGTTACGCAAAGCGGCACTCGCACGTGCATTGGTGTGCGATCCTGATGTGTTATTACTTGATGAACCAACCAACCACTTGGATGTAGAAGCCATTGAATGGCTGGAAAATTTCTTACTGGATTTCCAAGGTAGCCTTGTATTTATTTCCCATGACCGTTCTTTTATTCGCAAAATGGCAACACGCATTGTGGATTTAGATCGTGGTCAATTGCAGTCTTATCTAGGCAATTACGATTTATATTTAACCACGAAAGAAGAAAATCTACGTGTTGAAGCCTTGCAAAATGAATTATTTGATAAACGTCTTGCACAGGAAGAAGTGTGGATTCGCCAAGGTATCAAAGCTCGCCGTACAAGAAATGAAGGGCGGGTGCGAGCATTAAAAGCGATGCGGGAGGAACGCCGCCAACGCCGTGAGGTAATGGGAACAGCCAAATTACAGTTAGATACCTCAAGTCGTTCTGGCAAAATTGTCTTTGAAATGGAAGATGTGAGCTATGAAATCGCAGGAAAAACCTTGTTAAAAGATTTTTCAACAACGATTTTACGTGGAGACAAAATTGCGCTTGTTGGGCCAAATGGCTGTGGGAAAACCACGTTCATTAAATTATTGCTGGGTGAAATTCAGCCAACATCAGGCAAAATCCGTTGTGGTACTAAATTAGACATTGCTTATTTTGACCAATACCGTGCTGATTTAGATCCCGAAAAAACCGTAATGGATAATGTGGCAGATGGCAAACAAGATATTGAAGTTAATGGTGTAAAACGCCACGTGCTAGGGTATTTGCAAGATTTCTTGTTCCCGCCCAAACGAGCAATGACCCCAGTTAAAGCCTTATCGGGGGGAGAACGAAATCGTTTATTACTCGCAAAATTGTTGCTCCAACCAAATAATTTATTGATTCTTGACGAACCAACCAATGACCTTGATGTAGAAACATTGGAGCTTTTAGAAGAAATTTTGACGGATTATCAAGGCACATTGTTAATTGTGAGCCACGACCGTCAATTTATCGATAATACTGCGACAGAATGTTATTTATTCGAAGGTGAAGGGCGTTTGAATAAGTATGTGGGTGGATTCTTTGATGCAAAACAGCAACAAGCCAATTTTTGGGCAAGCAAAGCAGTGGAAGAGCAGGCTAAAGCGAAGAAATCTGAACCACTAAAAGAAGAAAGTGCGGTGAAAAATGACCGCACTTCTAAGCCGAAATCCGTGAAACTTTCTTATAAAGAACAACGAGAGCTAGAACAACTTCCACAACTATTGGAAAAGTTGGAAACTAAAATCACCGTACTTCAAGCTGAAATAGCCGATCCAGCATTTTTCCAACAAGCTCACGATATTACCGACGCTAAATTAAAAGCATTGGCGGATACTGAAGCCGAATTAGAAACAGCATTTTTACGCTGGGAAGAATTGGAAGAAAAGAAAAATTTGGCTGATGGTAAAGCTTAAAAAAAACGCCCTAAAGGGCGTTTTTATTTAGAGGAAATATTGCACAGAATCAGATTTTAATTCTTTGCTAATTGACCAATTATTTTGCTGCTTTTAATTCTTGATAATATTGTTCATAGAATTGAATTGCATCGCCAACATCGTCTTGCCAGTGGCTATTTCTTAGTACATCTGCTGGCGGATAAATTGCTGGATCTTCAGTAATTTCTTTTGGTAATGCTTTTTTCGCTTCAATATTTGAGGTTGGGTAACCGATAGCTAAGGTTAATTTTTCAGCTGTTTTTTTCCCTAACATGTAGTTAATCAGCTTGTGTGCGCCTTCAGGATTTTTAGCTGTTGCAGGAATTGCAAGAGTATCAACCCAAAGTACAGGGCCTTCTTTTGGGAATACCATATTTAAAGGTGCTTTTTCTTTTTTAGCAATACGTACCGAACCATTCCATAATTGACCCACTTCCACTTCGCCTGAGATGAACGAGTTAGCTGGGTTATCGGAATTGAAAGAAAGTACATTTGGACGTAATTTCAATAATTCTTCATAGGCTTGTTTGATAATGGCTGGATCTTGAGTATTTGGATCTTGACCAATTTTCAATAAAGCGATGTTGAATACTTCACGCGCATCGTCTAATAATTGAACTTTGTTTGCAAATTCAGGTTTCCATAAGTCTGCCCAAGAAGTGAATTGTTCGCCTTTGTAAGTGTTGGTATTGAATGCGATACCCGGCGCACCTAAAAGTTGCGGAAGAGAGTATTTGTTACCTTTATCATAAGGTTTATTGAGCCAATCAGGATCTAATTCTTTAAGAACAGGTAATTTGCTGTGATCAAGTTCTTTTAACATTCCTTCGCGTGCCATTTTAGAAACGAAGTAGTTAGAAGGTGCGATAACATCATAGCCACCAGACTCGCCTTGAGTTTTGAGTTTAGCGTACATTGTTTCGTTTGATTCTAGGCTTGAAACGATAACTTTGATGCCAGTTTCTTTAGTAAACTCATCTAAAAGACCATCTGGTACATATTCTGTCCAAGTGTAGAGATACACAGTGTCATTAGCAGCAGCCGTAGCTTTTGCAGTTTCTTGCTTAGCATCTTTATCGTTGCAAGCGGTTAAAGTTGCAGCTACGAAGCTGGCAGTAATTAAACCTGCAAATTTTTTCATTTTTGTTTGTTCTCCTGTTAAAGAGTCGTAAAAAACCACCTGCCGAATGACAGGCATAAAAAAACGCCTTGATTGTGCGTCAAGGCGTATTCTATTTTAAATTCAAAGGTTTGTGAAACCTTTTGTTAATTAATGGTTATTTTTTCGTGTAATTAGCTGGCTTAAAACGACAAGAGCTAATGAAAGCACGATCATAATCGTTGCTAAAGCATTAACTTCAGGTGTTACACCAGTTTTCACTAGAGAGAATATTCTCAATGGTAAGATTTCATAACTTACACCACTGACAAATGATGAAACCACAACATCATCTAATGAAATAGTGAAACTTAATAACCAACCAGATACAACTGCAGGTAATGCTAAAGGAAGGATAATTTTACGTAAAATAGTCACTTCGCTTGCACCTAAGTCTTTCGCCGCTTCTAACATTCTGGAATCAAAGCCATTTAAGCGAGAGAAGATAGTTACGGTCACATACGGTAAACAGAAAGTTACGTGGGCAAGTAGTAAAGACCAGAAGCCCAATGAAATACCCACAACCATAAATAATGCAAGTAAAGATACTGCCATTACAATATCTGGAGACATCATAACGATAAATAGCATACCGCTTACTGCTTGTTTACCGCGGAATCGATAGCGATAAAGTGCGATTGCAGTTAATCCACCTACAATAGTAGCTAGGGTAGCCGCAAAAAATGCAATAGTTACCGAATGAATCGCAGCTTGTATTAAGGTGTCGTTATTAAATAAACGCTCGTACCAGTTCCAGCTAAAACCTTTCCAACTCAAACCATAACGATCTTTGTTAAAGGAATTAGTGACTAAAATAATAATTGGGATATACAAATAAGCGTATACCACAAACATAAATGCATTACGTAGTAAACGACTCATTATTCTAACTCCACTTTCTTATTCAATAGTTTATTCGCGCGGTAGTACACGAAAATCAACAATGCCATTAGAACAGTTAAACCAATACTGACTGCAGAACCAAATGGCCAGTTACGAGAAATTAAGAATTCGCTCTTAATTACGTTACCAACAAGCAAGACTTTTGCTCCACCGAGTAGGTCTGCTACATAAAACATTCCCATTGCTGGCAATAATACCAATAAACAACCCGCAATAATGCCTGGCATAGTTAATGGTAAAATCACTCGGAAGAAACGTTGGAACGCATTTGCGCCTAAATCTCGTGCTGCTTCTAATAAACGATTATCTAGTTTTTCAATGGCAGAGTAGAGTGGCAAAATCATAAATGGCAATAGTAAATAAACTAAGCCAATGATTACCGCAATTTCGGTATTCAAAATACGAATTGGCGCACTCAAAATTCCCATATCAATTAACATCGTGTTAAGTATACCTTTCACGCCAAGAAATACTTTCATTCCATAAATACGAATTAACGAGTTTGTCCAAAATGGTAAAACCACAAGGAACAATAAGAGCGGTCGATATTTAGGATGAATTTTACTCATCATAAAAGCAAATGGATAACCTATTAGTAAGCAAATAATGGTGGCGATGCCCGACATAGACAATGAATTCCACACAACTTGTGCATAAAGCGGATTAAACAAGTTTGTATAGTTTTCAATAGTAATTGGGAATGCATAAAAGTTGCTACCATCTCGAGTCAGAAAACTTACGGCAAGTACCAATAAGTTTGGAATCAGCACAAAGAAGATTAGCCAACTGAAGATAATCGCAACAGTAATTTTCTGGAATTTATTATTGATTATCTTCATCGTTGAGTACAACCTCCCAGCCTTCGTGCCATGTGATACCTACGCGTTGTCCTATGCTATGATCCATATGTGGATCATCTTCATTAAAGAATTCACTTACAAGGACACGCATTCCGTTATGATCAAACTCTACCGTTGATTCTAATGTCATTCCTTTATAAGTGCGGTCAATAATATGACCGATAATTGCTTTAGAATGTTCATTTTCATCTAATTCTTCAATCACAATATCTTCAGGGCGAAGGAGTACTTGAAGTTTTTGATCTTTTTCCACAGGCATATCCGTATAAATATCACAAATACGCCCTTCAACATTTGCCAGTACAACTTGTTCTGATTTTCGTTCAATCACAGTGGCTTCAAATACGTTAATTTCGCCAATGAAACGAGCAACGAATAAGTTAGCTGGATCTTCATAGATTTCACGTGGAGAACCATCCTGTGCGATTTTACCTTTACGCAATAATACAATACGATCAGACATTGTAATCGCTTCTTCTTGATCGTGGGTGACGAAAATAAAGGTAATGCCAAGCTGACGTTGTAACATTTTGAGTTCTTGTTGCATTTGTTTACGCAATTTGTAATCCAATGCAGATAAAGACTCATCAAGTAACAACACTTTTGGTTTATTTACTACGGCACGAGCGATGGCAATACGTTGTTGTTGTCCGCCAGAAAGTTGAGTTGGCTTACGATCCGACATTTCTTCTAGCTGTACCATACGCAAGGCTTCTAAAACACGCGGTTTAATTTCCTCGTTTGGTACTTTTTGCATACGCAAACCAAAAGCCACGTTCTCAAAAATTGTCATATGTGGAAATAGCGCATAGCTTTGGAATACCGTATTAATATGACGTTTTTCCGCTGGCACATTGGTGATATCTTCACCATCTAAAATAATGCTACCTGAATCCAATTCTTCTAAGCCTGCTAGTAAGCGTAAAACTGTGGTCTTACCACAGCCTGAGGGGCCAAGAATAGTGACAAACTCACCGTTATTAATTGTAAGATTGAAATCGTTAATAATGGTGTTAGAACCATAGGATTTTTTGATTGAACGAAGCTCAATAATAGGCTTGTTTTGAAGCTGATTTTCCACTAGCTTTGGTTTTCTCCCTAATTTCACCAATGATTTGGTACTGAGTAGAAATAAAACCTGCAAGACTGCAGGGGCGACATATAAAAATAGACGCCTATGATATAGTGAATTGTTAATAATGAAAAGGACTTAATGCCTTAGAAAGTAAAAAACTGCCGTTCATAAAAATAACGAGAAATTTAACCGCACTTTCGATGAATTTTACTTCGTTAATTTTATAAATATTGTTATATATCAAGATGTTTTCTATTTTTCTCGTTAAACTAAAAAAGATATTTTTAAAAGGAGCGAGAATATGATTTCTCAAATAGATAAAACAGAACTTTTAGAACGATTTTTACATTATGTGTCTTTTCACACCCAATCAAAACCTCATGCGAAGCATTCCCCCAGCTCAGTCGGGCAAATGAAGTTAGCCATGCAGTTACAAAAAGAATTAATCCAACTTGGTTTGGAGAATGTTGAAGTAAGTAAATATGCAGTGGTAACAGCATTTTTACCCGCTAATGATCCTAACTTAACGAAAACCATTGGTTTAGTTGCGCATCTTGATACGTCTCCACAATGTAGTGGTAAAAATGTACGCCCAGAAGTGATAGAAGAATATCGTGGCGGAGATATTGCATTAGGTATTGGCGAGGAATTTATTAGCCCTGTTTATTATTCTTTTATGCAAAAATTAGTCGGACAAACGCTTATTGTTACTGATGGAACCACTTTGCTTGGGGCTGACAATAAAGCGGGAATTGCAGAAATTATGACCGCACTTTCCATTCTTCAAAAAGAGAATATTCCCCATTGCAATATTCGTGTTGCTTTTACGCCTGATGAAGAAATTGGTTTGGGAATCCATTATTTCCCAATGGAAAAGTTTTCCTGTGATTGGGCATATACCATTGATGGGGGAGAAGTAGGGGAATTAGAATACGAAAACTTTAATGCTGCAACGGCAAAAGTGCGGTTTTTCGGGCGAAATATTCACACAGGTTATGCAAAAGGAAAAATGCTGAATGCACTGACTTTAGCTTGTGAATTTCAGCAAGTTTTTCCTGTTGATGAAGTACCAGAAAAAACCGATGGGAAAGCGGGCTTTTATCATTTAGAAGATTTTTCTGGCGATATTGAGCAAGTAGAGCTTACCTATTTGATTCGTGATTTTGACGAACAGAATTTCGCACAAAGAAAAGCTTTTATTAAAAATCAGGTGGAAAAATTTAATGCTAAAAAAGGTTTGAAAAAGCCTATTGAGTTAGAAATTCAAGATAGCTACCAAAATATGTATGATGTGGTAAAAAACGTTCCTCAATCAATTGAACTTGCTGATCGCGCAATGAAAGCGGTGGGAATTAAACCAAATCATAAGCCGATTCGAGGTGGTACAGATGGGGCATTTTTAGCATCTGAGGGTTTAGCATGCCCAAATATTTTCACGGGTGGTTATAATTTCCATAGTAAACACGAATTGGTTTCTTTACAGGGTATGGAAAAAACAGTTCAAGTAATTATTGAAATGATGAAATGTAAAGATTTGTAAAGAAATGTAAAGATTTTTCTTGCTATTCTTTAGATTACTCAATATAATAGTGGCGTTTTATCGAGATTCCTTTGATAAAGCTAAACTTTAGAGATTTTATTCATAAATTCCTTTTTGATGCCCCTAATTATTTAGGGGCTTTTTTTATCTAATTGGACAAGAAATAATAAAATAGCTAACAAATTTAATATTTCTTCATTTTAAATTATTTTTTATCCTATTAATTTAACTCTAAATTCTCAAGAATATATTTTATCAACTAAAAATAGTTAATAATCAGAATTTTTAACGCTCTACAATATTTATTTCTATAGATTTATTTACTGATTTAAAAAACCGTTAAATTTAGCGGCTAAATTGACTAAATTAGTTTAAAGAGGTCGCTGTGAATAATAGGTATAAGAGTTTCCTATTCTAAATAGGAAACTCTTACTTTTGAGGTAATTTGTTAGATCAAGTTTGATCTTAGACAAATTAAATTTATCTAACTTTATTGAGTTAGATTGATTGCAGGTTAGTTTTCGTTAGCGTTGAAATTTATTCATTAAGCGTGACAAGTTTGGCAAGCTGCTTGGAACATCCATACCAATTTTTCTTGTTCTTTAATGTAGTCACTCATTTGTGATGCAGTACCTTCATCATTAGCATTATTTGCAAAAGAAAGAATTTCACGTTGTTGATCTAGCAATGTTTTTAGACCTTGTAATGTACCTGATAAACACTCTTGTGCGTTACTTACTGCAATATCTTCTTTAATTCGAGATATTTTTAAGTATTGGCTGTAAGCATTATTTGGTGTGTAACCTAAAGTTAAAATACGTTCAGCCACTTCATCAACTCTAGCAATTAAATTAGTATAAATTTCTTCAAATTTTGTGTGTAATGCAAAGAAGTTTACACCTTTAATGTTCCAGTGATAGCCTCGCACATTAGTATAGAAAACTTGGTAGGTTGCAAGTAATTCGTTAAGTTTATTGGCTAATTCTGCTGACTGAACTTTGTCTAATCCGATAGATGTTTTGGACATAATAATTTCCTTTTTCTAGTTGAATAATTGAGCTAACGCCCTCCCTTTGGTATGGGTATTATACGTTTCTATAATTTGCAGTGAAATTGTTCTATTCAATATAATTGATAGCCTTAGCCTTATTTGTTAATAAATTGTAATAAATAAAAACTATCAAAATAAGTGATCAAGATCACAGTTTTAATGAATATTTAATCAAACTATCGCGGCTAACAGTAAATTTTGATTTAATAAGTACAGTTATAATTTTTAATATTTTTTTTAAGGATATGTTATGCAAGAACTTATTAAGCACGCCTTGCCACAAGATGATGCACTCAATCAAGCTATTGTGAATGAACTTCGTTCACAAAGTTGGGCTGGTTTTTTAAATTATTCCCAAGTGCAACTGCTTTGTCGTAATTTTGAACTTACATCACTAAAATTAGCTATGCACTTGTTGCCACTTGCCGCAAGTTATAGTCATACTGCTATTTCTCATTTTAATGTGGGGGCAGTTGCTATTGGCGAACAAGGGGATTTTTATTTTGGTGCGAATCAAGAATTTGCTAATTCAGCCATTCAGCAAACGATTCACGCGGAACAAAGTGCAATTTCTCACGCTTGGTTGCGTAATGAACGCCGTATTTCAGATATGGTAGTCAATTATACGCCGTGCGGGCATTGTCGTCAATTTATGAATGAATTGCACGGTGCTGAAAAAATTTCAATTCATTTGCCGCATAGTCAAAATAATCCATTACATTCTTATTTACCAGATGCTTTTGGACCGAAAGATCTCGATATTGCGGCGCATCTTTTGGCGGAAGAAAATCATCATTTAGTTGCAGATCATCAAGATGATTTGGTTAATCGAGCTATTTTGGCTGCAAATCAATCTCATTGTCCTTATTCAAATAGTCCGCACGGCATTGCGATTTTATTTAAAAATGGTGATGTGGTAACAGGACGTTATGCAGAAAATGCTGCATTTAATCCGAGTTTGCCAGCGTTGCAAACCGCACTTAATTTTGCGTATTTAAATGATAAAAAATTGAGTGATATTGAACGAATAGTGATGGCTGAAAAAGCATTAAAACTTAGCCATAAAACGATGGCTGAAACCTTATTATCCACATTAACTTCAGTAGAATTAGCGTATTATTCGTTGTAAATATGAAACGCGAGTAAAATAAAAAAGGGAATAATTTCCCTTTTTTATTTATTCGCTAAAATTACCGCTCTTTTCGGTGCTTGATAACCTTCAATGGTTTTACTGTGATCATTTGGATCTAAGAAATCAATTAGGCTTTCATTTTCTAACCAATCAGTTTTACGCTGTTCTTCCAATGTGGTTGTTGCAACATCCACACAACGTACGTTGGTAAAGCCAACTTTTTCTAGCCAGTTAATTAGTGCCGCAACAGAGGGGATAAAATAAACATTTTTCATTTTCGCATAGCGATCTGCTGGTACAAGCACAGTATTTACATCGCCATCCACCACTAAAGTTTCTAATACCAATTCGCCACCTTTTACCAATTGATTTTTCAATTGGCTTAAATGATCTAATGGGGATTTACGATGATAGAGTACGCCCATTGAAAATACCGTATCAAATGCCGCTAATGGTTGCATTTGCTCAATACCAAGCGGGATAAGATTGGCTCGACGATCATTATTAAGCAGCTTGCGTACAGCTTCAAATTGGCAAAGGAAAAGCTCGGTAGGATCAATCCCCACTACCATTTTTGCGCCTTCGCCTACCATTCTCCACATATGATAACCGCTGCCACAGCCCACATCTAAAATAGTGCGACCTTGCAGTGGAGCTAAATGAGGAAGAACACGATCCCATTTAAAATCTGAACGCCATTCACAATCAATATGAATGTCAAAAAGATGATAAGGCCCTTTTCGCCACGGCATTAATTGCTTTAAATGATGGATAATTCGTTGTTTTTCACCTTCTGAAAGGGGAAAAGTGCGGTCAGATTTTACCGCACTTTTTAGATCGATTTTGTCAGCTTGTAAATCAGGCAAAAAATCAACAATTTTGCTCCATTTAGCATAATCAGCGTGAGTTTGATTTTCCCACTCTTTTAATTGGCGCGGTAAGGTTTCTAACCAGTCTGATAAATTTGTGGTCGCAATTTGTTGATAAAAAGGGCGAAAGTCGATCATTTTGCTTCCTTATAGGCCTTTTCTGCTTCATCAAAAGTATTAAGAATATCTTGTTCTGGTTTATTGGAAAGTAATGAAATAACAATAATTGCAAGGCTGGCGAAGGCAAACCCCGGGATCATTTCATATACTTTAAACCAATCGGTATCAGTTGGAATAATTTCTTTCCATGCAAATACTGTCACTGCGCCTACCAGCATACCTGCCATTGCACCCGATGATGTCATTCGTTTCCAGAAAAGAGAGAAAAGTACAACTGGGCCAAATGCACTACCAAATCCCGCCCAAGCAAATTCGACAAGTTTTAATACTTTGCTGTTTTCATCTTGTGCAATCCAAATAGCAAGTGCGGCAATAACTAACACCATAATTCTTCCAAGCCATACGAGCTCTTTTTCTGAAGCCTTAGGGCGAATAAAACCTTTATAGAAATCTTCTGTAATTGAGCTTGAAGAAATTAATAATTGTGCACTTAATGTACTCATTACTGCAGCTAAAATAGCTGAAAGTAATATGCCTGCGATCCAAGGATTAAATAAAAGTTTAGCGAGTTCAATAAAAACCTGTTCTGGTTCGCGATTAACTGTGCCTGCAATAGCTGGATTTGCAAAGAAATACGGAATAGCGAATAAGCCAATACCAATTGCGCCTCCTAAGCAAAGCACCATCCAAGTCATACTAATACGGCGTGCTTTGATAAGTGATTTGACAGAATCCGCAGCCATAAAGCGTGCTAAAATATGCGGTTGCCCGAAATAGCCTAATCCCCAAGCCGCAAGACTTAATAAACCAAGTGGTGTGGTAGAAGTAAATAAATCCGTGAAATCTTTATTTACGGCAGCCTCAGCTTGTTCTAGTACTGCGGAAAATTGAGCGGTATCGGCGAAACTCAATAACACAAAAACAGGGGTTAAAATTAATGCAAAAATCATTAATGTGGCTTGAATGGTATCTGTCCAGCTTACCGCGAGGAAACCTCCGATGAACGTGTAAGCAATGGTTGCCGCTGCGCCGTACCAAAGTGCGGTGGAATATTCCACAGAAAATATATTTTGGAATAATTTTGCGCCAGCCACGACACCAGAAGCACAATAAATAGTAAAAAACACTAAAATAATAGTGGCAGAAACAAGTTTTAATAATTTGTGTGATGAACCAAAACGATTGTGAAAATATTCTGGGAGAGTGAGTGCATTATTATTTAATTCTGTATAAACACGCAAACGACCAGCCACTAAAAGCCAGTTAAAATAAGCCCCGATAGTTAAACCAATAGCAATCCAGCCTTCAACTAAGCCTGATAAATATACCGCACCAGGTAAGCCCATTAAGAGCCAACCAGACATATCTGACGCACCTGCTGACATTGCGGTGACAAAGCTGCCTAAACGACGTCCACCGAGAATGTAATCTGATAAATTATTCGTGTAATAATAGGCGAGTACGCCAATCAGTAACATTCCGAAAATATAAATAGTAAAAGTAATAAGAGTTGGGTCTAATCCAAACATTTTATAAGTCCAAAATGGGTTAAAATTTCAGAAAGGGTGCATTTTACCTTATTTCGGGCTATTATTCTATTTAGACTAAATATTTGATGAAATTTAAGAAATTAGGAATATAAAATGGATGCTGTCGAGTTATTGATGAACGTAACGCCTAACGAAACACGCATTGCGCTAGTAGAAACAGGAATGTTGCGCGAAGTGCATATTGAACGCCAAGCCAAACGAGGAATTGTCGGAAATATTTATAAAGGTCGTGTCACTCGAGTGCTACCGGGAATGCAATCTGCTTTTGTTGATATTGGTTTGGAAAAAGCCGCTTTTTTACACGCCGCTGACATTGTATCTCACACGGAATGTGTAGATGAAAATGAACAAAAGCAATTTAAAGTTAAGAGCATTTCAGAATTAGTACGAGAAGGGCAGGATATTGTAGTACAAGTGGTGAAAGATCCGCTAGGCACAAAAGGCGCGCGTTTAACAACAGACATCACATTGCCATCGCGTCATCTTGTTTTTATGCCAGAAAATAGCCACGTAGGCGTTTCACAACGTATTGAAAGCGAAGAAGAACGCGCCCGTTTAAAAGCATTAGTTGAACCATTTTGTGATGAACTTGGCGGTTTCATTATTCGTACCGCCACAGAAGGAGCAAGCGAAGAAGAATTGCGTCAAGATGCTGAATTTTTAAAACGCTTATGGCGTAAAGTCTTAGAGCGTAAATCTAAATATCCAACCAAATCAAAAATTTACGGAGAGCCTGCACTTCCACAACGTATTTTGCGTGATTTTATCGGCACAAACTTAGAAAAAATTCGTATCGACTCTAAACTTTGCTTTGGCGAAGTGAAAGAGTTTACCGATGAATTTATGCCTGAACTAAGCGATAAACTTGTGCTTTATTCTGGCAACCAACCTATCTTTGATGTGTATGGAGTTGAAAATGCGATCCAAACAGCACTAGATAAACGTGTTAATCTCAAATCGGGTGGCTATTTAATTATCGAGCAAACGGAAGCCATGACCACCATTGATATTAATACAGGTGCATTTGTAGGGCATCGTAATCTAGAAGAAACCATCTTCAATACCAATATTGAAGCAACTAAAGCCATCGCGCAGCAACTCCAACTACGTAATCTTGGCGGCATTATCATTATTGATTTTATTGATATGCAAACAGATGAACACCGCAATCGAGTACTAGAATCTTTATGTGATGTGCTTTCTAAAGATCGCGTGAAAACCAATGTGAATGGGTTTACGCAATTAGGTCTTGTAGAAATGACCCGTAAAAGAACCCGCGAAAGTCTTGAACACGTGCTATGCGATGAATGTCCAACTTGCCATGGCCGCGGTCGAGTGAAAACTGTTGAGACTGTTTGCTACGAAATTATGCGTGAAATTATTCGGGTTTATCATTTATTCAGCAGCGAACAATTTGTTGTTTATGCCTCGCCAGCGGTTTCCGAATATCTTATTAATGAAGAATCTCACGGTTTGCTACCAGAAGTGGAAATGTTTATTGGCAAACGCGTTCAAGTGAAAACTGAGCAATTTTATAATCAAGAACAGTTTGATGTGGTTGTTATGTAAATGCTGCTTCAACAAAGTGCGGTAAAAATTTTTAAGATTTTCACCGCACTTTTTATGTATAAAAACAATATTTCCTTTATATCTTAATCTATATGACGTAAAATTGAGTATCTTTTATTTAATATAGTGAGGATCTAAATATGTTTTTATATAATTCTGTAAACAAACAATACTAGTCTTTTCTTCCCATCTTGTACAATAACTACAGCTCTCTCCATTATTGGTGGAATATTCACTAATCCAGCTTTAGCAGATACTTCTCCCCCTGCCACTTCAAATACTAACTTCTCAGAAAATTTTGGAATGAAAGATATTAGTACATCTGATAGTACGAGCAATAACAATATCATTATCGGTAATTTAAAAACTAATAAAATTAATGATGTTAAAGGTATTGATACTTCTAATCCTAAATTATCTCACGCAACTAATAATTTAATCGTTGGCGATAACAACACTTTAACGGGTAATAGTACGGTAGTTGTAGGGCTTAGTAATAATGCAACAGGCGTTTCTTATGGTGGGGGTAATGGTAATTTACAGGTTTATGGTTTGAGTAATACAGTAAAAGGTGCTTCAAGCCAGGTGTTTGGGCAAGGAAATGAAGTGTATGGTGTCTATCACACTGTGTCTGGTTATGGTAATAACGTAGGCAAATCTAGTGATGGTATAAGTGATAATCGCTACAATGTAGTATCTGGTTATAAAAATAAAGTGGAGGGGGAACATAACATTGTGTTTGGCGAAGAAAATGAAGTGAAAACATCTGACAATACCAAACCTAAGGTAGATCATACAGTGGCGTTAGGATATCACGCGAAAACACTTGGAAATGATGCGGTGGCAATTGGCAAGGAAACCGAAGCAAATATTGGTTCTACGGCAATTGGTGGAAACGCAAATGCTACAGGTAATTATTCGGTTGCATTAGGGAAAGAAAGTAAGGCATTGAGAAGTTATACAGTGGCAATTGGCGACGGTGCAAAAGCCTCAAAATCGTTAGCAGTAGCTATTGGTTCTGATGCAAATGAATACAGTAGTAGTGTTGCATTAGGTTCTGAGGCAATAACAACAAGATCGGATGAAGTTTCTGTGGGTAAGGTTGGCACTGAAAGATACATTGCCAATGTAAAAACAGCCGAAAAAGACACTGACGCAGTAAATAAAAAACAAATGGATGATGGCGATAAACAGATTCAATGTAAAATTTTTCATTTTAAATTTCCTTTTTTGAGTGTAAAAATAGCTACCTTAGTATGTTAAAGGAAGTGGGTTTCATTTCTTATATAAGTTTTAAAGGAGTTAAAATGAATGTTATTTCTGATCTTGAGCTTCAGCAAATTCGCACTCAAATGCTGACATTTGCACAATTGCAAGTAAATCAAGCCGATCTTGCTGAAGATTTAGTACAAGAAGCTTTTTTAAGTGCATTCAAAAATCTTGATAATTTTAAGCATCAATCTGCATTTAAAACTTGGATTTTTGCGATTCTTAAAAATAAGATTATTGATTATTTACGTCAGAAAGGGCGGTTTGTTTTAGAAAGTGAACTTGAAGATGAAGATACCAATAATTCATTTTTTGATGAAAAGGGGTATTGGAAACCAGAACATTACCCGAGTGAATTACAAGGCGAAGAAGAAACGGTTTATTCCGATGAATTTTGGCTGATTTTTGAAACTTGTTTGACTTGTTTACCCGCCAAACAGGCAAAAATTTTTATGATGCGAGAGTTTTTAGATCTTTCATCTGAAGAAATTTGTCAAGAAACGCATTTAACTTCGTCTAATTTACATACCACCCTTTATCGGGCTCGTTTACAGTTGCAAAACTGTCTTTCAAAAAAACTTTAGGAGAGATTATGCGTTGTCGCCAAGCCACTCGAATGATTTCCGAATCGCACGAACGTTCATTAGATATACAAGAAAAAGTAGGGCTAAAAGTGCATTTAGCTATGTGCTCGCGTTGTCGTCGTTTTCAAAGAAATTGCAAAACCTTAAGTATGATGATGAAGAAATTTAAAGATTCACATTAAGAGTGATGAAAGTATTAAAAAATCCGCTATTTTGACCGCACTTTATAGCGGTATTTCTAACTTATCCATACGGCATTTTGTAATCTCAAAGGTTTTATTTCTTCAGCTTCGCCAATAAACTCACTGCGCCCACAATTATAACTGCACCGAGCCAAAAATAGAGGTTAGGCGTATGATGCCAAAAGAGCCAGTCGAAAACGCTAGAGAAAACCACGCCAGTGAAAGCAAAAGGAGTAATGATATTGGCGGGTGCGTATTTAAAAGCGCGCGTGAGTAATAATTGGAAAATCAATCCGAAACCGCCCACCAATAGTAATAAGCCAAGCTCGTATAAATTAGGGATTTTCCATTGGTTAATAAAGAAGACTGGTAACATGAACGTACCAATCAGATGAAAATAAAATACGATATTTTTTGGTGTGTTGTATTTGTTTAATTCTTGTAAGCCAATAAATGCCATTCCCGCTAATACAGCACCAGATAATCCAATCAGCACATAAATAGGATCAACATTGCCATTGTGATTGGTGAGTAAAATAATGGAAACGCCAAGAAAACCGATTAAGCTACATAAAAGCACATTAAGCGGTGTTTTTTGATGGAAAAAAAGCAATAAAATCGGGATAAATAGGGCAGAGGTATTCATCAATAAGACAGCGATGGAAAGCGGTAAGAACTTCACGACATAAAAGTTAATCAACATATTCGATACACCCGCGGCATTACGCAGGATTAAAAATTTCCATTGACGAGTATCCACTTTAAAATCGCGATCTTTAATCACAAAAGGAAGTAAGAAAAGCAAGCCGATTAAAAAGCGTGAAAATAAGGTTTCACTTGCAGGGATTGTTTGAGAAGCGGTTTTGACAAATACATTCATCAAGGTAATGGAAAAGTACGCTGATACCATAAAACTAATCGCTTTGTGATAAAGTGAAGGAATGGAATGTGATTGCATATAGATTTTTACCTTAGAAAAGAGGGGGAGATTGGGCATCTTAACGCTTTATTATTGGTTATAACAATGGATTTTAATCAATTTCTTTAAAAATTTTGCAAAAATCTGTAAGAAATCGAATTATCCGCCGTCTAACCTTATGTAACGTTAATTTTTACTTCATAAGGAAAAGCAATGAAACTATCAAAAACATTTCTATTTATTACCGCACTTTGCTGTGCAGCACCAACTTTAGCAATACAAAATTCAACATCATCATCTGGAGAACAAAAAATGGTAATGGAAAATACGCAAAACATCCGAGAAATTTATCTTGCTGGTGGTTGTTTCTGGGGTATGGAAGCATATATGGAGCGTATTCACGGTGTGAAAGATGCGATTTCTGGCTATGCCAATGGTAATACGGGGAAAACCAGTTATCATATGATTGGGCTAACCGATCACGCAGAAACGGTAAAAGTCACTTACGATGCGAACCAAATTTCGTTAGATAAATTGCTTAAATATTATTTTAAAGTGATTGATCCAACCAGTGTAAACAAACAAGGTAACGACCGTGGCAGACAATATCGCACAGGGATTTATTATCAAGATGGAGCGGATAAAGCGGTGATCGAACAAGCACTCGCCCAGCTTCAAACCAAATATAAAAAACCAGTACAAATTGAGGTGCAACCACTTAAAAATTACATCGTAGCAGAAGAATATCATCAAGATTATTTGAAGAAAAATCCAAATGGCTACTGCCATATTGATATTACCAAAGCAGATGAACCTGTGATTGACGAGAAAGATTATCCGAAACCGAGTGATGCGGAACTCAAAGCGAAATTGACACCATTGCAATATTCCGTTACTCAAAATAAACATACTGAACGCTCTTTCAGTAACGAATATTGGGATAACTTCCAACCTGGTATTTATGTTGATGTCACTACAGGCGAGCCTGTTTTCTCTTCAAATGATAAATTTGAATCAGGTTGTGGCTGGCCAAGTTTTACGAAACCGATCATTAAAGATGTAGTGCATTATGAAACCGATAACAGCTTCAATATGCAACGTACCGAGGTGTTAAGTCGTGCGGGCAATGCCCATTTGGGTCACGTTTTTGATGACGGCCCGAAAGATAAAGGCGGTTTGCGTTATTGTATTAACAGTGCATCAATTAAATTTATTCCGTTAGCAGAAATGGAAAAGGCAGGATATGGATATTTGATTCAATCCATTAAAAAATAAGGGGAGACAGGATGTTAGATCAACAACTCCTTATTGGAACTGTATTTTTAGCGGGGCTTGCTTCTTTTCTTTCGCCTTGTATTTTCCCGATTATTCCAATTTATTTTGGTATTTTGAGTAAAGGCGGTAAAAAAGTCCTAAATACTTTTTTATTTATTTTAGGGCTTTCCCTTACATTTGTCAGTTTAGGCTTTAGTTTTGGTTTTTTAGGGAATATTTTATTTAGTAACACCACCCGCATTATCGCTGGCATTATTGTGATTATTTTGGGTATTCATCAACTTGGCGTTTTCAAAATTGGTTTGTTGGAACGCACAAAATTGGTGGAAATAAAAACATCAGGAAAATCAACCGCACTTGAGGCATTTGTGCTTGGTTTAACCTTTAGCCTTGGTTGGACGCCTTGTATTGGCCCGATTTTGGCTTCCGTGTTAGCTTTATCAGGCGATGAAGGATCCGCACTTTACGGTGCATCAATGATGTTCGTTTATGTTTTAGGCTTGGCAACGCCGTTTGTATTATTTTCATTCTTCTCAGACAGCTTGCTAAAACGTGCTAAAGGGTTAAATAAACACTTAGACAAATTTAAAATCGGTGGCGGAATTTTAATTATCGTGATGGGCATTTTATTGATTACGAATAATTTTTCGTAAAACATAACCTCAACAACAGAAATTTATAAAAGGAAAAAGCAATGAAAAAACTACTATCAATATTTCTAATGGCATTCAGCCTAAACGCTTTTGCACAAACTAATTTGGCGGATGTGCAACTCAAAGATTTAAACAATCAGCCAGTTACTTTAAGCCAATATAAAGGCAAACCTGTGTATGTAAAAATGTGGGCATCTTGGTGTCCAATTTGTTTGGCAGGATTAGCTGAAATTGATGATTTAAGTGCGGAAAAAGATCGCAATTTTGAAGTGATTACCATTGTTTCGCCCGATCATAAAGGCGAAAAAGACACCGCTGATTTTATTGAGTGGTACAAGGGATTAGAATATAAAAATATCACGGTGCTTTTAGATGAAAAAGGCGAAATCATTGATAAAGCAAGAGTGCGAGGCTATCCGTTCAATCTCTTTTTAGATAGTGATTTAAACCTGAAAAAAACCGTACCAGGACATTTAGGTGCAGAGCAAATTCGAGTGTTTGCTGAAAAATAACGATAACAAGCGGCTTATTTTTAAGCCGCTTTTTATTTCCAATTTGATGGCTTGTTAATTTTAAGCGAAAAGAAAAAGGGAAATCAGATGATTTCCCTTATTTTTACATTATCGTTACTTTTTCCAAATAACGTGAAATTCGCGATCTTCTTCTCGGTGAGAAATTAAGAATTTAGCAAAGACATCATCCATTTCATCTTGTTCATTGACTAACCCCACCCACACTTCAGCGTATTCTTCTGGATCAATTAGTACACCAATTTCTTCTTCCCAATCATCGGCGGTTTCAACAAATTCCACGCCACCGCGTTCTTCAAATTGTAGGTTGAATAAAAGAATATCGGCAGGATCTAAATTTTCTCCAGCCATTTCTAAGAAAATATCGTAAGCAATATCAATGGCTGTATCGGGATCAAGTTTTTTAATTTCTGTTGTCATAGTATTTTGTCGTAAAGGTTATGGTTAATAAAAAGTGCGGTTAAATTTTTTCTCTTTTGAAGCGTTTTATTCCATATTGGTTGGAAGTTTAATTTCTCGAATATTCATCGAAAAACCGTCAATCATCAATAAGCGTCCACACAAATTCTTACCGATTTTTAACCGCACTTTAATTGCTTCTAAGGCTTGAATGCAGCCCACAATGCCGACGATTGGTGCAAGCACGCCAGTTTCCACACAGCTTAATACATTTTGTCCAAATAATTTGCTGAGATCACGATAAGTAGGCGTATTTGGTTCATAAGTGAAAACGGAAACCTGACCTTCCATCCGAATTGCGGCACCAGAAATAAGAGGGATTTTTGTATGATTACATTGGCGATCCAATTGATTACGGATTTCCACATTGTCTGTACAATCTAAAACAATATCAAAGTGCGGAATGATTTCTGCGAGTTTTTCTTCGTCTAACTTCGCATTAATCGTCTCTATGTTTATATGTGGATTGATTTGCTTGAGTGCAATTTTAGCGGATTCCACCTTTGGCATATTCAAGCGAGCATCGCAATGCAAGACTTGGCGTTGAAGATTCGAAAGAGAAACTGTGTCGAAATCCAACAGTGTTAAATTTCCAACGCCTGCTGCTGCGAGATATTGGCTGGCTGCACAGCCTAAGCCGCCAAGCCCAACGATCAGCATTTTGCTTGCTTTAAGTTTTTCTTGCCCGTCAAAATCTATACTTTTAAGAATAATTTGACGGTTATAACGCAATTCTTCTTCGTGACTAAGTTCGATCATTTTTTATCCTAATAAATGATTGAAAGGCTCAATTGTCACTGTTTCGCCCGCAGAGACATTGCCACGTTCTTGTTCTAACACGATAAAACAATTGCTTTTTACAAAAGCACTAAAGAGATGAGAACCTTGGAAACCTACTGATTGCACTTCCATTTGGCCTTGTTCATTGATGTAATAAAAACCCCGTTGGAAATCTAAACGTCCCACTGATTTTTTCAAATTCATTGTAGCAATGGCTGAAAAGTGCGGTGGATTTTTCCATTGTTTTTGTCCTTGCAGTTTAGCGATTAATGGCTGTACAAGTTGATAAAATGTCACTAATGCAGAAACAGGATTGCCGGGTAAACCACAGAACCAAGCATTTTCTAATTTACCAAAAGCGAATGGTTTGCCTGGTTTGATTGCAATTTTCCAGAAATTTACTTTGCCTACTTTTTTCAATACTGCTTTAGTGAAATCCGCTTCACCAACGGAAACACCGCCACTAGTAATCACTAAATCGGCTTGGCTTTGTGCGGCAATAAATGCTTTTTCAAATTCAGCTTCGTTATCAGGTAATAGTCCTAAATCAATGACTTCACAGTGTAGTTTTTCGAGTAATAATTTTACGGTGAAACGGTTGGTGTCATAGATTTGTCCGCTTTGTAATGGTTTGCCCACTTCCACAAGTTCATCGCCAGTTGAGAGTACACCGACTTTTAATTGACGATAGCATTTTACTTCTGCAATGCCTAGAGAGGCTAATAATGGCAAGGAAACTGGGGTGAGCGGTGCGCCTTGTTCTAATACCACATCGCCTTTTTTTACATCTTCACCAATACGACGGATGTTTTGATTCGGCTTAGGTAATTCACTAAAAGTAATGGTGCCGTCTTCATTGAGTGTTACTTGCTCTTGCATTATCACTGCATCTGTGCCTTCAGGAATCATCGCACCAGTCATAATTCTGACCGCACTTTGTGATGACCATTCCCCTTGGAATGGATTACCTGCAAAAGATTTCCCTGCCACTGAAAGGGTTAAAGATTGTTGTAAATCCGATAAACGTACAGCATAACCATCCATTGCTGAGTTATCGAAAGAGGGAACATTGATAGGCGAAATAATATCTTCTGCACAAATTCGATTGGCGGCTTCTTGTAAATTTAGGTATTCAGTTTGAGTTGGGAAGGGAATCTGTTCGAGTATTTTCGAGCGAGCTTGATCCAATGTAAGCATAGAAAATCCTTATTTGATAAAATTTGTCAGCTATTCTATATCTAAAGCCTAATTCATTCAAATTTGCAATTTTTCTCATTTTACCATCCTATTATCCTTTGCTAGAATAGCCGATTATTTTTTTAGGAAAGACTATTATGAGCAAAATTTCACTGGATGCACAGAATGTAAGAAATGCCTTGATTGAAAAAGGTATTGAGACACCCATGATTGATCCAACACAGGCTAAAAATGAACGTCGAGAAAGCATTGCAAAACACATGCATGAAGTAATGAAGCTGATTGGATTAGATTTGCGAGATGATAGTTTAGAAGAAACGCCAAATCGTTTAGCTAAAATGTTTATTGATGAGATTTTTAGTGGAATGGATTATGCGAATTTTCCAAAGATGACAAAAATCAAAAATCAAATGAAAGTCAGCGAAATGGTGCAAGTGAATGACATCACGCTAACAAGCACTTGTGAACATCATTTTGTGACGATTGATGGTAAAGTTTGTGTGGCATACTATCCAAAAGATTGGGTGATTGGTCTTTCTAAAATTAATCGAATTGTCTCGTTTTTTGCGCAACGTCCACAGGTTCAAGAACGCTTAACTGAGCAACTTTTGACAGCATTTCAAACCATTCTTGAAACCGATGATGTGGCGGTATATGTGAAAGCGACCCATTTCTGTGTGAAAGCGCGTGGTATTAGAGATACAAATAGTTATACTGTCACATCTGCTTATGGCGGCGTATTCTTAGAAGATAGAGATACTCGTAAAGAATTTTTAGCTACAGTTCAAAAATAGGAAATGATAAATTGTAATCCGCACGTAAAATGTGCGGATTTTTATTTCGGGAAATTAAATATGCTATGTGCCATTTATAAAAGTAAAAAGAAGTTAGGAAGTTACCTTTATGTTGCCAATAGAGAGGATTTTTCTTCAGTTCCCAGCGTTTTACTCGAACATTTTGGTAAACCAGAATTAGTGATGATGTTTAATCTGCTTGGGCGTAAAGCACTACACAATATAGATTGTAATGAAGTATTAGAAACAATTAAACGCCAAGGATTTTACTTACAAATAGCAAAACAAGATGATGGTTTATTTAATAGCTTGAGTGAGATCAAATAATTTGTCTATTTATAAGATAAAAAAAGTGAAAATTTGCGTTATCTCAAATTATTAAATAAAAAATTCCTTTAAAATCCACCGCACTTTTTAAAGGAGAAAAAAATGAGTAGCTTTTTTGTCGCAGGGACAGATACGAATGTGGGGAAAACAACAGCAGCGCGCGCAATGATTCAAGCCTTGCAAGGGCAGGGCGTGCAAGTTGTCGGCTATAAACCTATTGCTTGTTGTGGAGAAGAGAGTATTTATCCTGTCGCGCAATCAGAAAATACATCTGATTATGATCATTTCGTAAATGCTGATGTATTAACGCTGATGCATTCAACAAAAGAAAATGTGTCTTATCAGGATATTAATAGCTATACTTTTAGTCATTGCGCACCTATGCTCACGCAAGATAAAATGCGAATTAAATTAGATAAAATTAATTATGATTTAACGCGTTTGAATCAAACTTATCAATCTGTTGTGGTGGAAGGATCTTTTGGTTTAATGACACCAATGGCAGAAGGAAAAAGTTTTGCAGATTGGATTGCTCAACAAAAAATGCCAGTAGTACTTGTAGTTGGAATTAAAGATGGTTGTGTAAATCACGCTTTATTAACGGTAAAGGTTATCCAACAATTGGGTGTGCCGCTATTAGGTTGGATAGCAAATCGAATTAATCCATTATTAAGCCATTATGCAGAAATTGTTGATTTACTTGTTGAACATATTGATGCGCCGCTTTTAGGTAAAATTCCTTATTTACATAAACCCGAAGAACAAGAATTAGGGCATTATTTAACGAATATAGATCGATTAATGTATATGCAAACAGAGTTCATAAAATAATAAAGTGCGGTTGAATTTTTTTAGTTTTGTATAAGGGCGAAATATCGCCCTTATTTTGTGTTTGAAAAGAAATATATTATTGTGATAATTAAGGTCTTACACCTAACATATGACAGATAGCATAAGTTAATTCACTACGATTTAATGTATAAAAGTGGAAGTCATTCACGCCTTCGCGAGATAAAATTTTTACCATATCCATTGCAACACTTGCTGCTACAAGATTACGTGTAGTTGGATCATCATCCAAACCATCATAGGCTTTAACTAACCACGCTGGAATTTTCACATTAGTGAATGATGCCATTTTTTGGAGTTGTTTAAAATTAGTAACAGGTAAAATACCGGGTACGATTTCAGTATCAATACCAATTGATGCACAACGATCACGAAAACGCAGGTAGTTTTCAATATCAAAGAAAAATTGTGTAATGACGTGGTTTGCACCTGCATCAATTTTACGTTTTAAATTAATTAAGTCTGCTTGTGCGGATTTTGCTTCTGGATGAACTTCAGGATAAGCGGCTACAGAAATATCAAAATCAGCGACAGAACGGAGTAATTCCACAAGATCTGACGCATAAAATGGTTTTTTCGCGTAACCTTTAGGTTCGTCACCGCGTAACGCAACAATACGGCGAATACCACTATCCCAATAATCTCTCGCAATTTGTTTTAATTCTTCAGGTGTGGCATCAATTCCAGTTAAATGTGGTGCGGCTTCTAAGCCAGTTTCTTGTTTAATGGCTTTCACAATGCCGTGAGTGCGGTCACGTTCTCCCGAATTTGCGCCGTAAGTGACTGACACAAATTTAGGCTTTAATACTTTTAAACGATGAATTGAATCCCATAGAAGGGTTTCCATTTTTTCGTTTTTAGGTGGAAAAAATTCAAAGGAGACATTAATTTTTTTATTAAAATCTGCAATATGTTGATTTAATGTATCAATTTCTTTCGCGTAGCTCATAAGGCTTCCTTTAGGATTCTAAAACAGTATTTGTACAATAAAATAGGTTTTAATATGAGTCAATTTCAATTTATTCATTAAAAGTATGATTATTATTAATAATTCAATAAGTGGATAATTATTGTTCAATAATAACTAATTTTTAGATCAACACATACTCAAAACTACCGCACTTTTGTTAGCAATGATTTATCCTATTTTACAACGAAGAAGAAAGTGCGGTAATTTTTTGTGTATTTTTATAGAAAGATAAATGCGTGTTAAATAAATACAATAGATTTGTTTTTTAGCGCAAAAAATTAGCATTTTATGAAAAAATGAGTATAATACGCCGACCCTGTAAATGTGCGAATTCCCATCGTACATTATTTTATCGAGATCGCACTCGAAGGGGTGATGATTAAGATTAATGGTTGTGTTCATAAGAACACTGGGTATCAAACTAATTTTTGGTAATTAATTAATGAAAACTTTTGTAGCAAAACCAGAAACGGTTAAACGCGACTGGTACGTAGTAGATGCGACAGGTAAAACTTTAGGTCGTTTAGCGACTGAATTAGCACGTCGTCTTCGTGGTAAACACAAGGCTGAGTACACTCCACACGTAGATACTGGTGATTACATCATCGTTATCAACGCAGACAAAGTGGCAGTAACTGGTCGTAAAGAAACAGATAAACTTTACTACTGGCACACTGGCTATGTAGGTGGTATTAAACAAGCGACTTTCAAAGAAATGATCGCTCGCCGTCCTGAAGCAGTGATTGAAATTGCGGTTAAAGGTATGTTGCCAAAAGGTCCATTAGGCCGTGCAATGTTCCGTAAATTAAAAGTGTATGCAGGTGCTGAACACCAACACGCTGCACAACAACCACAAGTATTAGATATTTAATCACGAGGTTTAGAAAATGGCAGAGAATCAAAACTACGGCACAGGCCGCCGCAAAAGCTCTTCAGCTCGTGTATTTATCAAACCGGGCAGTGGTAAAATCACTATCAACCAACGTGAATTAGATGTTTACTTTGGTCGCGAAACAGCACGTATGGTAGTACGTCAGCCATTAGAGTTGGTTGAATTAACTGATAAATTAGACCTATACATCACTGTTAAAGGTGGTGGTATTTCTGGTCAAGCGGGTGCAATCCGTCACGGTATCACTCGTGCATTAATGGAATACGATGAAACATTACGCCCAGCACTTCGTGCAGCTGGTTTCGTTACTCGTGACGCACGTCGCGTTGAACGTAAAAAAGTGGGTTTACACAAAGCACGTCGTCGTCCACAATACTCAAAACGTTAATTTTTATTTTCGTTTCCAAAAGAAAAGCAGAGAGAAATCTCTGCTTTTTTATTATTTGAGTTACTCTAACTTATTGATTATAAAACAATAAAAAAGATTATATTGGCAAATAGGTAATGCTTTATGGTAAAATGTCGCCCCTTAAAAACCTAGAATATTTTTTGGATCTTCGGAGGAATAAATGTCCAGCGCATCAAGTAAACGTTCAGTAATGACCCTTTTTTCAAATAAAGATGATATTTATTGCCATCAGGTAAAAATTGTTTTGGCAGAAAAAGGTGTGCTTTATGAAAACGCAGAAGTTGATTTGCAAGCTCTACCAGAAGATTTAATGGAATTAAATCCATACGGCACTGTGCCTACGTTGGTTGATCGTGATCTCGTATTATTTAATTCACGCATCATAATGGAATATCTTGATGAACGTTTTCCACATCCTCCATTAATGCAAGTGTATCCTGTTTCTCGTGCTAAAGATCGACTTTTAATGTTACGTATTGAACAAGATTGGTATCCAACCCTTGCAAAAGCAGAAAATGGCACAGAAAAAGAAAAAACTTCAGCATTAAAACAGTTAAAAGAAGAACTATTAGGGATTGCATCAATTTTTCAACAGATGCCTTATTTTATGAATGAAGAATTTGGTTTGGTTGATTGCTATGTTGCACCATTATTATGGAAATTAAAACATTTAGGCGTGGAATTTACAGGCACAGGAAGTAAAGCGATTAAAGCTTATATGGAACGTGTGTTTACACGTGATTCTTTTTTGCAATCTGTAGGTGAAGCTGCACCAAAAAATTTAATGGATGATAAATAATGGAATATAAATCTTCTCCTAAACGCCCTTATTTATTACGTGCCTATTATGATTGGCTAGTAGATAATAGTTTTACGCCTTATTTAGTTGTTGATGCGACTTACTTAGGTGTGAATGTTCCTGTCGAATATGTAAAAGATGGACAGATTGTATTAAACTTGTCTGCCAGTGCTACGGGCAATTTACAACTTACAAATGATTTCATCCAGTTTAATGCGCGTTTTAAAGGTGTTTCTCGTGAACTGTATATTCCAATGGGTGCAGCCCTTGCGATTTATGCTCGTGAGAATGGCGATGGCGTGATGTTTGAACCTGAGGAAATTTATGATGAACTTAACATTGAGCCAGATACTGAACAACCAACAGGTTTTTATGAAGCAGTAGATAAGCCTAAAAAACGAGAAGAAAAAAAGAAAACAAAATCAGTTTCCCATTTAAGAATTGTGGATTAAGAAAAAACGCGATGAAATTATCATCGCGTTTATTTTTATAAATTACCTTGTTTTGCAATAAAGTTGAGAATTTTTTCTTCAATGCCTTTTGTATCCAATCCTAAATCTGCCAATGCTTCTTGCTGTGTCGCTTGTGGAATAAAATAATCTGGCAAACCAAGTTGTAAAAGTGCGGTTGATTTTCCTGATGAATTTAGTACTTCCGCAACAGCAGATCCCGCTCCACCTTGAATTGCATTTTCTTCTAATGTGACTAAATAATCGTGAGTTTGAGCAAGCATATTAATCATTTCAATATCAATCGGTTTCACAAAACGCATATCGACAACCGTTGCATTGAGTTTTTCTGATGCTTCTAACGCAGATGGTAACAGAGTACCAAAGTTTAAAATCGCAATTTTTTGACCCCCTCGAATTAAACGTGATTTACCGATAGGTAGCATTTCCAAAGGAGTAAGTTCAACACCAACGGCATTTCCGCGAGGATAACGCACTGCCGCTGGTTTGCCACATTGATAACTTGTATAGAGCATTTGACGGCATTCATTTTCATCACTTGGCGTCATAATGATCATATTTGGAATGCAACGCATAAAGCTAATATCAAATGCACCTTGATGTGTCGCTCCATCTGCACCAACTATTCCCGCTCGATCAATCGCAAATAGCACAGGGAGATTTTGAATGGCAACATCGTGAATTAATTGATCGTAAGCACGTTGTAAAAATGTCGAGTAAATTGCGACAACAGGTTTGTATCCGCCAATTGCAAGTCCTGTAGCAAAAGTGACAGCGTGCTGTTCTGCAATTGCTACGTCAAAATATTGTTTTGGGAAGCGTTGGGAAAATTCTACCATACCTGAACCCTCACGCATTGCAGGTGTGATACCAATAATTTTGGCATCTTTTTCTGCCATTTCGCATAGCCAATCGCCAAAAATTTTCGAATAAGTTGGTTTACTATTGTTTTTGGGTAATTCGCCACTGATTGGGTCAAATTTTGGTACGCCGTGGAAACCAATCGGATCTTTTTCTGCAGGCGCATATCCTTTACCTTTTTTTGTTTTTATATGTAAAAATTGCGGGCCTTTCAGATTACGCATATTCGTAAGTGTTGCCACTAATTCCTCAATGTTATGCCCGTCCACTGGGCCAATATAATTAAAACCGAGTTCTTCAAATAATGTACTTTCTGGCGAGAACATTACACCTTTCATATGTTCTTCGGTTTTTTTCATAAAGTTTTTAATTGGAGGAACTTTATCAAGGATTTTTTTACTGCCATCACGAAGTGTAGAGTAGAGAGAGCCAGAGAAAATACGCGCAAGATGATTATTTAATGCACCAACGTTTTCTGAAATAGACATTTCGTTATCATTTAAAATAACTAACATATCTGTATGCAATGCCCCTGCGTGATTTAATGCCTCAAATGCCATTCCCGCCGTAATTGAGCCGTCACCGATGACACATACTGTTTTTCTACCTGCATTTTCTCGTTCTGCAGCGACTGCAATACCTAATCCCGCACTAATAGACGTGGAGGAGTGACCAACACTTAATACATCAAATTCACTTTCTTCACGCCAAGGGAAAGGATGAATACCGCCTTTTTGACGAATTGTGGACATCTGCTCTCGGCGACCCGTTAAAATTTTATGTGGATAAGCTTGATGTCCAACATCCCAAATTAACTGATCAAATGGTGTTTTATACACATAATGTAGTGCAACAGTCAGTTCCACCGTGCCTAAACCTGATGCTAAATGCCCGCTAGTTTGACTAACTGATTCTAAAAGATAAGCACGTAATTCTTGGCAGAGTTGTGGTAGCTGATCTTTATTTAAAAGACGTAAATCTTCTGGAGAATTAATTAAAGATAAAAGAGGATAATTGTTCATATTGTTAGTCATTTTAAAAACGTTATAAATTTTGGCCGCACTTTTGTGAGTGTTTAACTTTTTCTGGTAATAATGAATTCAGCTAATGCACGAAGTGCGGTCGTATTAAAAGGAATTTTTTCTAATTCAGACAAAGCACTTTGATATAGATCTTGTGCTTTTTGTTTTGCGCCACTTAACCCAAGTAATTTTGGATATGTACTTTTATCTAAATCAAGATCAGCGCCGACTTGTTTGCCAATTTCTGCACTATCGCCTTCAATATCTAAAATATCATCTTGAACTTGAAAGGCTAAGCCAATGGCTTCCGCATATTGCATTAAGGATTGTTCTAACTTTTTGTCGGTAAAATGCGGAGAACAAATGAAACCTAATTTCAATGCGGCAATTAGCAATGCGCCCGTTTTGTTACGATGGATTAATTCTAATTCGCTTAAACTAATTTGTTTATGTTCAGAAATAAGATCTAAACTTTGCCCTAAGCACATTCCTTGTACGCCAGAGCCTTGCGCTAAAATTTGAACTAAAGCCAGTTTTTGTTCAGTAGAAATATTCGGTGTTTTGGTTAATATTTCAAATGCGAAACTTTGCAGTGCATCGCCCGCAAGAATAGCTGTAGCTTCATCAAATTGGATATGACAAGTAGGATGTCCACGACGTAGATTGTCATCATCCATCGCAGGTAAATCATCGTGAATTAAGGAATAGGCGTGAATGGCTTCAATGGCAGCAGCGACGTAATCTAAGGTTTGTTTCTCTGCGCCAAGCATTTGACCAGTTGCGTAAACCAAAAAAGGTCTAACTCGTTTACCACCAAGTAATAATGCGTATTTCATCGCGTCAAGCAAAGGTGCATTATGACTTTCAATGCCCTCAAATTGAGCTTCTAAAAAGTGATTAATACGATTTTGAACCTGTTGTAATTCTTCAGAAAAGTGACCCATTAAGCATTCCCTTCATAATCATTCCCTTTATAATCATTCAGTGGAGCATCTTCTGTTTTTTGCAATAAGATCTGAATGCGTTGTTCTGCTTGTTGTAAACGTTCTTGTCCTAGCTTGGCTAATTGCACACCTTGTTCAAATTCTTTTAATGCTTCTTCTAACGGTAGATCGCCATTTTCTAAATGCGTAACAATATTTTCTAACTGCGCTAATTTTGTTTCAAAATCTTGTGAAGATGCAGGTTTACGCGCCATTTAATCGTCCTTTTTCACGGTAAAAATTGCTTGCCATTGTACTGTATTTTACTTGAGTTGTTAAAAAATTATTTCAAGCTAGGACCAGTGGACTTTTCACTATCTTTGCGTAAAATACTCGCCACTTTAAATATCCAAGCTATTCATATGAAATTTGTCGTTAAACTTTTTCCTGAAATTATGATTAAAAGCGAGACTGTTCGTAAACGTTTCGCAAAAATTTTGACCTCTAATATCCGCAATATTTTACAGAAATATGATGAAGAAACTGCAGTTGTACGTCACTGGGATTACATTGAAGTGCGGTCAAAAAATGAAGAAAATCGTGAAGAATTAATCGCCTTGTTACAACGTATTCCTGGTATTCATCATTTTTTAGAAGTTGAAGAAAAACCGTTTACCGATTTACATCATATTTTTGAATTGACGCTTGCTGATGTTGCGCAACAACTTCAAGGCAAAACCTTTTGCGTTCGAGTAAAACGTAAGGGAAAACATAAATTTAGTTCGATTGAAGCAGAACGTTATATCGGCGGTGGATTAAATCAACATATTGAAAGCGCAAAAGTGCGGTTGAAAAATCCAGATGTGACAGTTCGTATTGATATTGAAGATGACAAAATGATGTTAGTTAAAGCACGTCACGCAGGGATTGGCGGTTATCCGATTGGTACGCAAGAGGATGTGCTTTCTTTGATTTCTGGGGGATTTGATTCAGGTGTATCGAGTTACATGTTGATTCGTCGTGGTTCCCGAGTTCATTATTGTTTCTTTAATCTTGGCGGTGCAGCCCATGAAATTGGCGTTAAACAAATGGCTTATCATATTTGGCAACGCTATAGCGCTTCACATAAAGTACGCTTTATTGCGATTAACTTTGAGGGGGTTGTGGGGGAGATTTTAGAGAAAGTCGATAACGGCCAAATGGGCGTTGTATTAAAACGGATGATGGTGCGAGCAGCAAGTAAAGTCGCTCAACGTTTTAATATTGAAGCGATTGTGACAGGGGAGGCATTAGGACAAGTTTCTAGCCAAACTTTAACCAATTTACGCTTGATCGATGAAGCCGCTGATGCCTTAGTATTACGCCCGTTAATTACGCACGATAAAGAACAAATTATTGCGATGGCGAAAGAAATTGGTACTGACGATATTGCAAAATCTATGCCTGAATTTTGTGGTGTGATTTCAAAAAATCCTACGATTAAAGCTGTTCGCGAGAAAATTGTTACAGAAGAAAGGTATTTTAATTTCGAGATTCTAGAAAGTGCGGTGCAAAATGCGAAATATTTAGATATTCGCCAGATAGCAGAAGAAACAGAAAAAGAAGTCGTGGAAGTTGAGGCAATTTCTGTATTGGGAGAAAACGAGGTAATTCTAGATATTCGTAGCCCAGAAGAAACGGATGAAAATCCATTTAAATCGGATGCACATGAAGTCATTCAAATGCCGTTCTACAAACTTTCCTCTCAATTTGGTAGCCTTGATCAAAGTAAAAATTACGTGTTGTATTGTGAACGTGGTGTAATGAGCAAATTACAGGCCTTATATTTGAAAGAAAATGGTTTTTCAAATGTGCGTGTGTTTGCAAAAAACATTCATTAATTAGGATATAAAATATGCGTAATCAAACTAAACAGCATCTTGAACAGCTTCAAATTACCATGCAGCAGCTTAATTTATGGCAAACGATGCCCCCTGCTGCAGAGGCGTTTTTAAGTGAGGAGCCTTTTTCAATTGATACGATGTCTGCCGAAGAATGGCTACAGTGGATATTTATTCCACGCATGCAGGCATTATTAGAAAGTGGTTCAGCCTTGCCAAATAAAATTGCCATTTCGCCTTATATTGAAGAAGCAATGAAAGAATTTGATGAATTGCAAAAATTATTAGCCCCTTTGGTTTCTTTAGAAGAACTTCTGAACAAGAAAGAATGTTAGAAATTTTATATCAAGATGAGTTTCTTGTTGCAGTGAATAAGCCTGCTGGTATGTTGGTTCATCGCAGTTGGTTAGATCCTCATGAAACTCAATTTGTGATGCAAACTTTGCGAGATCAGATTGGTCAGCACGTATTTCCTATTCATCGTTTAGATCGACCGACATCTGGCGCGTTGTTATTTGCATTGAGCAGTGAAATTGCGAATTTAATGTGTGAACAGTTTGAGCAAAAGTACGTTCAGAAATCTTATTTAGCTGTAGTGCGAGGGTATCTACAGGGAAAAGAGCGGATAGATTATCCACTAAAAATCCAATTGGATAAAATCGCAGATAAATTTTCTCAAGAAGATAAAGAGCCTCAAGAAGCGATTACTGATTATGAAGGATTAAAAATAGTCGAAATGCCTTATCCTGCTGGGCGTTATCAAACAGCACGTTATTCTTTAGTTAAATTAATCCCTCATACAGGCAGAAAACACCAATTACGTCGCCATATGAAACATATTTTTCATCCGATTTTAGGGGACACACAATATGGTGACTTACATCAAAATCGTGCATTAATCTCACATTTAGGCTGTTCTCGATTATTTTTACATTCAGATAGTTTGTCTTTTATTCATCCGATAACCAAAGAACAAATCACTATCACAGCAGGGCTAGATGAACAATGGCAGAAACTAATTAATCAATTTGGATGGGAAAATGCTTGATATAAATCTAACACACGAACAGCAACAAAAGGCAGTTGAACAAATTCAAGAACTTATGGCAAAAGGAATTAGTAGCGGAGAAGCTATTCAAATAGTGGCGAAAGCACTACGAGAGATTCATAAAAATGATAAAAAAACTCCAGAAAATTAAATTTTTTGTGATCTACTTATCATTTTTGAATATTGCTCGTTGCATAACCGTTCAAAATATTTAAACATAACGGACCTATATTAGGTGATAAGGCGAGAGTCTTGTTGATTTATTGTTTTAATAGGCGAAGCCTAGAGAGGTCTTTTATGGAAATTGGTATTGTAAAATGGTTCAATAATGCAAAAGGATTTGGTTTCATTTCCGCAGAAGGTGTGGATGCCGATATTTTTGCACATTATTCAGTGATTGAAATGGACGGCTATCGTTCGTTAAAAGCAGGTCAAAAGGTGCAATTTGAAGTTATCCACGGCGATAAAGGATCTCACGCCACAAAAATAATCCCAATTTTGGATACTCAAGAATAATAAATACCCTAAATTTTTTCTATTAATCCTAATTTAAAAGACAAGAATTGCAGCTTGTCTTTTTTTATTTTAATAAATTCTTTAAACTAGTTTTCATTGCTGCCATTTGATTTTCAAATTGTGCTTTGCTTTCTCTTTCGTCAATCATATAGGTAATTGTTTCCGAAAGTGTCATTTTCATTTTTCTAGAATATTTAGAAAGACGTAGCCAAACAGCATATTCCAAATCAATGGATTTTTTCTTGGTATGTTGTTTTTCTCCATTAAAAAAGCGTTTACGGCGGGCACGAATGGCTTGATCAAGCTTAATTGGCAAGGCTAGAGAAAGATGATTTTTAATCCATTCTTCAATTTTTTCTGGATAATTTTGGGATTCTAATAATTCTTGCGCTTTGGCTTCTTGCAAACTACGTTCTTCATAACGTGTGATATTTTCCCCTTCGCGATGTTTACGAATGAGGTAAATCCATTTCCAATTTGCTTCTTGATTTTCGAGTTTTTGGTATTTCATTTTTTATCATTGAGTGACGTGGTAACTGCATTAATATACGTGTTTTTATGCTGATTTTCTAGTGGATTTTCACAAGGCTATTAAATATGCGATAATGTGACCAATTTTTCTAGAAAGAGACCAGCCGTGAGTTCATCATTTTCTCAACAACAAGCTATGGAGCAATCCTTAAATTGGCAGGCATTGCAACCTGATTTAGCAATTCAAGATTTTCCTTTAGAACCAGTAGATTTTTGGGCGTTACAACCGAATGCCACACAGGCTATCGATTTATTTTTACGTCATCCAACACGTTCACTACTAATGATAAAAGTGGGCGAACCTGTTGAATATGCGGAGTTATTGCAAAATTTTATATCGCAAAACCATCATAAAGTGCGGTCAATTTTTGGTGTGAATTATGTGATAGAGCAGGGGGACTCTTTTTCTTTTCCGTATATTTATACTGAGCCTGCAAAATCTTTAGATGATAATTTTGCCAGTCAAGGAGAGGTATTAAGCGCATTGTATTGCGATCAATTCCAGCTTTTCGGTAGTTTTCGGCTTCATCCAAGTTCACAAGATATTCAATTAGTGCCAGGATTAGTGCATAAAGCTAATGGCGGAGTTTTGATTTTAAGTGCGGCAACATTGTTATCTCAATTTGATTTGTGGGGGCGATTAAAACAGATTCTGCAAACCCAAACTTTTGATTGGTATTCAGCTCATCCATTTAAAAATTTACCTTGTGATATACCAGGCTATACGCTTAACTTAAAAGTGATTGTACTTGGTAATCGTACCGAATTAGCCACTTTGGCTGAGTTAGAAGAAAACCTTTATTCTTTCGCCGATTATGCTGAAATTGAAAGTTATGTTTCTGTGGCTGAAGTGGAAGAACAAAAAACTTGGGCTAGTTATGTGCTACAAATGGCTCAAGAGCAAAAAATTGAGCTAGATTTTTCGGCGTTAAATAAACTTTATCAATTATTAGTGCGTGAAAGTGAAGATCGTTTTTTAATTAATGCATCTCCTCTCAAATTAAAAGAAATCTTACAAGATGCTTCAACTTTTGCAGAAAAAATAGCATTAAGTGCGGAGGATTTTGAGGGCATTTTTCAACAAAAATTAGCACAATATGGTTTTTTAAAAGAACAAACCTATGCGGATATTTTAAATGAGCAAGTTTATGTCGAAACGCAAGGCGAAATTGTTGGACAAATTAATGGGCTTTCGGTAATTGAATATCCTGGTACACCAGTATGTTTCGGCGAACCTTCGCGTATTAGTTGTATTGTACAATTCGGTGAAGGGGAAGTGATTGATGTTGAAAGAAAAAATGAACTAGCGGGAAATATTCACGGTAAAGGTATGATGATTGCGCAGGCTTGCCTTTCCAATATCTTAGATTTGCCCTCGCAATTGCCATTTTCTGCATCATTGGTGTTTGAACAGTCTTATGGAGAAATTGATGGTGATAGTGCATCTTTGGCGATTTTCTGTGTGCTAGCAAGTGCTTTAGCCGATTTACCTTTGCCTCAACATATTGCAATTACAGGATCGATTGATCAATTTGGACTTGTTCATTCTGTGGGTGGTGTAAATGATAAAATTGAAGGCTTTTTTACTATTTGCCAACGTCGCAGTTTGACTGGAAAACAAGGTGTAATCATTCCAATGACAACAATCCAGCAACTGAGTTTATCTGATGAAGTGAAAAGTGCGGTAAAAAATGGCGAGTTTTTTATTTATCCTGTGGAAGATATTTATCAGGCTTGTGAATTGTTATTTGAGCGTGATTTGTTAGATGAGAACAAAGATTATACAGAAAAAACAGAGCCTTTATCTCGTCTTATTCAACGTCGTATTGAGGGACGTGCCGATTCCGAACGAAAAAGTTTTTGGCGTTTTTTCCGCTCCTAATAGAGAAAAGCGAGCATTTTTTCGCTTTTCTTTTTTTCTATAATTTCTAAGAGTGACTGCTCCGACAAGTTTTGCGAACAAGTGTTAGCTATTTACAGTTTGCTGCGTTCCTTTTAAAATACATATATCAGTTATAAACTGGATTTATCATATATAAAGGAATCTGAAATGCAAAACACTTGTACACTTAATAAAAAAAGTAGCTATTCTTATGATGATTTGCTCGCGTCAGGTCGCGGCGAATTATTTGGTAAAGAAGGGCCGCAATTACCCGCACCAACAATGTTGATGATGGATCGCATTGTTGAAATGAATGAAGAAACAGGTGCTTTCGGTAAAGGATACATTGAAGCCGAACTTGATATTAAGCCTGAATTGCCATTTTTTGGCTGCCATTTCATTGGCGATCCAGTAATGCCCGGTTGTTTAGGATTGGATGCGATGTGGCAGCTTGTTGGGTTTTATTTAGGCTGGATTGGTGGCAAAGGAAAAGGGCGAGCATTAGGGGTTGGCGAAGTGAAATTCACTGGGCAAATTTTGCCGACAGCGAAAAAAGTAGTTTACAGAATCCATATGAAACGAGTAATTAATCGTAAACTAGTTATGGGAATGGCTGATGGCGAAGTTGAAGTAGATGGTCGTGTTATTTATACCGCGACAGATTTAAAAGTAGGGCTATTCCAAGATACCTCAGCATTTTAATTTTTCTTTATTAATTTATATAAAAGTGCGGTGAAAATTTTTCTTAGATTTTCACCGCACTTTTTCTTATTAAATTGTAATAAATTCTTAAAATATCTATAATATTCCTGCTATTTTTTCAATTTTATTAGTGGTAAATAAAACTTATTTTAAAGTTTTTTAATAGACGTTATTATAGAAAATAATAAATTAATTTCTATTTAAACTATAAATAATATACTGAAGTAGTGGGAATATGATGGCAAATGATGATTTTCAAGAATATGTGAAGCAACTGGTAACAGAACATCGAGATAAACGAATTTATCCTTTTCAATATGAAGGAAAAAAATATTGGTTGAAACAACCTGAAAAATTGAAAGGGATTTGGCTATTATTAAAACCCCATCCTAAAAAATCTTTTAAAAATGAATTACATACTTTATTGAAGCTTGCTGAACAAAATGCGCCAGTGCCAAAAGTCTCTTATTATAGTGATAATTTTTTTGTGTTGGAAAATGTGGGACTGACTGTATCACAATGGCTATGCAATAAAAATATAGATGAACAACAGAAATTTTTAATTATTTATGATGCTTGTCTCGCTTTGATTGATTTGCACGCTAAAAATTTAGTGCATGGTCGCCCTGCTATTCGAGATATTACTTGGGATAAAGGAAAGGTTACTTTTCTTGATTTTGAATCTCGCTCAAATAGCCAAAATCAAAATTGGGTAATTATTCGGGATATGTTATTTTTCTTTGATAGTTTATTTCGAGAAGAAGATATTTCGGACACTTTTATTCAAAAAGTAGCATTATATTATCAAACACATTGTGAAGCGAAAAATTGGCAAAATATGATCGTATTTTTGCAACGTTTTAGCTGGGTTTATTATCTTTTATTGCCTTTTAAACCTATTGCAAAGACAGATTTAATTGCGATTTATCGTTTATTTGAAATTTTATTGATAAAGAAAAAATGATGAAGAAAATATTTTTTATTTTTGCATTATCAGGCATATTAGCTGCTTGTACGGTGGGTGGTGTTAGTGCTGGTGGTGGAAGTAATGGCGTAGGATTAGGTGTGGGAATCGGATCTGGTATTCGCTTCTAATAATGAAAAGTGCGGTAAGTTTAATCTTTATCTTGCATTTGAGCTTATTCATCGTTAGAATGCGATTTCCTTGTCATCGCTGAGTTAGAGATCGGCGAATGATGTATTTACAACACTACCTTTTAGGAGTAAAAAATGTCTCTAAGTACTGAAAAAAAAGCAGCAATCGTTGCTGAATTTGGTCGTGATGCGAAAGATACTGGTTCTTCTGAAGTTCAAATCGCATTATTAACTGCACAAATTAACCACTTACAAACTCACTTCGCAGAGCATAAAAAAGACCATCACGGTCGTCGTGGTTTATTACGTATGGTTTCTCGTCGTCGTAAACTTTTAGACTACTTAAAACGTACTGATCTTGCTTTATACCAAAGCACTATCGCTCGTTTAGGTTTACGTCGCTAATTTTTATTACGATAGTAAAATCAAACCCTCGAATTTCGAGGGTTTTTTATATTCTATCTTTATTTAAGTACATTGAAATAAATAAAATATTTGATTTACATATTTTGCATAGCTATTTTCTTATTTTTCATAGTAAACATACATTTAATTTGAGTTGTTTATTATGAAATTGCTGCAATGTACTACGATGACCTACGCTGAGAATGATCATTTCAGGCAGACGCGCTTTAATTGTTTGGTAGAGTAAATGCTCCGTTGTTTCATCCAATGCGGAAGTCGTTTCATCAAGAAATACGACATCTGGTTTTGTGAGTAATATACGAATAAATGCCACTCGTTGCAGTTCACCGGGCGATAAAATCGCTTGCCAGTCATTTTTTACATTAAGTGCGTGTATATATTTTCCTAGCGCACAATCTTTCATGGTTTGTTCTAACTCTACGTGACTTGGGTTTATATTCGGATAACAAATTGCTTCTCTTAAAGTGCCTTGTGGCATATAAGGTCGTTGTGGCAGGAATAAACTTCCCATACAAGGATGCTCTGCAATGCCTATTGTTTCAAAGGGATAGATTCCAGCAATGGCTTTTAGCAGTGATGTTTTTCCTGTTCCGGATGCACCTTGAATTAATAGGGCATCTCCATTTTCTAAATTTATATTCAAATTATTGAGTAATATGTTGCCTTGTTCATCTTTGATGCCAAAGTTTTTTAATGCGACTCTACGAGAACAATGAAAAGGATGATAAAAATTTTGCTTATCTAATTCATCCATTTTGGTTATAAATCCATAAAGACGATTTAATCGTGCTTGATAGAGTGTAAATTGTTCGTAAAATAATCGGAAAAATGAAAGTGCGGTCATTAATCGGTTAAATGCTTGGACTGTTTGATGCATGTCTCCCAGCTTTATTTGACCAGAAAAGAAACGTGGTGCTTGTAACATTAAGGGTAATAATTTGGCAACGCGAGTAACCCCTGAGTTGAAACTATTTAAGCCCAACATTTTTAATACAATGGACCAACGATTATGAATAATTTGACGGAATTGATATTGTAAGAATGTTTGTTCTTTTGGCTCGCCATTATAAAAAGCAATGCTTTCTGCATTGTCTCGCACACGGATTAGAGAATAACGATAATCGCCATTGAGTTTTTCTTTTGTAAAATTTAGCTTAATTAGTGGGCGTCCAATCCACACGGACATAAATGTTGCAAAAATGATAAAAGCATAAATGAAGAAAACGACGCCTTTTTCGATATTAAATCCAAATAAAGTTAATATGCCAGAAAGTGACCATAAAATAATCGTAAATTCAATGGTTGTGAGTATCGAGTTAATTATGCCTCGCACAATTTGTACTGTACTGCTAATAAATTCTCTCGCATCTTGTTCTATACGTTGATCAATATTATCTGGTAAATCTCGTTTATATTTTAGTCGATAGTATTTTTTCTTATTTAACCAGCGTTTAATAAGTGTTGTATTAAGACTTTCTAACCAACGAATTTCAAAAACTTGTTGAAAGAAATAATCCGCAATAGTATGTATAACTTGTGCTGTTACAAGAAGAGCATTTAGTTTTGCAAAGAACCAAAATTTCTCAATGTTTAATTCTTGCATTGAACTATATAATCCATTATAAAAAAATGAATTAAGCACACTAAATCTAACCTCCAGTAGTATCATAATAAAAAGTATTAACAGCATTATAATTAGTTTAATACTCGTTTTTTTATTTATTGATGGTGACACGATACACCAGAATTTTTTGCCGAAAGTAGTTTTTTTTAAGGCTAACATTGTGACGCTAAAGCATAATATTACCCAAAAAAGTGCGGTTAAAATCCAGTTTAAACTATTATGAAGTTCGCTTTGCCAGTTCATTAATTTTCCGTAAATAGAAAAAGGCGAAATCAATTCGCCTTAATTTTTAATAATTCATTAAAATTCAATTTTAGTGTTTAATATCACTTCACGCGCATAGCCTAATGCAACAGGAATAAGTGTTCCGCTTGCATTTCCTGACGTTGATGGATAATAAACTGTATTCGATAAGTTTTTACCATTTAATTGGAAAGAAAGTTTTTTGCCTACAACTTTTGTATCGTATGCAATGAACGCATCATAAACAACTGAATGTGGGAGCTTATATGCTTTTGTATAGGTGCTATTATAAGCATACCAAGAGCCTAAATAACGAGTGCCACCACCAACACGGATGTTACCAAAACCAAATTCACCTACGTTATAAGCGAGGAATAGAGAAGCTTGATGTTTTGGTACACCTGAAAGTTGTTTACCAATAGCTAATTTATTATTGTGATTCTCTAAGGTTTTTACTTTTGTGTAAGTATAGTTTGCAGCAATACTTAAATTATCAGTGAGTTGTCCATTTATATCAAACTCAATGCCACGAGAACGCTGTTTTCCAACAATTTGTAGTTCATTTGTGTTATTAATATTAACTGTTTCTGCAACATTGCGTTTGTTTATATTAAATAAAGCTAAAGTTGCATTTAAATATGAATTATCATATTTTAAACCTGTTTCAAAAGATTTACCTTGCTCCTCAGGAAGCTCGCTATTAATAATAAGCGTTCTATTATTTTGTGGGCGGAATGATTCTGCATAGTTAAAAAATGTTGCAATTCTTGGGGTAAATTTATATACACTACCGAATTGATAGAGAAGTTTTCCGTCTGTTTGTGCTAAATATCCACTTCTAACATTATTTAATGTTGATCTTCCAACCACTTGATCAAAATATTCATAACGAAGTCCTCCTGTTATAATAAAGTTATCAGTAAAATAAGCAGAATCTTGAATATAAAGACCTAAAGTTTTTAAATGATTAAACTGGTAGGCATTTTTATTTTCATTTTTCTTTATTGCTACAGGATTGGTATAAGTTGGGTTGTCAATATTAATAACCTTTCCGTCATTTATATCTCTAGTATTATAAATTGGCCCTAAATCCATTTTATTTTTCATAAGATCTATACCCACAACAAAGCGATTGGCAATATTTCCAATAGCAAATTCTCCGATTGTGTTTAAAGAAATACTATGGACACGCTGTTCTCCAACTTGTTGTTCAATATCTCGAGTTGCACTACGAGCTTTTAATTCATTTGCAGTAATTGTGCCTTTTTTATTACTTTTTTCTGCTTGATTATTGTTTGAAATATTAATGTCTTTAATACGAGCTTGGTTATAGAAATAGTTATAACCTGAATAACTATAAGCAGCATTAATTTTCCATTGTTCATTTAGTTTATGTTCAATTTTAAAATCAATATTATCTGTTTTTGCAGTGGTTTCGTTATTGGGTTCATCTAAACGACGAGAAACAGGAATATCAGGTAATGAATTTGTAGCAGTTAATAAATTTGTACCACGGTCAAATGGATCTAAATGATCTTTATGTTCATAAGAAAGTAATATTTTAGTTAAGTCATTTTCCCAAGAAAGAGATGGTGCATAAGTTGTACTTTTGATTTTTCCAAAATTACGCCAGTAATCTTTTTCTTGTTTGTCATAAATAAAACGATATGCAAAGCCGTTGCTTAAACCGCCAGTGAAATCTAATTGAGTTCCCCAAAGATTATGGCTACCTAAAGAGCCGCTAATCAAATATTTTGGTATTTGTTGTGGTTTTTTAGTCACAATATTGATTACGCCACCAGGATCTTGCACACCATAAAGCACAGAAGCAGGCCCTTTTAAGAGTTCAACAGTTTCAGTTGTGGCACTAAAATTTTTAGCAGGGCCGACCTGTAAGCCATTACGCATAATTGAGTTGTCACGGTTTCTACCAAAGCCACGTTTTTGGATTGCATCAAACATACCACCTAACGTATTCGCTTGGCTTACACCACTGACGTTATAAAGCACATCAATAAGTGATTCAGGTTTGCGATCTTCTAGTAGTTTAGTTGAAAGAATATTTACTGTGTTTGGCGTGTCGAATACTGGCACTTCAGCTTTTGATACGACAGATGTCCCTGTCGTTTGGTAACCATTTTGTTTAATACCTGTATCTTGAACATTAATTTGCTCAATCATTTCAGTACCGGCTTTATGTTGCGTTTCAGCTAACGCAGAAACAGAAATACCCGTAAAAAGTGCGGTATAAACTAAACTTAATTTATAGTTCATAGAATGGCTTTCCAAAAGTTAAATCCAGATAAAAAAGAGTGGAGAGTATAAGAAAATATAACAAGTTAATCAATGAAAATAATTATCATTTAATATTTTAATTGATGAATAGCATTGAGTAAAAAGAGATAAAAAAATACCGCACTTTTTATGAACAAAGAATTTTTAATGAACAAAGAAAAGTGCGGTACCTTTAAGAAAGAATTTATCAATATTTATAGAGTTCGTTATATAAATTACGCTCAAATTGTACTAATGGCGTACGTTTTGTTTTGCTTCCCAAATCGCCCGTTGAGTAGCCATTAATAAATTGTACAAAGGCTACTTTTTCCCCTCGAGCATTTGTCATAAAGCCGGCGAGGTTATAAACCCCTTTCAAAGAACCGGTTTTAGCAATCACATTTTTGATTAATGGCGGACTAATTAATCCACCTCGCCCACTGATCGTGCCATCTACACCTGCGATGGGAAAAGTTTCCATTAAATGTAATTTATCTTCGTTTTTGGCGATGTATTCTAAAACGGACAGCATCGTTTTAGGTGCCACAAGATTATGGCGAGACAACCCTGAACCATCGGCTAAAATACTGTTGCCAAAACGAATTCCCTGTTTTTGTAATATGGATTTAATCGCTAATGTACCTAATTGAAAGGATGCAGGGCGTTTATAGTAATTGAATGCCACAGCTCGGAATAATGAATCTGCAATCTGGTTATCCGATTTTTTCATCATTTTTTTCAGTAAATCGGGTAATGGTTTGGATAAATGTTTCGCTAATAGCTGACCTTGTTGCGGTTTTTGGGGTAACAAGATTTTACCATTAAACTCAATACCTAATTGTCTTAATTGACGTTGAATAATCGCGGCAGCATAGGCATCTGTATCTTGCACGGCAAAGCTTAAGCCAAAAGGTTTAGATTGACGTGCTAAACATCCTTTTACTTGATAGCGATTATTGTCGTGTACAACAACATCGAGCTGACAATAAGGCGCTTCATTGCTATCCGCTACATAAACTTGTCCGAATACTTGAATTGGAAATTGTGCAGGTACATTGATTTTTACTGTTTCACCGGGATTTTGATTGGCATCTAGTTCGGCATAGAAACAGTTGTTATCGATATTTGCCGCTGCAGGGGGAGAGTTGAAACACATGGTGAGATCGTTCCAAATCCAACCTAATCCTCGGTCGTGACTAGAAAAAACAGAGGTATCTAATACTAAATCGCCATTAATTTTTTTGATACCTTGTTTTTTGAATTCTGCAAGTAAGCTATAAAGCTGGCCACTTGTGAGATCAGGATCGCCAGTGAAACGCACGATTAAGTGACCCTCTAAATTCCCATTTTGGATTTTTCCATTAGTTAAAAGTGCGGTCTCAAATTGGAATTGATCGCCTAACGCGAGTTTAGCAGCGACAGCTGTAAAAACTTTTTGTGTACTCGCAGGAAGCATAAAAGTTGAGCCATTATAATTCGCAATAATTTGGTTTTGATTTATATTTTTTGCGATGAAACCTACGCTAGAGCCTTCAGGCAATTTTTGTGTTAAATCTGAAACATTAATATTGGCGAAGGTTGGCAGGCTAAAGCTTATGGAAAATAAAAAGGATCCAAGTGCGGTGGAAATTGAAGATAATTTTTTCATATTAGGTTTGTTATGGTTGCTATTTTTTTTTAGACGAACAATAATAAGCCCCGAATGAAATTGAGTAAATCATTTTCTCATTTCAAGTTTATTTTTGATAATACTGCAGTAAGATTTTAGAATTTTACTGTGGTTTTTGTTTTATTTAGTAAAAGGAAAAACAATGCAACAAATTCCAATGACTGTGCGTGGCGCAGAACAATTACGAGAAGAATTGGATTTCTTAAAAAATGTACGTCGTCCAGAAATTATTAAAGCCATAGCAGAAGCACGCGAGCACGGAGATTTAAAAGAAAATGCAGAATATCACGCAGCGCGTGAGCAACAAGGTTTTTGTGAGGGGCGTATTCAAGAGATTGAAGGTAAACTTGGTAATGCTCAAATTATTGATGTCACAAAAATGCCAAATAATGGTAAAGTGATTTTTGGTGCAACAGTTGTGCTTGTAAATACAAATACAGACGAAGAAGTCACTTATCGCATTGTAGGCGATGATGAGGCTGATATTAAATCTGGTTTAATTTCGGTAAACTCGCCCATTGCGCGAGGCTTAATTGGTAAAGAATTAGATGATACCGTTAATATTACAACGCCTGGTGGTGTCGTTGAGTTTGATATTATTGAAGTGAATTATATTTAAATAAAAAAGTGCGGCTAAAAATGACCGCACTTTTGTTGTTATTTGCGTGGAAGCTGAATTTTTGCTTCTTCGCTTGGGCGATAAAGCACCAAAATATGCCCGATAGTTTGTACTTGTGCTGCTTTAGTTTCACGCACAATCGCATTGATAATAAGTTGTTTTGTTTCACGATCGGCACCAGCAACTTTTACTTTAATGAGTTCGTGATGATTAAGTGCATTTTCAATTTCAGCAAGTACGCCTTCGGTTAAGCCATTTCCACCAAGCATAACGACTGGGTTAAGATGGTGTGCAAGACCTTTTAAAAATTGTTTTTGTTTGGTTGATAAGGTTGTCATAAGGATTCCTAATAAAAAAGAGCGGTTGATTTTCTCAATGTTTTTCATTGATTTCAATCAGCCTCGACTTGAATTTGACAGATTGTACCCAAATATAGGCGAAACGACTACAAAAAATAGAAGATTATGGGAAAGAAAAAACGTTCAGCGAGTTCTTCTCGCTGGCTAAATGAACATTTCAGTGATCAATTTGTGCAAAAAGCGCATAAGCAAAAGTTGCGTTCACGTGCTTATTTTAAGATTGATGAAATTCAGCAAACGGATAAATTATTTAAACAAGGAATGACCGTGGTCGATCTCGGCGCAGCACCGGGCGGTTGGTCGCAATACGTGGTAAGCCAAATTGGTAGCAAAGGTCGTGTAATTGCTTGTGATATTTTGGAAATGGATCCCATTGTAGGCGTTGATTTTCTGCAGGGCGATTTCCGTGATGAAAACGTTTTGAATGCTTTATTAGTGCGTGTAGGCGAAGATAAAGTTGATGTTGTGATGTCTGATATGGCACCCAATTTTAGTGGAATGCCATCAGTGGATATTCCACGTGCAATGTATTTGGTCGAGCTTGCTTTAGATATGTGTAAACAAGTCTTGGCAACCAAAGGAAGTTTTGTTGTTAAAGTCTTTCAAGGGGAAGGCTTTGATGAATATTTAAGAGAAATTCGTTCTTTATTTAATGTGGTGAAAGTGCGTAAGCCTGAAGCATCACGCGGACGATCTCGTGAAGTATATATTGTGGCAACAGGCTATAAAGGATAATTGCTTTGATAGCTTTTCATTGCTAATGATGTGTAGTATCTTGTGACGAAATTTTTTAACTTAGGAAAGGTAGGTTAGACTTTGAACGATATGGTCAAAAATCTAGTGCTTTGGGTGGTAGTGGCGGTCATTATGATGACGGCATACCAAAGTTTCAATTCATCTTCGGTAGAAAATTCTACTGATTATACAACCTTTGTTTACGATGTAAGCAACGGACAAGTGACAGCGGCACGTTTTGATGCCAATGAAATTACGGTAACGAAAACTGATGGTTCTAAATATTCAACCGTAATGCCACCACTTGAAGACAAAAAATTGCTTGATGATTTATTAAGCAAAAAAGTGAAGGTGGAAGGCACGCCATTTGAAAGACGTGGTTTCTTGTCCCAAATTTTAATTTCTTGGTTCCCAATGTTATTTCTTGTTGGCGTATGGGTTTTCTTTATGCGTCAAATGCAAGGCGGTGGTGGCAAAGCGATGAGCTTTGGTAAAAGCCGCGCTAAAATGCTGAATCAAGATCAGATTAAGGTTACTTTTGCGGATGTGGCTGGTTGCGATGAAGCAAAAGAAGAAGTGGGCGAAATCGTTGATTTCTTGCGTGATCCGAATAAATTCCAAAATTTGGGCGGTAAAATTCCAAAAGGTATTTTAATGGTTGGACCTCCAGGTACTGGTAAAACTTTACTTGCTCGTGCCATTGCAGGGGAGGCAAAAGTTCCATTTTTCACTATTTCTGGTTCTGATTTCGTAGAAATGTTTGTGGGTGTTGGTGCATCACGTGTACGTGATATGTTTGAACAGGCTAAGAAAAATGCACCTTGCTTAATCTTCATTGATGAAATCGATGCTGTGGGTCGCCAACGTGGGGCGGGTTTAGGCGGTGGACACGATGAACGTGAACAAACCTTAAACCAAATGTTGGTTGAAATGGATGGCTTTAGTGGTAATGACGGCGTAATTGTTATTGCCGCAACTAACCGTCCAGATGTGCTTGACCCAGCTTTAACTCGTCCAGGTCGTTTTGACCGACAAGTAGTTGTTGGCTTGCCTGATGTGAAAGGTCGTGAGCAAATCTTAAAAGTGCATATGCGTAAAGTGCCTGTTGCGCAAGATGTTGATGCAATGACATTAGCACGTGGTACACCCGGTTATTCTGGTGCAGATTTAGCAAATTTAGTCAATGAAGCTGCCTTATTTGCTGCTCGAGTCAATAAACGTGCGGTAACCATGCTTGAGTTTGAAAAAGCAAAAGACAAAATCAATATGGGGCCAGAACGTCGCACCATGATTATGACGGATAAGCAAAAGGAATCAACCGCTTATCACGAAGCTGGTCACGCTATTGTGGGTTATTTAGTGCCTGAGCACGATCCTGTTCACAAAGTGACGATTATTCCTCGTGGCAGAGCGTTAGGTGTAACATTCTTTTTGCCTGAGGGCGATCAAATTAGCATTAGCCAAAAACAATTAGAAAGTAAGCTTTCTACCTTGTATGCAGGGCGTTTAGCGGAAGATTTGATTTACGGCGAAGAAAATATCTCAACGGGTGCATCAAATGATATTAAAGTGGCAACTAATATCGCGCGTAATATGGTGACACAATGGGGATTCTCTGACAAATTAGGGCCAATTCTTTATACGGAAGATGAGGGCGAGGTTTTCTTAGGTCGTTCAATGGCGAAAGCAAAACATATGTCAGATGAAACCGCACATTCTATTGATGAAGAAGTGCGTGCAATTGTAAATCGCAACTATGCGAGAGCAAGACAGATTTTGACTGATAATATGGATATTTTGCACGCAATGAAAGATGCGTTAGTCAAATATGAAACTATTGAAGAAGAACAAATTAAGCAATTGATGAATCGCGAACCCGTCACACCGCCATCAGGTTGGGAAGAGCCGAAAACTCAACAGGCTGCTTATGCAAATTCAATAACGAATGATACAAAGCCTGAAAGTGCGGTAGAAAATACCGACGATTTTAATGTTTAACTTATCAAAGCCTTTCTTCGGAAAGGCTTTATTTTTTCCTAATGATTTTTTTCTTGGATGTATTTCGTTATAATCTCCCACCAAAATCACTCTAAAAATTAACCGCACTTTATGAAACTTTACGCGAATAATAAATGTCTTGATTTAAGCGTTCCTAAGATTATGGGAATCCTTAATTTTACGCCTGATTCTTTTTCTGATAGCGGACAGTTTTTTAGTTTGGATAAAGCGCTTTTTCAAGTTGAAAAAATGTTGGAAGAAGGGGCGACAATTATTGATATTGGTGGTGAATCTACGCGTCCTAATGATGCGGATGAAGTCTCTGAACAAGAAGAATTGCATCGTGTTGTGCCAGTAGTGGAGGCGGTGCGAAGCCGTTTTGATTGCTGGATTTCTGTCGATTCTTCAAAAGCAGTTGTGATGCGTGAAGCAGCAAGTGTTGGAATGGATTTGATTAATGATATTCGTGCTTTGCAAGAGCCAAATGCGTTAGAAACCGCAGTAAAACTAGCTTTACCTGTTTGTATCATGCATATGCAAGGGCAACCTAGAACGATGCAGGCAAATCCTCATTATGAGAATGTCGTACAAGATGTATTCGCTTTTTTACAGAAACGTACTAATGAATGTCTTTCTGCTGGTGTTAAAAAAGAAAACTTAATTTGGGACATGGGATTTTGTTTTGGTAAGTCTGTACAGCATAATTATCAATTATTACAAAATCTGAATGAATTTTGTCATAGTGGATATCCTGTGTTAGCGGGATTATCTCGCAAATCAATGATTGGTGCGGTGCTTGATAAACCCGTCGATCAGAGAGTGATAGGTAGTGCGGCAGGTGCGCTTATTGCAGCGCAAAAAGGTGCAAAAATTTTACGCGTACATGATGTTGCTGCAACATCAGATATGCTCAAAGTTTGGCAGGCAACAGAAAATGCCTGATGGTTTTATAAAAAAATTAAAGGAATTGTATTATGGCAAATCGTAAATATTTTGGAACAGATGGTGTACGTGGAAAAGTAGGTAGTTATCCAATTACACCAGATTTCGCATTAAAATTAGGCTGGGCTGCGGGAAAAGTATTGGCTTCTCAAGGTTCTAAAATGGTTTTAATCGGTAAAGATACCCGCATTTCTGGATATATGTTGGAATCAGCCCTTGAAGCAGGTTTAGCCGCTGCAGGTTTATCTGCTGCCTTTACAGGCCCAATGCCGACACCAGCCATTGCTTATTTAACCAGAACTTTCCGTGCTGAAGCAGGTATTGTGATCTCGGCTTCACATAATCCTTATTATGATAATGGCATTAAATTCTTTTCAGCAAAAGGAACAAAATTACCCGATGAAATTGAAGAAGCCATTGAAGCGATGTTAGAGCAACCAATGGATTGTGTGGAATCTGCTGAATTAGGTAAAGCAAGCCGTATTAATGATGCAGCAGGACGCTACATTGAGTTTTGTAAAGGCACATTTCCTGCTCACTTAGGCTTGGAAGGTTATAAGATCGTGGTAGATTGTGCCAATGGGGCGACTTATCACATAGCACCTAATGTATTGCGCGAGCTTGGGGCTAAAGTCATTGAAATGGGTACAGATCCAAATGGTTTGAACATTAATGAAAAATGTGGTGCAACTGATGTGACAGCATTGCAAGCTAAAGTAGTTGAAACGAAAGCTGATGTTGGTTTAGCTTATGATGGCGATGGCGACCGAATTATGATGGTCGATCATTTAGGAAATAAAGTCGATGGCGACCAAATTCTCTTTATTATTGCCCGTGAAGCATTGCGTTCAGGTCAATTAAAAGGCGGTGTCGTTGGCACATTAATGAGTAATATGAGCTTAGAGATTGCGTTGAAAATGCTTGGCGTTCCTTTCTTACGTGCAAACGTGGGCGACCGTTATGTGTTGGAAAAAATGCTTGAAAATGATTGGACGCTTGGTGGCGAAAATTCAGGTCATATTATCATTGCAGATAAAAATACAACGGGCGATGGCATTGTTGCGTCATTAGCTGTATTGGCGGCAATGGCACAGCATAAATTATCCTTAAATGAATTAGCGAGTGCGGTTAAATTATTCCCACAAGTGTTAATCAATGTCCGTTTTGCGGGAGGCGCAAATCCACTTGAAAGTGACACTGTAAAATCTGTTGCCGCAGAGGTTGAAAAACGTTTAGAAGGCAAAGGGCGTATTTTATTGCGTAAATCGGGTACGGAACCACTTATCCGTGTTATGGTGGAATGCCAAGACGCTGAACTTGCACAACAATGTGCAGAAGAAATTGCAGAAGCCGTGAAAAAAATTAATTAATTTTTGACCGCACTTTACTAAGTGCGGTTTATTTTTATAAAGTTTTTAGGAAAGCAAAATGAACATTTTTATTATGCGTCACGGCGAGGCAGAAGTAATGGCGAATAGCGATAAAGCTCGCCATTTAACTGTTTATGGTTCTAAACAGGCTTTTTTACAAGGGCAATGGTTAAAACAGCATTTAAGTACATTATTAATTAATTCACTAGACCGTATTTTAGTAAGCCCTTATACCAGAGCTGAAGAAACCTTTCATCAAGTTAATCAAGCTTTTGATTTTGCGTTAGAAAATAACGTTGAAATTTGGGAGGGGATTACGCCTTATAGATATGCGCATTCCGTAATTGATTATTTAGAAGTACTAAAAGATGAAGGTGTTAAATCTGTATTGATTATTTCTCATTTGCCCTTAGTGGGAGAAATTGTTGCTGAACTGTATGGAAAACGAAATCCAATACCATTTTATCCTGCAACCATTGCTCAATTAATATGGGATGGCAAAAAATCAGAGATATTGATTCATCAAGCATCTCCTATAATTTATTTAAAATAAATTATTCTTTTTTTACAAAAAAATAAAATTTTTATAGTTTTTATAAAAATCATTTAAAATCAATATCTTAGGTGTTGTTTTGTGAAGTAATCTTTTTTTAGAAAGGTAAAGTTTTACTATTACTATTTTTCTTTTTATGAAAATTCCCGTAAACTAAACTACATCAAAGTAATAGGGCTTTGTAATAATCAAATTATTCTATGGAGAAAATAATGAAAAAATTAACACTCGCATTAGTTTTAAGTTCAGCTTTAGCCGTGACAGGTTGTTTTGATAAACAAGAAACAAAACAAAAAGTTGAGGAAACAAAACAAACTGTAGCATCAGTTGCATCAGAAACAAAAGATGCTGCAGCAAATAAAATAGTAGAGGTAAAAGAAAAAGCACAGCAGCTTTCTACGGACGTGAAAAATAAAGCTGCAGAGAAAGTGGAAGACGCGAAAGAAGTAATTAAATCGGCAACAGAAGCAGCGTCAGAAAAAGCAAGTGAAATGAAAGAAGCAGCGTCGGAAAAAGTAGGCGAAATGAAAGAAAAAGCAACTGAAATGAAAGAGGCTGCATCAGAAAAAGCAAGTGAAATGAAAGAAGCAGCATCAGAAAAAGTAGGTGAAATGAAAGAAAAAGCAACTGAAATGAAAGAGGCTGCATCAGAAAAAGCAAGTGAAATGAAAGAAGCAGCGTCAGAAAAAGTAGGCGAAATGAAAGAGGCGGTTTCAGAAAAAGAAACTCAAGCAGTAGATGCTGTTAAAGAAGCGGTAAAATAATAGGTTTAATTTAAATAACAAAATCCCTGTTAAAGAAATTTAACAGGGATTTTTTATAGATTAATTCATTTTAATTTTACAAATAATATCCCGCCATTGAGCTATATACCGCATTTTCACTTTGCAACACTTGATATTTTGCATTCAAAATTGCAAGTTGTGATGATTTTTCCGTATTAGCTGCAACCAACCATTCACGCAATTCGGATACGCCCGCATTATAGCGATTTCGATAATATTGTGTGATACGCTGATTGTAACTATGGGTTTGCTGTAAATTACTTAATGTACTTTGCGCTTGGGTAAACGCAAAATAGTTGGTATCCACATTATTGAGAGCCGTGGTAATACGTTGTTCGTAATTTAAACGTGCGGTTTCATAGTCAGCTTCAGAAATTTTAACGTTCCATTTTACGCTGTTCCAATTTAAGAATGGCAAGTTAATTCCGACTGTGCCAGCAGCCACAGGATTGTGTAACGCCGTGCCAACAGTACTTGCTGTTGAAGAAAGGCTTGCACCTAAATTAACCTCTGGGAACCAACTTTTTTGAGTTGCTTTCGCATTTTTGAATGCACTGCTTAAACGGAATTGTGCTGCTTTTACATCAGGACGATTTGCAATTACAGACACAGGCACGTTTAAATTTACGCCTGCCGTTTTCACATTCATAATATGTGGGAAAGTGATATTTAACCCATCGTTTGGTTTTAAGTTCAGCAGATTGCGTAAGGTTTGTTCTGCCGTTTTGCGTTGGGTTTCAAAATTTAATTTGTTATTACGCGCCGTTAATATGGCTTGTTGTGCTTGATCAACGCTGGCTGCATCAGCCACACCTTGGGCTAAACGTGTTTGCATAATATTGCCAATATCCGTGTAATATTTGATTGTTTCATCGGTTGTGCTAATTGCATCATTTAAATACGCAATTTGATAATAAGTTGTTATCACAGAATTGATTAATGATAAACGAGCAGATTCCATGTCTTCTGCGGTTGCTTTGTGTGACCATTCCGCAGCATCAGCGGCATTGGCTAAACGTTGCCAAAGATCTAATGTATAACTCACATTTAAAGAACCTTTGTGTGAAATAGCTGAGTTTGCACTGGTATCAACTCGGCGTTGTGCCGCAGATGAAGTTGAACCATTAAATGCAGGCACTAAATTTGCGCCAACTAAATTTGCACTATAAAGCGCACGGTTTACCGCTACAGCAGCTTTAGCTAAATCTTTATTGTTTGTTAAAGCCTGTTCTATAACACGATTTAATTGCGCATCATCATATAATGACCACCAATTTTCTTTTACATTATATTGCTTGGTAATTTCTTCATATTGCTTGTAATCTTCAAGGCTTGCTTGATAAGAATCGCCAATATTGGCACATCCCACTAATGCACCAGACATCAACAAAGCAAGCGTGATATTTTTCATTTTAAACATTGAATTTTCCTTTCTACGAACTAAAAAGTGCGGATGATTTTAACCGCACTTTTTTATTTATAAAATAAATATTGTGACCATTATTTATAATGAACGTTTGTTCAGTGGCAGGTATTTTAAAGTTAAATAGTAGAATTTGCACGAAAAAAATTGTATTTCCTTTACATATCAATCTATTTAACGTAAAGTCGCGCTTCTATTTATTTTAATGCTAGGAGTATATAAAATGTTTTATTGTAATTCTGCAAGCAAGCATAATCTTTTCTTTTCATCTGTCAAACTAACCACGGCAGCCTAACTTATCAGCAGTTTGCTGATATCTTCTCAAGCCTTTGCGGCAAATAACAATTCAATTAGTAGTAATTACGGCATTAAAGAGTTTGGGGCATATAGCCTAATTATTGATCATTTAAAGAATAATACAATTAATAGTAAAAAAGCCGAAGAATTTACACTTTCAAGGATCCAGTTAAAAAACAGCAAAATTTCCTATCAAATGGGAGCTGGCTGGGTTTGGTAAGCTAAACATTCAAAAAACTTACCGCACTTTGTCCATTTATACATCGCCACGATAATTTCGTGGCGGTTTTTTATGGCAAGTTTTTACAATCTTTTATTTAAATCCAGTATTTCTATGGCAAGAACAGGAGATGAACCTTTATTTTCCCTTAGATTTGTATAGAATAGCCAAATATTTTTTTATTTTAACGAGAGAAAATGATGACAGAGACATCTTTGGGTGCAGAAAATATTCGCACTCACAATTTTATTACCCAAATTATTGATGAAGATTTAGCTTCGGGTAAACATAAAAGCGTTCATACCCGTTTTCCGCCTGAGCCGAACGGTTATTTGCATATTGGTCACGCCAAATCGATTTGCTTAAACTTTGGCTTAGCAAAAGAATATCAAGGTTTATGTAACCTACGTTTTGATGACACCAATCCAGTGAAAGAAGATGTGGAATATGTAGATTCCATTAAAGCCGATGTGGAATGGTTAGGCTTTAAATGGGAAGGCGAACCGCGTTATGCGTCTGATTACTTCGATGCACTTTATAGCTATGCCATTGAATTAATTAAAAAAGGCTTGGCTTATGTGGATGAACTTTCGCCAGATGAAATGCGTGAATATCGTGGCACATTAACTGAAGCAGGTAAAAACAGCCCGTATCGTGACCGCACTATTGAAGAAAACTTAGCTTTATTTGAAAAAATGAAAAATGGCGAATTTGCCGAGGGTAAAGCAAGTTTACGCGCAAAAATTGACATGGCATCGCCATTTATGGTCATGCGTGATCCTGTAATTTATCGCATTAAATTTGCCAGCCATCATCAAACTGGCGATAAATGGTGCATTTACCCAATGTACGATTTCACTCACTGTATCTCTGATGCCATTGAGCGTATTACTCACTCGATCTGTACATTAGAATTCCAAGATAACCGCCGTTTATATGATTGGGTGTTGGAAAATATCAGTATTGAACGTCCATTACCGCATCAATATGAATTCTCACGTTTAAATTTAGAAGGCACTTTAACCTCTAAACGTAAATTATTGAAATTAGTGAATGATGGCATTGTAGATGGTTGGAACGATCCGCGTATGCCAACCATTTCAGGTTTACGCCGTCGTGGTTATACATCTGCTTCGTTACGTGAATTCTGCCGTCGTATTGGTGTGACGAAACAAGATAACGTCGTAGAGTATTCTGCACTTGAAGCCTGCATTCGTGAGGATTTGAACGAAAACGCACCACGCGCAATGGCAGTGATTGATCCTGTTCGTGTGGTAATTGAAAACTTTGAAGGCGTGGAAGTTTTAACTGCCCCAAATCATCCAAATCGTCCAGAATTAGGCGAGCGTCAATTGCTGTTTACGAAAGAGCTTTATATTGATCGTGCAGACTTCCGTGAGGAAGCGAACAAACAATATAAACGTTTAGTATTAGGCAAAGAAGTACGTTTACGTAATGCTTACGTGATTAAAGCTGAACGTGTTGAAAAAGATGCAAGTGGCGAAATTACCACGATTTTCTGTACTTATGATCCTGAAACCTTAGGTAAAAATCCAGCAGATGGACGTAAAGTGAAAGGTGTCATTCATTGGGTTTCTGCTACGCATAATCATCCAGCGGAGTTCCGTTTGTATGATCGCTTATTTACCGTGCCAAATCCAGGTGCTGAAGATGATATCGAAAGCGTGTTAAATCCACATTCACTCGTGGTGAAACATGGTTTTGTTGAACAAAGCTTGGCTGCTGCAGAAGCAGAGAAAGGTTATCAATTTGAACGTGAGGGTTATTTCTGTGCAGATAGTAAAGATAGCCGTCCTGAACATTTGGTGTTTAATTTAACGGTAAGTCTAAAAGAGGGCTTCTAATTTTAATCAACCAAGTGCGGTCAAAATAAACGTAATTTTGACCGCACTTTTTATTTGTATCAACTATGCAATCCAATATGCAACTTGAACCCAATTTCTGGCAAACAAAATCCCTCCTTGAAATGACTGAATTTGAATGGGAAGCGTTATGCGATGGCTGCGGAAAATGCTGTTATCGCAAATATATTCAAGGGCGAGGTAAACGCCAAAAACTTTATTACACTCGAATTGCTTGTAACCTTTTAGATATGGAAACTGGAAAGTGCAGTAATTATTCAGAGCGTTTTAAAATTGAAACCGACTGCACCAAACTCACTAAAAAGAATTTACCTGATTTTCATTGGTTGCCTGATACTTGCGCTTATCGTTTGCTTTATGAAGGAAAAACGCTCCCTGAATGGCATCCGCTTATTTCTGGCTCTCCCCATTCTGTAAAAAATGCGGATATTTTGATTAAAAATGGTATCCACGAACGCGATGTAATTGATTGGTTTGAATTTATTATTGACGAAGATCACACTTTTAAATAAAGCCGGTTGTCATCAATTTCAGCTTAGCTATAATCCCTAACAAGAGTTATATAGTTGTGATGTGGTGTCTATGCAAATCTCGGATTCTCTCAAACAAAAAGCGGAAAAATGCGGTATCGCGCTTTCTCATTATGATATTGATGGACATCTTATTTTTGCGAATGAAAAGACGGTTTCAACTTTTGTTGAGCTTTTGCAGCCTCCGCCAAAAACGAAAGGACAGTTTGACGATGTACTGGCTGCATTTGAAAACGAACCGATTGATTATCAAGTCAATCGTCTAGATTTGTCTCCTGCCGCAGAATATCGTTATCAGCTGATTGATGAATCTAATGTCATTCTGTTGGAAAAAACACTTTCAAATTTATCCGCACTTTCTTTGTCTTTGCCTTCACTTCCTTTTGGTTATTATCAATTATCTATTTTTTCCGATACTGAACAGTACGCTGTTCGTTTACTTATTTCCCCTAAAACAGCGTTTCAACCACCCGTATTAAAAAATAAAAAAGTGTGGGGCGTGAATGTGCAACTTTACAGTTTACGCTCAGAACAAAACTGGGGCATTGGCGATTTTGGCGATTTGGTCTATTTGATTGAACAAAGTGCAAAATTAGGCGCAGATTATGTAGGAATTAATCCATTACATTTGCCGTATCCTGCTGTGCCAAACTGGGCAAGCCCTTATAGTTCATCTTCCCGTCGTTGGTTGAATTTCTTATATTTGGCCATTCCTGAGTTACCAGAATTTAAGCGTTGCCGTTCAGTGCAAAATTGGTTTAAGCGTGAGGATATTCAAGAAAAAATTGGTAATTTACGTAAAAGTGATTGCGTCGATTATTCTTCAATTTTGGCTTTAAAATTAACCGCACTTGAGTTTCTATTTGATTTCTTTCAACGTAGTCAATCCGCTGAAATTGTGACACGTCGAAAAATCTTTGCCGATTATTTAAAAAGCAAAGGGGAACCTTTATTGTTACAGGGCTTATTTAATGTCTTGGATTTACAAGAACACGCTGATCATCAAGCAGATGAAAATACCATCGGTTGGCTTGGCTGGCGTAAGGAATGGCAACATTTAAGTGCGGAAAAAAGAAAAGCCTTATTAAAAACACATCACGATCAAATTCAATTTTTTGCTTGGTTGCAATGGCTCACGGAAGAACAACTTTCCGCATTACAAAATCTTTGTAAACAGACTGGTATGAAATTGGGGATTTATGGCGATTTAGCGGTGAATAGTTCTCGTGGCAGTGCTGATGTATGGAGTGATCCTGATTTATATTGTGTAAATGCCTCTATTGGCGCACCACCTGATCCCTTAGGCCCTGTCGGGCAAAATTGGAATTTGCCACCTTATAATCCAACAGTGCTAAAAGCACGTGGCTTTTCACCATTTATCGATATGCTACGTGCCAATATGCAATATTTCGGTGTGCTACGCATCGATCATGTTATGGGCTTATTCCGTTTGTGGTGGATTCCAGAAGGAAAAACCGCGGCTGATGGTGCTTATGTGCATTATCCTTTTGATGAATTAATGGCGATTCTTGCCATTGAAAGTGTACGCAATGAATGTTTGATTATCGGTGAAGATCTTGGCACCGTGCCCGATGAAGTGCGGTGGAAATTAAACGAGTTTCAAATTTTCTCTTATTTTGTATTGTATTTTGCCCAACGAAATGGCGAATTTCCTCGTATATCTGATTATCCTCGAAATGCTTATGCCACTATTGGTACACATGATGTTCCCTCATTACAAAGTTTTTGGCATTGCCGTGATTTAGAATTATTTAATCAACTCGGTATTCTGAATGGGGAAGTACTCAAGCAAAAATACGATCAACGTGTTATGGATAAACAAGCCTTATTAAATAGTTTACATCGTGATAATTATTTACCACCGCATTATGAAGGCGATGCGCTTTCTATGGCGATGCACGATCATTTAAACCGAATGATCCATCATTATTTAGCGGAAAGTAACAGCCGATTGATTGGTGTGCAATTAGAAAATTTACTTAGCCAAGAAATCAGTTTTAATTTGCCGGGTACTTCAAATGAATATCCAAACTGGTGCAAAAAACTTGCTCAACCGTTAGCGTTTATTTTTAACAATGAAGCTTTAAAAACGTTCTTTGTGCAAATTAACCAAGGGCGAAATGTATAAGGAGTAAATATGACAACCGCAGTAACACAAGCAATTATTGATGGTTTTTTTGATGCGAGCAATGGCGATCCTTTTGCTACGCTTGGTATGCACGAAACAGAGCAAGGAATTGAAATCCGTACGTTGTTGCCAGATGCCAGTCGCGTTGTGGTGATTGAGCGTGAAAGTGGAAAAGAAATAACGGAACTTGATTGTGTCGATGAGCGTGGCTTTTTTGTTGGTGTTATTCCAAATTGTCGTCAATTTTTTGCTTATCAATTACAGGTTTTTTGGGGCAATGAAGCACAAATAGTCGAAGATCCTTATCGTTTTCATCCTATGATTGATGATTTAGAACAATGGCTACTTTCTGAAGGTTCTATGCTTCGTCCGTATGAAGTGCTTGGTGCGCATTTTATGGAATGTGATGGTGTGAGCGGGGTGAATTTCCGCTTATGGGCACCTAATGCAAGACGAGTTTCTATTGTGGGTGATTTCAATTATTGGGATGGTCGCCGTCATCCTATGCGTTTTCATCTAAAAAGTGGTGTTTGGGAGCTCTTTTTACCAAAAGCCAGTTTAGGACAGCTCTATAAGTTTGAATTAATTGATTGTCATGGCAATCTTCGTTTGAAAGCCGATCCATTTGCCTTTAGTTCGCAACTTCGCCCTGATACAGCATCGCAAGTGAGTGCATTACCAAATGTGGTGGAAATGACGGAACAACGTCGTCAAGCAAATCAAGCAAATCAACCGATTTCCATTTATGAAGTACATTTGGGATCTTGGCGTCGTAATTTAGAAAACAATTTTTGGCTAGATTACGATCAAATTGCTGATGAATTAATTCCTTACGTAAAAGAGATGGGTTTTACTCACATTGAATTTTTACCACTTTCTGAATTTCCGTTTGATGGTTCTTGGGGTTATCAACCACTTGGGCTTTATTCGCCAACCAGTCGTTTTGGCTCGCCTGAAGCATTTTGCCGTTTAGTAAAAAGTGCTCACGAAGCAGGCATCAACGTGATTTTAGATTGGGTACCAGGGCATTTCCCAAGTGATACTCACGGCTTGAGTGCTTTTGATGGCACAGCGCTTTACGAACATGCTGACCCACGCGAAGGCTATCATCAAGATTGGAATACCTTGATTTATAACTATGGGCGTAATGAGGTCAAAAATTTCTTATCCAGTAATGCACTGTATTGGCTTGAACGCTTTGGTGTAGATGGTATTCGCATGGATGCTGTAGCTTCGATGATTTACCGCGATTACAGCCGTGCGGAAGGGGAGTGGATTCCAAACCAATATGGCGGACGTGAAAATTTAGAAGCCATCGAGTTTTTAAAACATACCAACTGGAAAATTCACAGTGAAATGGCAGGTGCGATTTCTATTGCGGAAGAATCAACTTCTTTTGCAGGCGTAACTCACCCAAGCGAAAACGGTGGATTAGGTTTTAATTTCAAATGGAATATGGGCTGGATGAACGATACGCTCGCCTATATGCAGCTTGACCCAATTTACCGCCAATATCATCACAACAAAATGACCTTTGGAATGGTGTATCAATATAGCGAAAATTTTGTGCTACCACTTTCTCACGATGAAGTCGTTCACGGTAAATATTCACTTCTTGGCAAGATGCCAGGCGATACGTGGCAAAAATTTGCTAATTTGCGGGCTTACTACGGCTATATGTGGGGCTACCCAGGCAAAAAATTGCTCTTTATGGGTAATGAATTTGCTCAAGGCAGAGAATGGAATTACGAAGAAAGTTTGGACTGGTTCTTGCTTGATGAAAATATTGGCGGAGGCTGGCACAAAGGCGTGTTGAATCTGGTTAAAGACCTTAATCAAATTTATCAAAAAAATCGACCGCTCTTTGAACTTGACAACTTCCCAGAGGGTTTTGATTGGCTTGTCGTTGATGATGCGGCAAATTCTGTGTTCGCTTTTGAACGTCGCAGTTCAAACGGAGAACGCATTATTGTCGTCAGTAACTTTACCCCTGTGCCTCGCCACGACTACCGCATCGGTGTGAATATTGCGGGCGAATATGAAGAAATTTTGAATACCGATTCAATGTACTATCAAGGCTCTAACGTGGGCAATTTTGGTTGTGTCGCAAGTGAAAACATTGAAAGCCACGGACGAGAAAATTCGATTTCAGTGTCCATTCCTCCGTTAGCAACGGTTTATTTGAGATTGAAGACGAAATAATCCGAATAGATAAATTGTAGGGGCGAATTACATTCGCCCTGATAAACCACCGATGTTTTTGGGCAAATGTAATTTGCCCCTACAAAAGCGATAAAAATATGTTCAAAATCTACAACAACGGCAATCTTCTTCCAATGGGATACTCACAAGCGGTCGAAAACGACGTGCAAATTACCAATTTCGCCCTGTTTTCCGCTGCGGCATCTGGCGTAGAACTTTGCCTTTTTGACGAACAAAATCAAGAAACACGCTTGCCGATGGTGCGTACTGAAAATGTATGGCATTTGGCGGTAACTGGCGTGAAAACTGGTACGGAATATGGTTTTCGTATTCACGGCGAATTTGCCAATCCGCAGAAATTGATACTCGATCCCTATGCGAAAGCCGTGAATGGTAAACCTGATTTAAGTAGCGAAGAAAGTCGTTCTTGGTTCTTGCTTTCGGATAATCGCGACAACGCACATCTTGCCCCAAGAGCGGTTGTGATTTCGGAAGATTTTGATTGGGAAAATGATTCCTCCCCCAATACGCCTTGGGCTGAAACTATTGTGTATGAATTACATGTTAAAGGGTTTAGCCAGTTAAACGAGAAAATCCCCGCGGCGTTGCGTGGTACTTATACTGGATTAGCACATTCTGTGAACTTGGCGTATTTGAAAGAGTTAGGCATAACCGCAGTGGAATTGCTGCCTGTAAATTTCCATCTCAATGAACCGCACTTACAAGCACGAGGATTACAAAATTATTGGGGATACAATCCCTTAGCAATGTTTGCGGTGGAACCTAAATATGCGGCAACAAATAATCCATTAGCTGAATTTAAAGCGATGGTAAAGGCGTTTCATAAAGCAGGTATTGAAGTTATCTTAGATGTGGTGTTTAACCATTCCGCAGAATCAGATCAAACTTACCCAACGTTCTGCCAGCGTGGTATTGATGATCAAACTTACTACTGGCGTAACGACAATGGGCATTACATCAATTGGACAGGCTGCGGCAATATGCTAAATTTATCCTCTGATGTAGGGCGAAAATGGGTGGTGGATTGTTTACGTTATTGGGTGGAGCAATGCCACGTTGATGGTTTTCGTTTTGATTTAGCCTCTGTTTTAGGGCGTGATACGCCTGATTTCAACGCGTCAGCTCAGCTTTTTACAGATATTAAAAATGAGCCAAGTTTACAAAATATTAAATTGATTGCCGAGCCTTGGGATATTGGGCATTACGGTTATCAAGTCGGCAATTTCCCAAGTTATTTTGCCGAATGGAACGACCGATTCCGCGATGATCTCTGCCGTTTTTGGCTATGGAAAAGTGGCGAAATTGGTGCATTTGCTGAACACTTTGCAGGTTCTAGCGATTTATTTAAGAAAAATGACCGTTTGCCACATACTACACTTAATTTTATTACTGCCCACGATGGTTTTACGCTTAAAGATTTAGTGAGTTACAACCAAAAACATAATGAAGCGAATGGCGAAGAAAATCGTGATGGTCGCAATGAAAATTACAGTTACAACCACGGTATAGAGGGTTCGACTGAAAATATTGCTGAACCGCAAAAAAGTGCGGTGGAAAATAACCGCACTTTTGCACAAAGCGGATTATTAGTGAGTTTATTGCTGGCGAATGGCACACCTATGTTGTTGGCTGGCGATGAATTCGGTAATACCCAATATGGTAATAACAATGCCTATTGCCAAGATAACGAGATTACTTGGCTTAAATGGGCAGAATTTAACACAGCATTATTTGAACTGACCAAGCAAACGATTGCACTTCGTAAGCAAATTGGCAGTTTAAACCAAGATCAATGGTGGTCGGATGAGAATGTACAATGGCTTAATATTGCAGGCGAACCGATGACAATTGAAGATTGGCAAAATCAACAAACCAAAGCATTACAGGTAGTTTTAGATAATCGTTGGCTTTTGTTGATTAATGCCAAAGCCGAAGGTCAGGTGTTTCACTTGCCTAATGGGAAATGGAAGCCCCAAATCGGTACACATAATGTAACCCTTGAACCACAACAAGCCGAAATTTATTCAATGGGCTTTTGTATGCTGAATGACGAATAACAATAAAACTATGGAGATCCTTATGAAATCTGGCGACCTTAACAAATATGATTTAGTTAAAAACACTTTGGTGCTTGTACTCGCAGGTGGACGTGGTTCACGTTTACACGAATTGACAGATAAACGTGCAAAACCAGCTCTTTATTTTGGTGGTAATCGTCGTATCATTGATTTCGCACTTTCTAACTGCATTAACTCAGGTTTAAACCGAATTGGGGTCGTGACTCAATATGCGGCACACTCGTTGCTTCGTCATTTGCAAACAGGCTGGTCTTTTTTGCCACAAGAGAGAGGGGAATTTGTCGATATGTTGCCAGCTCGTCAGCAAATTGACGATTCTACTTGGTATCGTGGCACGGCGGATGCGGTATATCAAAATATGGCTATTATTAAAAATCACTATCGCCCGAAATATATTTTGATCTTAGCAGGCGACCATATTTACAAACAAGATTACAGTGTGATGTTAATGGATCACGTCAATAGTGGGGCGAAATGTACCGTTGGTTGCATTGAAGTGCCACGTTCTGAGGCTCACGAATTTGGTGTGATGGCAGTAAACGAAAACTTGAAAGTGAAAGCCTTTGTGGAAAAACCGAAAGATCCGCCAGTCATGGTGGGCAAACCTGATGTTTCGCTTGCCTCAATGGGGATTTATGTATTTGATGCTGATTATCTTTATAAAATGCTTGAGCAGGAAGTTAATACCCCGCAAACTAGCCACGATTTCGGTAAAGATGTGTTGCCAAAATGTTTAGAAGAAGGCACGCTTTATGCTCACCCATTCAGCCGTTCTTGTATGGGACGCAACACCGAAGGCGAAATTTACTGGCGTGATGTAGGGACGCTTGATAGTTTCTGGCAATCCAATATCGATTTAGTCTCTGAAAATCCACAATTAGATATTTATGACCAAAACTGGCCAATTCGTGGTAATCCTATTCAGGTTTATCCATCAAAATTTTTCTACAAACACTCCAATGTGCATCCAGTGGATAACTCACTTATCGGCGGCGGTTGTGTGATTACCGATGCTTCGATCAGCAATTCTGTGTTATTCGACCACATTAAAATTGACGCATTTTCAAAAGTGGATCACTGCGTGGTGTTACCACAAGTTAAAATCGGCAAAAATTGTGTGTTGAAAAATTGTATTATCGATCGTGAATGCGAAATTCCTGATGGTATGCAAATTGGTGTGGATATAGAAGAAGATAAAAAACGCTTCCGTATTAGCTCAACAGGCAAAGTCATTCTTGTAACCCCGAAAATGCTAAAGAAACTTGAGGGACACGAGATTGAAGAAGATGGGCATTTAGATTAGTTAGGAAAAATGCGGTCAAAATTGACCGCACTTTCTGAAACCCCTCTTTAGCAAAGAGGAGGGCTGATCGAGCGTTATTCATATTTATAGGGAAAATAAAGAACTCAATGAAAATACTACATGTTTGCTCGGAACTCTATCCGCTATTAAAAACAGGCGGGCTTGCCGATGTTTTAGGGGCATTACCCCAAGCACAGAACCAAATCGGGTTGGATGCTCGCGTTTTATTGCCTGCTTATCCTGCAATTACAGCAGGTATTCCGCATACCCAAGTGGTTGCCGAATTTGACAACTTCGCTGGGCACGTGGTGTTGCGTTATGGAGAATATAACGGTGTCGGGATCTATTTGATTGACGCACCGCACTTATACGGTCGCGAAGGCAATCCTTACCACAATGCCTATTACAATGACTACGGCGACAATTACAAACGTTTTGCTTTGCTCGGTTGGGTGGGGGCAGAATTAGCTACAGGTTTAGACAGCTGGTGGCGTGCAGAAGTGGTACATGCTCACGATTGGCACGCAGGGCTTTGTGCAGCTTATTTGTTCAACAAAGGCAAACCAGCAAAATCGGTGTTCACTATTCATAACTTGGCGTATCAAGGGCAGTTTTCTTATCATCATTTGTACGAAATTGGTTTGCCAGCAGGCATGTTTAATGTGGACGGTTTGGAGTTATTCGGACAAATTTCTTATTTAAAATCAGGCTTGTTCTATTCTGATGCAAGCACGGCTGTTAGCCCAACTTATGCAGAAGAAATCACGACACCTGAATTTGCCTATGGTTTACAAGGCTTACTTTCTGGCTTAAAAGCTCAAGGTCGTTTGGTGGGGATATTAAACGGCGTGGACGAAAATATTTGGCATCCGAACGTGGATCAATACATTCCGCACCATTACAAGCTGAAATATATGGCAGGCAAAAAGAAAAACAAAGCTGAATTGCAAGCGTTTTTCAATTTGCCACAAGATGAATCTGCCTTGGCATTTGTGATGGTCACCCGTTTAACCGAGCAAAAAGGTGTCGATTTATTAATCGAAAGTGCAGACGAAATCGTCAAACAGGGAGGACAGTTGATGATTTTGGGCTCTGGTGCACCGCACTTAGAACAAGGTATTCGTGAGCTTGCAGTACAATATCCTGACAGTATTGCGGTAAAAATCGGCTATGATGAAGCCCTTTCGCATTTAATGGTGGCAGGTGGCGATGTGATTTTAGTGCCAAGCCGTTTCGAGCCTTGTGGCTTAACCCAACTTTATGGTTTGCAATATGGCACACTTCCACTTGTTCGTAAAACGGGTGGTTTGGCAGATACGGTGGTGGATAGCACTTCAGAAAGTATCAAAGCTCGCACTGCAACAGGTTTTGTGTTTGAAAGTGCAACGCCTGAAGCTCTCCGCCATTGCTTGCAACGCGCCTTTGCCTTATGGCAAAAACCGCGTGCGTGGGCGATGGTTCGCACGGACGCAATGGAACAAGACTTCAGCTGGCGTAAGGCTGCAGAGCAATATAGAACGCTTTATGAACGCTTGTAGTTTTATTCGTAAACTTTCTTAACAATCACACCGCTTGTGTAAGAATCTTTTGCAAGCGGTGTGATTGTGCTTGTTTTTTACAAAGATAAGCATAAAATTCGAACTACTTTTGTAGGCTGTGTAAACAACATTCACGCACGTAAAGAGCGGTCAAATTTTGATTGATTTTTGCAAATTCATACACCCTACGTTAATCATTTCTTAGCATTCTAATAGAGGTTTTACCTATGATAATGGATAACTTTGATTCTCCATTCCAATATAATCGTCCTGAAATGACCGTTCAAGCGATTAAAAAATCAATCGTTTACAAACTTATTTTCTTAATCGGTCGCTCTCCACGTGAAGCGAGCCAACGCGATTGGCTAAATGCAACACTTCACGCTGTGCGTGACTTAGTAACAGAGGGTTGGATCACTACTGCTCGCCAAACTCGAGCAGAAGATTCTCGCCGTGTTTACTACCTTTCAATGGAATTTTTAATCGGGCGTACGCTATCTAATGCGATGATTGCAGAAGGCATTTATGGATTAGCACGGGAAGCACTTTCTGAATTAAATGTGGATTTAGAAGAAGTGTTGGAAAAAGAAGTAGATCCAGGCTTGGGCAATGGCGGTTTAGGTCGTCTAGCTGCTTGCTTTATGGATTCTATTGCGACCCTTGGTTTACCAGGTATGGGCTACGGTATTCGTTATGAATATGGTATGTTCCGCCAAAAAATTGAAAACGGTCAGCAAGTAGAACGCCCAGATGCGTGGCTTGAAAAAGGAGCGCCTTGGGAATTTATTCGTCCATCAAAACGTTTTACTATAGAATTTGGCGGTAATATTCACTTTGAAGGCAAAAAATGCATTTGGCAAGATACCGAAAAAGTAACCGCACTTGCTTACGACCAAATGATCCCGGGTTATCAAAATAATTCTGCAGCAACATTACGCTTATGGTCTGCTCATGCAGGTGAAGTATTTAACCTTGCCGACTTCAACCGTGGCGAACATTTAGCCGCATTAGAAGAGCATTCTGCAAATAAAAACTTATCTCGCGTGCTTTACCCTGATGATTCTACGTGGAATGGTCGCAAATTGCGTTTACGTCAAGAGTATTTCTTAGTCTCTGCATCACTTCAAGATATTTTACGCCGTCACAAACGCACCCACGATAGCCTTGAAAACTTGGCGGATAAAGTGGCGATTCACTTAAACGATACCCACCCAGCGTTAGCGATTCCTGAATTAATGCGTATTTTAGTGGATGATGAAGGTTTTGAATGGAAAAAAGCGTGGGAGATGACGCATAATATTTTCTCTTACACCTGCCATACTTTAATGTCCGAAGCATTAGAAACTTGGCCAGTGGAAATGATGGCGAAAATCTTGCCACGTCATTTACAGATGATTTTTGAAATTAACGATCACTTCTTAGAATATGTCCGCACTTATGTGACGACTGACAACGATTTTATCCGTCGCGTTTCTCTTATCGAAGAAGGCTACCAACGCAAAGTGCGTATGGGATGGCTATCCGTTGTAGGTTCACACAAAATTAACGGGGTTGCCGAAATCCACTCTGATTTAATGGTAACTTCAACCTTTGCCGATTTTGCTCGTATTTTCCCAGAACGCTTTACCAATGTAACAAACGGTATCACACCGCGTCGTTGGTTAGCCGTTGCGAATCCACAATTAGCCGCATTGTTTGATAAATATATCGGCTCAGAATGGCGTTGCGATTTAAGCCAAATCGAAAAACTCAAACCGTTCGCACAAGAAAAAGCATTTAAAGAGGCTGTCGCTGACATTAAATTTGCCAATAAAGTGAAATTGGCGGAGTACGTAAAACGCGAGTTAGGGGTAGAGCTTGACCCGCACGCTTTATTTGATGTGCAAGTAAAACGTATTCACGAATACAAACGCCAAATGTTGAACGTGTTGCATATTATCGCTCGCTACAATGAAATGCTTACCAACCCTGAAAAAGATTGGCAACCTCGTGTATTTATTTTAGCAGGTAAAGCGGCTTCAGCTTATTATGCGGCGAAACAAACCATTCACTTAATCAATGATGTAGCAAATGTAATCAACAACGATGAACGTTTGAAAGGTCGCTTGAAAGTAGTGTTTATTCCAAATTACAGCGTGAGCCTTGCTCAGTTGATTATTCCTGCAGCGGATATTTCAGAGCAAATTTCACTTGCAGGCACAGAGGCTTCTGGCACCAGTAATATGAAGTTTGCCTTAAATGGTGCATTGACACTTGGTACACTTGATGGTGCAAACGTAGAGATCTTGGAAAACGTGGGCGAAAATCACATTTTCATCTTCGGTAATACGGTAGAACAAGTGGAACAACTTCGTCGAGAAGGGTATCGATCATTTGAATACTACCAGAATGATGCTCAATTACGCACAGTTGTGGATCAAATTATTGAAGGTAAATTCTCACCAGAAGATCCTCAACGTTATCATCAACTATTACAAGGCTTGCAATACCACGATTATTATCAAGCTTTCGCTGATTTCCGCAGTTATGTAGAAACTCAAAAAGCCGTAGATGAAAAATACAAACAACGCGACCAATGGATTGAAAGTACCATCCAAAATATCGTGAATATGGGCTTCTTCTCATCTGACCGCACTATTAAAGAGTACGCAGAGAGAATTTGGAAAGTTGAGCCAGTTCAATTAGTTAACTAATTTTTTATTAAAAATTATCTGCATCAAACCAAGTTTGATGCAGATTTTTTTGGAGTGTTAGTTACAAACAAAATTACATAAATTTTTAAGCCAAAATCAGTACGGGCAGGTAGTATTTTATAGTCATTGTTTATCAATTTTTTAGATATAGTTTTTAATTAGATTTTAATTTACTTATGCATAAAGTTTTATAGAATTTTGAGTAGGATAATTTTTATCCTAAATTTATTAATTTAAAATTTGGGGTTGTAGTAGATTAGCCTAAATATCACACTATTTTTCAAAATTTTAACAGTTTTTTTGATGTACTAAAGTTAAACTGAAACTTACATTATTCAAGAATAAAGAAAAGTGTTTTCGGTGGATTTCATTATATTTTCGGAGTACTTTCTTAGTAAGAGAGTAATAATTACAACCAAATATCATACAACCCCAGCTATCAAGCTTGATTTTCTTTATAATCACAAGAATTAACGTTTCTGATTTTGTATTTTCTACTACGAATGTAAACACTTTCCCCGTTATTTTAGCAAACCACATATGACTACTTTTACAGCATTGCCTCTTTTCTATTTTTCTTTTATGGTGACGTTCAAAATAACTCCCATCCATCTTATATCACCGTCAAAAATTTAGTGTGCTTCAAGTGCTAAATAGTTCAATAACAAGCCTAATTATATGATAAAACAGATTTGTTGTATCAGGCTGTATACCAAGCAAGTTTGTAGTAGTTACCGTGGTAGTTTCAGCCAAAAAATTAAAATAATTTTTTCTGTAAAAATTTCTTTAATTTATAATGGGTTATTTTTATTTCTGCAGTGTATAATTGATGTACAACTTTTTTTTATTCAACTAATGTAATTTTTGTTTTATTCGTACCAGTTAATTCAATTAAACCATTTAAATCATTGATTGTAATATATTTGCCTTGTACGCTAATAACACCGAGTTTTTGAAAGCGACCTAATAAGCGGCTGATGGTTTCTACTGTTAAACCTAGGTAATTGCCAATATCGCCACGTGTCATCGTTAAACGAAATTCTTTTGCTGAAAAACCTCGAGCAGAATAGCGTTTAGAAAGATTATGAATAAAAGCAGCCAAACGTTCTTCTGCATTCATTTTAGATAGCAATAAAATCATTTCTTGATCACTTTTGATTTCACTGCTCATCAAACGTAAGATTTGTTGGCGTAATTTTGGCATTTTTCCTGCCAAATCATCTAAAATATCAAAAGGAATTTCACATACCATAGCCGTTTCTAGAGCTTGCGCAAAACTAGGATGTTGCATTTGAGTAATGGCATCAAAACCAATTAGGTCACCGGGCAAATGAAATGAAGTAATTTGTTCTTCGCCAGATTCACTAATAGTGTAGCTTTTTATTGTGCCAGAACGAATAGCATAAATTGAATTGAGAGAATCTCCTGCTTTAAACAATACTTGAGACTTTTGAATCGGTTTTTTTCTCTCTATGATATTATCAAGCTGATCTAATTCTTGTTCATTTAAGGTAAAAGGAATACAAAGCTGACTAATACTGCAATCCTGACAATGAATTGCACAACCGCCTGATTGAATTTTGCGCCCTGATTTAGCTTCTGCAACGAAATTTTTCATGTACGCCTCAAATATTGAAAAAAATAGTGTAAAATTGATCTAACGCAAATATTCTACCACTAATTAGTCAGATTAAGAAGAGTAAAGCATTATGGCAGCTGAAAAATTAACAAAAAAACGTTTAGCTCAAATTTTAATTATGTTGTGCATTTTAATTATTGCATTTGTTTGGCGATATTTTTAGAAAACAGAAAATTCTTGCTTATTTTTAAAACAAATGGATTATTTTTAATAAATTTTGCTTGTCACATTCTTATATATACGTATAATTTACCCCCATTGAGCCTGGGTGGCGAAATTGGTAGACGCAGCGGATTCAAAATCCGCCGTTGAATAAACGTGTCGGTTCGAGTCCGACCCTAGGCACCATAAAAATAAAACTAGCCGTGTTAATCGCGGTTTTTTTATACATAATTAAAATGTATTAATGCTCGTGTAGAGCTTAATTTTGCAATATTTTCCCTTAATTCTTTCTATATTTCTTTATTATTTGCACATCATCTTTGTTCCTCGTAGAATACAAGCAGTCTTCCCCTTAAAGTGCGGTGAAAATTAACCGCACTTTTCTTACAGTAAACTATCCTGAGAGATAAACGAGTATGTATCAATTATTCCGTCAAGGCATTTTCCAAATGGATGCTGAAAAGGCTCATAATTTCACGATTCAATGCTTGAAATTAGCCGGTAATCCTTTATTTCAACCGATCTTAAAATCTCTTATTCATGCACCCAAAGGCTTTCCGAAAACGGTAATGGGGGTGAATTTCCCTAATCTTATTGGATTGGCGGCTGGGGCGGATAAAAATGGTGATGCAATTGACGGCTTTGGTGCATTAGGTTTTGGTTTTCTCGAAGTCGGAACTGTTACGCCCGTTGCACAAGATGGGAATGCAAAGCCACGTCAGTTTCGTTTGATTGAAGCTGAAGGCATTATTAACCGTAATGGATTTAATAATAATGGCATAGACTATCTTATAGAAAATGTGAAAAACGCCCGTTATAAAGGCGTGATTGGTATCAATATTGGTAAGAATAAATTTACGCCTTTGGAACAAGGCAAAGATGATTATATTTTCTGTTTGAACAAAGCCTATAACTACGCTGGTTATATTACGGTGAATATTTCATCCCCCAATACACCAGATTTGCGTCAGTTACAATATGGCGACTATTTCGATGACTTATTGCGAGGTATCAAGGATCGTCAGGCTATTTTGGCAAACCAATACAATAAATATGTGCCGATTGCGGTAAAAATTGCACCAGATTTAACGGAAAGTGAATTAGTGCAAATTGCAGATACGTTGGTTCGTTATAAAATAGATGGCGTTATTGCAACCAATACCACGGTTTCTCGTGATACTGTGATGGGGATGAAAAATGCGGAACAGCAAGGCGGATTAAGTGGAAAACCGTTGCAGCATAAAAGCACAGAGATTATTAAGCGATTACATCAAGAACTGAAAGGTCAGATTCCGATTATTGGTAGCGGCGGCATTGATGGTTTGCAAAATGCGCAAGAGAAAATTGAGGCTGGCGCAGAGTTGTTACAAGTTTATTCAGGATTGATTTATCACGGTCCAAAATTAGTAAAAGAATTAGTAAAAAATATTAAATAATGACAAAAAAATACGACTTACATTGTCACAGCACCGCATCAGATGGGGTGTTGAGTCCAACGGAATTAGTGTATCGTGCTTATGTGCAAGGCGTGAACGTGCTGGCATTATGCGATCACGATACGATTGAGGGCATTGATGAAGCTGAGATTGCAGCTAAAGAAGTAGGCATTGAATTAATTACTGGAGTAGAAATTTCCACAAATTGGGAAGGGCGAGGGATCCATATTGTAGGATTAAACTTCGATAAAACTCATCCCAAAATGACCGCACTTTTGCAAAGCCAAAAAGCATTACGTGAAAAAAGAGCGGTGGAAATTGGCGATAAATTAGAAAAAGCAGGTATTCCTAATGCTTATGAAGGTGCGAAAGCTTTAGCCAATGGCGAAGTGACGCGTGCTCATTACGCGCGTTATTTGGTGCAGATTGGTAAGGTATCTAATGATGGTCAGGCCTTTAAACGCTATTTAGGGCAAGGAAAACCAGCATTTGTCAAAGCAGAATGGACAGATATTCCCACGGCGATTGATATAATCCATGCCGCAGGCGGTATAGCCGTTATTGCCCATCCGTTACGTTATAACATGACGGGGAAATGGGTGCGTAAGCTGATAACCGATTTTAAGGCTTGGGGCGGTGATGGCATGGAAATGGCGGATTGTGGTCAGACAAAAGATCAACGTCAAATGCTTGCTCGTTGGGCAAAAGAATTTGATCTGCTAGGATCGGTTGGTTCTGATTTCCATTTCCCTTGTGGCTGGATTGAGTTAGGAAAAAATTTAGATTTAGTTGGGGGCGTTATCCCAGTTTGGGAAAAATTTTAACAAGCCATAATGTATAAATACCTGTTTCCTTGATTATAAAATTTATTTGGAAACAGGTATTTTTTACGTTTTAACAGATGGATGAAAGATAAATTTTAGCTTTGAGAGTTTTTTTGACTATCTAATAAATAATGTGGCGGCAACTCAGGCATTGACTCTTGTTCATCAAAGGATTCAATTTCAGGTTTGAGATAAAATTCCGCCGCTTCATGATTGCTTTTCGTTTTGCCTAATAATTGTGGCTGAAGTTTTACAAAAGTGCTATTCGGTGCAAGCCAAATGCCGATAAATGCTTGATTAAATTTAGCATCAAAATCGTGTTCCAAAACTGTATCATTTAATACAAAGTAACCTTTATCGGGTAAAGCAATATAGTTCAATATATCGTTTGGGGAAAAATCAGGAAAGGTCTCTTGCATTTCTTTAAGCCAGTTTTGAGTATCGCCATCATTAAGTTTTAAGGTTTCGATTTCTTTAATGAGCGTAATCGCAAAATTTTTTCCTTCAATGGGTTTTTCATATTTGAACGAGAGCATTAATGGACGTTCATTTTCTTGATAAGTGCCAGTTTCGGAAAATAAACCAATGGTATAAACATGGAACGGCCCCCAAGTATATTCGGCATTTCCGATAGGTTGCCAATGGGCAAAAGGTGCGGTAGAAAAAAACGTTATCATTGCCACAAAAAGGGATTTCATTTTCATAATAAATTGCCGTGAATAAAATTGTGTTGATTATAACAAACCGCATCAAAAAACAAATGATAAACGAGTAAAAAGGCGAGTAATTTTACTCGCCTTTAATATTACTGATGTTAATTTGTGCGGTGGATTATTTTAAGCTACCCACCATATCTTCAGGGCGAACCCATTTATCAAAATCTTCGGCAGAAACTAAGCCTAAATTAATCGCCTCTTCACGCAATGTTGTGCCATTTTTGTGCGCAGTTTTTGCAATTTTAGCCGCGTTTTCATAACCGATATGCGTATTAAGTGCGGTCACCAACATTAATGAATTTTCAAGTTGTTGTTTAATGCGTGGATAGTTTGGTTCAATACCCACTGCACAGTGTTCATCGAAAGATACGCAAGCATCGCCCAATAATTGAGCGGATTGTAAGAAGTTTGCAATCATCACAGGGTTGAACACATTTAATTGGAAGTGACCTTGCGAACCCACAAATGCGATGGTGGTGTCATTACCAAATACTTGTGCGCAAACCATTGTCATCGCTTCACATTGAGTTGGATTTACTTTACCCGGCATAATTGAAGAACCCGGTTCATTTTCAGGAATTAAAATTTCGCCAATTCCTGAACGAGGGCCTGATGCTAATAGACGAATATCGTTCGCAATTTTAAATAAACTCATTGCTAATTGACGTAATGCACCGTGAGTTTCAACAATCGCATCGTGTGCTGCTAATGCTTCAAATTTATTATCTGCAGTAACAAAAGGGAGAGCTGTGAATTTCGCAATGTAATCTGCCACTTTCACATCATAGCCTTTCGGCGTGTTCAAACCTGTACCAACCGCAGTGCCACCCAACGCTAATTGACTTAAATGTGGAAGAGTATTTTTTAATGCTTTTAAACCGAAATCTAATTGAGCAGCATAAGCTGAAAATTCTTGACCTAATGTTAATGGGGTAGCATCCATTAAGTGAGTGCGGCCAATTTTTACCACGTTTTTAAAAGCTTCAGATTTTGCCGCAAAAGTTTTTTGTAAACGTTCAACACAAGGAATGGTGTGTTCAACTACTTTTTTATATGCCGCAATGTGCATTGCTGTTGGGAAAGTATCGTTTGAGGATTGTGATTTATTCACATCATCATTTGGATGAATGATTGATTTTTCGCCTAATTTTCCACCGTTTAACACATGAGCACGATTTGCAACCACTTCGTTCACATTCATATTGGATTGTGTACCAGAACCGGTTTGCCAAATAACGAGTGGGAATTGATTGTCTAATTTATTTGCTAAAATTTCGTCACAAGCTTGAGCAATTAAATCACGTTTTTCAAGAGGTAATACACCCAAATCATGATTAGCAAATGCAGCTGCTTTTTTCAAATAGCCAAAAGCTTCGATAATTTCATGTGGCATTGATGCGGCAGGACCGATTTTAAAGTTATTGCGTGAACGTTCAGTTTGTGCAGCCCAGTATTTATCTGCTGGAACTTGAACTTCACCCATTGTGTCTTTTTCAATACGAAATGCCATTCTATACTCCTATGAATTGAATGAAAATTAAAACTCAAGTGATTTTAACACTTCCGAGTTATTAGTGGAACGTAACAAAAACGTTAAAAATCAGTTTTGTGACATAGATCATAAAAGTGCGGTGGGTTTTCAGACATTTTTAATAATATCTATTTTTAATAATATCTATTTAATTATTTATCTTCCAAGGTTTTTTCGTTAGAATCCTCAACTTTGTATGGGGCTAGATTGAGAAAATAACGGGGCAAAAAATGGCAAAAACTGCACAGTTTTATATTCTTACTGAAAATTGTACTTTAACTGTCGAAGAAATAGCCTGTAATCTTGCTGCCTCAATATGGCGTTCAGGGAAAAAAGTACTAGTTAGTTGCGAAAGTGAGAGCCAAGCATTAGAAATTGATGAACTTTTGTGGCGACGAGATCCTAATGAATTTGTACCGCATAATTTATCGGGGGAAGCCACACAATATCCCACACCGATTGAGATATCGTGGCTTGGAAAACGAAATTTACAACGTCGTGATATGTTAATTAATTTGCAACAAGAAATTCCAGATTTTAGCCACAGTTTTACCCAACTTATTGATTTTGTACCGAAAGATGATGCGTTAAAAACACAAGCCCGAGAACGTTATAAACAATTACGTCTGCAAGGTTGGAATCTTTCTACTGAAAACGTGGGTTAATAAATGAATGACATTACCTTTTATCAACGCTTTCAATTTTGAGTATTGAGCAGTAGGTTTTGAATTAATTAAAGAGGATAATTGATGACTGAACATGAGAAAATTATTCAACAACAGAAACAACTTAAAGCGTTATTTTCAGTTTGGATGAAAGAGAAAATGAATCACGAGGTGGTTACCTTTCAAAAAACTGATGGCAAGATAGTCGAGCATTATCCTGATGGTTCGGAAAAAATTGTGGGTTATGCAAAATAAAGCGATTTTTTATTGTGGAACAATGGTTCGGGAAAAAGTACTTTACGTTCTTTTAACCAAGATGCTGTGCAAATTGTGATTGATTCTGATCATATTGCAATGCAGATTAATCCTCAAAATCCAAGACTTGCTGATATTGATGCAGGCAGAAAAGCGATAGGACTATTTCGTTTTGCTATTAAGCAACATATTGATTTTTCCATGGAATCGACACTTTCAGGTAATTCAATTATTCAAAGAATGAAAACGGAGAAAGAAAATGGCTTTTATGTGCATTTAAATTATATTGGCTTTAATAAAGTTTCTATTAATTTAGATCGTGTAAAAGCAAGGGTTAAAACAGGTGGTCATTTTATTGATGAGCAAACCATTCGACAACGTTTTAATATCAGTCGAGAGAATTTAATAACAGCCCTTTTATCTTGTGATGAAGCGTTAATTTATGATAACTCGGGTGAAATGCTGGAGTTATTTTTCATTTTTATGATAAGAGAATTACGCAAATTGCTGAGGAATTAGTTGAGTGGTATAAATTGTTATTGATGAGATTTTATTGTTAGGGTTTAAAATTAGTGAGTAAAGAGATTTCATTTTATGCAAACTACACGAATAAAATTTTATTAAATAGTTCTTTGAAAGAAAAATAAAAGATAAGGTAGTAACTTTTCAAAAGTAAGATGAGATTATTATTGAACATCAGCCTTGGTAATTCAGAAAAATTATAGGTATGCAAAATAAAACTATTTTTTAGTTCAGGAGATTTTTAATGGAAAAACTAAGGTTTATTGATTTTTGTGCAGGTATTGGTGGGGGGCGATTAGGCTTAGAGTTTAACGGAATGGAATGTATTGCTCATAGCGAAGTCGATCTTAATCCTGCAAAAACATATGAAATATTTTTTAATGATAGTCGTAATTTAGGTGATTTAACTCAACTTGCTCCAAAATCTTTACCTGATTTTGATTTAATGATTGCAGGATTTCCTTGCCAAACATTTTCTATCATTGGGAAAAGAGATGGTTTTCTAGATAATAGAGGGCAAATAATATATTATTTAAGCAATATTTTGAAAGTGAAAAAAGTACCATTTTTTATTTTAGAAAATGTTAAGGGATTAGTAAATCATAACCAAGGTGAAACTTTAAAATCAATCTTAGAAATATTAGAAAGTTGTAACTATGATGTGTATTATAAAGTATTAGATAGTCAATTTTATGGTACGCCACAAATGAGAGAAAGGATCTATTTTGTTGGAATAAGAAAAGATATACATCATTCTGATTATGTCTTTCCTGAGCCTAAAAGCAATAATGAAAATGAGTTGTCAAATTATTTAATTGGGGATGGTAAATATAAATTTTTGATAAATAAAACTTTTGAAAATTATATTAATAATAAATACAATAAGGATAGAATAAGTTTAGATCAAATATATGAGAAAAATTATCAGGTAATAGATTGGAGACAGTCAGATTTACGGATCTATGAAAATAAAATACCAACGCTTAGAACAGGTAGGCACGGGATTTTATATGTCAAGGATAATCAATTATATAAGTTAAGTGGTTACGAGGCTTTATTATTACAAGGATTTCCGAAAGAGATTGCTCAAAAAGCCATTGATTATAAATTACCCGATAGTAAGATTTTATCCCAAGCTGGAAATGCGATGACGGTTAATGTAATACAGAAAATCGCAGAAAAATTACTAATCTCTATAAATAAAGGTAAATAAAATGAATCTGGTAGAATTAGGATCTAAAACAGCTAAAGATGGTTTTAAAAACGAAAAAGATATTGCAGATAGATTTGAAAATTGGAAAGAGAATTCAGAAGCCCAAGATTGGTTAGTTACAATGGGACATAACTTAGATGAAATCAAATCTGTTAAAGCTGTTGTATTAAGTGGATATAAATCAGATATAAATGTTCAAGTTTTAGTTTTTTATAAAGACGCGTTAGATATTCATAATATTCAAGTTAAGCTCGTTAGTAATAAACGTGGTTTTAATCAGATAGATAAACGCTGGCTTGCTCATTATCAGGAAATGTGGAAATTTGATGATAATCTATTAAGAATATTAAAACATTTTACGGGTGAACTTCCTCCATATCATTCAAATACAAAAGATAAGCGAAGAATGTTTATGACAGAATTTTCTCAAGAAGAGCAAAATATCGTTCTTGATTGGCTAGAAAAGAACAGAGTTCTTGTGCTAACCGATATATTAAGAGGAAGAGGCGATTTTGCCGCTGAATGGGTACTTGTAGCACAAAAAGTAAGTAATAATGCAAGATGGATATTGAGAAATATTAATGAGGTTTTACAACACTATGGTTCAGGTGATATTTCTCTTTCCCCAAGAGGCTCTATTAACTTTGGTCGAGTAACTATTCAAAGAAAAGGGGGAGATAATGCTAGAGAAACCGCAAATATGTTGCAATTCAAAATTGATCCAACAGAGTTATTTGATATTTAGAAATTAGTAAAATAAGTAAAAGAGTAAACAATGACAAAAAACCTCCAAATGGCAGATCGTTTTAATCCGTCTGCGGTAGAACAAGCCCTTTATCAACATTGGGAAGAGAGCGGTTATTTTAAACCGTCTGGAAATGAAAATGCGCCGAGCTATTGCATTGCGATTCCGCCGCCGAACGTCACAGGTTCCCTACACATGGGGCATGCTTTCCAGCAAACCTTAATGGATACCTTAATCCGTTTTAACCGTATGGAAGGGCATAATACCTTATGGCAAGCGGGGACAGACCATGCGGGTATCGCAACCCAAATGGTGGTAGAGCGTAAAATTGCTGCAGAAGAAGGCAAAACTCGCCACGATTATGGCCGTGAAGCATTCATCAACAAAATTTGGGATTGGAAAGCCTATTCAGGTGGCACAATCAGCCAACAAATGCGTCGTTTAGGTAACTCAATCGACTGGGAACGTGAGCGTTTCACTATGGACGAGGGGTTATCCAATGCGGTAAAAGAAGTGTTTGTTCGTTTGCACGAAGAAGGTTTGATTTACCGTGGCAAACGCTTAGTAAACTGGGACCCAAAACTTCACACCGCGATTTCTGATTTAGAAGTGGAAAATAAAGAGAGCAAAGGCTCCCTTTGGCATTTCCGCTATCCGTTAGCAAACGGTGCAAAAACGGCAGATGGTAAAGATTATTTAGTGGTCGCAACTACGCGTCCAGAAACTATGTTGGGCGATACGGCGGTGGCTGTGCATCCTGAAGATGAACGCTACAAAGATTTGCAAGGTAAGACGGTAATTCTACCGCTTGCAAACCGTGAAATTCCGATTATTGCGGATGAATATGTGGATCGTGAATTCGGTACTGGTGTGGTGAAAATTACGCCTGCGCACGACTTTAACGACTACGAAGTGGGTAAACGTCACAGCTTGCCGATGGTCAATGTATTAACCTTAAACGCAGATATTCGTGATGAAGCGGAAATTATTGGTACTGACGGCAAACCACTTGAGGGTTATGAAGCGATTATTCCTGCGGATTTCCGTGGTTTAGAGCGTTTTGCTGCACGTAAAAAAATCGTGGCAGATTTTGAAGCACTAGGTTTATTAGACGAAATTAAACCACACGATTTGAAAGTACCTTATGGCGACCGTGGCGGTGTACCGATTGAGCCAATGCTAACCGACCAATGGTATGTGAGCGTGAAACCGCTTGCTGATGTAGCGATTAAAGCGGTGGAAGATGGCGAAATCCAATTCGTGCCGAAACAATACGAAAACCTTTACTTCTCTTGGATGCGTGATATTCAAGATTGGTGTATTTCTCGCCAACTTTGGTGGGGACACCGCATTCCAGCGTGGTATGACGCAGAAGGCAACGTGTATGTCGCGCGTAACGAAGAAGAAGTGCGGTCAAAATATAACTTAGATTCTGCGGTTGAACTCAAACAAGATGAAGACGTGCTAGACACTTGGTTCTCATCAGGTTTATGGACGTTCTCTACTTTAGGTTGGCCAGAGCAAACCAAAGAACTCAAAATGTTCCACCCAACGGATGTGTTAATTACCGGTTTTGACATCATTTTCTTCTGGGTTGCACGTATGATTATGTTTACGATGCACTTCGTGAAAGATGAAAACGGCAAACCACAAGTACCATTCAAAACCGTGTACGTAACAGGCTTGATCCGTGATGAAAACGGACAAAAAATGTCGAAATCAAAAGGTAACGTGCTTGACCCAATCGATATGATTGACGGTATCAGCCTTGAAGATTTACTTGAAAAACGCACTGGCAACATGATGCAGCCGCAATTAGCAGAGAAAATTGCCAAAGCAACCCGTAAAGAATTTGCGGACGGCATTGCTGCTCACGGTACAGACGCATTACGTTTCACATTAGCGGCATTGGCTTCAAACGGTCGTGATATCAACTGGGATATGAAACGTTTAGAAGGTTACCGTAACTTCTGTAACAAATTGTGGAATGCAAGCCGTTTCGTCTTAACAAATGAAAAATTAGATTTAAGCGAAGGTGAGATTGAGTTCTCATTAGCGGATCGTTGGATTCAATCTGAATTCAATCGTACCGTGGAAACCTTCCGTAATTCATTAAGCCAATATCGCTTTGATCTTTGTGCCAATGCGATTTATGAGTTTACTTGGAACCAATTCTGTGACTGGTATTTAGAATTGACTAAACCAGTATTCGCAAACGGCAATGCAGCACAAATCCGTGCAGCAAGCCAAACCTTGGTTCATGTGTTAGAAAAATTATTACGTTTAGCACACCCGCTTATTCCATTTATTACCGAAGAAATTTGGCAAAAAGTGAAAGGATTCGCGGACATTACTGCAGATAGCATTATGTTACAACCTTTCCCACAAGTGGAAGAGAACGGCTTTGATCCAGAAGCAGAAGCTGAAATTGAGTGGTTAAAAGAAGTGATCGTTGCGGTGCGTAATATTCGTGCAGAAAGCAACATCGCACCAAGCAAAGGCTTAGATCTGTTATTCCGTAATTTAAGCACAGAAAACGCAAAAATTCTCGAAAAACAGACCGCTCTTTTAAAAGCTATGGCGAAGTTAGACAACGTTCAAGTGTTAGCCGCAAACGAAACTGCACCGCTTGCGGTAGCGAAACTTGTTGGCAATGCTGAATTGCTTGTGCCAATGGCTGGGTTTATCAATAAAGAAGCTGAGCTTGCACGTTTAACCAAAGAGATTGAAAAATATCAAAACGAAGTTAAACGCATCGAGAACAAACTCAGCAACGAAGCTTTCGTGGCTAAAGCACCTGAAGCAGTGATTGCGAAAGAACGCGAAAAACAAGCAGAATACCAATCAGGATTAGAAAAAATCCAAGAGCAGTATAAAGCGATTGAGGGGTTATAGCTAAATATAAAAAGTAGGCATTATGCCTACTTTTTATTTTTGATTTAATCCTAAAAAATCTCCAACTTCATGTTCGAGTTGGCTCATTGCAAGCAGAGCCTCTTGGGTTTTCTTAGCTTCATCTTCATCAATAACACTCATTGCAAAGCCCACATGAACAAGCACCCATTTGCCAAGTAAATCGGCTAGATTTCCCGTACAGACTAGTGAAATATTTACTTCACGTTGTACGCCACATACATCCACTGTGGCAAGTTGAAGATAATTTTCATCAATTTTGACAATTTGACCCGGAACGCCTAAACACATAATATTTTTATTCCTATTGGCATTTAAGCTGAAATATAGATTTATTTTACTATTAGGTAGAATAAATTATTACGATCTGGATCAATAGTTGCACATTTCAGATTATTTAGTGATTTCTATGTTATTAAAATTAATAAATATTATTAAAAACTAACCGCACTTTTTCTTGATCTTTGACGCCCGCAGAACTTTCTACTCCAGAATTAATATCCAAGCCTAAGCAATTTTGTTGAATGGCTTGTTCTACGTTATTTGGCGAGATACCGCCAGCTAAAATAATCTTGTGCTTAAGATGTTCGGGAATTAATGACCAATCAAAGGTTTTTCCTGTGCCACCTTGCTGGTTCGCTGTTTGGCTATCAAAAATATAACGATCCACATTCAAATCATCGGTAAAATCGATCGCACTTTGGGTTTCAATATTGACAGAAATCGCTTTCCAGATTTGCGTGTTTTTTGGTAGCTGCTGGCGAAGTGCGGTAATAAATGCTTCAGTTTCTACACCATGTAATTGCACCGCATAAAGCTGTAACTGGTTGGCTATTTTTACGATAAAGTCAATTTCTTGATTCTGAAAAACACCAACAAATCGAAGTGGAGCAGCGGTTACCAATTCTTGCGCTTGGCGTAAACTCACACAACGTTTTGAATGTTCTACGAAGATTAATCCACCGTAAAGCGCACCATTTTCGTAAACGATTTTGACATCTTGCGCGCGTGTTAAACCGCATACTTTATTTTCTCCAAAAATCACTGAGCGAACTGCATTATTCAAATCTTGGTTGCCCATTAAGCTGCTCCCAATTAAGAAACCATGCGCCACTTTTTGTAATTGACGAATTTGCTTGTGATTGTAAATGCCTGATTCGCTAATAATACGTACATCAGCAGGGATACGGTCGGCGTATTTTTCAGTGAGTTCAACAACACGATTTAAATCCACAGTTAAATCGTGCAAGTTACGATTATTGACACCAATAATTTTCGCACCAAGCGCAAGGGCACGTTCAAATTCTTGTTCATTGCTGGTTTCTGTCAATACGCCCATGCCAAGAGAATGTGCAAGATCTGCCAGTACACGATAAGTCTCATCGTTTACCACAGAAAGCATTAATAAAATCGCATCCGCTTGATAGTAACGAGCAAGGTAAACTTGATATTCGCTAATCATAAAATCTTTGCAAAGCACAGGTTGGCTCACGATATCTCGAACTAAAGGCAAGAACTCAAAATTGCCTTGGAAGTATTTTTCATCTGTCAGAACAGATACCGCAGAGGCATAATGTTTATAGACATTGGCGATTTCTTCCAAATTAAATTCAGCACGAATTAACCCCTTGGAAGGGGAGGCTTTTTTACATTCCAAAATATAGGCGGGCTTTTGATGCGTACCTTTTGCTAACGCTGCATAAAAAGAGCGGTCGGATTTTTGAATGTTTTGTTTAAACTGAGAAAGGGGAAATTCTTTTTCTTTTGCTTTAACCCATTGTGCTTTGTCTAAGACGATTTTTTGTAGCACCGTAGCAGAGTCAATAGGTTTTGTGAAATCTTGGGTAATCATAGTTTTCTTCTAGTTGTAGTTATAGCAACATTAATATTTCGTTAAGTTTTGTAGCGTTTCAAACGCTTTACCTGATGCAAGATGCACCAATACACTTTGCACATTTTGTTTTAAGTCATCATGCCCGAATAATTTCAATAATAATGCCGTGTTTGCCGCCACCGCATTTGCGTGTTCAGCTTTTCCTTTGCCTTGTAAAAGTGCGGTGAGTATTTGGGCATTTTCTTGTGGTTCGCCGCCGCGAAGGCTTTCTAGGGATTGTGTTTTTAAGCCAAAATCTTCAGGCGTTAAAGTGAAATATTCAATTTTGCCATTTTTAATTTCTGCCACTTGTGTTTCGCCGTGCAATGCGACTTCATCTAAGCCTGAGCCATGTACAACAAAGGAATGTTGATGCCCTAAGGCGACTGCGGTTTCAGCATAGGTTTTCACTAATTCAGGCACATATACGCCAAGTAAATGATAAGTTGGGCGAGCAGGATTGATAAGCGGCCCTAAAATATTAAAGATAGTGCACGTTTTTAAAGATGCACGGACTGGCGCAACATGGCGGAAACCAGAATGATATTGTTGAGCAAATAAAAAGCAGACACCAATTTCATCTAATGCTTGTCGAGCTTGCTCTGGTGTGACGTTCACATTAACGCCAAGTGCCGTTAATACATCACTGGCACCTGATTTACTTGATACGCTACGATTGCCATGTTTTGCCACTTTTGCTCCCATTGATGCTGCAACAATGGCACTAGCTGTAGAAATATTAATAGTGTTTTGACCATCGCCTCCTGTTCCTACAATATCCGCAAAAGGGTAGTCTGGATATGGAAATGCTTTAGCATTTTGTAAGGATGCTGATACCGCACCACTTAATTCATCAATGCTGACACCACGTACTTTTAACGCAATCAGCATAGCTGCAATTTGTTCGTTATTGAGTTCTCCTTGCATAATAGCATTAAAAATGACCGCACTTTCTGCTTTATTGAGTGTTTGTCCGTTGTAAAGTTGTTCTAAAAGTTGTTCGTGTTGCATAGTCTATTCCTGTTTTTATTTGTATGTGGATTTGTTAATTTTCTATATTTTATTAAACATAAATATCGTAATCTAAATCGCGCGCTTCATCGCCTGTCATTCCACGGAATCCCCAGCAATGTGCAGGCTGTTCTTTAATCGTAATTTCCACATCGTGAGCTCGAATGCCGAGTTTGTACTCTAGCTCGCTAAACAGCATTTTTATCAAGCGTTTTTTCGTACCTTCCATACGACCAGCCATCAGGTTAATTTCGATGACCGTGTAATCATCGCTGCGGTCAAAAGGGTAGTAAAAATCCTCTTTTTCTAAGCACAAAAAACGAATCGCGTGTTTGCCTTTTGGAATGTCTAAGCCGAGATGAAGACTGTTATAAATTACTTCCGCAAGTTTTTCACGACGTGGTGAAAGTTTGGATTTAAGTCCGAATACAGTGATCATATTTTCTCCTTTAAAGTGCGGTTAAAAATTATCGCACTTTTTTCTGTCTTATCTATTTAACAACCATTCAATTGATTGTTGTAATAATTGTGAACCTTGCACAGTTAAAATACTCTCAGGATGGAATTGAAATGCGCAAATGGGTAAATCACGATGACGAATTGCCATAATAATGCCATTATATTCCGCATTGACGACAAATTCTTGTGGTAAATTTTGTCCCATTAAAGAATGATAACGCGCCACAGGCATTGGATTAGCAAGATCTTTAAACATGGCTTCGTTATCATGAGTGATACGAGAAACTTTACCATGCAATACTTCTCCAGCATGAACAACGTTACCACCAAAAGCTTGAATCAACGCTTGATGCCCTAAACAAATTCCAATAATCGGTACTTGATTTTTTAAACGTTCGATCAATGGCAGTAAAATCCCTGCTTCTGATGGCGTTCCTGGCCCAGGAGAAAGCGCAAGAATGGTATCAGGTGTATTAAGTGCGGTTTCTATCAGTTTTTCTAAGTCGCAGTCATTGCGGTAAATTGTGACGTTGTGACCTAACACACGAAATTGATCTACAAGATTGTAAGTGAAGGAATCGAAGTTATCTAAAAATAAAATATTAGCCATAAAATTCTTCCTTATTTTGCTTGTGTATTAACTTGACGAATTGCTTTTAAGACAGCTGCGGCTTTGTGGCGTGTTTCATCGGCTTCCATTTGTGGATCAGAATCCAATACTTCTCCGCAACCCGCTTGTACATGGGCTATCCCATTTTGTACAAAAGCAGAACGGATCACGATACAGGTATCAAAACGGCCGTCAGATGTAAGATAGCCGACCGCACCACCGTAACTATGGCGTTTTTGTTGCTCAAATTGATAAATAAGTTGCATTGCTTTGATTTTTGGCGCACCAGTTAATGTGCCCATATTCATACAGGCTTGATAGGCGTGAAGCGCATCTAACTCAGGGCGTAATTTACCCACTACGCGAGAGACCAAATGCATGATGTGAGAATAGCGATCCACCTGCATTAACTCAGCCACTTTACGGGTACCACTTTGGCAAACTCGAGCAATGTCGTTACGTGCTAAATCAACCAACATTAAATGTTCCGCTTGTTCTTTGTGATCAAGGCGAAGTTCTAGTTCTAAACGCGCATCCAATTCAGGATCAATGTTGCCGTGAGCATCAAAACCACGAGGGCGTGAACCTGCGATAGGGTAAATTTCTAGCTGACGATTTTCTGGCGCGTATTTCAGCGCACTTTCTGGCGATGCACCAAACAAAATAAAGTCTTCATTATTCATATAGAACATATAAGGGCTTGGATTATTTTGTTTGAGTTGAGCGTAACTGGCTAATGTATTCGGGCAAGCAAGGGAAAAACGGCGAGAAGGCACAATTTGGAAAACATCTCCAATATTAATATGGTGTTTTAAGGCTTTTACAATGCTGGTAAATTCAGGATCGTCAAAGTTTGTTTTAACCTCATCACTTGCCGCTTTGATAGAAAGAACGTGATCAATATTTTTTAGTTTTTGTGCGATAGAAAGTGAGGTTTTCGCAATATTAACTTGTTCTTCTTGAGCAAAACAGAAACTTTTGAGTGTTGCTTGTTGATTTTGATGATCGATGGTAATGAGATGTTCGGCAAGATAGAAACTGTAATCAGGGCAGTTGATACCATCATTTTGCAATGTAATACCATCCATTGGAATAAAATTTGCGACGAGATCGTAAGCAAATAATCCGCCTAAGAAAATAGGCGTTTGGCTATGTTGATAAAGACTAGAAATAACACGCAGTCCATCAAAAATAGTTGCAGACTGTAATTTACTATCTTCATCGAGTTGATTATCAAGTGATAAAAATTGTACAGAAAATTCGTCTTCAAAATTGACCGCACTTATTTTTCCAAGTGCGGTTAATTTTGGATGAATTTCTTTTAAAACTTGTTTTCCATTCTTATTTAAAGCTTTAAATGTGACGTTGTGACCTAAACAAGTTATCTTAACTGCAGCATTAACTAAAATAAGACTTTGTAAACTATTTTTACTCCCGATTTCGGCAGAGTCGAGTAGAAGAGAATTTGAATTAGGTTGGCAAAGTGTATTAAAAATAGCGGTGGTGTCAGCATAATAGGGAATGGGTTGAGCTGTCACCGCAATAAAGGCTTGAGTTTGAATGTTCATATTTATTTATCCTTTTGGAAAATTTTGTACTATTAAACTAGTGCAAAAGGAATAAGTCAAGCCTGATTTTTATTTTTTATACTTTTTGATTAAAAATTGTATTTTTTATTCCTTTGCCCAAGGGCGACCTCCATAATATTCTATAAATATAGATTTGGCTTTATCCTAGAAAATATTGCCATCAACAAATACATAATGCTTACATGGATAAGTTTTATTTTGTACGCTTTTAATAGCCAAAGATAATTCTGGACGACCTATTGTTGAAGTCACTACCGCAACGGTTTTATTATTTTGATTGGTTGGTTGGTTGGTTGGTTGGTTGGTTGGTTGGTTCATCAGTATAGATCCTTTTCATTTTTATAATACCTTGATTAACTCAAAATATACTTAATATAAGGCAAGCAATATGTTTTGATAAGATTAGAAATAAGATTATGAGATGTAATTATGCAATAGAAAATATTTTTGGAAAATTTGGAATAAAATAATCTGGCAGACACATTATTTTAAATAAAAGATCTGCCAGATTTGATAATCTATAATTAGGCTTTAGTAGAGAGATTACCTAAATCCTTATCAATTAGGAACAAGCCTTTGCCATCTTCTCCAAGAAAATTTAATTTATCTACAATACTACTAAATAATTTTTCTTCTTCATGTTGTTCTTCCACATACCATTGTAAGAAATTAAATGCAGAGTAGTCTTTTTCTTCAAAGGTTTTACCTACTAATTCATTGATTTTACTGGTAATTAATTTTTCATGCTCATAGGTAGCTTCAATTACTTCTTTTAATGATTTATATTCATGTGCAGGTGCTTCAATTGCAGAAATTACAGCAAGTGAGCCAGTTTCATTTAAATAAGTAAATAATTTACGCATATGTTGCATTTCTTCAGCAGCATGAACTGATAAAAATTTTGCAGTGCCTTCAAAGCCTTGCTGATCGCACCAAGCACTCATTTGTAAATATAAATTAGAAGAATAAAACTCTAAATTCATTTGATCGTTTAATAGTTTTACTACATTTTCTGATAACATACTATTTTCTCCTATCTATTCCAAAGTTGCGAGTTCACGATCAATAAAGAATAATCCTTTACCATCTTCGCCAACAAGATTAAATCTATCAATAATTCCACTAAATAATTTTTCTTCTTCATGCTGTTCTGCTACATACCACTGCAGGAAGTTAAAAGTAGAGTAGTCTTTGCTTTCAAAAGTAACTTCAACTAATTCATTGATTTTTGACGTGACTAATTTTTCATGTTCTAAAGTTATTTCAAAAACTTCTCTTAATGAAGAATAATCATGTTTAGGTGCATCAATTTTTCCTAAAATAGGCATACCACTAGTTTCACTTACATAATTAAACAGTTTTTGCATATGTTCTAATTCTTCATCAGCATGACGAAGTAAGAAGGTAGCAGCCCCCTCATAACCGTGTTTTGAACACCATGCACTCATTTGTAAATAAACATTAGAAGAGTAGAACTCTAAGTTAATTTGGTCGTTCAGCTTGTTTATGATTATTTGATTAAGCATAACTAATTCCTTTCCATTTTGATTGATAAAATGCAATAAAGCATAATTTGCGGCAATCATTTTAAATTCACAAATGATAATTGCAAGTTTTTTTATCAAAAATTTTGATATAACTAATTAATTTTAAAAAGAAAAATAAAAAACAATTATTATCATTTACATAATTCTATAAATTAAATATGACGTTGTCACAATAAAACTAACAAATTTTAAATTAGTATTAGATATGTCTTTACTTTCCTCCTTAGATTTGGATGAAAATTTAGATTATCGAGTAAACATGAAAACTTACCAACTTTTATTAAACCTAAAGATCGTTATCAATTAATTGACAAATGTAATATCCTTCTGCTAGAAAAACACGGTCAAATTTACCTGTACTTTTCTTATAACTACTTTCTTTTGATTATCCATTTAAAATTTTTCATATTGTCATCAAACTGTCACAATTATTTTCTACACTTCGCTACGCAATCTAAATAACACTCAAGGAGAATTTGTTATGTTTATGCATAAAATGAAAAAAAATCTTATTATCGTTTTAACCTTAGGTACGTTACCTTTTGCTCAAGCTAATAGCATCACTGGTGCTGGAGCGTCTTTCCCTTATCCAATTTATGCGAAGTGGGCATCTTTATATGAGAAAGAAACTGGGAATAAAGTTAATTATCAATCCATCGGTTCGGGCGGCGGACAACAGCAAATTATTGCAAAAACGGTTGATTTTGGTGCCTCTGACGATCCAATGAAATCCGAATTATTACAACAACACCAACTAGTCCAATTCCCTGCGGTTATCGGTGGTATAGTGCCTGTTGTTAATTTGCCTGAAATTAAACCTGGTAAATTAAAGTTATCAGGTAAGCTGTTAGCAGAAATCTTCCTTGGTAAGATTAAAAAATGGAACGATCCTGACTTAGTTGCATTAAATCCAACGCTTCCTTTACCAAATAAAAACATTATTGTGATTCATCGTTCAGACGGCTCTGGAACAACATTTGGCTTCACTAATTATCTATCTAAAATTTCGAACGATTGGAAAAATCAAGTTGGTGAAGGTAAATCAGTGAAGTGGTTAACAGGTCAAGGTGGAAAGGGGAATGAGGGAGTTGCTTCTTATGTTCGCCAAATGAAATACAGCATTGGTTATGTAGAGTATGCCTATGCCAAACAAAATCAGCTTGCTTGGATTTCATTACAAAATCAAGCAGGGCAATTTGTACAGCCTTCTAATGAAAGTTTCATGGCAGCTGCAAGTCACGCAAAATGGCACGAAAAGGCGGGAATGGGTGTTATATTAACCAATGAAACGGGGGAAAAATCTTGGCCAATTACGGCAGCGAGTTTTATTTTATTAAATAAATATTCTGACAATCCTGAAACAACTAAAAATGTATTAGCCTTTTTTGATTGGGCATTCTCAAGAGGGCAAGATGCGGCAACTGAATTAGATTATGTGCCAATTCCAGCTGATGTGGTATCTACCATTAAAAGTCAATGGAAAACAGAGCTAAAACAATAAAATCTCTTTATTTATACCGCACTTTATACAAAACCTAGCACTTAACATTAATAAAGTGCGGTTATCTTAAATAATTTTGGAAAATACTTATGCTCACAAAAAGTCGGAAATATTTTAATCAAACATGGATTGAATCATTATTCAAACACACTACGGAATTTTTTGCTTTGCTTGTGTTTATTTTGCTTGCTGCTATTTTAATTTCTTTAGTCATAGGAAGTTGGGAGAGTATTAAACGTTTTGGTGGCAGTTTTCTATTAGAAACATATTGGGACCCTGTACAAGAACAATATGGGGCAATTATTCCTATTTTAGGTACACTTATTACGGCGGGTATCGCATTATTTATCGCAGTACCCATTTCATTTGGTATTGCGATCTTTTTAACGGAGCTAGCTCCCAATTGGCTAAAACGTCCTATAAGCATTGCAATTGAAATGCTAGCTGCAATTCCTTCTATTATTTACGGAATGTGGGGGTTGTTTGTTTTCGTTCCCTTATTTCAAGAACATATTCAGCCTGTACTAATTGACAATTTGGGTAATTTACCTGGATTAGAATTATTTTTTTCTGGTGTACCTTTTGGTGTTGGTTTATTTACGGCAGGATTAGTGCTTGCCATAATGATCATTCCTTTTATTGCATCCGTAATGCGAGATGTCTTTAGTGTAGTACCACCAATGTTAAAAGAAGGTGCTTATGGATTAGGTGCAACCACTTGGGAAGTGGTTCGACAAGTGATTGTACCACACACTAGAATAGGGCTTGTTGGGAGTGTGATGCTAGGATTGGGAAGAGCATTGGGCGAAACAATGGCTATCACTTTTATTATAGGTAATGCGTTTCAATTGCCTAATTCCTTATTTTCACCTTCTACCTCAATCGCATCTGCTATTGCTAACGAATTTAATGAAGCAGGTGGATTACAAAAATCTGCATTGATGGAATTAGGATTACTCCTCTTTGTTATCACAACTATGGTATTGATTTTATCAAGATTAATGATTACAAAAATGCAACAAACAAAAGGGAAATAAGATGAAAACTAATCAAAACTTGCGTTTTTATTGGCGTAAAACACACAATAAATTAATGTTAGGGCTTTCCTATATTTCAGTAATTATCGGCTTATTTTGGTTGTGTTGGATATTATTCACTCTAATTACCAAAGGCATTCCAGCTTTATCAATTGATTTATTCACACAATCTACCCCTGCCCCTAATGAAAAAGGGGGATTGTTAAATGCACTGATTGGTTCGTTTTTTATTGTCGGTGCGGGTACATTGATAGGCACTCCTATGGGGGTATTGGCAGGGACGTATTTGGCAGAATATGGTCGTTATAGCCGTTTCGCACAAATTACCCGTTTTCTTAATGATATTCTTCTTTCTGCCCCTTCTATTATTATTGGTTTGTTTGTTTACAGCTTATATGTATCAAAAATCGAGCATTTTTCAGGGTGGGCTGGAGCATTCGCATTAGCTTTATTGCTTATTCCTATCGTGGTACGCACTACAGACAATATGTTATTACTTGTACCAAATAATTTACGTGAAGCAGCGGCAGCTCTTGGTTGCTCTCAATGGCAAGTTATTATGATGATTTGTTATCGAGCAGCTAAATCAGGGATTTTAACTGGCGTGCTATTGGCAGTTGCCCGAATTTCAGGAGAAACTGCACCGCTATTATTTACCGCACTGTCTAATCAATTTCTATCTTGGAATATGAATGAACCTATCGCAAATTTACCTGTAGTTATTTATCAATATGCAGCAAGTCCTTTTACAGATTGGAATAATCTAGCTTGGGCAGGTGCAGCTCTAGTAACATTATTTGTGCTTTGCTTAAACATTTTCACTCGACTCTTCTTTCAACATAAAAAATAATGAGGCAATATGATTAGTCTACAAGAAACCAAAATAGCTGTGCAAAATCTAAATTTCTACTATGAGGATTTTCATGCATTAAAAAACATTAATTTACGTATCGCTAAGAATAAAGTGACCGCCTTTATTGGTCCTTCAGGTTGCGGTAAATCTACTTTATTGCGGAGTTTTAATCGGATGTTTGAGCTATATCCAAATCAAAAAGCTACTGGTGAAATTAATTTAGACGGTGAAAATTTACTCACAACAAAGATGGATATTTCTCTGATTCGTGCTAAGGTTGGTATGGTTTTCCAAAAACCAACGCCATTTCCAATGTCGATTTATGATAATATTGCATTCGGTGTTCGTTTGTTTGAAAAATTATCAAAAGAAAAGATGAATGAACGAGTAGAATGGGCATTGACTAAGGCCGCTCTTTGGAATGAAGTGAAAGATAAATTACATAAAAGCGGAGATAGTTTATCTGGCGGACAACAGCAGCGCTTGTGCATTGCTCGAGGAATTGCTATTAAACCTAGTGTGTTGTTGCTCGATGAACCTTGTTCGGCATTAGATCCTATTTCGACTATGAAAATTGAAGAACTCATTACGGAGTTAAAACAAGATTATACTGTGGTTATGGTAACTCATAATATGCAACAAGCTACACGTTGCTCCGACTATACGGCATTTATGTATTTGGGTGAATTAGTTGAATTTGGTCAAACACAACAAATTTTTGATAGACCTAAGATACAACGTACAGAAGATTATATTCGCGGTAAAATGGGGTAGTTAAAAAGTAAAAGTTTGGTGAGAATGTATTATTTCTCACTTCACTTTTATGCCATAAATCAAATGAAGGAGTATTATGACAAGAAAAATTCTGATAGTTGAAGATGAATGTGCAATCCGTGAAATGATCGCACTGTTTTTATCTCAAAAATACTATGATGTGATTGAAGCGAGCGATTTCAAAACAGCGATAAACAAGATAAAAGAAAATCCTAAGCTAATATTATTGGATTGGATGCTACCTGGTCGTTCAGGTATACAATTTATACAGTATATTAAAAAGCAAGAAAGCTATGCTGCGATTCCCATTATTATGCTCACAGCTAAAAGTACAGAAGAAGATTGTATTGCCTGTTTAAATGCAGGGGCTGATGACTACATCACTAAACCCTTTTCACCTCAAATTTTATTAGCTCGCATTGAGGCAGTATGGAGGAGAATTTACGAACAACAAAGTCAATTTATACAAATCGATGAACTTTCCATTGATGAAAATGCTCAGAGAGTGTTTTTCCAACAGCAGGAAATTAATTTAAGTAGTACAGAATTTAAATTGTTACATTTTTTTATGAGGCACCCTGAAAAAGTTTATTCTAGAGAACAATTGTTAAACCGTATTTGGCATAATGATCTAGAAGTTGAATATCGCACTGTTGATAGCTATATTCGCCGTTTACGCCGTAATTTAGCCCCTTTTCAATGTGAACATTACATCCAAACAGTTCGAGGATCTGGTTATCGATTTTCTAGTTATTTACGAGATAAACAATGAAAAAAATATTGAATTTTATTGTTGAAATAAATTTGGCAATCATTATTTCCTTATTTACTTCTGATTTTATTCTTTGGTTTGCAATAATACTTTTATTAATTTTAGCTTGGCATCATATTAATGAATATCGTTTACTCAAATATCTCAATTTAAAGCAAGATAATAAATTCTCTTTATTACAATTAGGGACATTCTCTCAAACTGAAGCCTACCATCGTCATCAAATTTACAAAGAAAAATGTGCAAGTTTACGTTTGTTATCTCAAATAAATAAAAATATTAAGTATTTACCAGATGCAATTATTATCTGTCAGCATAATGGTAATATTTCTTGGTGTAATTCAATTGCGCAACAGATGTTTGATTTTTGTTGGAATAAAAAAGTCCAGAAAAATATTTTTGATGTTATTTTTTATGAACAATTTAAACATTATTTTTTCAGTCAAAAAAAAAGACGACCGTTAGTACTATTAACTTATAATCAACGTTATATTGAGGTGCAGTCGCACGCTTATAATTCTCATATGATTTTAGTTATCGCTCGAGATATTACAGATATGATTCATTTACTTAATTCACGCCAAAAATTCTTGAGTAATATTAATCACGAGCTACGTACTCCATTAACCGTATTACAAGGTTACTTAGAAATTCTTGCAGATAATAATATTCAGAACCCTCTACAAAAAAAGGCTATTTTTGCAATGCAAGAGCAAAGCCAACGAATGGAACATCTATTACAACAATTTAATTTTTTAGCAAAAATAGAAACAACTTCAGATAAGGATTTTCGTACATTTGATATGTCAGCCATGATAAATTCTTTAAGAAAAGATACAGATATATTAAATACTTATAATCATCACATTGAATTTATTATTCAGCCTAATATCATTATTTTTGGAAATGAATCTCAACTAAGAAGTGCCGTTTCAAATTTAATTTATAATGCTATTAAGCATTCTGGTAAACAGTGTCATATTCAAATTCAATGGGAAACTTGTGAACAGGGTATTAAATTTAACGTAATAGATAATGGTGTTGGCATATCACCACAGCATATTCCACATTTAACAGAACGTTTTTATAGAGTTGATGAATCTCGTAGCCATTTAACTGGTGGAAGTGGTTTAGGACTAGCTATTGTGAAGCATACTTTATTACAATATCATTCTCATTTAAATATTGAAAGTACTGAAACGAAGGGTAGTAGTTTTTCGTTTATCATACCTAAACGCTTTGTCATATCAAAAAATAATAAAGAAATTCAATGATAAATACACGTTGCAAGTAACTGACACGGTAGTAAAAAACACATCAGAAAATCGAAAATGGTGGGCTAGTGGAGAGCTTAGATACATAAAAAACACAGCTTGGTAGTTTTTCACCCATCTAAACTTATTATTTAGATTATGTAGCAGTTGCTAAATCACCTAAATCTTTATCAATCAAGCATAAATCTTTAAATGCTGCAGTACTTTCACACCCATGAATCCCATGAATCGAACACTGTAAATAAACGTCATAGTATGGCTCTAAATTAATTTACTCGTTCATCTTATTTGATTAAGTATAACTAATTAAGAGAGGAGAAATAATCTCTTTATAACCTATAATTAAAGTTACTTTGCATTTTTACAATTTAACATAATATACATTATGCGAAATTAGTTATCGGGTTAGCGGAAACTACGGATTAAATAAATCACACAGTTATGCACAAGTCACAGGTACTAGTAAAACAAGACAAAATAAGGCTAGATAACACGTTGTAACGCGTCATTTTATAGAGTTATTGAACGGATGAATTGAAATGTAAAGGAAATGTAAAGTGAAATAAGCTTAAATCTATGTGATTACGCTACGTAAAATCTGGATGATTTTTTGAATAATTATTCCCAAAATAAAAATAACAAAAAAGCACGTTTTTATTAAAACGTGCTTTTTGACAAAATGTGACAACGTATCGACTAACCTAGTAATTTTATACCATATTCATATACTTGTTGTAGCAAAGATAGTTTTTCAGAATTATCTGAATGTTCCTCAGCTAAACGCTGTAAACTTGATTCAAACTCTACCGCACTTTTTTCAAGTTTATTCTGTCGGTATTTTTGCCATTTAATTTGTTCAGCGCGTGTGAGGGTTTTATAAAAGTGGCGAGCTCGATAATGGAACAATAATTCAAGGATACGTTTATCTTCAAAAGCTAAACCATGTTCAGATAATTTTTCTGCAGGTAAACTACGTAAAATAGCCATATTATTTTTATCAGCATTGCTAAAAAAGCCATTGTATAGCTCAGTTTCTACATTATCATTCGATGCAAATTGACGTTCTTCATTAAAAATATCCGCCACTTTTTCACGAATATCAAAAGATGCTCGTAATTTTGCAAGATTATCCAAGCATAATTGTCGATCAATACCCAATCGATTTGCTGTTTCTGGTAACAAAGTTTTAGCTGGTGCTAAAATAGGACATTTATTGATATGCACAAGCTTTAACGGAACAGATGAAACTCCTCTTTCTTCTAATTCAGATTTTTTGGTATATAAATCTGTCCGTAATTCATCCGCACTTTTGGCTAATAAATTATCAATATCGCCAGTTAAATCACAAACAATGAGTGCATTTTGATTTGTCGGATGCCAAGCTAAAGGTGCAACCCAAGTGCAATTTCCACGATAATTCCCTAGCATTCCAGAAACATGCACTAAAGGTGTCATTGCGCCTGTATCAACTAATTTTTCGATTTCTTTTTTACCGCGATTTTCAAAGAAATATTGGAATAATTTAGGTTGTTTTTCTTTAATTAATTTCGCCATAGCAATAGTTGCATATACATCCGCCATGGCATCGTGAGCATTTTCATGCTCAATACCATTTGCTTTAGTGAGTTTTTCTAAGCGGAAACTTGGCATTCCATCATCGCCATAAGCCCAATTAATCCCTTCTGGACGCAAGGCATAACAGGCTCGCACTAAATCTAACAAATCCCAGCGTGAATTCCCATTTTTCCAGCTGTATGCATAAGGATCAATAAAATTACGATAAAACGTATAACGCGTCATTTCATCATCATAGCGAATATTGTTATAACCCATGACACAAGTATTGGGTTGGGAAAATTCTGCTAAGATATTTGCGGCGAATTCAGGCTCAGAAAGCCCCTTTTCATTACATTCTTGAGGCGTAATTCCTGTGACCATTACGGCTTCAGGAGCCGGTAAATAATCGTTGGTTTGTTTACAATAAAACATTATTGGTTCGCCAATGATATTAAAATCAGCATCTGTACGAATACCCGCAAATTGCACAGGGCGATCTGTTGCTGGATTTACACCAAAACTTTCATAATCGTAAATAAAAAAGCTGAAATTTTTTGCCATGGCTACTCTCTTTTACGCGATGATTTTATCTAAATAATATAGGCAAAAAATAGCTGATAAACTGAAAATAATGCCTAGCCAATTTAGCTTGCTAATTCTTTCTTTAAAAACTAATGCGCCAGTTATCGTGCCTAAACAAATCACGCCAATGTTCATTCCAGCGAAAACAAGCGTTGGATTTCCAGCAAAACTTTGATGTGCTTTTATATAGAATAAAATATTAAAGAAATTCAATACACCTAAAACGATGCCGCCAATTACACTTGATGATGTCCATTGGGCACGTTTTAAGAATAAATAGATAAACATAACGCAAGCTGCAAGCGAGAAAGAAATAAACAATGTTGCAGGAAATGCACCGCCGCTTTTCGCCACTTGTTTGAATAAAATATCAATGATGCCGTAACCAAACCACACACCGATTAATCCTAAAACACCTTTAAAATTGACCGCACTTTGCCCTTGAGTTGGCTTAGTTAATAAACAAAATAAACCAATAAAGGCTAATACAACGCCAATGATTTTAGATTGGCTTAGTGTTTCATGAAAAATTAAAAACGCAGCTAAAATGGGAAGAAACAACGAAAGACGTTGCGCTGCGTCAGAACGTACAATTCCAGCAAACTCCACTGCTTTTGACATAATAATAAATACGCTAGGTAGCAATAAACCTAGTGCTAAAAAAATGGGTGAATTTTCGCTTTGTGCAATGTAATCAGTAAACTCTAAGCCTTTAAAATCAGGTTTAAGTAAGAAATAACTGAAAGTGATGGCTGTAATGTAGTTGAATGCGATAGCTTGTTCAATAATGATATTTTTTTTACGGGCAATTTTCAGTAAAACTGAAACTGCTACGCTGCAAAGAATGGCAAGAATAAGATTGTGCATTTTTAATCCTTAATAGCTTGTTTAATTAAACTCATAACGTATTCAAGATATTGGGTACTTTCAACAGCAATTTCATAATCTCCATTTCCCCAGTGACCAGTATTAGATACATTTTTGGCTAAATTTTTAGGATCATCTAATTCTCCATAAAGAAGATTAATCCAAATTTTTAAATTCTTTTGTTGAATACGAATATCTGCAATATTTCGATCTTTTTTAAATGCAATGTAAAGTTTACGTACATTAATTTCTATATTTTGATCTAAGTTTAAAATTGCTTGCCTAAATGACTCATATAATTCCTGAATAAAATCAGTTTTATCAGCTAAGTGATCAGATTCTTGATAAACTTTTATTTCTTTTAATATTGAGAGCTCCTCTCTCTTTTCATTAGAAACTGCTTTAATATTAGGTGCTGATTTTAATTTATTAATAATATTGAGCGTAATAATATCATTATCAAAGCGATTAACTTCCCATAATTCAATAGGTAAATCTTTAAAATTCGTGGCTTGAATTTGGAAATCATTAAAAGCAGGTGAAACAAAAATCACCTTAGATTGTGACCAATCCACATCATTTCTTTTAAGTGGGAATTTTTGCTTTTCATTATATTCCACAATAAAATCAGCTTTATATTCAAGCATCAAATTAAGATAAGAAATCCCTTGATCAACCACACTAGAATTTTGTTGTCTTTTATATTCAATAATGACAAAGGCTTGAGTTTCAGGATCAAAAGCTAAGGTATCAATACGTGAATTTTTAATAGAAAATTCCGAACGAATAAAAATATAGCCACTTAATAAGGTAAGATTTTCTTCAAATAAACGCTGAATATCCTTTTCCAACTTAAATTTTTGCTGCTTCAGCTGTGATAATTGTCCTTTTTTTGATGTAAAGATTTTCATTATTCCTTCCTTAAAGGCTTAAGTGCGGTCAAAAACACCGAAGTTTTCAACCGCACTTCCCTTCTATTTTTTATTCTGTCGCACCGAATCCTCGTAAACCAACAACGTGTACATGCTCTTGGTTGCCTGCGATTTTACGCACGAGTTTATAGGTTGTACCTTTTTCCGGGCTAATGTTTTCTGGTGCAGCGATAAGTAACTGCATATCTAAACGTTCGCAAAGCTCAAATAAGGTAGAAATAGATTTACCGTCTAAACGCGCTGCTTCATCTAAGAACAACAAGCGACAAGGCACAATATCTTTGCCTCGAATTCGACGACTTTCTTCTTCCCAACTTTGAACAACCATTAAGAGAATTGACATACCTGTACCGATAGCTTCACCAGTAGAAAGTGCGCCACTTTCTGCACGTAACCAACCATCAGCACCACGGAATACTTCCACTTCAAGTTCAAGATAATTACGGTAATCTAACAATTCTTCGCCGATTGTTTGTGCTGTGCGTTGTCCCATATCAATATGTGGATTGATACGTTGATAGAGCTTCGCCATAGCTTCAGAAAAGGTGATGCGGTTATCGTTGAATAAATCTTGATATTCATCTTGCTGACCAGAAAGTGCGTCCAACAACATGGCATGGGTATCACGAATATTCACTACCAAACGAACAGATTTTACTTGACCAAACGAGATGTTTTGCAAACCTTGATTGAGCATACGAATACGATTTTGTTCACGCTGAATTGTCTTACGCATAATATTCGCCACACTTTCAGAACTGATTGCCAATTTTTTCTCACGACCAGTTAATTCAGCCGTTAAACGAGAAAGCTCAATTTCCATTTGTTCAATGGCATCAATTGGATCATCCGTCTTAATGATATCTTGGCGAATACGTTCACGTAGATGCTGATACACCGCAATAAAGAACCGCACTTTATTTTCAGGTTTTCGACTATCTTCAGACACTCTTAGACTATCACGTAGATATTCATTATCTGCCACCGCTGTACGCAACGCACCTAATGCTTTATCCGACATTGAACGTAATTCATCTGCAGATAAATAAGCGAGCTCTCGACGATTGAGGCGTTTTTCCATATCAGAGTTGCGGGATAAGCGTAAAACCACACACCAACTCACTTTCGCTGCTACAACTAATTCACGTTGAGTTTTATAATCACGTTCAGTTTTTCGGATTAGACGATTTAAGTTGTCAGCTTCGCTTTCAATTAATGTCAGTTGTTTTTCTACATAAGAACGACGCTGACGGCTCGTTGAAAGTTGTTGGTGTAATTCATCACGACGGATACGCGCACGTTCTTCAGCACCATCATCAGCTCTCACGCCAAGATCGCTAATCTCACCAATCAATTCATTTAAAAGCTGATATTTACTATCGTAAGAACTTTGTAACTGAATTAATATGCGGTTATATTCAGCAAATTGGCTTTGTTTTTGGCGAACTTGCTCACGTTGCATATCTCGCTGAGCCTGCATTTGTTCTAAACGTTGGCGAAGTTTTTCATTAAGTTCAGAAGTTTCAGCCTGCCCTGCATCTTCATAACCAAAATGCGGTTTACGTTGTACAACATCAGCTAAAGCAAATGCACGTTGTTGAACTTGTTTTTGACGCTCAATCGCTTGAGTTAATTCATTTTTTAAGCCGTCGTAATTTTCTGGATCACTTTGTAAACTATTTGCAATCGGCTCTAATTGTGACAACGTTACGCCATACTGACGAATAAAATATTCATCTTGCTCTGCAATATCTAATTGTTCGCGACATTCTTCAATACGATCAATTAAATCTTCATCAGCTAATACATTGAGTTGTGAAATTAACTTGTTGAGTAACTGTAGTTTTTCTTTTGCATTATCTAATTGAATGCGTAATTGTTGTTCGCCGTTATTAAATTGGTTTAATTCACGATCAATTTCATTGCGTTCGCGATTAATTTCAGACATTAACGCTTCTGGGTTTGGCTGGAACGCAAGCACCAAATGCAACCCAACAAATTGGCTGAAATGTTCGTGTAAACGTTGGCATTTTTGTACATCAAACGCAATTTGGGCATGTTGTTCTGCCACTTCATCACGTTCAATTTGTAATTCTTCTAAACGTTTTTCACGTGCTGCACGCCCGAATAATGGGATTTCAGGGAATCTTGAATAGCGTAATTCCCGATCTGAAACTTGCACTACAACACCTAGCTCAAGTTCTTGTGCGGATAATACGCTGTCGTCAAATGCGGTAGGATCGCCTTCAATTAAATACAAATCATCAGGGCAATCTTCTAATTGCGCAAGTTGTTCACGCACAGCATTGAGATCACGCACAACAATAGCATGACGTGCAGGTCCGTAAAGTGCGGAGAAATAAGGCGCATCTTCAATGGTTACGTCATCGTAAAGCTCTGAAAGCAGCACTCCACCAAAACGTTCTGCCAGCATATTTAAACGTGGATCTTCTGAACCATCTGGCTGACTTAAACGAGAAATTTGTTCATCTAATTGCAAACGTTTTTGTTCAAGTTGATCACGCTGCATCGTGAGTTCACGTTCTTTCACAAGTTGTGATTGCATAAAGTTCATCACATCTTGGCTATGTTCAAACGTCTCGCCACTTTGCTGCTCTAAACGTTCTAATGCAGCTTGAGCTGTCAGCCATGCCGGTGCTTTACGTGCATTTTCATCATAAAGTGCGGTTAAATTTTCACGTTTTTGACGAAGCGTAGAACGGTTTTCCACTTGTTCTGAAAGTCTTGCTGAAATATCTTCAATCAACGCTTCTTGCTCTGCGTGATAATCCTCTAATTCTTCTGCCGTTTGTAAACTTAAATTAGCACGTTGATTAAAATCATTAAGTAATTTGACCGCACTTTGTTGTTGTGCATAACGTTGCTCAAGTTCATGTAATTTTGTACGAAGTTGTGGCGTTTGTTGTGCCTGCAATTTTTGGCTTGGATATTCACGTAATAATTCTTTCGCACTTTCCCACGCCGCAGAACGAGGCATTTCCCCCGCAATTTTGCATACCAATTGATACGCTTTATCGAACTGAGATTTTGCTGCTTCAGAAATAGACATTTTGTGCTCAAGCTCAAGTACGGCTTCAGTTAAACTTTCTGCATGGGCTTCAAACTCTGCGTGATAATTTTCTACATTTTTAACACTTAAATCCGCTAAACCACATAATGTTTTCGCTTTTTCAAGAGCAGCAATGGCTTGTTGATATTGAAGTGCACGAGTTTGTTGGGCATCTAATGCTTGTTGATAATCTGCTAATTGTGCTCGTACAGCGTCAATTTCAATTTCAGTTTGCTCAAATTGGGCTTGGCTTTCTTCTAATGCATCATTCGCATCTTCAACCACCATTTTTTGTTCTTCTAAACGCTCGGTGAGTTCTGTAATATCTTCTTGATAACGCGTAATTTTTTCTTGGTGACGCAAAGCATTTAACACTAAATTAAGATGATCAACCGCACTTTGGTGATCAACTTCTAAAGTCCGTTCACTTTCTGCCAATTCAGCCGCTTCCCGACTTAAATTAACTAAACGATGTTGGGATAAATTCTGCTCTGCTTTTGCTTTATACCACTCACGACGAGATTCTAATGCAGCCTCAATATTGCCACGGCGTTCATTCGCATTACGCATATAATCCGAAGCAACATAATTGGTGGTTTCAGTAATTAAATGTTTGAATAAATCGCGATCTGATTGCGTGACCTTAATCGCTTCTAAAGTCATACGGTTTTCACGTAATGCACTTTCCATATCTTGGAAAGCTTTACGCACACCTAAATTTTCTGGCAATAAATAGTCACGTAAAGAACGTGTGATTGCACTGGAAATACCGCCGTATAAAGACGCTTCGATAAGTTTATAGAATTTGCTTCGGTCTGATGCTGAACGTAAACGTTTCGGAATAATACCTAAATCGAACATCATACCGTGATAATCGGTGATGGAATGATATTGTTTAAATTGTGCACCGATATTTTCAATTTTATCTTTAAGTTCATTTAAATTAAGTACGCGTGCTTGACGTTCGCCCACGGTTTCTGTGAAAAGTGCGGTTGGATTTTGAGATAATTCGACGCCTTGAATTGAAAACGTTTTTAAATCAACCTTTTTATCACGACCCGCAATTTGCTGCAGACGCACACCGACAAAAATACGTTGATGACGTGAGTTAATGGTGTCTAATACCGCGTAACAAACACCTGGACGCAATTTACCATGTAAACCTTTATCGCGAGAACCGCCTGTGGAGCCAGCTTCTGTTGTATTACGGAAATGTAAAAGGGTCAAATCAGGAATTAATGCTGTCACAAATCCAGCCATTGTGGTTGATTTACCTGCACCGTTACCACCAGAAAGCGTGGTAACTAATTCATCTAAATCGAAAGTACGCGCAAAAAAACCATTCCAGTTAATTAAGGTTAAAGAACGGAATTTACCACGCTCTACACCATTGTTTGCCGTCATGCTAAAAGGCATAGGTGCTTCAACGATTTCTTCGACGTTTTCATTTTCCATAATGACTTCATCGCTCTCTAATTCGATTTCATTTTCTAATTCAAAAACATCAGACATTATTCTTGTTCTCCGTCAAATTCTTCGTCAATTTCATCCGCACTTTCTGCATCGTTTTCCATTAATTGTGCTTGTTTTTCCAACGCTAAGGATTCAGGTGTTGCCCCTTCCCCATCACGAATGAGTCGAGCTTGCGCCTCTAATGGATCATCTCCGCTACGCACTTCCGCACCAAAACGAAATACAGATTCAGAAATCGTAAATTTCCCACTATTTTGTTCGCCAACGGTTTGAATCATACCTAGACGACGTAAACGACCAATTGCCGCCCTCACTTTCTCTGCCAATTTTTGTTTATCTAAGTCAGAACCACTTGAACGCTGATTAACTGCTTTTAATAATTTTCCTTCATCGGCAAGATTTAATAATTCATCATACACTTCTTGCGTACTAAAAATGCCCTGTTGAGCTAAACGTTCTGGACTTAAATAAAGATAACAAAGCACTTTACCAACAAGCATTTCCAGCTCAGAAAGTACTGAACGCGCAATTAATGTCGTTGCTTTCGGACGGAGATAGAAAAATCCTTCTGGAGCACGAATTAGTTCCACGTTATAGCGACGATAAAATCCGTCTAATTCATTTTGGAAATCCATTAAAAAGGCATGATTATCTAAATGCTCCGTGCTGATATGGCGACCTGAGCGCAATAGACTATCCACCGCTGGAAATATTGGATTTGCAATCGCCACAGCGAGTTTTGGGGAAATTACATCTTGAAGGTTGTCTGTCATAGGTTATTTCTCTATTAAAACTTTATTCAGTTACTTTCTTCGTTAATCATTATTGCCAAATCTCCCCTAGCCCCTCTTTGCTAAAGAGGGTTTGGGCATATTTAACAGAAGTAATTCCGTCGAAATTAGCTTTTAAATTATCTTAAAATCAATATTTATCAATCACATGCGCTTGCACTTCTGCGCCACGTTTATTAATTGCTTGCCAAGCTGGATAAATATCCGATAAATCATCATTTGCCATACCAAGACGTACGGCTTGATCAACAATGATTCGAGCCACATCAAAATGACGAGAAAGTGGATAATTTTCCAGTTGTTCTTTTAACACTAAACTCAAATCAATCGGACGGTTATTTTCACGATAAGCAATCAGTAAGCCTTGCATATGCTCTACAATTTGATCATGTAAATCAGAAAGGGATTCGTATTGCAATTCTTCTGGCAATTCACCTAAAGCATCATCTTCACGCAGCACCATTTCTTCATCACGCAGATCGACTAAACGCTCAGCTTGCGCTGTCCATAAGAACCAAGTATGCTCAAAATAATTATGAATAGAATTACGTAAACGTTGTGAAAACACGCGATTTTTATCCATATCAATGGCAGTTCGGATAAATTTATGCACATGGCGGTCATAACCAATCCATAAATCAATGGCTTGTTGTCCCCAGCTAATAATACGGTCTAGTTTGGATTGCAAATCCGTAATCAACTGATCGATAAAATACAAATCATCACGCCCAATCACACAATCTTGAATACGCAATAATTGCGCCTGAAGTTTATCCCCCGCTGCATTTAGCGTATCTTGCAATTCACGTAAATTCCCTGATGTTTCATCTAATAAACGTTCACAGCTTGAAATCGCCGCTTGCCAATCTTTAGTAAGAAGCTCTGCAATTTCATCTTTAATACTTTGCTGGTTTTCATCCATAATACGTTGTGAAAGATCGATGCTATCAAAAATCTCCGCAACGGAATATTTTAATGGCGCAAACACATTACGACGCCAATAATGTTCGCTTTCATTATTCTCCACGCCTTCTTCTGCAGAATCAGAAGCGCGTTGAATTTCATCTGCCACAATGGAAAGTTGCACTGAAAGACGCAATGCGGAAAATTCACGCTGACGAATGTAATAATCAGACACGCCAACACCTAATGGCGTTAAACGATAAATCGCCAAACCTTCAGTAAATTCGCTACTAAAACGATTTAACAAACGTTGTTTCACTAATTCATTAATTGCATTATTCGCTCGTGTTGCAATGGCATCGGTAGATTGCTCAAAAGCATTCATCGTGTGGCGGAAAATATCCACAAGATCGGCTTCTAACATTTCGCCGTCTAAACGTTCGTTGTTATAAATTGCAATCGCTAGCAGGAAAACCAAGCGTTCGGTAGGTAAATTCAAAGAAAACTCGCGATCTTTTGCCCAAGAGACGAGTTCAGGAATAGTTTGGGATGTTTCAATCATTGAATTGCAAAGCGTTAAAATTGAACAAAAAATTGGAAAGATTATACAGGATTTTTTACGGATCTTAAAAATCTTCTTTTGAATTGACCGCACTTTTCCTATTTTTCACGTATAATGTGCACCTTTCATGAATAACTAAAGATAATAGAATGCCCCAGTTAGCCCAACAAGAAAAAAAACAAACCTATAATTTCAATAAATTACAAAAACGTCTTCGCCGTAACGTAGGCAACGCCATTTCAGATTTTGGGATGATTGAAGATGGCGATAAAGTCATGGTGTGTTTATCTGGAGGCAAAGACAGTTATACGCTTCTCGATATTTTGTTGAATTTACAGCAAAGTGCGCCGATAAAATTTGATATTGTTGCGGTGAACCTTGATCAAAAACAACCGGGGTTTCCAGAACACGTATTGCCTGAATATTTGGAAAGTATTGGCGTCGATTACAAAATCGTACAAGAAAATACTTACGGAATTGTGAAAGAAAAAATTCCAGAAGGAAAAACCACTTGTTCACTCTGCTCTCGCTTACGCCGTGGGATTTTATATCGCACTGCCACAGAACTTGGTGCAACCAAAATCGCTTTAGGACACCACCGAGACGATATGTTAGCGACGCTATTTTTAAATATGTTTTATGGCGGCAAAATGAAATCAATGCCACCTAAATTAATTTCTGACGATGGCAAACAAATTGTGATTCGTCCGCTTGCTTACTGCAAAGAAAAAGACATTGAAAAATATGCCATCGCTAAAGAATTTCCGATTATTCCTTGTAACCTATGTGGATCACAACCAAATCTTCAACGCCAAGTGGTGAAAGAAATGCTTAATACTTGGGATCGCCAATATCCTGGACGCTTAGAAACTATGTTCAGCGCAATGCAAAACATTACATTGTCACATATGAGTGATCCGAAATTATTTGATTTCAAAGGCATCAAACATGGGCAACTAATTGATGGCATTGAAGGCGATACTGCATTTGATGAAGAACGAATCACGCCAATGCAATTTGAGGACGAAGATCAAACCGATTTTTCAAACAAGGAAATGATTAACTTTAAAGAAGTGAATTAATATGTTGAATATCAATGGAATTGAAGTTGAAACTGACAAAGACGGTTATTTGCTTAATAGCCAACAATGGAACGAAGATGTCGCTCAAGCTATTGCACAGTTAGAAAGTATTGAATTAACTGATGCCCATTGGGAAGTGATTTATTTTGTGCGAGACTTTTATCAAGAATATAACACCTCCCCAGCCATCCGTATGTTGGTAAAAGCCATGGCGGAAAAGCTTGGTTCGGATAAAGGTAACAGCCGTTATTTGCAACGCTTATTTCCTGAAGGCCCAGCAAAACAAGCCACAAAATTAGCAGGCTTGCCGAAACCTGCAAAATGCCTATAAAAGTGCGGTCAATTTTTTGAGAATTTTAAACTCTGGGTTTATTTACGACTTGTTTTTTGTAAGATAAAACACAGGCTCTTTTAAACCCTAACTAACAAGGAAATGTTATGAAAATTAGTGCTAGAAACCAATTAAAGGGTAAAGTTGTTTCAATCGAAAACGGTTCAGTAAATGCAATCGTTCACATCGATATCGGTGGCGGTAACGTACTTTCTTCTACTGTGTCTTTAGCAGCAGTTAAAGAATTAAACTTAGAAGTTGGTAAAGAAGCATACGCAATCATCAAAGCAACTTCTGTAATGGTTGGCGTAGAATAATTTCTTCCATACAAACAGCATTGAATATAACCGCACTTTTAAAGTGCGGTTTTTTATTTATTTGATACCTATTTTAAGTCGAATTCCCCTTGCATTCATAAATTTTAAAAATAAAATGATAATCATTCTTATTTGTATTTTAGGGAACTATACTATGTATCAAAAAAAGCCATTAATGTTGTTATTCTGCTCAACATTTGTCAGTCCATTTGTTATGGGGAAAACTATTGAAACAACCAATAAAAATATATTGCCCGAAATCGTTGTTTATGGCGACAATAATAAATCGCTTTCTTCCGTTAAAACCCTTTCTTCTGATGAGATAAGTAAAACACCAACATCAAACGGTAACATCACTGATTATCTTCGTTCCAATCCCCATATTCGTTATGAAAATAGCGACCAAAATGGTTTTCAACGTGGTGAAATCAAGCCTGAAAATATTTCAATTAACGGCGCCGATCCAAATCAAACCGCCTACTTTGTTGATAATGTCAATATAAATAATGATCTTGCTATTGATAGCAGTATTTTTGACGGTGCTATGCAAGTTGTTCCAGGAATTAGTCACACTCAAGCTTATTTTTTTGATGCGACTATGCTTTCTAAAGTGGAAGTACAAGATAGTAATATTTCTGCGAGCTTAGGGGGATTTATGGGAGGGGCAGTTATCGCCAAAACAAAACAATATAGCGGCACTGATAGCATAAAACTTAAATATCGCACGACAAATTCCTCTTGGGCAAAAATGGAAGCTGGAGACTCAGTACAAAAAATACTTAAACAAGTAAGACCCGATGATTCTGGTGCGGCAGAGTTACAACCTAAATACAATAAACAAACATTCAATATTTTGGCTGAAAAAAGACTAAATGATAATTTAGGAATGGTTTTTGGCTATAGTCGCAGAACATCATCTATTGAACAAAATCGTTTAATTGGCTTTGATGAAAATGCCAATAACAAAGCGCAACTAGACAAACAAAATCATCAACGACTTTCCGATAATCTTTTATTAAATTTCAATTGGACACCGCAAGAAAAAGAACGTATTGAATTTGGTTTACGTTATTCAAATTATAAAGAATTGAAATATTTCAAGGAAAATATAGGTAACAATGTAAGCGATTATCATCAAGCATTGGGGGCAACGCTTGCTTGGGTGCATTCATTTGACTCTGGCGTTTGGACAAATACCTTGGCATACGATCGTTTTAAGGATAAGCGTAAATCATCCTCGAATAATGTTGAAACAACATCTGTGTCAGATGAAGGTGGTGAGCCACTGTATAATTTCGAAAAAGGCGGGTATGGTAATAGCCGTTTAACCCAAGATAACTTACATTTTTCTACTGAATATGTGATGGATCCTTTTTATTTAGCTTCTACCGAGCATTCTATTTCTATTGGTGGAATTTATCAGGCAACTAAATATCAATTCTATCGCCCACAGGATGTTCATTCAAAAATAATATTATCTACTTTACAAAGTAATGGGACTATGGATAGTTTACCTCCTATAGAAAGTACAACATCAAAAGGTCGTGTAAAAACCACCTATCAGAATATCGTGGCTTATGCTGAAGATCTAATAAAATGGAATAAATTTGAATTGCGTCCAGGCATTCGCATTGAACGTGATGATTATTTAAAAAATAATAATATCGCCCCGCGCTTTGTTGCACGTTATCACCCTTGGGATGATACAGGATTTACACTAGGTTTAAATCGTTATTACGGTCGTTCTTTTGCTTCTTTAAAATTAGCCAATAGAATCTTAAAGATTAACGATGATTCAACACGTCAGCATCAAAACTTTTCATCCCTAAAAAGCCCTTATGCAGATGAATTAAGTTTAAGTTTTGACCAAAATATGGGTAATTTAGCACTGAAACTCGGTTATATTCATCGTGATAATAAAAATCGTATCATATTGAAACGAGAGACTGGGCGAATAAAGAAAAGTAGTTATATCAATGGGCGTCCGTTTGGTGTTGATATTTATACTTTCCAACTCAATAATATTGAACCCTGGAAATTGGGTAAAACTTATTGGACTACGTCACTTGGTTTTGATTGGCTAAATACAAAACGAGCAGATGTAAGTAATGAATTTGATCCAAATGAACTCGTCTATTTAGACGGAAAATTAATGACTCGTAGTCAAATGCTACAACAAGTTAATAGCAGTACAGAAGATTGGATTGCTCGTTTAGGTATTGATATGGAAATGCCAGATTACAATATCACTTGGTCTAATAAAGTGTATATGAAAGCACCAATTCGTAGCTATGAGGAACTTGATAACAATGATGATGACACTCCACGCTATCGTAGCTATCACTATGGCAGACATACACAATGGGATAGTAGCATTCGTTGGCAACCAACCATTCGTGGTAAACATAGTGTCTATTTGCAAGTAGATATTTTAAATGTACTCAATAAAACACGTAAAAATAAAGTCACTACTATTTCTACTAGCGATGAATATGGTGTTTATACGCCTGGGCGTGAATTTTGGCTAGAAGTTGGCTATCAATTCTAATTTTCTTCAATGTATAGGGCTTATGGGTTTTTGAAATGTCCACCAGCCCTACTCTACGCTCGTTTTACTTAGCGTAGAGTTTTCTTTTTTCTAGGTAAAAATAATGAAAAAAACAACCGCACTTTTTTTACTTATCTTTTCACTAATTGCTTGTCAATCCTTGGAACTATCGCCCAATAGTGATTTACCTTTTGATCCAAATATTCAGCACGGTAAACTATCAAATGGTTTGCAATACTTTGTATTAAAAAATACTGAACCCAAAGAACGCGTTTATATTCGATTAGTAATTAATGCAGGCTCAATGCACGAAGATGATGATCAAAAAGGCATTGCCCATTTAGTTGAACATATGGCATTTAATGGCTCAAAGAAATATCCAGAAAATCAAATTATTAATGCGTTAGAAAAACTTGGAATGAAATTTGCACGAGATATTAATGCTTTCACCGATTTTGAAAATACAGTCTATACTTTAAATTTAGATAGCAACAATCAGCAAAAATTAGAATTGGCTTTTGATGTCATCAATGAATGGATGAATAATATTACTTTTTTACCTAAAGATGTGGATGGCGAACGTGGTGTAGTACAAGAAGAATGGCGGAGACGTTTAAGCCCAATGCTACGTATTGGCAATAAGAAAAGTGCTATTGAAATGGCGGGTTCTCGTTATGTATTGCGTGATCCTATTGGAGATATGCATATTATTAAAACAATTTCAGCTAAACGCGTCGCTGATTTTTATCACAAATGGTATCGACCAGATAATATGTCAGTAATTATTGTAGGTGATATTGATACAAAACAAGTAGTAAAACTATTAAAACAAAGCCTATCCCAAGAAAACCCAATAACTAAAACAACATTGGAAAAAATTGATTTTAATATTCCTCTTATCAACAAATGGCGATTAGATTCTATTTCTGAACAAGGCACAACAATTCCGAGTATTGAATTAAGTTTTTTTGAAAATACAATTGAAACCAATACATTAGCGAGTTATAAACAAGAATTAATTCAGCAAATTACCACTCGATTACTTAACTTACGTTTACAGCAATGGGAAAAGGAAACAGAAAATGGCGTAGATTCTGCGAATTTTTATCGTACTCATTTAGGTAAAGAAACACTACAAAGCATTTTTTCTCTCCAGCTTATAGATACACAATATTCAAAAACGATAGATAAATTATTTGCCTTTATTGCCAGTATAAAACAACAAGGTTTTACTCAAAATGAATTAAACGGCGAGATTAAACGCTTAACTCAACTCAATGAAAAACAATTAAATATTCGTTCTGGTAGTTTAAAAATTGCCGATGATCTCATTACGTCTGTGGCAAATAATCAAGTGGTATTAAGCGTAAATGATCGTTATGAACTCAATAAACGTTTTTTATCTCAAATTACATTAGCTGATTTACAACGCACGTTAAATCAAACCTTAGCATTAAAAGCAAAATTACTATTAATCACTCAACCTTTGCCACAAAAAGCCTTGCCTTTTGATGTAGCAGAAATAGAAACTCGTTGGAACAATGCAATGAAAATGCAACAACACCAATGGGATGAAAAAAAACAACTCGAAAAATTACCGCACTTAACATTTAACACAGGCTCACTTTCTCAAGAAAAATATTGGGATCGTGGCGATATTTATGAATTTCGTTTAAGTAACGGAAGTAAATTGATCTATCACTATAGTGACAAAACTCCAAATCAAGTACATTTTCGTGCTGTTACTCAAGGTGGTTTACGTTCTATCCCAGATAAGGACTATCACTTATTACGTGCTGCCGTTAGTGTAGTTGATGAAACAGGTGTTGGAGAACTTTCTCTTTCTGCGGTTAATCAAATTTTTTCGCGCGATCCATTGGTAATTGCAACTGTGATTGATGATGATAAACAAGGTTTTACTGGTGTATCTAAACCTAAAGATTTGGAAAATTTACTGACATTGTTCCGCTTAAAATTACGTTCTTCTCCTATATCCGATCTTGCCTTAGAAAAATATCGACGTGAAACCCGTGATTATTTCAAACAGATTGATTTAGAAACACAATTTATGCAAGCCGTTTCAAAACTACGCTTTCCAAATATTGAAACTGTCTATAGTCAAAAACAAGCACAGCAATTAGCATTTGATAAAAACCAATTAAGTAACGCTTATCAACGTTATATTTTAAATAAAACAGATTTTACCTATTTTATTATTGGCGATATTGAACTTAATCAAGTAAAGAAATTGGCAGAACGTTATTTAGCTTCAGTTGAATCAAAAACTCAGATACGTCACTTTGTCCCAACTATTATTCATACACCAACTCAATCATTTATGATGAATGGCTTGAAAGAACCGAGAGCTGATGTAGAAATATACCTTACCGCAGATAATACTTGGCGAGCGGAACAAAAATATTTATTCAATATTCTTGCGGATATTGTGCAAGAAAAATTACGCTTAATTCTACGTGAAAAAGTTTCTGGAATTTATTCTGTAAATAGTTGGTTTATGCAAGATGTTCATGCACCACAAATTGAGGGAAAAATTGAATTTAGTTGCGATCCTAAGCGAGTAGAGGAACTTACGCATCTTACAAATCAGGTGCTAGATGATATTGTAAAAAATGGCATTGATGAAAATTTATTACGTAAAAAACTAGCGGAACAACATACTCAGATTCGACGTGAATTTGATTCTTTAGTTTCAATTGCTTCAATTATTGAAGAAAGTTACTGGCAACAAGATAATCCAGATGCTATTTATACCTATCAACATTTAGATCAGTTAGCGACAAAAGCCACAATAGATGCGTTGGCGCAAAAAGCCCTAAAAAAATCAGGCAGATTTGTCAGCGTATTAAAAGCAACTACTTATTAGAAAATAAATGAAATCTCAATAGATCTGAAACAGATAAAAATAACGGCAATCGCTTAAACGATTACCGTTAAATTGAACTCACTGTTTAAACAGTAAATTATATTGGTTATTTTTGAGAAGTATTACTCTTCATTCAATAACTTTAATTCACGGCCTCTTACTTGATTTTTCAAGATTTCCGCAAATTCTTCCACTGTAAATGAGCCTAAATCTGCACCTTTACGGGTACGTACAGCAATTTTACCTTCTGCGATTTCTTTATCGCCACAAACGAGCATATAAGGCACGCGACGTAAAGTATGTTCACGGATTTTGAAGCCCACTTTTTCGTTACGTAAATCAGTTTTCACGCGTAAACCTACATCGGAAAGCTGTTTTGCTACTTTCTGTACATAGTCAGCTTGGCTATCAGTGATATTCATCACAACTGCTTGGGTTGGGGCTAACCACGCAGGGAAGAAACCTGCATATTCTTCGGTAATGATACCAATGAAACGCTCAATTGAGCCTAAAATCGCACGATGAATCATGACAGGGGTTTTACGGCTATTGTCTTCTGCCACATAAGTTGCATCTAAACGACCTGGTAACGCGAAGTCTAATTGAACAGTACCACATTGCCATTCACGACCTAAACAATCGCGTAGTGCGAACTCAATTTTTGGACCATAGAATGCGCCTTCGCCTTCTTGGATTTCATATTCCAAGCCGTTATGTGCTAATGCAGCTGCAAGACCTGCTTCCGCACGATCCCACATTTCATCTGAACCGATACGATTTTCAGGGCGAGTAGAAAGTTTTACTGCAATATTAGTGAAACCAAAGGTGCTATAAATGTCGTACACCATTTTGATACAGCTAGTTACTTCGCTCTCAATTTGATCTTCAGTACAGAAAATGTGTGCATCATCTTGAGTAAAGCCACGCACACGCATTAAACCGTGTAAAGAACCTGATGGCTCATTACGATGGCAAGAACCAAATTCCGCCATACGGATTGGTAAATCACGGTAAGATTTTAAACCTTGATTAAAAATTTGAACGTGTCCTGGACAGTTCATCGGTTTAATTGCATATTCACGGTTTTCAGATTGGGTTGTGAACATTAAATCTGCGTAATTTTGCCAGTGACCTGTTTTTTCCCACAATACGCGATCCATCATAAACGGGCCTTTTACTTCTTGATAATCGTATTGTTTTAATTTAGTACGCACGAACGTTTCAAGCTCACGGAAAATTGTCCAGCCATCATTGTGCCAGAATACCATACCTGGCGCTTCTTCTTGCATATGATATAAATCTAATGCTTTACCAATTTTACGATGATCACGTTTTGCCGCTTCTTCTAAGCGTGTTAAATATTCAGCAAGTTGTTTTTTATCCGCCCAAGCCGTACCATAGATACGTTGTAACATTTTGTTTTTGCTGTCTCCACGCCAGTACGCACCCGCAACTTTTTGTAATTTGAAATGCTGACAGAAACGCATATTTGGCACGTGTGGTCCACGGCACATATCAATATATTCTAAGTGATGATATAACGCAGGCGTTGCAGTACGTTCAATGTTTTCATCTAAAATTGCCATTTTGTATGGCTCGCCGCGTTTTTCAAAGGTATCACGCGCTTCTTGCCAAGTAACACGTTTTTTCACGACGTCATAATTGGTTTTTGCCAATTCCAACATACGTTTTTCGATTGCATCAATATCTTCTTGGGTTAAAGAGCGATCTAAATCTACATCATAATAGAAGCCGTTTTCAATAGTTGGACCAATTGCCATTTTTACATTTGGGAATAATTGTTTAATAGCGTGTCCAAGCAAGTGAGCACAAGAATGGCGGATAATCTCTAAACCGTCTTCATCTTTTGCAGTAATAATTTCTAACGTTGCATCTTGCTCGATAACATCGCACGCATCGCGACGTTCTCCGTTTACACGACCTGCGATAGTGGCTTTAGCAAGACCCGCACCAATATCTTGTGCGACTTCAAGAACAGAAACAGTATGATCGAATTGACGTTGGGAACCGTCAGGTAAAGTAATAATTGGCATTGTTTTTTCCTTATACAGTGGTCACCCATACGAAAGGTGACGTGTTCGTTTAAAATTCTATAAAAATTAACCGCACTTTTGCCCTACTTGGCTTCATTCCTACCATTGAACGAGCGAAATTAGGCAAAAAATGCGTGGCGAATTCTATCACTTTCTTAAGGTATTGTTAAATAAATGCACATATTTTACAGAAAGGAAATAATGTTTTTCTGACTAGGGGCTTTATATTCTAAAAATAAAGGCTAGAATAACCGTACTTTTAAATACACTGTTAAGGAATAAAAATGAGCAACGTATTAGTATTAAAATCTAGCATTTCAGGAAATAACTCTCAGACTAATCAATTAGTTGATTATGCTGTCGAAAAATTACAAGGTAATAACATTATCGTACGCGATTTATCTCAACAACCGCTTCCATATTTTGATACCGCAGCTGCAATTGCTGTGCGTGGGGAACCAAAAACAATAGAAGAAAAACAACTTCTGGCGTTGTCTGATGAATTAATCGAAGAATTAAAAAACGCACAGACATTAATAATTGGTGCGCCAATGTATAATTTAAACATTCCAACACAATTAAAAAGCTATTTTGATTTTATCGCACGTCCGCGCGTTACTTTCCAATATACAGCAAAGGGTCCTGAAGGTTTGTTGAAAGGCAAAAAAGTCATTGTGTTATGTGCATTTGGTGGGTTGTATGATGAAGAAAATTTAGTAACACAATATATGAAATCAATTTTAGGTTTTATCGGTATCACAGATGTGCAATTTGTTTATGCACAAGGCATTGGATTGGGTGCTGAAGCCATTGAAAAAGCACAATCATCTGCGAAAAATAAAATTAATGAACTTATCACAAGCCTTTAATCTTCAGATAATCTAAAAAATTTATTACAAACAAAAAAGTGCGGTAATTTACCGCACTTTTCTTGTTATTTTTTTTCTTTCAACCCATTTTCCGTTGGTGAAATCAACAATCCATTTAGTCGCTTTTCCCTCTTTTTCAGAAGTCACATATTGCTTTTTCTCTTTACGACTAAAACGAACAATCGCTTCGTTCCCTTCAGGATCTTTTTGTGGTGCATCTGCTAAATAAGCTAATTTTTCAGGTAAACGCTCGCGATATTGCACAAGTTCTGAGATTTTAACTGGGCGTGTTTCGCGGGATTTCGGGAAGTTATGGGCTGACATAAACACGCCACTTGCACCATCACGCAATACAAAGTACGCATCAGATTTTTCACATTTTAGCTCAGGGAAATGTACTGGCTCTTCTTTCGGTGGTGCAACTTCGCCATTTTTCAAAATTTTGCGCGTGTTATCGCAATTTGTACATCCCATATACTTGCCAAAACGACCAAGTTTTAAGTGCATATCCGCACCGCATTTATCACACTCAACAACAGGGCCATCATAACCTTTAATTTTGAATGAGCCTTCTTCAATCAAATATCCATCACAATTTGGATTATTACCACAAATATGGATTTTACGATGGGCATCGATTACATAGCTGTCCATTGCCGTTCCACATTTTGTACAACGTTTACGCTCCATTAATGCTTTGGTTTCTGAAGATTCATCTAAAACGTTCAATAATTCTGCTTCGGGAATTAAATTAATCGTTGTTTTGCACCGTTCTTTTGGCGATAACGCATACCCCGTGCATCCTAAAAACACCCCTGTACTTGCCGTGCGAATTGCCATTTTTCTACCACAAGTTGGGCATTTAATATCTGTTTCCACAAGGCTATTCGGGCGCATACCGCCTTCAAGTTCATCTAATTCAGCTTTAGAAAGTTGGCTAGAAAAATCCTTGAAGAATTGATTTAATTCAGTTTTCCAATTTACTGAACCAGAGGCAATTTTATCTAAGGTATCTTCCATATTCGCGGTGAAATCGTAATTCATTAATTCACCAAAAGACTCATTGAGGCGATCAGTTACAATTTCGCCCATCTTTTCTGCATAGAAACGACGACTTTCAGTACGAACATAACCACGTTCTTGAATAGTGGAAATAATTGCCGCATAAGTGGAAGGTCTGCCAATACCACGTTTTTCCAATTCTTTTACTAAAGCCGCTTCAGTAAAACGAGCAGGTGGTTTAGTAAAGTGTTGAGTTGGTTGTACTTCTTTTAAAGCAAGTTTTTCTGACACAGTAACTGAAGGCAATTCTTGATCTTCAGGATTTTTGCCTATCTGTGGCAATACTTTTGTCCAACCGTCAAAACGTAAAATTCTGCCTTTTGCTTTCAAAGTATAATCGCCGGCTGAAACAGTCAATGTACTGCTATCATATTGTGCAGGCGGCATTTGACAGGCTAAGAATTGACGCCAAATTAAATCATAAAGGCGTACTGCATCTTTTTCCATTCCCTCTAAGGATTCAGGCAATGCGCGAATATCTGAGGGGCGAATAGCCTCATGCGCCTCTTGTGCATTTTCTTTACTTGAATAGAAATTTGGTTTTTCTGGTAAATATTGCGCCCCAAAATGATTTTCAATGTAGCTACGCACCATATTCAGTGCATCTTGACTTAAATTGGCTGAGTCTGTACGCATATAAGTAATGTAGCCTGCTTCATATAAACGTTGGGCTAACATCATTGTTTTCTTAACGCCAAATCCCAAGCGAGTACTTGCCGTTTGTTGAAGTGTTGATGTAATAAATGGCGCACGAGGGCGAGAACTTGTTGGCTTAGTGTCTAAATTTGTGACAACGTAATCAGAAACATTAAGAAAATCTACCGCACTTTGTGCCTCTTTTTGATTCTTTGGATCAAATTTCTTGCCTTTATAATCCGTGACATCCAAACGTATGGCTTGTTTATTTTGATTATTTGTCAGGACGGCAACTTCCCAATATTCTTCAGGCTGGAAGGCTTTAATTTCACGCTCGCGTTCTACTAATAATTTAACCGCAACCGATTGAACTCGACCAGCAGAAAGCCCGCGCGCAACTTTTTTCCAAAGTAACGGAGACACCATAAAGCCCACTACTCTATCTAAAAAACGACGAGTTTGTTGGGCATTAACGCGGTCCATATTTAATTGTTCAGGCTTTTCAAAAGCCTGTTTAATTGCATTTTTAGTGATTTCGTTAAACACTACTCGGCTAAAGCGATAATCATCTCCACCAATCACTTCACGTAAATGCCATGCAATCGCTTCCCCTTCTCTATCCAAGTCGGTTGCGAGATAAATATGATCTGCTTTTTTAGCAAGCGATTTTAATTCGGAAACTACTTTTTCTTTCCCTGGCAAAATCTGATAATTTGCTTTCCAATCGTGATAAGGATCAATCCCCATACGTTTAACTAAGGCGTTACGTTCCTTTTCTGCTTTAATTTTTGCTTTTTCTTCGGCATCCATACCTTTAGTTGAAATTGGTTTAGCTTTTTCGCCTGTACTAGAACCTACAGTTGGTAAATCACGAATATGTCCGACGCTCGATTTAACCACATATTGGCTACCTAAATACTTATTAATAGTTTTTGCTTTTGCTGGCGACTCCACAATCACTAAGGATTTACTCATTTGATTACCTAATATTACTAGAATTTTATAAAATTGCGGGTATAGTGCAAAGTTATGTAGGCAAAATCAAGCATTTTTTCAAAAAAGGTCTATAAATGGATAAACTCAATGCGATTTCTATTTTCTGTAAAATCATTGAAACCCAAAGTTTTACATTGGCAGCAAAATATTTCTGTAGCGATGGCAAGTAAATTAGTTTCACAATTAGAAGAACATTTAAAAATACGATTATTACAACGTACCACCAGAAAAATTATGCCTACCGAAGCAGGAATGATGTATTACCAACGCTGCCAAGGCATTTTGCTTGATTTAGATGAAGCAGATTCCAGCATTACTCAGCTTACCAGTTCATTACAAGGAAATTTACTGATTTCTGTTCCTCGGGATTTTGGTTTACTTTTTATTGCACCAAATTTACCCACTTTTATGGCTAAGCATCCTCATTTGCATATTGAGGTCGAATTTAATGATAAGAAAATCGATTTATTATCCGAAAGTTATGATCTTGCTCTTCGTATTGGTTATATGGAAGATAGCTCGTTGGTTTCACGTAAAATAGGAACTACTACTGTTCATTTTGTAGCGTCGCCTAATTATCTTGAAGCGAATGGTATTCCACAAACGCCTGATGATTTAGAACATCATAATGGCTTACTTTATAAAAATTCAATGAATCAGGTAAATTGGGTTGGTTCACGGATAAATCAAACCCAACGTTTCAAAATCCAATCCAAAGTGGTAAGCAATAGCGGTTTTGCCTTATTAAATATGGCAAAAGCGGGATTGGGTATTGCTAATTTACCAAAATTTATTTTAGGTAGCACCTTTGAAAAAGGCGAGCTTATCGAATTATTGCCAGAATATAAGCAACAAAAATTAGAAATTCACGTGGTCTATCCAAACAGAAGACATTTGCCAATAAAAGTGCGGGCATTTATTGAATTTTTATCTGGCTTAGGCTTGAGTTCAGAAATTTTGCAAAATCCTGAAGATAGTCACTAAACGCTATAAAAAAATACCGCACTTAGGTAACTCCAAGTGCGGTTATTTTTATGCGTGTTTTTATAATGCTTTTAAGATATCTTCAACGCGATCCTTTGCATCACCAAAGAGCATTTGCGTATTCTCTTTGAAGAATAATGGGTTTTGTACGCCAGCATAACCCACAGCCATTGAACGTTTGAACACAATCACATTTTGTGCTTTCCATACTTCTAACACTGGCATTCCTGCGATTGGGCTATTTGGATCTTCCATCGCAGCTGGGTTTACCGTATCGTTCGCACCGATAACCAATACCACATCGGTATCAGCGAAATCGTCGTTGATTTCATCCATTTCAAGTACGACGTCGTAAGGCACTTTTGCTTCGGCTAACAGCACGTTCATATGACCGGGTAAACGTCCTGCAACAGGATGAATACCAAAACGAACGTTCACACCACGTTCACGCAATTTTGCCGTAATATCAGCGACTGGATATTGTGCTTGTGCCACAGCCATACCATATCCCGGCGTGATAATTACAGAACTTGCATTTTTCAACAATTCAGCCACTTCTTCTGCCGTAGTTTCACGGTGTTCGCCTTGTTCTTCACTTGAAGAAACTTGAACATCGTTACCAAAACCACCCGCAATCACGCTCACAAATGAACGATTCATTGCTTTACACATAATATAAGAAAGAATTGCACCAGAAGAACCAACAAGTGCGCCAGTTACGATAAGCAAATCATTATTCAACATAAAACCTGCTGCTGCCGCTGCCCAACCTGAATAAGAGTTAAGCATTGATACCACAACTGGCATATCTGCCCCACCGATTGATGCCACTAAGTGCCATCCAAATGCAAGCGCAATCGCTGTCATTAATAACACAGGGAAAATGCTTTCTGGATTATTCAAGAATGCAACCATCAATAATGCAGATACCACAAGTGCGGCTAAATTTAATTTATGGCGATGCGGTAACATTAATGCTTTTGAATTAATTTTTCCGCTCAATTTACCAAATGCGACAACAGAACCAGTGAAAGTTACTGCACCGATAAAGATACCTAAAAATACTTCGACATTATGAATATTCGTTAATACCGCTTGTTCAGCTACAAATGCGGCTTGTGCTGCTGCATCTAATCCTTCAGGCATTAATGCCTCATGGTGTAAACCATAGCTATTAAAGCCTACGAGTACAGCCGCTAAACCGACGAAACTGTGAAGAATCGCCACAAGTTCTGGCATTTCAGTCATTTCTACTTTTAATGCACGTTGAACACCGATTGCACCACCGATGATCATTGCAATAATGATCCAAAATGTTCCTTCAGAATGAGGTCCAAAAATGGTTGCGATAAGAGCAATTGTCATACCAACAATACCGAACCAACAACCCGCTTTAGCAGTTTCATGTTTAGAAAGTCCTGCCAAGCTCATAATGAAAAGTAATGCTGCTAAAATATACGCAGCCTGTACTAAACCTTCAGACATTGTGCGCTCCTTAACCTTTTCTAAACATTGCTAACATACGTTGTGTGACACGGAAACCACCAAAAATATTGATGCTTGCCACCAAAATCGCCACAAAAGCTAACGCATCGATAAATAGATTGCCTGTTGGCTGACGAATTTGTAATAACGCCCCAACAATAATAATGCCTGAAATTGCATTTGTTACTGCCATTAATGGTGTGTGAAGTGCATGGCTAACATTCCAAACCACGTAATAACCCACCACGCAAGCTAAAACAAATACAGTGAAATGTGATAAAAATGCCGCTGGTGCAACAGAAGCTAACCAAAGGAATAACACACCAACACCTGCCATCACACCGTATTTCACACGAGGATCTGTTGGTTTAGATTCTTTTTTCTCTGCCACTGGTGTAGCTTTGGTCTCTTGTTTTGGTTGTACAGACACTTGAATTTGTGCTGGTGGAATTTCTTCCCCATCACGAACAACGGTCACACCACGAAGAACCACATCTTCAAAATCAATATTGATATTGCCATCTTTCTCTTTGCACAAAAGTTTTAATAAATTGACTAAGTTTGTGCCATAAAGTTGAGAAGATTGCGTTGGTAAACGGCTTGGGAAATCTGTATAACCAATCACTTTCACTTGGTTTTCAGTTGTAACAACTTTCCCTGCTTGCGTATATTCACAGTTACCACCAGTTGCAGCAGCTAAATCCACAATTACCGAACCTGGTTTCATTGAATCCACCATTTCTTTGGTAATCAAACGAGGTGCTGGTTTACCTGGAATGGCTGCCGTAGTAATAATAATATCGACTTCTTTAGCTTGTTCTGCGTAAAGCTCCATCGCACGACGGTTAAATTCTTCCGACATCACTTTCGCATAACCATCACCACTGCCGCCTTCTTCTTTGAAATCAATTTCTAAGAAGCTCGCACCCATACTCTGAACTTGCTCTTTCACTTCAGGACGAGAGTCAAAAGCACGAACAATCGCCCCAAGGCTATTTGCCGCACCAATTGCCGCCAAACCAGCTACACCAGCACCAATTACCAACACTTTTGCTGGTGGAACTTTACCAGCAGCAGTAATTTGTCCAGTAAAGAAACTACCAAATTCATGCGCAGCTTCAATGACAGCACGATAACCAGAAATATTCGCCATAGAAGAAAGTGCATCCAATGCTTGCGCACGAGAAATACGAGGCACTGCATCCATGGCTAACACATTAATTTTCTTCGCTGTGAGTTTTTCCATTAACTCAGGATTTTGCATACGCCAAATAAAGCTCACAAGCGTTGTGCCTTCCTTCATTTGAGCGATTTCTTCATCTGTCGGTGCATTTACTTTGAAGATAATATCCGATTGCCAAATTTCAGCCGACGAACCGATCTTCGCGCCTGCCTCTAAAAATGCTTGATCTTCAAAACTAGCTTTAAAACCTGCATCGTGTTCCACGATCACGTCAAAGCCCAATTTCAATATTTGTTGAACCGTTTTCGGCGTTGCCGCCACACGGTTCTCATTCTCAAGCAGCTCTCTAGGTACACCAATTAACATACTGTTTCCCTCTGATTGATGATTGGGTTGATGAGATTAATGAACAAACTTTCGTCTATTCATCGTTAAAATGACAAAAAGTCAAACAGATACAACTGTATCATTGATTGAATGAAAATAGGTAACGTTTTTAAGTGGTTTTACAAGATATTGTGATAGGGATCACGAAAAATCTCTATTTATAATTTTCTATAAAAAATCAAAAAATAATAGATCTATATATCCTAAGTAATAATATTAGACACTGTAGTGGATTAACATCAATACCAAGCCACAAAAAAGAAAATGACACATTATAAATAAAAAATGCTTGAAAAATCTTATTAAATTTTTGTTGCTAAAGTTAGCTCAAGAACTACTGCAGATTTGCTTAATATTCAACCTAATACATACAGCAATTCTGTTTTATCCAAATTAGCTTTTTATTGAGTGCTATTTAGTACTTGAAGCTCACGGACTTGACAGCATTAAGATTAATGAAAATTACCTAAAGGAAAAAAGACATATAAACAACATAGGAAATTTTTAGAATTAAGGTAAAGCTTGTACTCTCAAAAATATAATGGAATTGATCTAAAATACTTTTCTTTATTCTTAAAGGATATGGATTTAAGCTTAATTTGGGTATATGGAAGGGCAATTAAAAATACTGAAAAATGATGCAAGATTTAGAACCGATCTACTATAGTCCAAAAATAAATTTATCCAAATTAATCTTGTACCTTGCCATTCTTGCTATTCTTTTTTATCCTATGCTCCAATTTTGGAGGCTATTATGAAATTTAAAAATATTCTCGTTGTACTTAATCCCAGTAATGAAAAACAGTACGCCCTAGCTCGTGCAGTGCGTTTAGTTGAAGAACAAAAAAATGAAACTAAGGTAAAAATTACCGCACTTTTATCAGTCTATGATTTATCTTATGAAATGTCAGCTTTACTTTCTTCTGAAGAACGTTCAGAAATGCATCAACAAGTAATAGAAAAACACCGTCACGCTGTTCAATATTACTTAGATAAATATGCAAATCCAGAAATTGAATTACAATCTCATATTGTGTGGAATAGCAATGAAGCTGATGCAATTAACGAAGAAGTAGAAAATAATAATTACGATCTAGTCGTAAAATATACCAAAGACGAAGAAAAACTTACGTCTCTAATCTTTACTCCCATTGATTGGCAACTTCTTCGTAAATGCCCTATTCCTGTCTTAATGGTTCGTGATGGCGATTGGAAACATCAACGCCGTATTCTTGTGGCTGTTAATGTATCTGGAGAGCAAGAATATCAAGATGAATTTAATCAAGAGCTGGTAGAAACTGGTATTTCACTCGCGGAAAATCTAAATCGTGGTAATGTCCATTTGGTGGCAGCCTACCCTTCCACGCCAATCAATATGGCGATTGATTTGCCTGAATTTAATACTTCAGGTTATGAAAACGGTATTCGAGGTCAGCATCTCATTAATATGAAAGCGTTACGTCAGAAGTTTGGGATTGATGAAGATCATACTCACGTACGTGAAGGTTTCCCAGAGGAAGTTATTCCTGAAGTGGCGAAAGAAATTGAAGCTGAATTAGTGATTTTAGGCACAGTGGGACGCACAGGTTTATCTGCCGCATTATTAGGCAATACTGCAGAACATGTAATTAGTAAATTAAGTTGTAATTTATTAGGCATTAAACCATCGAAAAAAGACGATTAAAACATTTTCCTCAATTTATAAGACGCCCTAAATATTTTGTATTTAGGGCATTTTTATACTATTTCTTATGGTATTTTTCATTTTGTGATCTCGATCACAAATCTTAAAATTTTATTTAAATAGCTATTTAAATGATAGCTATTTTCATTTAGTATTTTGCACTCATTTTTTAACTCCCCCATTCTTATTAAGGAAATATATGAAAAAGACATTAATTACAAGCTTATTGGTTTTATCTGGCATAGCACAAGCTCACGAAGTTTGGGTTCAAGCACCGACGAAATTAGCATCAGGTTCTGTATTAAAAGCAGAATTAGCTTATGGGGATTACCCTTATGTAGAAAAAATTCCTGAAGCACGTTTAAAAATTTTTGCACCAATGGAAATTATTCATCAAAATGGAGAAAAACAAACCTTAATCCAAAAAGGCGAAAACTATCAATATCAATCAGAGAACGCATTGTCTGATGGTTCTTATTGGATAACAGCCACTTATAAACCAACATTTTGGTCACAAAATGCTGAAGGTTGGAAAATGGATAATTTGAAAGGATTAGAAAACCCAACTTATTGCGAACAAACTCAAATGTTTGGCAAAAGTCTCGTTACCGTTGGTAAAAAACCATTAAATGCAGAAATGGCAATGACAAGAGTTGGTTTACCGCTAGAAATTGTTCCTTTGCGTGATCCAAGCAAAGCGAAATCAGGCGAACCGTTCCCTGTTCAAATTTTCTACCAAGATCAACCATTAGCAGGCGAAACTGTCATCGCAACCGCTGATACTATTATCGTGAAAGATCTTGAAGCAAGTACAGGTCATCGTGAACCACAAGGTTTTTCAGGTAAAACAGATAGTCAAGGACGTGTGAATATCATTCCATTAATTGATGGAATTTGGAAAATTAAAGTTATTCATAAAACACCATTTGCAGATCAACAAACTTGTCAGCAATCTGCAAGCTATAGCACATTAATTTTACCTGTTGGTAAAGGATTAGCTAAATTACCACCAAAACCAGAACACCATCATCATTAACCTTGAAAGTGCGGTGGAATTTCACCGCACTTTTGCATCCTAATTAAATAAAAAATACAGAAATAGTCTGCCTAAATCCTAAGTTATTCATCTGCATATCCAGATTTTGGCAAGGGTTTCCCATCTAAATATGCCAAATTATCTTTAAGTCTTAACCGACCTTCGGTAAACCATTTAATCACAAGCGGATAAATTTGATATTCTTGCTCACGGGTTCTAGCTTCCACTTCTTCTATGCTATCTTCGGGGAAGATTGGCACTTTTGCTTGTAAGACAATCGCACCACCATCTACTTCTTCATTGACAAAATGGACGGTTGTGCCGTGTTCATTGTCGCCTGCTTCAAGCGCACGTTGGTAGGTGTTTAAGCCTGCGTATTTAGGAAGAAGAGAAGGATGGATATTTAAAATTTTCCCTGCAAAACGTTGAGTAAATTTTGGGGTAAGAATTTTCATATAACCAGCAAGGACGATCAAATCTACTGCTAGGCTTTGCAAATAATCGCCAATGGCATCGTCCATTTCGAGGTTATTGGCAAAATTTTTGCGAAGAAAGACCGCTTGCGGAATCTGTGCTTGTTTGGCTCGAACTAATCCGTAAGCATCAGCTTTGTTACTTACCACACAAGCAATTTTGGCGGGAATATCGCCTGAATGGCAGGCATCAATAATAGTTTGTAAATTCGTTCCTTGACCAGAAATAAGGACGGCAATTTTTTTCATTTTCTTCCTTATAGAAATCAGCTTAAAAGGGCTGAATTGAAATTTAAGATTTTATTATTGAATCTCAACCTGTGCTTCGTCTTCGCTAAGAGGTGCAATTTTGCCTATAACCCACGCTTTTTCGCCCGCTTGTTCAAGCAATGCGATAGCGGTTTCAACCTCTTTTTCTGGTAATGCAATTACCATACCTACGCCACAGTTAAAAGTGCGGTACATTTCATAACGACTAATATTGCCTTTTTCTTGTAACCAGTTGAAGATCGCAGGCCATTGCCAGCTTGATTCATCAATCACTGCTTTGGTGTTGTCAGGTAATACACGCGGGATATTTTCCCAGAAACCGCCGCCTGTTAAGTGAGCAATGGCGTGAACTTCGGTCTGCTTGATCAGCTGTAAAATCGATTTTACATAGATTTTGGTTGGTGCTAAAAGGTGTTCGCTAAGCGGTTTGCTTTCTAATAAATCCGCTGGATTTGCACCGCTCACTTCAAGCACTTTGCGAATAAGTGAATAGCCGTTTGAGTGAGCACCACTTGAGCCGAGTGCGATAAGCGTGTCGCCCGTTTTTACTGCCGTGCCGTCAATAATCTCTGATTTTTCTACTACACCGACGCAGAAACCCGCTAAGTCGTAGTCGCCTTCATGGTACATTCCAGGCATTTCAGCGGTTTCGCCACCGACTAACGCACAGCCAGACATTTCGCAACCGTCTGCAATACCTTTGATCACGCTTGCTGCCACATCAACGTCTAATTTTCCTGTTGCATAGTAATCTAAAAAGAAAAGCGGTTCTGCCCCTTGCACGATTAAATCGTTTACACACATTGCTACTAAATCTTGACCAATGGTATCGTGTTTTTTCAAGTCAATCGCCAGGCGTAATTTTGTGCCCACGCCATCTGTACCAGAAACTAAAATTGGCTCTTTATATTTAGTTGGTAAAGCACATAATGCACCGAAACCACCCAATCCGCCCAAGACTTCAGAGCGGCGAGTGCGTTTTACATCGCCTTTGATACGTTCGACTAATTCATTCCCAGCGTGAATATCGACGCCAGCATCTTTGTAGCTAAGTTGTGTGTTGCTCACGATTAACCTCAATCAGTAGAAATAAAAATTAGGCAGATTATATCATTAAGCAAACGTTTGCGGTATTGTTAAATTAATTCATTTAATGGCATTTTTAAAATTAAAATGAAATTGCTTGCAATCAAAATTTATTTGTACTACTTTAATAGTACAAATAAACTCAAGATCTAGGAGAAAAAATGAAAACCACAACCGCATTAGTCACAGGAGCAACCGCAGGCTTTGGCTTGGCAATCTGTAAAAAATTGATCGAAGCAGGCTATAAAGTGATTGGCACGGGCAGACGTGCAGATCGGTTAGCAGAAATTCATTCACAATTAGGCAATAATTTTCTACCGCTTGCCTTTGATATTCGCGATGAACAAGCCACAATTAACGCTCTAAGCACCCTTCCTGAAGGTTGGCAAGAGGTCGATTTATTAGTGAATAATGCAGGTTTAGCCTTGGGATTAGAGCCAGCACATAAAGCGGATTTACAAGATTGGTATCAGATGATCGATACCAACATCAAAGGATTGGTTACTATCACTCGCCTTGTGTTGCCAAATATGGTGGCCCGTAATCACGGGCAGATTATCAATTTGAGTTCAATTGCAGGTACTTATCCTTATGCAGGCAGTAATGTATATGGTGGAACTAAAGCTTTTGTCACACAATTTAGCTTAAATTTACGAGCTGATCTGGCAGGCACAAAAATTCGAGTAAGCAATGTTGAACCCGGTTTATGTGGTGGTACGGAGTTCTCTAATGTGCGTTTTCATGGCGATGATGAAAGAGCGGCAAAAGTGTATGAAAACGTGCAATCGGTTCAGCCTGAAGATATTGCGAACATTGTATTATGGCTTCATCAACAACCTGAACACGTGAACATTAATCGCATTGAAGTAATGCCAACCGCTCAATCTTTTGCGGGAATGAGCGTTGCAAAAGATAACTAAAAAATAATAGGAAAAAATATGTCAGACACACTTCTAAATCCTTATTTTGGCGAATTTGGCGGAATGTATGTACCCGAAATTTTAGTTCCTGTTTTAAAACAATTAGAACAAGCTTTTGTAGAAGCACAAAATGATCCTACATTCCAAGCAGAATTTGCTGATTTACTCAAAAATTATGCAGGCAGACCGACCGCACTTACCCTTTGTCGTAACTTAACCAAAGGTACAAAAACTAAACTTTATCTTAAACGTGAAGATTTATTACATGGGGGTGCCCATAAAACTAACCAAGTATTAGGGCAAATTTTGCTTGCTAAACGTATGGGCAAAACGCGTATTATTGCCGAAACTGGTGCAGGTCAGCACGGTGTTGCGACCGCCCTAGCTTGTGCCATGTTAGATATGCCGTGCCGTGTTTATATGGGCGCAAAAGATGTTGAACGCCAATCGCCAAATGTGTTCCGTATGCGTTTGATGGGTGCGGAAGTGATTCCTGTACAAAAAGGCTCTTGCTCTTTAAAAGACGCTTGTTGTGAAGCAATGCGTGATTGGTCAGCAAACTATGAAACCACTCATTATTTACTTGGCACCGCGGCAGGCCCCCATCCATTCCCGACTATCGTGCGTGAATTTCAAAAAATGATTGGGATTGAGACGAAACGTCAAATTCTCGAACGAGAAGGTCGTTTACCTGATGCTGTCATTGCTGCCGTCGGTGGCGGCTCGAATGCAATTGGTATGTTTGCGGATTTCATTGAAGAAACCGCTGTGAAACTCATCGGCGTAGAACCTGCGGGTAAAGGTATTGACACGGGCGAACACGGTGCACCGCTCAAACACGGCACAACAGGTATCTATTTCGGAATGAAATCGCCAATTATGCAAGATAAAGATGGACAAATTGAAGAATCTTATTCTATTTCTGCAGGATTAGACTTCCCTTCCGTCGGGCCACAACATGCTTATTTAAATGCGATTGGTCGTGCTGATTATGTATCGATTACCGATGAAGAAGCCCTCAACGCATTCCAAGAATTAGCAAAACACGAAGGTATTATTCCTGCATTAGAAAGCTCACACGCCTTGGCTTATGCCTTGAAATTGATTAAACAAAATCCTGAAAAAGAACAACTTTTAGTGGTTAATCTTTCAGGACGAGGCGATAAAGATATTTTTACCGTTGATAAAATTTTAAATGGAGGAACGAACTAATGAGCCGTTTTGAAACGCAATTTGCGACACTTAACGCAAAAAATGAAGGTGCTTTCGTGCCGTTCGTTACCCTTTGCGACCCTACTTTCGACCGCTCTTTTAAGATCATTTGCACACTTGTCGATAACGGTGCGGATGCTTTAGAACTCGGTTTTCCTTTTTCCGATCCACTCCTTGATGGCCCAGTTATCCAAGCGGCAAATAATCGTGCTTTGACTGCGGGCCATAGCAGTGAAGATAGCTTTAAACTATTGGAAAAAGTGCGGTCAAAATATCCAGAGATTCCGATTAGTTTATTACTTTGTGCCAATTTAATTTTTGCTAAAGGTTTAGATGCTTTTTATCAACGCTGCGCAGAAGTCGATGTTGATGCTGTGCTTGTGGCAGATATTCCGTTACTGGCAAAAGAAGATTATGTGCAAGCAGCTAAAAAACACGGCATTCAACCTGTCTTTATTTGCCCTCCTAATGCAGATGAGAAAACTATTAAAGGTGTAGCACAAAATAGCGAAGGATATACCTATTTAGTCTCACGCGCAGGCGTAACTAGTGCTGAAAATCAAGCCCACGCAGCAAATTTGGACACTCTTGTAGAACAACTTAAAGCCCACAATGCCCCACCAATTTTACAAGGCTTCGGCATTGCACAGCCTGCACAAGTGAAAGAAGCCTTAGCTTTGGGGGCAGCTGGTGCAATTTCAGGTTCGGCAACAGTAAAAATTATTGAGCGGAATTTAGATAATCACGAGCAATGTTTAGTTGAATTAGCTGAATTTGTTCAAGCAATGAAAGCAGCAACAAAATAAGCAAAAAAGAACCCGCACTTGTGGCGGGTTTCTTTTATCTACCGAGAAAATTAAAAATTTAATACTTTATCGGCTTCCATCGTCCAGTCTGCCAACTCTGCTAACGTGCCGATTTCCACACCGTCCGCCAACGGCAGTTCAGTGATACCACGAGCATTTGTACAGGTTTTACAAAGTTTAATTGCCGCCCTTTGCGCTGTTAAAATTTCCAACATTTGTTGTAAATGTTTTGCTAAACCGCCAGTTACCGCATCAGACATTAAAAATACTTTTAAATTAACCGCACTTTTATGCTGCTCTTGCAACTGTAAAGCCAAACGTAATGCACTAAAAAAAATGCTCGTCACCATAAGGGGGCGAATGGATAATAAATAGAATATTTTGCATACTCTTCTCCTTAATTTCATTAATAACCTTGCTGATAAATTCCTTCCAACAATTTCACTGAAAGTAAGGCGAGATTAAAACGTTGTTCATCTGCCACAGACCAAAATTCTACGCCATTTTCTACCGCACTTATTTGACTTAAATGAAGTTTTACTGATTCTTCGCTATTTTCTTGTTCTCCATTAAGCACAGGCGTAATTAAGGTTTCTTCTAAAGCGATAAGCTCGCTATTTTGAGGCTGATAGTCGAAATCATAATCTGAAAGTGCAGTGACTTTTTGTGCCAATCCATAAAATACAGGCACTTGGATTGCGTGGAATGTAGCACGATCTAATTGAGGAAAAATTCGTTGTAATTGATTCGATAAACTAGGTGTTTGATGTGGATAAACATCAAACGCTAAGCGCGTTTCTTCTTCATCCAATGGAATACCGTTTAATAAACGGGCTGTTTGTCCAGCAAGTTTAGTCACGGTTTTCGCATCCGTATAAGAAGTCGGCAATAAAGAGGTGGCAAACACTTGATTAAGATTCGTTTCTTGTAAAATCGGTGCAAGGGTTAAAGCAAGTTGGCTTACTTGTGGATCAGGCAAACTAACAATATTACGTTGTCTCAGTTCGAAAAGCTGTGATTCATTTACCGTTGGAACAACAACGGGTACATCCGAAAGCGCACTGTAAACGCCTAACATATCAATGACAATGCAGCCCTGCTCTGCTGCTTGCGCAATATGGGCAACTTGCTCAAGTTTTCCTGCAAAAAAGACATAATTAAAATCAGCCCACTCAACTTCATTTGGAGAAAGTTGTTCAACGCCTTTATTGCGAAAACGAATATTTTTTTCTTCTTCAAAAGGTGTTATTTCAACAATAGAAACGCTACTAATTTCAAGCGCACTTTGTTCTAAACGCTCTACAATTTTTTCACTTAATTCAAATTCTGCTGCTATCGCAATATTTAAGGTTGCGTCCATTTTTCTCTCCGCTGTAAAATAATCGGCATTATTTTACACCAAAACCAAGAACGAAATAATGACACCTGCAATTGATTTACTTAAAAAACAAAAAATTCCTTTTACCTTGCACACTTATGATCATGATCCGAACAATCAACATTTTGGTGATGAGGCGGCCGAAAAATTAGGCATTGATCCTAACCGCTCTTTTAAAACCTTACTTGTGGCGGAAAATGGCGATCAGAAAAAACTTGCTTGTTTTGTGCTTGCAACGGCCAATATGCTGAATTTAAAGAAAGCGGCAAAATCTATCGGTGTGAAAAAAGTAGAAATGGCAGATAAAGATGCAGCACAAAAAAGTACAGGTTATCTTGTAGGGGGAATTAGCCCGCTGGGTCAAAAGAAACGCGTGAAAACCGTGATAAATTTAACCGCACTTGAGTTTGAAACGATTTATGTTTCAGGTGGAAAACGCGGGCTAAGTGTAGAAATTTCACCACAAGATTTAGCAAAAGTATTAGGTGCAGAATTTACTGATATCGTTGATGAATAAGTGATTAATTTACAAATTTAAAGGCGGATTTATTCCGCCTTTTGACTACTTTAACTCTTCCAATAATTTACCCAATCCACTCTGGCGTCTCACTGTTTGGCGAATTGCTGTTTTCCATATTTTTTCATCGGCAAATACAGTGAGTTCTTTTTTTGCACGAGTCACGCCCGTGAAAACTAATTCTCGCGACAATACTGGATTTACTTCTGTTGGAAGCACCATGACGGTATGTTCAAATTCGGAACCTTGAGATTTATGAATCGTCATCATAAAAGCAGGTTCATGTGCTGGAATTCGACTTGTCAGCACTTCTCGATTGCCAAACCATACTTTACCATTTGCCAAGCAAAGTCCAATATCGCCGTTATAAAGGCGAACATTATGATCGTTTTCAGTAATCATAATTGGCTTGCCGATATACCAATCTTGTTCATTACGGAACCAGAGCAATTTTTCCTCTCGCAACGCTAATGCGATTTCTTTATTGAGATTTTCAACTCCTAAATTGTTATTACGAAGTGCGGTTAAAAATCTCACAGAATTAAATTGCGCTTGAATAGCCTCGGCATAGGAAATGCCTTGTTCATTTTTAACGTTAGGATCAATTTTTTGTTTACGTAAATCATCCAACATTTTTAAGAAAGTGCGGTAATTTTCCACCGCACTTTTTACCACTTGATTAACCGCATCGCTTTCATCATTTAAGGCATTAAAGTGCAATTCTTGCGGATAATGTTCAAATAACCCAAGGCTATCGCCTGCTTTACCTTTTTGAATGAATTCAGCCAACTTGCCAATACCTGAATCTTTATCAAAACGGCGACTTTCTGTTAGATGGCATAAGCAATCACGTATTGGATTTGAACAATCAGAACCTTCCACTTTATAGCCTGTTGTCACTTGTAAATACGCAGCTTGTTCATGACTATAAGGTTGATTAATAAATTGTGCCAATTCCTCCAATACTGCCCCCGCCTCAACAGAGGCTAATTGCGCCTGATCGCCTAATAAAATTAATCGAGTTTCGGGCTTTAACGCATTGATAAGTTTTGCCATCATCGGCAAATCAATCATTGATGTTTCATCAACAACTAATACATCCAACTGCAAAGGATTATGACTGTTATAGCGTGTGTAATCATTAAAGGCGTTCACGCCCAGTAAACTATGCAAAGTGCTGGCTTTTTGTGGAATCGCATTGAAAAGTGAATCGGATAAATTCATTTTTTCTTGCATAAAACCTAACGCATTTTTAATTGATTCTTCCAAACGAGAGGCGGCCTTGCCAGTCGGCGCAACCAATTTGATATGTAATTTACAATCAAATAATTCTTGTAGAACGAGTAATAAACGCGTAACTGTCGTGGTTTTTCCTGTTCCTGGTCCGCCTGTAATAATCGAAAATGGATTTTTAATCGCCGTTGCCACTGCCACTTTTTGCCAATCTGTTTTTTCCTGTTTTTCAGGGAAATATTTATCTAATTTTTGACGAATTTCATCATAAGAAAAGGCTAAAGTGCGGTTATTTTTTAAGGTGTTTTTTATATATTGTGCGATACGGTATTCATCTTGCCAAGCGCGATAGAAATACAGCGCGCCAAATTGAAATGCCATTGGCGCAATTTGATTGACGGGATCTTGCGTAAATGCCATATGTCCGTACAACGCATTTTGCCAATCTTCCACCGGTAAATAATCAATCTTTTCGCGAATTTTTGCTAAATAGTCCTCTTCCGTTGTACGATAAGCCAAACCAAATAAATTATGTTCTAAATAGCGATCTAATTGACTGCAAGTATTTCCCTGCATATAACGCCAGCTACAAAGTGCGGCTAATAATATGGCTAAATTTTTGACTGGTTCCGCATAATCCGTATGACATTGTTTATCAGCTATCAACTTAGCAAAATAATAATCACCTTGAGAAAGAATGCCCTGCTCTTTAAGTTTTTGTAATACAGATAACATTAAAACACCCCGTCTAATTCTGTGATTAATTCAACACTTGGACGATCATAAAATACGCCAGATTGTGGCTCACCATTCATTCCACGTAAGAAAAGATAAAATACCCCACCGAAATCTCGCGCATAATCGTAATGAGGCACAATGCTTTGTAAATAACGATGTAATGCCAGCGTATAAATTAAATATTGCCAATCATAGTGACTGTGTAACATTTCTTTTTTCAATGCCTCTTGATTATAATCAGCAAGAGTTGAACCTAAGAAATTAGATTTATAATCAATAAGATAATATTTCCCATTATGGCGGAAAACTAAGTCAATCGAACCTCGCACCATGCCTTGAATTTGCTCAAATTGAAGTGACTCGCTTGGCAAATGATGATGGGCTTTCAACGTGTGATTAAACGCTTCAACATCAAAATGTGCCCTAATAGCCAGATAAAATGGCATTTCTTTAATGCAATCTTTATTTGCCAAATCAGCTAATGCTATTCCTATTTCATTAGAAAGTGGTGTATGTGAAATCTGTTGTAGCCAATTTTGTAGCGGCTCTGCAAAAGTTTCATCTAACTGTAAGGATTGTCGTAATTTGTCAATTTCTTCTGTATTTGCTAAATCAGAAAAATAGCAATTTTCAAAATGGCGATGCAATGCAGTCCCGACTTGTTTACCTCTTGGCAAATCTAAAATGTTTGATTCATTTTTGTTTAAAAGTGCGGTCGAAATTTCAATCGAATTTTGGCTATCGTAATCTTTTGCATCATCAAAAACAGCGTGTTTTTTACCCGCACTTTCAGTGAAATAATTTTGTCGGCGATGTGCTTGTTCAATTGAAGTAAAACTGGTTATTCGCCAATCTTGTTCAATATTGCCCGTAAATTCTGCGGCTTTAAGATCATCATTTTTTATATTGATTGATAAAGCCGTAAAATCCTCTAGATTTGGTTTAGTACAGATTTCCACATTATCTCGCATTTTTTCTTTAAAGGCTTGCAACAACGTCTCGGTATCTTTAGAATCTGACAAATTTATTTCTTTGCCTATTTCGCCTTGGCTTAATACATAATGTAAGGCATTCCATTTTTTATCAAATTGCGCAGGCAAAGCGAATGCCATTTGATATTTAGCACGGGTTAAAGCCACATAAAGTAAACGTAACTCTTCCGCAAAAGTTTCTTCATAAAGTGCGTTTAAATTACGATTTTCCATATCCCATAAGGTTTCATCTCGTTCTTTAGAATAATAAATATTGATCTCTTTTTTACTTGGATCTTTGCTCGGCACAGCTAAAAATGGTAACCAAACTAAATCATATTCTAAGCCTTTAGATTTATGGATTGTCACTATTTTTACCAACTGGCGTTCACTTTCTAAACGAATTTGAGCCTCTTGACGACCTTCGCCTTGAATTTGCTTTTCAAACCAACTGAGCAATGCCGCTTCAGTTTCGTGTAGCGTGGCTGCTTGTTGTAAAATTTCTGCCAAATGTAGGAAATCCGTTAAATCTCGCTCGCCCGTGGCTTGGCTTAATAATCGCTCTGAAATGCTTTGCTCCAATAAAATTTGATGTAACATTGCCAATATCCCTTGACGCTTCCAAGTTTGTTGATATTGAGCAAAGCTATCAGCCCAACGTTGCCAGTCTGCCTCATTTTGCTGAATTTGATGAATATCCGCTGCATTTAAGCCAAAAAGTGCGGTTGCAATCGCATTCAAAATTGGACGTTCTGCCACATTCAAACAGGCTTTAAGCACCCAAGCTAATTCTTTCGCAACATTGCTATCAAATACGCTATTTTGATCAGAAAGATAAACCGACGCGATCCCCAATTTTTGCAATTCATTTTTTACTAAAGCCGCTTCATTTTTATCACGCACCAATACGGCAATATTCGCCGCTTGTAAGGTTTTACAGGTATCTTCATTTTGAAAAACTGCCTGATTTTCTACCGCACTTTTTAGCCAATGTTGAATAGAAATAGCACATATTTTTGCCATTTCAGTTTTATTCACTTTGTCACTTTCTGTCAGATAAAAACGATAAGCTGGTTCGGCTTTGCCATTTAAATAAAATCGCAGATGATCATCACGAGAATCAACAGCAGTAAAGTTAATATTTTGATAAATAAATGGCGATTGAGGAAAATCGAATAAAGCATTTACGCCATCAACCAAATGCTTCTCTGAACGATAATTTTTAGTGAGTTCAAAGCGAGATTGAGCCTCGTCCGATGCTTTTAGATAAGTAAATATATCTGCGCCACGGAAACGATAAATCGCCTGCTTCGGATCACCAATCATAATAAAACCAGTATTTTTTTCGGGATTATCACGATAAATTTTTGAAAAAATAGCGTACTGTTTTGAATCTGTATCCTGAAATTCATCAATCATCGCAAAAGGATATTGGAAACGAATCATTTCCGCTAATTCATCTCCTTGCGCACCTTGCAAGGCTTCACAAAGCAAACGCAATAAATCATCAAAGGATTTTTCTTGATGATTAAGTTTATAGTCTAAAAGTTTTTGTTGTAGCCCTTGGCGATAATGATAAAGAGTGAGTTTGCTTAGTAAATTTGGTGTCATTAAGGCATTAACTCGCTTTTCAAGCTCTGCAAAAATCGGGAAATAAAAAGGCGTTGCGGGTTTTTTATCTTTATTTTTATCCGTTGATTCTTCGCAATTTTTCTCAATAGATGATTGTAGGAAATAGTCTTTCAATGTGGTATTAATTTGATAATCTCTAGGATTATTTGACCATTGATTGATTTTATTAATCCAATCCCCTAAACGCTTTACTTGGTACTTTTTACGATTTAACGATTTCAACTGATCTTTTGGATAATCTTTCTTCAGTTCATTGGTAATAATCGCTGAAATTTCATCCGCACTTTCTAACCAAAATGCCTTTAATTCATTCAACGCCTTTTGATAACCCCCCAGATATTGCTGTAAAAAGATTTGTATTGGTACAGATAACGCCTGTTTATTTTCAATCTCCACCTGCAAATCTTTACCTAAATCCGCTTTCAACAAAGACAACACATTTGCTGGTGATACTAATTCTGTCGCGATAAAATTCGCAGATTCAAAATCCAACGGATAAAAATGCTCTCGCCAAAATTCATTAGCAAAACGAACCAACAAGTCCGATTGATCTTTAATTAATTCTAAATTGAAGTGAATACCAGAATGGAAAGCATATTGCATCAACATTCGGCGACAAAAACCGTGAATGGTATAAATTGCCGCCAAATCCATATTTTGCTCAGCTAATTTTAAGTGATGAATAGCCTCAAAAATATCCAAATCCTGACAAAGTGCAGTAAGAAATTCATCATTTTTAAATGCGGATTTATCTTGGGTTTCTGCAAAGGCTGTGAGTTTATCAATCGCATCTGTTATACGCTCACGAATTTTTTTCTTAAGTTCCTCTGTCGCCATATCCGTAAAGGTTACCACCAGAATTTCTTCCACATTTAACGGACGAGAAAAGTTATTTTCTCCCGCCTTTAATAAAAGTCGGAGATATAAAGATCCAATAGTATATGTTTTCCCCGTACCAGCAGATGCTTCGATTAAGCTAATTTGATTTAAAGGCAACGTGATAGGATTTAATGGGATTGTTTCGGCCATAGATTTTAACAGATGAGAACTAATGGCACTATTTTACAATAATTTGAAGTTAAAAATGCAAAAAAAGACGCTTTTCAGCGTCTTAATTCTTTATCTAAACTTTAAAAAATTAAAGTGCAGATTTTGCTTTTTCAACTAATGCAGCGAACGCTACTTTGTCGAATACAGCGATATCAGCAAGAATCTTACGGTCGATTTCAACAGATGCTTTTTTCAAGCCGTTGATGAATTTGCTGTAAGATAAACCATTTTGACGCGCTGCAGCGTTGATACGTGCAATCCACAATTGACGGAATTGACGTTTACGCTGACGACGGTCACGATATGCGTATTGACCAGCTTTGATCACCGCTTGGAAAGCAACGCGATACACGCGTGAACGTGCACCATAATAACCTTTAGCAGCCTTAAGAACTTTCTTATGGCGTGCTCTTGCAATAACACCACGTTTTACACGAGCCATTATTTAATCTCCTATGTAATATTTTTCTAAAATGAACTAATCGTACGTTTTGCTTAAATAACGGCTTATGCGTATGGTAAGCAAGCTACTACTAAAACTTGGTCTGCTTTCGCAACCATTGATTTATGACGTAAATGACGTTTACGTTTAGTTGTTTTTTTAGTCAAAATATGACGTAAGTGAGATTGTTTACGCTTGAAACCACCAGAAGCAGTTTTTTTGAAGCGCTTCGCTGCGCCGCGTACTGTTTTGATTTTAGGCATTGTTAAAATAACTCCGCATTTTTCGTTTAAAACAACATAATCAGGCGAACTTAAAAAGTTACTTGGAAGCACTGATCATTTCCATCATAAGGCAAATTAAATTGCCTTTTCAAAAGCAGTTAGGCTGCGTAGTGTGCCCAACATGCAGTTGTCTTTTCATTTAAGTCAAACTTAAACAAAAAGATTTGCTGAGAAATCTCAGCAAAATTCTTATTTTTTCTTCGGTGCTAACACCATTACAGCCTGACGACCTTCTAATTTACCTGGTGCAGATTCAACCACAGAAATTTCAGCTAAATCATTTTTTACACGCTCTAACACATCTAAGCCAATGTCTTGATGAGCCATTTCACGACCGCGGAAACGCACGGTAATTTTTGCTTTGTCGCCGTCTTCTAAGAAACGGATTAAGCTGCGTAATTTAACTTGATAATCGCCTTCATCAGTGCCTGGGCGAAATTTAATTTCTTTAACTTGTACAACTTTTTGTTTTTTCTTTTGTTCTTTAGCGGTTTTACTTTTTTCGTAAAGGAATTTACCGTAGTTCATAATACGGCAAACAGGCGGTTCAGCATTTGGGCTAATTTCAACAAGATCAAGTTCTGCTTGCTCTGCCATTTCTAGGGCTTGTTGAATAGAAACAATTCCTGCTTGTTCCCCATTTTGGTCAATTAAACGAACTTCTTTTACACGAATCTCTTCATTGATACGGTTTGGGCGATTTACTGCCGGCGCTTTTTTTACGGTTTTAATAATCGTATTCCTTCTATTGGTTAATAGTAAAAATCTTTTCGCTAAAAATAAAAGATTTCAAATTTGTTGCCCGCAAGGAACGAGCAAAATCTTGCGAATTCTATAGTATTCACACCACTTATGCAACAAAATTTAGCCTTTAAGCAAAATTTCTACGCTTAAACTTTCGCCAAATTCAAGCAAGTGATGAATGCGAGCAGTTTCTAAACATAACATTGTTTGATAGCCTGTTTCAGTCATTCCACTCGTTTTCTTATGCCAAGGATTCCAAAGGACAAATTGGCTTGCATTATGATGATGCAGTGCAATCGTACGATTGAAACTTTTATCTAGGATTTGATTCTGCATTTTTTCTGCGGAATAAATGCAATCAACATTTTCAGAAATGTGACGCGGTGACGGAACGTTTTCTTGTTGTTGGTTTAAGCTATTAAAACAAGTTTCAGGTAAACCTTGTACTTCCACTTGATTAATATCCCCAATATTGAAATAGGTATGCAACGCTACTTGTGCAGGTTCTTCGCCATAATGTGTGAAAGTTAAATGACATTTATCTGTGAACACCATTACAATTTTAGCTTCGATAATATTTAAATCAGAAAACAAGTCAAATTCTAACCGCACTTTATGTGCTGAAATATCGTAATGACTCAATTGCCATAAACGAATACGAGCTGTACCGTGCGCAGGTTGTTTTACGCCACCAAACCAAGGATAACAAATCGGTATACCACCACGAATAGCATTGCCATTTTTGAATGGCTCTACTTCACTTAACCATAATACATCTTGCTTCGCATTTTGCGGTTTCCAACTGATAAGCTGTGCCCCTTGCAGGGAAATTTTTGCTGTTCCAACAGCGTGTTTTAGATGAAGAATGGGAATATCATTATGTTGAACAAGATGAAGTTCTGGTGTCAGTATTTTTAGTAATGTTGTTTTCATATTTATTCCTATAATTTTAAAGGTTCAGAGATAACAAAGGACGTATCAGATACGCCCTTAATCTACGACTTTGGTTAAATTTCGTCAATAATTCGATAAACCCAATTTTCCAGTGGATCATTTAAACGTTTCATCTCAGCGTGCATTTCTTCCAACATCTCTTTTTTGATGCTGTTATATTGTGAATCATAGAATAAATTATGCATTTCTTCTGGATCGTTACGGATGTCATAAAGTTCACACACATCGGTCGCATTAAATACGAGTTTGTAATCTTTACGACGCCACATACGCTGTTCAAAATACACAAAATGCCCCGCAAGCTGACCAAGTATACCTTTTCGTTGGTTATCTTGGTGTTGACGCATAATCGGAAGAACGCTCTGCCCTTCAAAACTTTCTGGCACTTTTTGATTGGCTAAATCGAACACCGTTGAAGTTAAATCGTGAAGATAAACAAGGTTATCATCTTCTTGATTTACACGATTAGAGTTTGGATCTTTGATAATCATCGGAATGTTATAGGTGGCATCAAACATAAATTCACCTTTTTCAATTATTCGATGTGTGCCCATTGCATCGCCGTGATCTGCCGTAGCCACTAAGAAAGTGCGGTCATAAATTCCCCGTTTTTGAAGATAATCGAATAATTCACCAATAGCATCATCAATTAAGGTAATATAACCCCAGAATTTTGTGATGACTTCTTTCCAATGATCTTCGCTCGCCTCCCACATTCCCCACATTTTTGAAATGGTTCGGAAATGACCTGGTTTGCCCTCTAACGGTGTAAAGAAACTCTTATCAAGCACCACATCTTCTTTTCGATACATTGAATAATAAGGTTCTGGCACGATACAAGGCGTGTGTGGCCCCCAGAAGTTTATCCATGCAAAGAATGGTTTGCCTTCATCTAATGATTCTTGAATATATTTTTTCGCTTCATCAATGATGAAATAAGGGATGGTTTGCTCTTTCGTGCCTGAAAGTAAACCGCAAAGTTCTTGTACCCGTAAATGCGGGTTATCTCCAAAGTAGGCACGGCTGACCTCGGGGATTTCATATCCATTTTCTTCTAACCATTCTTTATAACGATTAGAATGTGTTGGCGGTTGGTTGAAGACTAAATTTTTATATACGCCACTACCAGGATAGCCATAACCATCAAAGTTATGCCCTTTAATCCCATAATCTTCAGGTACAGATTTCGTACCTACGTGCCACTTTCCTACAACATAAGTATTATAGCCAGCCAATTTACCGATATTCGGTTTTTCTTGGCTAATTTCGCCTATACCGCCCTTTTCCCCATTTTTAATAATGCCGTGAGAAGACGGCATTAATCCAGTAAAAAGTGAAGTGCGAGCAGGACCACAAACAGAAGCTGGTGTGAAAGCATTATTAAAGCGAACGCCCTCTTTTGCCAATCGATCTAAATTCGGGGTTTTCACAATTTGGTGACCATAAGCCCCCAACATATCTTTACGAATTTGGTCTAATAAAATGTAAATAATGTTCATTATTTCGCCTCTTTATTTCGTACAACAAATAACAGGATAATTTGTAACACCGCCCATACGCCAAGAACCATTGATGGATTACCATTTTCTGATGCCATACCAAGTGGCGAAAGGAATGTGTAAAGTGCGATTAAGCCTAAAATCAAGGATACGCTAGTCACTTTTAAATATTTCCAGTTGGTTAAATCTACGTCGCCTAAGTTTTCTTTGTTTTCAATGTAAGGTTCGCGGCGTAAGAATTGTCCTAAGATGAGCATTAATACAACATCAAATACGAATAATCCGCCCATAACATACACAAAGTTGATTTTGACATTAAACACCCAAACAATGCTGAAATACAAGATAACATGAGCAAGTAAAGCAATACGTGCCGCTTTGCCAGATACGGTTTTGTTAAACATACCCACGGCAAATAAAGCAACGATTGGAATATTCACAAATCCTGCAAAACGTTTAGTGATTAAGAAGATGCCATCTGTACCAAACATGAGTAACGGTGCGAAAATCATAGTGACAATTGCCATAATGGTAGACACTTTTTTCGAGTAAGAAATTAATTCTGCTTCTGACCGCACTTTTTTACTGATAAATGGCAATAAATCTTTGCAGTAAATGGTTGCTGCTGAATTTAAGAATGAGTTAAAGGTACTTAAAATTTCGCCAAATAATGCAGCAATAAAGAAACCTTGTAACCAAGTTGGCAATACTTTGTTTATGAGTAATGGATAAGACGCATCAATTGGATTGATACCTTCGCCTAAAATATGGAAACTCAATAAACCTGGAAGATTTAAAATAATCGGTAAAGTTAATAAAAATAATGCGGCGATCAAAATCCCTTTTTGACCAGATTTTAAGTCTTTTGCACCTAAACAACGTTGTACGATGGCTTGGTTCGTTGTCCAATAGAAAAAGTGAACCACCATAATACCGGTGAAAATCGTTGGCCAAGGTGTAGCGTCGGTTTCACTACCAATCGCATTCCATTTTTCAATATGCGTTGTTGTGATTGTGTGTAAACCTTCAGAGAAACTACCATCACCTAAATACATCAAAGCAAAGAATAGGACAAGCAATGCGCCAATGACTAAAATAATCGCGTTAATAGTGTCAGATACTGCCACCGCTTTTAAACCACCCAAAATTGCATAAATCGCCCCAACAACGCCAATGGCAACAACTGTGTAAGTTATTGCAGCGCCATAACTTAAACCAAATGCAGTTTCTAAGTTGAAGATTTTATTGAAAGCGATTGCACCTGTGTAAAGTGCGGTTGGAATTACGATGAAAAGATAAAACACTAAGAAAAGCGTGGACATAATCAAGCGAGTTTGACGGTCGAAACGGCTTTCAAAAAACTCCGGCACAGTGGTGTAACCGTTACGCAAATATTTCGGCAGCATATAAAGAGCCAAGAAACAAAGCGGAATAACCGTTGGAACTGTCCAAGCAATCACGGAAAAATTACCTTTATAGGACACCGCATTGACACCGATAAGTTGTTCAGTTGAAAGCGATGTCAGCACCATTGAGCAGCCAATTACTAAACCGCTTAACCCACGCCCTGCCAAAAAATACCCTTTTGAAGATTTTAAATCATCCCCTTTTGTTTTTAACCAAGAAACATACGCAACCACAGTGGTTACAATGAGGAAGCTGAGTATCGTCATAAGCATATATAATTCTCCCATATCGACTAACACAGCATAAAGATAATATAACGCTCTCTAAAGGGTTATGATAATTGTCATATTAAGATTGTGAGGTGGATCACAGAAATAATAATTGAAGATAAATTCAATGATTTTTATTTTCTGGCAGTTGAAAAAACAATAAAAAATGCAGTCAAAAAACCATAAAAATTTTGACCGCACTTTGATTAGAATCCTATCCGCCTTGTCGTTGCAGAAAACGTTGGTTTCACTTCACATTCACCTTGTAATGCGTTCAGCCAATCTTGCACCTTTTGAAAAGGGGAAAATTGGTGACGACGAGTCACCGCAGCAAAATCGCCTGGCGTCAGCAAATTAAGCGATTCAATCTGACTTAAATCCTCTTCCGATAATGATGGCAACCCTAAGATTTCAGCCTGTTGTTTAGCAAAATCCAAGCGTTGTTTAAGAGTTAAATAATCAAACTTCAATTTTAAATCAAAACGACGTAAGGCTGCTGGATCAAGCACCTCAATTAAATTTGTTGATACCACCATCAGCCCTTCAAAGCGTTCAATTTGTGTCAACATTTCATTCACTTGTGAACGCTCCCAGCTTCGATTTGCCCCTTCTCGAGAAAATAAGAACGTATCCACTTCATCTAACACTAATAATGCGTTATCGGCTTTCGCTTGTTCAAAGGCTTGAGCAATATTTTGTTCTGTCCCACCTACATAACAATTAAGCAAATCAGAGCCTTTGCAAAGTAACAACGGCATATCCAACTCTTCCGCAAGCCACGCGGCCCAAGCAGTTTTCCCTGTTCCTGGTGGACCATAGCAACAAATCCGTCCTTTTTTCGACCGTTTTAACCCTTCACTAATACGATGAATATTGTCATTACAAGCTACATAATCCAAGTTATAGTCGGCTTTGCCTAAAACAAGCGGTTCGATTTTTGGTTTATTTTGCGATTTTAATATTTGATTAAACATCATGAGCAAAGTCTCAGCAAAATTTGATGTATTGAGTTCCTTTGCCACCCGAATTGTACGACTTAAAATCGCAGGCGTTAATGACCGCACTTTAGCAAAATGCTGCACATAGGCCGGACTTAATTTTCCCTCGGCTAACTGCGTAATGAGTGCTGATTTATTTTTCAACGGCAAATCAGGCATTTCTAAAATAAAATCAAATCGGCGTAAAAAAGCAGGATCTATGCCAAAAACAGAATTAGATAGCCAAATCATCGGCACATTGTTATTTTCTAATAACTGATTCATCCAAGCTTTATTCTGCTGCGCTACTGATTGCTCAAAGAAACTACCACGAAAAACATCTTCTATTTCATCAAAAATCAATAACGAAGATTGTCCTTCTAACACCTTTTGCGCAAAACGGCACTTATTCAAACGTTCTTCTGCTCGGATCACTTCTTCATTTTCATCCATATAAGTAATATTATGTGCCGAAACACTCACTGCTTTTGCTAATAACGTTGCAAACTCTGTTTTTCCTGTACCCGGTACACCATAAATTAAAATATTCGCCCCCTTTCTATGAATAGCAAATGAGGACTGAAGATAATCCAGCATCATTGTTTTCATTTCGTTTAAATAAGCAAAATCATCTAAACTCAAACTAGGCTCAATAGCTGGTTTCGTACAGACTTTTAATAACATTTGTTCATTTAATGGTTCTGAGATAAATTCATCAAAATCTAACATTTTTCCCCAATCCAAATAGTCATGGAGGCTATCAGGATTATAGTTTCGTTCAAGCAAGCCATAGCCTAATAGTTTTCCCTTATCTTTTAAGGCTGAAATAATGTCCGATTTTGGCAAACCAAATAAATTTGATAATACCTCACTTACCCCTACCAAATTAGATTTTGGTAATACCTCGCTTAATTTTTTCAATGGCTCATCTAAGCATAACTGAATCGATAAACGGAAAAGCGTCTGCTCAGCCACATTTAATGACAATAATTGAGTCAACTTATCGATATTTTGTTGAATAATGGGATTTTCGTTTACGCAAAGAGCGGTTAATTTGGGCAACGTTTTATTTCGTGCTTGTAATAATTTTCTCACTTTCTCACGAAAATTATCACAATTCTCCATTTCACTTGGTAAACCTAATGCTTCCGCAATATTGTCATATCGCCAATTACTCTCATGAAAAACCTCTACGAATCCTCGATATTCTAATAAAAGTTGCAACATTAATTTTTCGGTATAAGGGGAAACTGATGGTGGGTTAAGTTTGAATTTAGACATAATCATCACTCCAATAAAAAATGCTCAAACCTAATAGGCTTGAGCATAGTTTAAGAAGTAGAGCGACAGATTGTGTCGTTAGGAATCTGCTTTGGATAAAGGTTGATTTAGAATTTCGATCATTTTTTCTCCATGTTCTTTTATCTCCCTTTCAGTCCACTCATTATAGTTCATCATGATAGCTTGTTTCAGACTATCGTATTCATTATTACGATAATGCTTTTTTTTCTCTTCAGGAGAAGAATTACCTAAGCTAGAATTTTTACTTTGAGAAAGTAGATACAAATTACCAAAATCATTTAATCCTGACTCTAATTCATCTCCAACACTAGGATGCTGTGGATAATGATGCTCTACTGAACTTTTAAAGGTAAATCTAAACTTTTTCCAAATAGCATCTTTAGTATTATCAGTTAACCACTCATCATTCTTTAACAAATTTTTTACTTTTTCATTAGGAAGTTCCCATAATTGATAATCTAGTCGATTAAATACAAAGTTAGGAACATTTACCCCTCTATCCCAATATTTTTTATATTCCGAACTTTCTTTACTTCCTAAGTTAAATTTAAATACAAATTCCACTTCTACTTTATCTAATATAATCTCTGTAATATCTTTTCCTTGACAGTTATTACCAAAATAGAATTTATCACAAAGATCTTTTAGAAAATCAACATAGTTACCGTGAGTTATATTATCCTTATTATTAAATAACCAACGTAATACAGCATACAACCAGTTTTTGTAAATACGAGATGGGTTAGAAACATGGAACATTGAAAGCAACATAACCACTGTTTTAGTATCATCAGAATTATCTAACTCTTCATCATTTTTACTTTCAGTATTATTACCAAATGTATTTTTATAGTAATAACTTGAATCATTAGGCATAACTGCCCATAAGGACCAGTTTTCTTCCCCAGTTCTAATTGCGTTAGATTTGATAACATAGCAATCAAAAAGATAGCGACAAATCAATAAAACATAAATAAAATTTCTAACAGCTTCATCATCTTTAATTTGTCCTTCAAAAGAATTTAATAAGTATTTTTCATCTAACGGCACTATTTTGGTAAAATCTCCGCATTTATCAGTCATTTCTAAATAAATTCTTAAAACATGCATTAAGAAATTAGGAAAGTCAATAACAGAAGTAAAACTACCATCATATTTGTCTACAAAGTCATTTTTATTAAACCCACTATTTTTACTTCCATTAATGAGATCTAAAATCTTTATGCCATCTACATCTCCTTGTATATTGATAATAGGTGATTTCTTATTTTCATCCTTATTCTTCTTTTCAATTTCCTTGTTGTATACTTCAATATCTTGAATTATTTCCATAAAGCATTTTGGTTTTTCTGACCATTTATCACTAAATATTACTTCTCTTATTTTAAAATCAAACCCCATTACAGCATAACGACTCATATCTGAACACGCGTCCCAAATTTTCGCAAATAAGTTTTTTTCAATAGGTGTACGTAGTTTTTTCATTAAACGGGCTTTTAAAACTTCGTGTTTTTCTAACTGTTCGCCACGGGTATTCATAATTTCAAAATAATGGTTTAAATCTGTACCTTCAGGCACTTCAGTTCGGATAATTTCAACTTTATCCAAAAGAAATTTTACAAATTCATCTTTATTATTTCCCCATTCATCAATAACTTTCTTAATCGTTTTTAATGCTTGTGAAAAATTACTTGGTAATTTTTCAGAATTAAGATTGGATAATGCTTGTTCAGATTCATCTCGATGTTCAAAAGAAACATTTCTAAAACTTAATTTACCAAGATGATGCATTATTAACGTGAGCGTTGTTAGTCTTTGCTGGCCATCAATTACTTCAAAATCACCATTGTCTCGGCGATAAACAACTAAGCTACCAATATAATAATTTTTATCTTGTTCTTTATTTTTTTCACAAGCATTTTTTATATCTTGAAGTAATGAACTAATTTCATCGTCACCCCAAGCATAATTACGTTGGTAGATTGGAATAATATAGTTACATTTATTCTCATCATTAAATAAATCAGATATAGTTAATGTCTTTACATATTCTTTAGTATTGTTCATTTATTTAACTCCAAAAATTTCCTTTATTTTATTGTCTATGTTATTAAACTTATCTTCACGTATTGCTGAGGTATATCTCAAAACTTGTATTGGTGTAGAAGATTTCTCTATATGATTAAATAATCCATTTTTTGAGTGAGCTTCATCTTCTATAGTTTTGAAAGTAATACGCTGATATTCAAAACGAATTCGATAAACCCATAAAAATGCTTTATTTATAAATTCATCTAAATATACTTCACCAAACTTATCAAAATAGAACAACACTATACATTCAAATAAATTTTTCAAATACTTATCCCCTACTCGATAGCAATAATCTTGATTGTTAAGAAAGGTATTTACACCTTTTCCTATATCTTTACCGTTAATTTGTTTCACTTTATCAACAAGCCCACTTCCTTCTTTGAATAATTTTTCATAGCTTTCAGTATAATGCTGAACATAATCAAAAAATTGCTCACCATTTATTAGAGTTTGTACCGTTTGAAAACTTGTCTTCACAAATCTTGGATGATAAAACATAGGATTTTGTTGTGCTAATTTCTCTACAACCTTTGTTGCAAACAGTGGGCTAAGATAAGGATAGGTAGCACTTTCTGATACACCTTTAAATGTCTCTAGCTCGTCCGATGTAAAAACCTCTCCGCTTTCTTGATAGTGCCATCGGCGTAATCTAAAAAGAATATAGTTGATAATTTTATCTAAATTATTGATTTCTTGAGAAAGTGCAGATTTCTCCCAACGTTCAACACAATGATGAATAATCTCTTTTGGCTTATCTTTCATTTCTCGTAAATGATAAGCTTTCAGCAAATCATAAGATTCTAAAGGTTTCCCTCTTGAGTTTTGTGAGTCAAAAAATTGGAAGGCTTCGTCTAAATCATCTAATTCAACATAAACCATCTCACAAATCTCTAAAAGATACTTTTTAAATGTATCTTTATCCGAAATGGAATAATTTTTAATAAATTGATCATTCTCAATCACATTATTCTTACTAATATTATGCGTTAAATGTTGTTCTAATAGATTATTTTTATCACCCAAACTATTAAGCAATAATGAAAGCGTAATTAAACGTTGTTGGCCATCAACAATATCGAAATTTTTTCCGTCTTTATGTATCACAACTGTCCCGATACGATAAACTTGTTCCTGGTTATGAAAATGGGTAAGTAAATCATCAAGTAATTGTTGAACGTGTTTTATTGTCCATTTGTATGGACGCTGATAGCCAGGAATAGATAAATCCTTTCCTAAAATTTCTTTTAGTTTCACTACCTTAGCTTTTTCTTCTTTTGGGTTACTCATTTTATTCCTTAAGTTTTATCTAAAATTGGTACATTATACTATATATCTAAAAAAATAACTGCAAGCGGTTATTTTTCTTATCATGTTGCGATAATCGTACAAATCACCACCGACAAATCATCATAAAACCGTTGTTTCGTAACTAATTTACGACACACCGTCAATCTTGATTTATCATTATCATATTGTTTCCAAATTTTTTCTCTCATTTCTTCTGAAAGGCCATCTGTTAATCCATCAGAGCAAAGTAATAAACTTTCCCCTTGCTGAATTTCAATTTCTTGATAAAAAATTTTATCTTGAAATTCGGAATAATCGGCGACTAAACAAGAAGAAACGCCACCATAAATCGTGGCAAAATCTTCCTCTTTTTTATCGGGAAAATCAGCCAATAATTCAGACAGAATAGAATGATCTTGGGTAATTTGTTGCCATTTACCTTGGGCGTCAATTAAATAAGCACGGCTATCGCCTACGCTGAGAATTTTGGCTTTACGGGTTATTTGCTCAATTTCAGCCGCCACAAACGTGGTTGCTGAGCCGAAATAATCCTCCGCTAATTCTGCTGATAAACTGGATTGTAAATCGTAGATCGTTTGGCGACTTAGGCTTTCCATTTTGCTTAATAATTGCATAGCCAATTTGCTCGCTTTTTCAGGTCGGTTGTTATTGGAAATGCCATCTGCCACGCCCACAATAAAGTGCGGTCGGTTTTCAAGACGTTTTTCAGCCGTTTTGAGTTTATATTGAAACACCGCTTCGCCATTAAAAAGAGCATCTTGGTTGTGTCGCTTGTTGCTGCCAATTTGTTGGCAGAAGGTAATTTCGCAAAAATTTTCCATTATTCAACCGCTTGTTGAGAAGGATTTAGAAGGCTATCAATCGCTTTTAGGGCATCTAACGCTTTCATTTCTAGACTTAAAAAGTGCATTTTCGGCACACCTGCATCTTGTGGGTTAATACGGATAAATCCGCCCTTTTTTGCTTTCGCCGTACGCTCAGAAAAGCGACGCACAGTTGGAATGGCTTTCCCTGCCCCTAGTTCGATGACGACGAGATTTTGCACTTCTTTTAACCACGATTCTAACCGCACTTTTTTAAAATCCTGATATTGACTTGCATAACTCCAATCATTAAACATTAGTACATTTTGACGAGCAAAGCCCCCACAATAAGGACAATGTGGTTTTTCACTGGTTAAACATAAGTTTTCATTATCCACGACGGGTTGAAAACTTGATGCAGACCAACTTAATCCTCGACAATTACTGACACACTGAAGACGCTCCAAAGTACCGTGTACTTCATAAACATGGCTATCATCAAAACCAGCCTTTTGAAAATGCCCATCCACATTACTGGTAAAAACGAAATATCCGTGAGATTTAGCTCCCGCCCAACGTTTTAAAATCTGATACCCTTCGTGAGGAATAGTATTTCGGTATTGAACTAATCGATGCCCATAAAACCAATAGGCAAGTTCCTGATTATGCTTATAAGCTAGTGGCGTCGCGATGTCTTCAAAAGATATATTATGTTCTTTAAACATAGGATAAGCATTCCAAAATCCACCAACGCTGCGGAAATCGGGTAGCCCAGAATCCACGCTCATACCCGCACCAGCTGTAATTAAAATGCCATCCGCTTTGCGAATAAGTTCTACTGCATAATTTAAATCATTTTTCATAATACTTTTCTCTGTCCATTTTTCATTGGTGAAATAATACCCGCTTGTTCCAACCGTTCTAAAATTCGCCCAGCTCGATTAAAGCCCAACATAAATCTGCGTTGAATCATTGAGCAAGATGCAAATTTTTGTTGTTGCACAAATTTTTTTACATCCTCAAAAAGTGGATCTCTTGCCATAATTACTTTCATTGCCATTATTTGCTCCTTTTTCTTAATTAAAGGCTTTTATAAATATGTAAGAAGTAAAGAATTTCTCTTTATGGAAAAATTATATGAAAGGATGCGACAACTTGTATCGTTTGCGAATGTTGAAAGCGGTTATTTTTAAAAGATCTTTTACAAATAAGATTATCCTTATTGCAATATGTATATTTATCTGGTTATATATACATGTAACTTTGTTAAGGAAAAGAATATGAATCATCAAAATCCGATTGAAATTTACCAAGCTCAAGATGGCACAACGCAAGTAGAAGTGAGATTTGAAAATGACACCGTTTGGCTAAGTTTACAGCAAATGGCTGATTTATTTGGGCGAGATAAGTCAGTTATTTCACGTCACTTACGAAATATCTATACTGATGGTGAGTTAAATAGAGAAGCAACTGTTGCAAAAAATGCAACAGTTCAAATTGAAGGCAAAAGACAAATTAATCGAACAATCGAATACTATAATCTTGATGTAATTATATCTGTCGGTTATAGAGTTAATTCTATTTTAGGTACTAAATTTAGAATTTGGGCAACTGCACGTTTAAAAGAATATCTGACTCAAGGCTATGCCATTAACCAAAAACGTTTACAGCAAAATGCTCACGAATTAGAACAAGCACTTGCACTTATTCAAAAAACGGCAAATTCAGCGGAATTAACGCTAGAAAGTGGTCGTGGATTAGTGGATATTGTCAGCCGTTATACGCATACGTTTTTATGGCTACAACAATATGATGAAGGTTTACTTGCCGAACCACAAACACAGCAAGGCGGTACATTACCGACTTATGCTGAGGCTTGTTCTGCACTAGCAGAGTTAAAATCACAGCTGATGGCAAAAGGTGAAGCAAGTGATCTCTTTGGACGTGAACGAGATAACGGCTTATCTGCGGTTTTAGGCAATTTAGATCAAAGTGTATTTGGTGAACCCGCTTATCCAAGCATTGAATCAAAAGCGGCACATTTACTTTATTTTGTCGTCAAGAACCATCCTTTTTCAGATGGTAATAAACGTAGCGGCGCATTTTTATTTGTGGATTTCTTGCATAGAAATGGGCGTTTGTTGGATCCGAATGGGCATCCAGTTATCAATGATACAGGGCTTGCAGCACTCACTTTATTAGTTGCTGAATCAGATCCGAAACAAAAAGAAACACTCATTAGGCTTATTATGCATATGCTTAAACATAAGCAAGATCAGCAATGATAAATAGCGACCGAAGTCGCTATTTATTTAAAAAGTGCGGTTGTTTTTCTATGATTTTTTAATTTTCTCCAATAACTCGTCGACCACTTTCGGTACGCCCTCACCCGCTTTTTCTTTGATTGCAATCACTTTCTTACGGACAAATCCTGTATTGGGATTAGGATCGATCAAATAGATAAGTGAACCATATGGAGTAAGATTTACCAATCCATTAGCTGGATAAACCTGTAATGACGTGCCAATAACAATCACAATATCTGCCTTTTTCACTAACTTTTCTGCTTTAGGAAACATGGGTACATTTTCCCCAAAAAAGACTATATGTGGACGCATTGGATGACCGTGATTATCCTTATCCTCTAATAGTTGATCACCCAAACATGGAACAATGTAATCGGTATTAAAACTACTGCGAGCTTTGTTCAGTTCACCATGTAAATGTAGTACGTTAGTACTTCCCGCTCGCTCATGTAAATCATCCACATTTTGAGTGATTATATGAACTTCATAAAACTCTTCCAACTCAACCAAAGCCAAATGTGCTGTATTAGGCTCTGCAGCTTGAGCATTACGACGTCGTTCATTATAAAACTCTAATACTTTTGCACGGTTTTTCTTTAAGGCTTCAGGCGTGCAAACTTCTTCTACTTTATGCCCTGCCCATAAACCATCTTCTGCTCTAAAAGTAGGAATGCCACTTTCAGCACTAATGCCTGCGCCAGTTAATACCACGCAAATTGGTTTATTTTTTGCCGTCATTTTTCACGCTCCTTTTTGTCCTAAAATTTCATCAATCTGTCTATCTCTAGTCATCATGCCAAATATATTCCCCGCTTTATAAAGGGGTTGATAAGTATAGCTTTCAATATGCAAGAATGGCTTCTCTGAAAGGCATTGGAAATATTGTTTTAGCAGTGATTTTGAGCGTAATAACACGTCATTCCGCTTGAATATGAGCACTCATTGCTTCAATACGTATTTTAAATTCATCACTGAGATAAGGACTGATAATTAAATAGACTGTTTTCTGTTCGGTTGCTGTTTCATTCGCATAAACACATGCCAAATTAAACACTTGCCATTTATAGCGATCTGCAAAAGCACCAATGACTCGGCTTTGCTCCTCATTTTCAACTTGCACAAGGGCGGCTGACTTTTTCAAACAATCTTGCAAAATATCACTTGGTGTAAAAGGCCCACAGCCTAAGTAAGATAAAACGCAATTCCAATTAGTAAATTGTTCTGTACCAAAATGAACATGTTCGCCTTGAAATTTGCCAGCACCATTTTTAGTGCGATCATCAATTAAATAATCGCCTTGGTTGAGATTTTTATGATGGGATAAAATCAATCGTTTGTATAAGGCTGAACCTTTTTCTTCACCGAAATAATGTTGAATCCATTTTACTTTATCACTCCACGCCGATGGATTATGCCAAGGGGCGGTAGAAAGTGCGTAAATATGATATTTCTTCATCAATTTATGCACACATTCGGCATTGGCTCCATTAAGCTAAAAATACCCTCTACTTCATCATATCGACCTTCGTACTCTTGCTTGGTTTTCTCATCTAATTTTGCAATACCAGACGGAAAATCAACCATCACATTATCCATATCAATATAAACAATTTTCTTCATTTTAATGCCCTCTCTGTTGATGGCTTAATGATAAAAGATGAAGCGACAATTTATGTCGTTAGGCATTTTCGTCTAAATAAGTGCGGTCAATTTCTTGGTAATCTTCACCAAAATGGGCTATCCACCATTCCAACATAGCGCTCTTAATCACGGTAGCGGAAATTTCATATTCAGTGCCACAATCTTTTACTGTTTGATCCATTGATAATGGTGTTTCTGTTAAAAAGCCACCAATATCTTTATTAATGCGGAAAGTTAATCGAATTTTTCGACCATAGGTAAAACCAAACTTTTGGCTTTCTACATAAGATTTCAAATTAAAATCAGGGCGTTCAAATATCATTGTACTCACTGTTACCTTAAGCAAGCGATGCAAAGCAAGGTGTAAAATATCGCCATTCTCATATTGTGCGACTAAATAGCTACTTGGTCCTTGTTGAACCAAAGCCAATGGCTTGACCTGTGCCTTATGTTCTTTACCGTGAATACTCCGATAATGCACCTGCAAAAATCGATTTTGATAAAGTGCGGTACTAATTTGAGAAAAAATTTCTGGATTGATTTTGGCAGGTAATAACGGCTGACTAGTTGGGGCAATAGCAACTTTATTAAGCCATTCTGCCCCTGATTTTTTATGGCTGTCATAAACCAAATTATATTCGGCCTGTTGAAAGAACGCCTCCATTGAGTTCATAATGCTAGAAGGCAAAATGCCATTGAGATATTGTTTAGCAAGCATAAGCACAAGTGATTGCTGTTCATTTAAAATCGGTAAATCCAAGCCTTTAGCATTTGATTTCCATCGGTAGCCATAAGGTTTATCACGCATATCACGTTCAATTTCAAACTGTTGAGATAAGCTTTCTAGCTGGCGTTGGATTGAACGAATATCACGTTGAACGCCAATATAAACCCACCCAACATAACCCTCACACATAATCCAATATAAATGGGAAAAATTTGGATGAAGTGGGAAGAAATGAAAAAGGCGAAATGAAATAGAGTTACACATAGAGAAAAAGAAAACCCAGCGATTTTTTACGGTCACTGGGTTTGTTTTTTTAGGATTGAGCGAACATATCAAACTGCCTTTTCGCAATCTCTTCTTTCTGCACGCGTTTGACGATTTTGTAGATCCATTGCAAAGATAAACCATACTTCTTAGCAAGGTAGGCGTGATTATTGCCCGTGAACTCGTTGAAAATTTGTTTTTCACGCTCGCAGGCGAAAAGCGACATTGATTTCGGCACATACACATTCAAACCGCCCCAGTTATAGCCTGTTTTCAAAGCCACAATCATTCCGATATTTTCCGCCGTTTCCGCGTCCATTTCAGGGTAACATTCACGCACTGCCATTACCGTATATTTCGCCAAATCTGCCAATAAATCAGGGGCTTTGGTTTGAAAGTCATTATTGTCAAATTTGGCTTCGTTCATCATTTACCTACTCGTTTTTTCCACTGTTTTAACTGCTCAATAATAGATGCCGTTTGCTCACTATCCAGCTCACGCCAGTCTGCAACGTCCGCATAATATCTAGCAACAAACGCATTCAACGCTGCAGACGTACTTTCATCGGCTGTAGCCTTCCAAACCGCCCACAATTTCCGCTGAACGGCAGAAAGTTGCGGTGTATCTCTTGGTAAGCGAATTTTTGCACCTTTTTGTTGCAGTATTTTGACCAGTTTCACTAGCTCTGAATAGCTTATATTTTTCGCAGAATTTTGGTAGAATTGCTGAGATAATAGACTTCGATAAGTCTCATCGTCCATTCCTAACTGACTTTTCCCAATATGCACCAGCTGCAATAATCGTTTTCTCATCGTTTACCTCTTAAAATTGCTTTCAATCTTTGTAAATTACTTTCCACTTGTACCTTTTCCTGTGCCATTTCTTCTACACTTTTTGGCGGTGGTGGCGGAAGCTCAGGATATTCACGCTGTGGCAAGGCTTCTAGCAGTTGTTTTGGCGTAGGAAACCAATCACAAGTTTGCCCAAGTGTCATAAATGCTGTCTCAAACCGCACCTTATCCAGCTCCATATCCCACGACTTTTTATAAGTGATTACCCGATACCATGCTTCCAGTGTTGGCTGTATCACATCTTCCGTTGGCGAATTTTTTAGGCGTAACAGCAATAACATTGCCACGCCTTGAGCTAGCACAGGTTTTAGCCATTGATTGTTTTGCCCCATTCCAACGCTCCTTTAATTGCGTTCATTTTATTACTTGCAAGCGGTCGATTTTGCTCAGGATTTTGCACAGCCACCGCTGTGCCGATAGGCTTGTAGCCTGCAATAATTTCCAACAAATAACCATGCGACTTCATCGGAAGGGTAAAATTGACACGGCTCGCCATCATTTGGTTAATGGCATAAATCCACGCCTCAGGCGGTGCAGGAAACTCACGCCCATCACGTTTGATAGTCTTAGCCTGTATCATCGGTGTGAGTTCGCCCAGCAAGGTTGCCACACGGTCGAACGTGAGCGAACTTTTCGCAGGACGAAACAGCCCCAAATAACGAATTAAGGCTTCGCCTAACTCACCACTCACCAACAATGCCGCATTTAAGGCATCACTTGCTGCCTTGTTGGCAATCAACGCATCCAACGAATGCAACGCTCCACACGCACTACATTTCACTTTCATTTTCGGTTCTCCTAATACAAGAAAACCGCCCGAAGGCGGTTTAGTTAGCAAGTTGGATCAAAATGTTGAACATATTTAGGTTCTTCATTTGTTTCCAGTATTTTTTGAATAACAGGATCATCAGTAAAAATCATTTTTGCTAATCCCATCAATAATGGATCAATGCCTTCTTTTTTATCGATATACCCATTAGTTGCCCAATCCCCATCTTCATCTCGAAAGAAATCAAAGTGAAGCGTAGCCATAAAACCATTTTCAATTTCGGGAGCTAACTTAATCATATCATTCCATGTTTTTGTTAGAATGACTGGCATTGTAGCCATTAAATCAGTCACAATATTGCTTACTGCATTCGGTGGCTTGGGTTTATAGTTAATACCTATTTTGAACGTTAAATCGTCTTTTGTTGGTTCAAGTTCAATGTTGATGATAGAGATATAATGGTTTGTCACAGTCTTACCCCCATTTTCATCAAAATCCCCTTCGCATTCTGCACATAAATACTGGCGTGCATTATTTCTTCTTTATCTAGCGATTTCTCCGCCCGCTCAAGCTGAATAATCGCTTGGCGAAGTTGCATTTTTAAGGCTTCTAGTGTGGAAATCATTGTCTTTTCTCCCGTTTACCTTGCCACGTTTTGCAGTAGGTTTTGCGCGTGTTGCACCACTCACGTTGTTTGAGTGTTACCGCTTGTTTTGCCGCTTCTCCCCACAATTCACCAGCTCGGGCATAATTACCCGAACGCTCCATTGCTGCTGCGGTTTCAGCCGCTTTACGATAGGCTTCTTCGAGTACATCTCGATCTACTTTTGGTCGTCGGCTCATTTTCGTACCTCCTCATCATTCGGCTTAATGACAAACTCTTCCACACCCTCGCGAATGGTCACGCCCGAAATAGAGCGTGCAATATCAGGCTCGGCAAGCATCGCTTCCTTATTGAGCTCTTCTTTTGTGCGAATAAAGCGGAACAGCCCCAAATTGCGCAGGCTTTCTAAAATGCCGTCAATGCCTTTGGCAACCACTGCAGGCGGTTTGGCACGCCATTGTACTTCGCCGGTGGTAAAGTAAGCCGTCTTCTGTTTGCCTCCGTTAGTAAGTTCTAAACGACGACTTTCACAAAACGCTTGCACCGCCTTTTGTAACGGCTTCACCTGCTCTTTAAGTGCGGTCAATTGCGCCGTGTATTTTTCATCAACCGCTGCTTTCTCGTCCGCTTGCTGGGTGGTCAATCGCACCTGCTCACGCTCTAAATCGCCGATCTGTTTAATCGCCAACGCCACTTCATCTTGGGTTTGCAAGGCAATTTCTTGTACTTCGCTTTTTACTCTTGTTGCGCGTTTAGCCATTGTTTGTTACTCCTTTTTGGCAAGTATAAGGATAAAAATCTGCGTTAATTTTTGGGGTTAGGCTGCCGTTGGGCGAGCGGAGGTAAACCACTCCGCTGATACAAAGTTCAGAATAAGCCCACGTTTGCTTTTGTATCATTCCATCATCACAGCCAACCAACAAAAATGCGGATAAAATTAAGGTTGCTTTCTTCATATCGCCCCCTAAACCTGCATCACCACATCGCCATTCACTTTCGGCACGCCCAAACTTTCCGCTAAATTCATCGCGGCGGTGAGCAAATTGTTTACTGCGAGTGGATAAAGCAGGCTGGTGGTGGTTTTATTTCTGCCCACCGCCGTTAAGCGTTGTCGCACCGCTAAAAACGCATCTTCATCAAAAATATCGCTGAGTTTTTTGCCCACTTTTGCTAAGCGGAACGCCACATAGTTTTCCAACTCTGCATCAAGTGGGGCGAGTTCAACCACCTCACAGCGTTGCACCACTTCACGCACTTCGGTGTTGCGTTCAGAAAGTTTCAACTTCAGCTCGGGCTGACCAATCAACACAATCGAAATCAGCTTTTTGAATCCATCTTCTAATTCAAAAAAGCGTTTCAAATGCTTGAGTGTAGGAATCGGCAGCGAGTGGGCTTCTTCAATAATCAGCACGTTGGAATAGCCCGACTTGCAACTCTCTTTCAACACTTGGTGCAACTGGCGAAAACGTGCCTCGGGCGAACGTTTCACGCTTTGCAATGGCGTAAGGGTAGAAATAATCGCCTCCGCAATATGTGACGCTTTCAGCGTTTTACCCTTGATGTCGTTGTCTTCCATTGCGATGATGTAAGGCTCAATCACCGCAATCGGGGCGTTTTCCGCTCGAATGCGATCAATCAAATCACGGCGCAGGGTCGATTTGCCTGCACCGCTTTCGCCCACAACAGCCATAAAGCCGCCGTGTTTTGCCGTTTGATACAATGCCTCACGCACATAACGAATATCTGATGTGGCGAAAACTTCATCAGCCGAACGAATATCGACTGAAAAAGGGTCAATTGGCAGTGAAAAATGTTTCTTAGTGGCTGGAAATAAAGCCTGTTTTGCGAGTAACATAATCTCGTCCTTAATTTCTCGTTTGGTTTTAAGGGCGGAAGCGGCAGGCTCGGTCGCCAAACTTTTCCCTGTCGCTTCCTTTTCTAATAGCGTTGCAAGCGGTTGGTTTATCCCAATCTTTTGCAAAGACGCTATTAAACTCTTCTCAAATGCCGCCCACTCCCGCACCCGTTGATTATGGTTTATCAACTGAGAAATGGTCGCAGGCGATACATTCATTATCTGTGCCAACTGCCTTAAGCTCACGCCCTTATCAATCAGCACCTGTTTTAGTTTCAGCATAAAATGCTCCTTCAATAATTTTCCCTCTTTTGTAAAGAGGGGTTAGGGGAGATTTTAGGGTGATTACGCCGCTAATAGTTTCAAGTGAGAGCGTGTAGGCTCGGGTGCCACAAACTCCGCCTTAAACTCATCAAAGCCCAAGCCTAGCAACCGTTCGGCTTCCACCTGAGGTACACCTTGTGGGTATCTGCCATTCACCCATTGATAACACTCACCGTTCCACAATTCACCCCAGCGCACCTTGCCATTTTTGGCAAATTCCACCACCGACATCGGTTTTTGCTCCACCCGTCGGGCGTTGGTGGTAAGTTCGTGTTCTTGACCTTTTTTCGGCATATACCAATTCAAGTCCGTGTTCTCAATGTGTTGATATGGATTGATCTCCCCATTAAATAATGGTGCGTTGGCTTTCTTCGCTCGCTTCACGTCATCTTCGGTTTCCACACTATAAGCCAGTTGCTCCGCCTGTTCCTTGTTGGTTTCAAATGCCGTTTTGCGGTGGGCTTTATATTCTTCGCCGATGATTGCAGCATCCACACGGAAGCCTAGTTCGTTGATTTCCACAGGCTCCAACACCACCCAGTAAGGTTTCAGGCTCATCGTGCCATCATCAGCAAACACTTGCTCAAAGCACTGCACCTGCACACATTCAGGGCGATAAGGATTTTTGCCCACCGTGATTTTCTCGCCAATTTTCACATCAGGTACATCACGCACATCATATCGGCGATTTTCAAAGCTGATTTCCAACTTATCGGTCACCAAGCGTTCTGTGAGTGCAGTAATCATCAGTTCTTGGCAAATCTCACGGCTGGGCGGATAAATTAAATCCTTGGCGTGAATTTTCTGCCACGCGAAATAACGGGTCATACCGTGGCGGCTATGCACCGCTTTGGCGTTAAAATACCGCATCCACTGGTGGGCAAGCTGATTGAGTTCAGCCAAGCCACTCACGTTCATAAACCGCAAACCGCTTTCAAATTGACGCTCTACAATATCGTTGCCTTTTTCCACTTGCCCTTTGGCTCGGGCATTGTGAGCTTTCGGCACTTCAATTTTTACGTCTAATTGATTCAGCAAATGGGTGAACATTTGCGAGGTATTGGCACTGCCTCGATCGAACATCAAAATTTTCGGCACCCCAAAAAACGGCTCCGCAGGGCTGTCTTTTTTCTGAATAGCGTTAATAAAGGTTTCACTAATATTTTCCGCCGTTTCACCGCCGTAAACATATTCCACATAAATCACACCGCTTGCGTGGTCGGTGATCACATATCGCCACACCCGTTGTGGCTCTACCTTTGCCACATTGGTAGGTTTGTTTTTGTAAAACTGTTCTGCCTCCATCACACACAACCCATTGCCTTTGCCTGTTTCTTTCAAGTAATAAAGCACACACAAAGACGGGTCGATTTGCCAAACGTGGTTGGGGTGACGGCTTTGCAACTGCACCACAGGGGCAGGGCGTAAAAGCTGGTCGGGGTGAAGATTGGCATTGCGCAACGCCCGCTCCACCGAACTTGCCGAATAAGGGCGAACTTCGCCTGTTTTCTCGTCCACAAACTCCGCTTTCACTTTGTCATTGGCTCGCAATATGTCTAAAATCCGCTCCAACGTTGCCATGGTTTTGCCGTTTTTGCGCCGTAGGTGTAACCAGGCGGCACTAATCAATTTCAGCTCATTCGCATCCATTTGATGTTTTCCCTTATCCGACCGCACTTTGCGTCCGCTTGCAGGTCGAAACGGTTTAATTTGCCGAAGAAAAGTGGCTCGGCTTAAGCCTGTTTTACTGCAGCCTTCTTCAATAATTTTTTCCTTCTCGCCAAAGCCTGCTTTTTCCACACGCTCGGCATATTGAGCGAGAACGCTCGGTAGTATTGCCATTGCATTTCCTTAACCCACCACTTCCACATCTTGAATCTGAGCATCACGCTCAATCTCGTCCAAAATGCTCGTTACACTTTCATCTAACTTGCCGTCAGGTTGATAATCTTCTCTCGCCCATTCAGGTAAGGCTTCGCCGCTTGGCATATCGTCCAACCCGAAACGTTCTTTCAGCTCCGACAAAATCAACTGATACTCGGCAAGCACGCCACTCATAAACTGCTTGTGGTCAATGCCTGTGGCTTCCGTGTGAGCGGTTAAGGCTTCAAAGGCTTGGAATACTTGCCCTCGTAGCACGGCTTCCGCTTTGTAAGAAATCGCAGCGGCTTCTTCGCGTAATACGCCACCGCGTTGTTCAGTCGTTTGGGTTTCAATCGCTTTGGTTTTCTTCGCCAGTTCCAAATCAAGGTGGTTAATACGGTCATTTTTCGCCGCAATCATCTTCGCCTGTGCCTCATAATCATCGCTTTTGCGTTTCAGTTGAGCTTGCAAGGCTTCTTTTTCCTTGGCGTGTTTTGCGGTTAAATCTTCGATTTTCTCAATCAACTCTTCCTTATCGGTGGTGTCTGAATAATCCGCGTCCACAATTTTCGCTCGGGCTTCCTCAGGCAGTTGGCGAAGTTTTCGCATTTCTCGGTAGCCTAAGCCTAGGCGTTGGCTGGTTTCAAAGAAGTCTTCGCCTAATGTATTTAGGTTTAAAAGATCGGCATCAATTTTTTCAACGCTAAAGCCAAGTGCGGTACAAAAATCTTTAAAACTCGTAACCGTTACGAGTTCTCCATCTCTATTTAATAGCTCTAACCCTTTATATTGCTTAGATTGTTTGATTTCATTGATTGTCTTCAAAGTCGTAACCGTTACGAGTTTTTGAGTAAAATCAAATGCCTTTAACATTCCCACCAATTCATAGGCTTGAGCCTTATCCTGCGTCATTGCCTTACTTGCCAATGCCACCGCATCTTGTTGTTCACTTAATCTTAAATCTGTCATCGCTTACTCCTAAAAACCGCCTGTCATCACCCGATGGCGGACTTCATTAAACCGTTCATTCACTGCCTGCATATCCTGCTCATAGCACACTGCAAGGTTGAGCAGGGCAAAACTGAGCGTCCAGTTGCCGGTGGGCAATTTGCGCAAAAAGCCTTCACTTTCTAAAATCGCCGTGGCTCGCGTGATATTCACCGGCGTTTCATCAATCGCTTCGCACAAATCCTTATTGCTTAAACCGTCCATCGTTCGCCCTTTCAGGGCTTTTAAAATTCGCAATGCGCGCTGCGTGCCGTTAATTTTTTCTTTCATTTGGCTTGCCCTGATTTCATAAACTGCGGTAAGTTTTCCGCCTGTTTTTGTTGCTCAAGCGCAACCGCTTTTTTATAACCTTGACTGTTCCAGTATTTTTTCAAATACCATAAACAGAATTTTTCTAACATTTTCATTGGTTTTTTCTCCCTGTGGTATCCTATTGGCTCTCTCAACTTCCAAAAGGAAACCCTATGACGGTAATTAAATTGCCAGCAAAACGCTTGGCTGATTTAGAAGATAAAGTTGCTCAGCTTGAACAACACATTGAAGAACTCAATGGTCGTTATGAAGCTTGTCTGAATTTAATTGACTATATAGCCACAAAGCTGCCCGATGAAGCCCGTATGAGTATTTATGAAATGGTGAAAAGCTTGACGGATTTTCACGCCACTCATCCAACACTTCTTGATACAACTGATTATCGCGGCGTAGCATATCTACAAACGTTTCGTGAATTTGAAGGGCGTTTTTTCTGGTCGGTATATTCACCGCCTGAAACTGAAGTGTAATCTCTTTCAAAGCCGCTCTTACCTGCGGCTTTTTTAATAATTCAATCAGTTCTTTTTCGTTCATTTTTCTCTCCTATAAATTGTGGACTTTCGTCCGTTAAAGAGCGGTCGATTTTTCGCTGTTTTTTCCAAATTGTTAAAGAGCAGGTTGCGTGTATTAAGCCGCCGCTTGGTGGTCGGGGTTAGGCTTTAAGCCCAACAACACCGCCGTTTTATGGGCTTCGCCCCAAGTGCCTTTCAGCTGTCCGCGAAGTAAATCGGAAATCGCTTGCTGGTCAATACCAAAATGTCTTGCCCATTCGCTACGGTTAATCCCGTGCAGTAAGAAATAAGCCCTTGCACTCTCTAGCGTTTGTGGATACGGCAAGGGATGAAATACCTTGTTTGTCATTTCTTCTCCGTGTTGTTTTGTGGTAAATTATGGCAATCAATTTTTATTTGCTAAGGAACAGAAAATGGAAAATCAAATTGCCGAATTAAAAAAAGAATTGGCGGCATTACAAGTACAACTGAAAACCCACCAAATCGCCTTAGAAATGCTGGCGGCAACGTTAGAACCTAATGCCCGTCAGCAGTGGGCGGATTATCTGGCTTCTTATCTTGCTGTAAGAGCTCGGACAACTGCTGAGATCGCTCACGCAGAACAGCCCTTGTTGCAATCAATTCAATCTCTACAGGAGAAAGTGGCGGCTCCGCTATCGCTTTCTTAATTACCGCGGCTAAGCCCGACTTTTTCAAAAAATAAATCAATAAACGGCTGAACATAAATGCCTCCTTCTTTCTGTTGCTTTATGGTTCGTTTGTTGTCGTTGTGGTATAATTATGAGAATTAAAGTTCTCAAAGTCAAGATAAAAATATGAATTTAAGTTCTCTTTTCTCTGTTCGCTTAAAAAGTGAGCGGAACCGTTTACACCTAACACAAGCTGATATAGCTAGTAAATGCAATGTTTCTCGAGAAATGTGGGGAAGATATGAGCGAGGAACCGCTTTACCAGGAAGCGAAGTTTTGTTCTCATTAGCTGAAATTGGTGTGGATATTGGTTTTCTTTTTTCGGGAGAAAGATTAGAAAGCGATTTAACCCAACAAGAACAAACCCTGCTCGAAGACTACCGAGAAAGCAACGAGCAAGGCAAAGAAGCCATAGAGAAAACCGCAAGTGCTTTGGCGGCGACGGCGGCACTTACGGCTTGTAAAGTAGCGTAGAGTTTTTTACCAACCATAAGGAAACCATTATGATCAATTTTATTCCACTCATCTTATTTGTTGTGTTTTGGTATGCAGTTGCAAAACATTTCAAAGCCAAGGGCAAAGGAGCGTTCATTCGCCACATTACAGGCTTTTTAGTCGGAGCTTTAGGATTGATAGTCAGTGCTATTATCATCGCTCCAAAGCCTGATGCAACAGCAACAACTGAAACAAAAACAGAGGTTGTAGCCTCAAAAGAAACTGTTAAAGAGGAGCAAAAAACAGTAACTGAAGTGGTAAAAGATGAGCCAAAAGCAGAAGAACCAGCTAAAACAGAAGATCCTAAAAAGCAAGAGCCTGTCGTAGCTGAAACACCAAAAGCAGCAGAGCAACCCGCAGAAGAAAAAGCAACAGAAACGGCTAAAGAAGAAGCAGAAGAAGAGCCGGCTCACGATATTGGTATGAATCTCTCTCAATTTTCTCAAATTGTAAATACAAACTTTAAAGAAATGAGTTCACCATTCAAAATGCCTAAAAAGCCAAAATTTGAGAAAAATGATAACTATGATCTAATGAGTTACTCTTTTTCAAATAATTTTGCTATGAATATCACTTTGCAAAAGAAAACGCATAATATCATCAGTGTTGTAACAATCATTACACCATCTCAAAACACTACAGATAACCTTGTGATGCTATTCTCAAATTCAGCGTTATTATCTGCTGCCGAAGGTAAAGGTGGAATGAAAACAGCAGGAAAGAAATTTATTCAAACACAAACCGCACTTTCGGAACAATTCACCACTGAGCAAAAAAGTGTATCAGACAGCTTCATTTATAACGGCAAGAAATATGAAGTCGGCTTCATCAATGGTGTAGGTATTATGTCATCTGTTGGCTCTGCCGAGTAAGGAAGTATAGATGAAAAAATCCCTCAAATATGCCGCTTTTGCCTTATTAGGCGTAGCGGCTGCCGTATTTGCTAAAGAACAATTCCAATGCGAAGGCAAACGCACCTGTAAAGATATGGATAGCTGCGAAGAAGCCCGTTTCTACCTTACCCAATGCGGCGTAAGTAGCCTAGACCGCGACAAAGACGGCGTACCTTGTGAAAGTATTTGTGGTGGGAAGATAAAGAAATAATTGAGGAACTGAGGAATTAAGATGACAACTGAACAACAAAAGAAAAAAAACGATATCGTCCGTTTTACTGTATCTTATGATGCTAAAGATAACGAATATGCCAAACATCGTATTGATGCCGATCAGCTGATTGAAATTGTGACTAATATGAAAGAGTTGATTAACCGTGCAGATCGAACTATCCATCGACGACAAAGTACAGTAAAACTTTACCTACAAGCCCCTGTGCAGTCAGGATCAGTAGAAGTCCCATTTTTGTTAGATAATGCCAGCAATGCAATGGCAGTGTTGGAATATTTAGGTTTTGCGGCAGGAGCAGCTGTTACTACCTTTACTGGTAAAGGTGTGCTTGATGTAATTAAGAAAACCAAAGGTAAAAGTATTCTTGAGGTCAAAACTACAGACAAATCAAACGAAGCCACACTTGTTCTTGATGGTAAAGAACTTACTGTAGATAAGAAAGTAGCTAGATTAGTAACCAATTCTAAACTGCGTGAAAATATTCAACAAATTGTTTCTGTTCCATTAGAAGGTAAAATAGAGCCTAAATTCAAAGTAAAATTGTTTGAAGAGCCACTTGAAGATAATAATGAGCAATTAAATGAGGTTGTTGCTAAAGAAGTACGAACTGTAGAATTTGAACAATCTCAAGTTAAAATGATTGAGAATATGGATATTTCTCTCGTACCCGAAATACATACTGAAGAGAAAGAAGCTACGATTGCACTTACACAAATTAGCTTTACAGGTTCTGAAAAAGGCTGGAAAATGAGTTATAATGGAAAAACAGACGTGTCAGTTGAACTGCTTGATGAAAATTTTATCAAAAAAATCAATAAAAATACTGCCAGCTTCCGCAAAGGTGATTTATTCAATGTAACATTACGCATAACTACCCGTATAACAGGCAAACGTGAAACTGTGCGTTATAGCATTGTCAAAGTGAAAAACCACATGGCAAGTGCAGATCGTAAAATTGTGTCTGACCAACTAGAAAAAAGAGAAGATGAGTAATTTAGCACTATTGTTAAACATCATTTTTGCAGTAATTGGGATAGTGGCAAGCTATCCCATTTTTCGCAACTTAGGCAGAATAATCGGCTATTACATTAGTCGGTGGCTTTATCCTGTCCACCAAATAGAAATCCGCCGTATTCATAACGGTGAATTAGTGGGTGAACCTGTTACGGTAAATTTGTCTGCGAAAGAGCCGCTTGTTCGTCAGTTGAGAATGGCTAGAGGGCAAAAATAATGTCAGAACAACAGATCGCCAAACCTGTTAGCACTGCGAGAAATGCCACTATAGTTGGTTCTTTGAGTGCTTTGATACCTCAAGCAGTAAAGTTTATTAGCTCATTATGTGAAAAGCCTATTAGTCAGGGGAATCAAGAGTTTATTGCAGCAATATTAATATTTTTTGTTCCTTTTGTTGTTTATTTATTCTCTTTGCTCACAAACCGATTTATTGCTACACCTGAAGAAATGGCTGAAAAGCGGAAATTGAAGAGTGATTTTAAAGAATTAAAAAAAGCCCTTGATGATGCTAAAAAAAATCCCCATCGTTATACAGAAGAGCAGATTGATGAGTTTAAAAAAGATTTTATGGAAACAAGAAAAATGTTAGCAAGCATAGGACGTAAAGCCTTGCGTGCAACTAATCCTTAAACCAGTTTAAATTCAATTTAATCCTCCTTTAATTAAACTCCAGTTATTAACCAATCCTTGATAACTGGAGTTTTTTATGCACACCTCACCCATCACCAAAATCGTGATCCACTGCTCAGCCACTCAAAACGGCAAGCAACTTCGCACCTCTACCCAAACCGCTGCTCAACGCATTGATGACTGGCACAAACAGCGTGGCTTTCAGCGTTTAGCTGGCAATTACAAGCAATTCAATCCGCACTTACAACATATCGGCTACCACTTCGTGATTGATACCGACGGTACAGTTGAAACTGGTCGTAAAGAGGGCGAAACAGGCACACACGTCAAAGGACATAATTTAAACAGCCTTGGCATCTGCTTAGTCGGCGGTATTACCAAAGACAAACGCAATCACGGCGAATATACGGAAGCCCAATGGAAAGCTCTGCACCACTTGCTTCGCCAATTAGAAGCCAAATATCCCAGTGCTCGCATTTGTGGACATCGTGATTTAAGCCCTGACCTCAACGGCGACGGCACAATCACGCCAAACGAATGGATTAAAGACTGTCCGTGCTTTGATGTGTGGAGCTGGCTGGATAGTGAAGAAGTCGTGAATGTTGAGTATTTATTTAAATAAATCTCCCCTAACCCCTCTTTACAAAAGAGGGGAACGGTAAAACGGAGAAAAATTAAGCCCCCCTCTTTAGAAAAGAGGGGCTGGGGGAGATTTGAAGAATACGGAGAACAAAATGAAAAAATTAAGCAATAACGCCAAAATTAGCCGCGCAATCAATAAAGGTCGCACGGTCGCTCAATGGTTTTACTTACGCTGGAGTTACTAATGACGCTCAAAGAATTGATTACCAACGACAACGGTCGCCTTTCTACTACTGCCTTTATCCAATTTTTCGGGGCGGTACTAATGGCGGGAATTTTGATTTATGCCGTGTGGCTTGACCGTGCTTATGTGGGCGAATTATTCACTACGTTTGCTATTTTCTGTGCTGGCGGTGCAGCCACGAAAGGCTTTGCCAATGCGTTAAATAATCGGGGGCGTGAAGAATAATGGCTTACTTAATTTTAGGTGGGGTTGCGGTGGTTTTGGTCAGCGGTGCGATTGCCTGTTACAAAATTCGCAAGGCAGGGCAAGAAATCGACCGTTTGTTTAAGCAAAACGAGCAACTGCAACAAGAAAAAGCAGTAGCGCAAACTCAAGTGAAACATTTTGAAATGAGAAAAAAGAATGAAGAAAACAACCGCACTTCTGATCGCAATGGGCTTATTGACCGCTTGCAACAGTCGGGTGATCTCCGTGATTAACCCCAGCTGTTCGGGCTTTGGCATAATCAAAGCCAGTCGCCAAGATACCACTGAAACGCTCCGTCAAATTGCGGTGCATAACGCGACCTATCGGGAGATTTGCAAGGAGACGAACGATGACCATTAACGTGGAATTTTGGCATTTGGTCGGGTTGTTGTTGTCGTTTCTTGGTTGCTGTTTTGGCTTTGCCAAGATTTTAGTATCGCAGTTTCAAAACAGTTTGAGTGAACGCCACCAAAACCAGCTCAAAGTAAACGACAAAGTGGAAGAATTGGAAAAGCAATTCAACCAAATGCAGTCGAGTCTGCCGCTCGTTTATGTCCTGCGTGATGACTACATTCGCGGACAAACAGTGTTGGAAGCCAAAATGGATGCCCTACACAAAACCTTAAGTGATTTATACAAAATGGAGAGTGCAAAATGATGGAAAAAACCCGCCGAGAAGGTATGCGTTGGCACTTGCTCAATACTTTACACAAAGCGATGCCATACACCACCAGCGAACAATTTTTGCGTGATGTGATGGCAGGCATTTACCCAAATGTCACGCCGCACGAAATCCGCCAGCAGTTGGAATACCTTTCCGACCGCAAACTGGTCGAACTGACCAAACAACCGCACGGCGTATGGTTTGCCGATATTAACCGCTTGGGCGTGGATATTGTGGAATACACCATCGACTGCCAAGCAGGAATTGCACGCCCTGAAAAGTATTGGGCATAGGGGGAAATCATGGCACCTCGCTCAAGTATTGAAAAACTGCCTGAAGATGTCCGCCGTTGGCTGGAGCGTGCCTTAACCGAGAATGGCTTTTCCGGCTATGTCGAACTGGAAAATCTCCTGCGTGAAAAAGGCTACCAAATCAGCAAGTCGGCAATTCATCGCTATGGGCAAAAAATTGAACGCCGCTTTAAGGCAATCAAAGATAGTACCGAAGCCGCACGTATTATCGCTGAAGGCGCAGAAGATAAGGAAGATAAACGCAGTGAAGCCTTGATGGGGATGTTGCAGTCGTCTTTATTTGATGCCTTGGTCGATATTGAAGAAGCCAAAGATGATGAGATGACCCCGATGGAGAAATTCCAAGCCCTAAGTTTTGCAGGCAAAAATGTGGCATCACTCATTCAAGCAAGTACTAAGCTCAAAGTCTATCAAGCCGATGTAAGAAAACGAGCAGAGCTTGCTGCTGAAGAAACTGAAAAAATTGTTATTCAGGCGGGCTTATCAGCCGAAACTGCCGACAAAATCAAACAGCAAATTTTAGGTATTGCATAGTGAAAGATCTCATTCCCTTTGACCCAAACGAGCTACTGTTGGGCTATCAAAAACGTTGGATAGCAGATAAATCCCAGCTCAAAATTGCCGAAAAATCTCGTCGAACAGGTTTGACGTGGGCAGAAGCTGCTGATGATGCTTTGATTGCCAGCCTTGCTAAAAAAGATGGTGGCTCTGATGTGTTCTACATTGGGTCAAACAAGGAAATGGCACGTGAATTTATTGACGCGGTGGCAATGTGGGCAAGGGCGTTTAACTATGCAGCAGGCGAAATTCAAGAAGAAGTGTTGCAAGATGAAGATAAGGACATTCTGACCTATGTAATCTATTTTGCATCAGGCTTCAAAGTAAAAGCCCTTTCCAGCAACCCGAAAAACTTACGTGGTATGCAAGGCGTGGTGGTTATTGATGAAGCAGCCTTTCACGAATACCTTGCGGAAGTATTAAAAGCCGCTCTTGCTCTCACTATGTGGGGTGCAAAAGTGCGGTTGATTTCTACCCACAACGGTGCGGACAACCTTTTCAATGAGCTGATTTTAGATAGTCGGGTAGGCAGAAAACGCTACTCAGTGCATACGATTACCCTTGATAATGCCTGTGCTGAAGGGTTATACCAACGTATTTGCCAAGTCAGCAAGCAAGAATGGACAGCCGAAAAAGAAGCAGAATGGAAAGAAAACCTACTCAATGACACGGCAACCAAAGAAGATGCGGAAGAAGAATACTATTGCGTGCCGAAAAACGGCACAGGCTTATGGCTCTCACGAGCGTTGATTGAACGCCAAATGAACGAAAACACGCCCGTAATCCGAATGACGGCAAAAGATGGCTTTAGCCTTGTACCTGAGCCGACACGCTATCAGGAAATGCTGGATTGGTGCGAAACCACGCTTCAGCCGATTTTGCAAACCTTAGATGAAACGCAATTACATTTTTTAGGCGAAGACTTTGCTCGCAGTGGCGATATGACGTCCTTTGTGGTGTTAGCACAACAGCAAAACTTAACCAAAAGCGTTCGATTGATTGTGGAGCTGGGCAATATGCCTTACAAGCAACAAGAACAAATTGTGCTGTTTATTCTCAAGCATTTGCCACGCTTTGCCGGTGCAGCTTTTGATGCGCGTGGGAATGGGGGCTATTTAGCTGAAGCTGCTCGTGATGCCTTCGGCTCATTGGTGGATTGCGTGCAGTTATCGGAAAAATGGTATCGCGAACACACCGCCCCATTTAAAGCCGCGCTCGAAGATGGCGAACTCGACAGCATTCCAAAAGATGCCGATATTCTTGCTGATTTGCGTTCATTCCAAGTGGTGAAAGGCGTGCCACGCATTCCCGATAAACGAACCAAAAGTGCAGACGGCAAAAACAAACGCCACGGCGACACCGCAATTTCTTTATTGCTTGCTCATTATGCTAGCCGTCAGTTGGTGCAGTTGCCTGTGAAAGCCCACAGTCGCAAACCAAGAGCCAGCCAAAAATTAACGCAAGGATATTAACCATGATTGCATTTGTAACTTTAACCATTTCTGCCGCTGTGCTGATTTTTTACGACAAACCGTTTTGGTGGGTATTTTTATTGCTTGCCACCTTTGTGGATTATGAAAAATAAGGAAAGCCAATGACACCAAAAAAACAAGACCTAATCCGCGTCATCGCCAGCCGTGCCAACGCCATTGACTATTGGGCGTTTATGCACTACCTGCCGAACCCTGATCCTGTGCTAAAGAAAATGGGCAAGGATATTTCAGCTTACCGTGAAATTTTATCCGACAGCCACGTTGGGGGCTGTGTTCGCCGTAGAAAAGCAGCCATTAAAGGGCTTGAGTGGCGTATCACGCCCACAGGCAATGAAAAAATGGACGAGATTTTGACCGCACTTTTCGACCGCTTGCCGATGAGCCAAATCATCAGTGAAATACTTGATGCCACGTTGTTTGGTTATCAAGCGTTGGAAGTGATGTGGGAAAGCGAGAACGGCTTACTGTTGCCAACGGCAATCGTAGGCAAAACGCAAGAGTGGTTCGTCTTCGATGAAGAAAACCAGCTTAAACTTCGTACCAAAGAGAACATCAACGGCGAAGAACTGCCGCCTTATCGAATGTTGCTTGCCACACAAAATGCGACCTACATCAACCCGTATGGCTTGGGCGATCTCTCGCTCTGCTTCTGGGCGGCAACGTTTAAGAAAGGAGGCTTTAAATTCTGGTTGGAATTTATGGAAAAATATGGCAGCCCGTGGCTGGTCGGTAAACACCCACGCCAAGCCCAAATTCACGAAATTGATGAACTTTTGGATAGTATGGAAAAGATGTTGGGAACCGCCGTAGCTGCCATTCCTGAAGATAGTTCCATTGATTTAAAAGAAAGTGCAAGCAAAGGGGCAAGCTCACAAGTATTCGATGATTTCTTACGTTACTGCAAATCAGAAATCGCCATTGCGTTACTCGGTCAAAACCAAACCACTGAAGCGGAAGCTAACCGAGCCTCTGCCACCGCAGGGCTAGAAGTGACGCGTGATATTCGCAACGATGACGCCAGCCTTGTGGAAGGCGTGTTCAATCAGTTGCTGGCGTGGATTTGTGAACTCAATTTCAGCGTGGACACCTTGCCAACCTTCGAGCTATTCGAACAAGAAAGCATTGACAAACTGCAGGCGGAACGTGACAAGATTTTGACTGAAATCGGCGTGAGCTTTACCGAGCAATATATCCACCGCACTTATGGTTTTGAAGACGGTGACATCATTATGCAAGCGGTCGAAAAAGCGGAAAAATCTGCCAACACTGCCGACTTTGCCGAACCTATCCCGAAAAGCGTGATTGAGACCATCGGCGAACAGTTAGAAGTAGAGGGCGAAGCCCACGTTGAACATTGGCTGCAAAGCATTCGCAACCAATTAGGGCAAGCCGAAAGCCTTGAGGATTTCCGCAATCAGCTGGATAGCCTTATTCCTGAATTAAGTTTTGCGGAATATGGCGAACTGCTGGCGTGGGGTTCAACCGCTGCCCAATTTGCAGGGCGACAATCTGTAGAAGATGAGCGTGCAAAGTCCCCCTCTTTAGTAAAGAGTGGCTAGGGGAGATTTACCAATGAAATTCACCTTTGAAAATCAAGTCAAATACTTTGAGAAAAAGCTCAACCTACCGACCAACAGCTACCTTGACGTATTAGGCGAAGAACACGACTACTTTTTTATGGTCGCAGGAGCAAATCGTAATGAAGTGCTGCTTGCCTTTCGCGAAGCGGTGGACGAAGCCATCAACAACGGCGAAACACTGGAAGGCTTCCGCAAGCGTTTTGATGAGGTTGTCGCTCGCACAGGCTGGGATTACAAAGGCAGCAGAAACTGGCGTAGCCGTATTATCTACGACACCAACGTTTACGCTGCCTACAATCGCGGTCGTTTGCAACAGCATTTAGATTTGGCTGATGTGATGCCTTATTGGGAATATCATCACCACGATAATAGCCACCCACGCCAAGAGCATATTGACTTAGACGGCACAATTTTGCCGGCCAGCGATCCATTTTGGCGTTATTACTACCCGATTAAAGCCTATGGCTGCCACTGCACCGTTATTGCTCACGATGAAGATGACCTCAAGGAAATGGGCAGAACCGTCAGCCCATCGCCTGAAATCGAATGGCAGGAAAAACTAGTCGGCACACGTTCCGGCAATCCACGAATGGTACGCGTGCCGAAAGGTTATGATGTAGGATTTCAACCGCATAATTTTGACCGCTTGACTGCAGGGCGAAATGCGGACGTGGATCAGCTGTTATTCAATAAGTTCGTCAATGCCGAGCCAAAACTTGCCAGCCTACTGATTGAAAACGTGTTACAAAATCCGCGTTCCGTGATGATGTTAAACGGCGCGATGAAGTCGATGGTAGATACCGTTGCCACTGAAAAAATGGCACGTGGACAAATGAAAAACGTGGGCATAATCCCAGCCAAAGTGATTGATAAATTGACCGCACTTGAAAAAGCTCCGCAATCTGCCGTGATTGCGGTGCGAGATGATGACGTATTGCACGCCCTGCGTGATACCAAGCAAGCCAAAGGCATTAACTTGCCGATTGAGTTTTGGGAACAGTTGCCAGAGAAGTTGAGAAATCCAAAGGCGATAGTATTAGAACGTGATCAAAAGTTACCAACATTGCTTTTCATTTATGAAACTGAACAAGGAAAAGTCGCAGTAAAAATGGATTATGAAGTAAAAATCAAAGATGAATTAAGCAAGAAAAAATTAGCACACAAAGTCAATTTAGTTCGTACTGCAAGCGTAATTAAAGGCGAATTGGATTGGTTAAATTTGAAGAATAGTTTTGATTTGCTATGGGGAAGTTTGGACTAATCCGCAGGTTTGCCTGATTCGAACAGGATAATACGGGCGACAAACCAATCGTAACCTTTCCAGTAGGAAACCCCCTGCGGTAACTTAACTATACCCCCAACTTATTTTTTAATCAATAGGAGAATAAATATGACTGAACGTGTTACCCAAGAACATTTGGAATCTATTATTACCGATAAAAAATTCCACCGCTTAACTGAAACCCTCACCATCTGTGTTTTAACCTTACGCAATGGGTTCACCGTAACAGGCGAGTCTGCTTGCGTTTCACCAGCAACCTATAACCAAGAAATTGGTGAACGTATTGCCTTTGAAAATGCCTTCAATAAATTATGGCAACTTGAAGGCTATGTATTGAAAAATAAACTCGCTGGCTTTTAGTTATGATTAAAATCAGCCTTAACGACACGCAAGCGGTGGAAAAACTCCACCGTATTGCAAGCCAACTCAAACAACCCCGCAAGCTCTACGGTGTGCTGGGCGAAACCTTGAAAAAAATCCACGCGGAACGGTTTAAGCAGGAAGTTGATCCTGAAGGCAATAACTGGCAGTCGCTTTCGCCAAAAACCTTGGCACGCAAGCAGAAGAAAGGTAAGTCCACTAAGATTTTGCGACAGGACGGCTATTTGTCGGATAAAACCGCCTACAACTACAACGACAAAAATGTCGAGTTTGGTTCTAACGATAAATATGCCCGCTTGCACCAATTCGGTGGCAAGGCGGGGCGTGGGGGGAAAGTCACCATTCCTAAACGTCCGTGGTTAGGCGTAAGCGAACAAGACGAGCAAAAACTCTTGCGAAAAGCCACCGCACTTTTGCAACATCAAATTAACCAAAGTTAGTCACTTTGGCTGAAAATCAAAAATAACGCATAAAACGCCCTCTGTGGAGTTTTAAATCCCATTCGATAAATTATCGCCTAAATCACCTTGCGCGTGTTTATAAACACCGATAAACACGCCAAAACGCCCCATTCACTCCCTTTTCGTTTTCTCTTTCCCATTTTCATTCCTTAAACCAGTTTAAAAGCAACAAGCGGTCGTTTTTTCTATGATGTTCGCAACACAAGGAGAACCGAATGACCATGATTGAAATTTTCAAAGCCGGCAAACGGCTAGATGCAAATGGCGTAGAAGTGGAAATTACCATCGATGATTTGCAACAAGCCGTCAATGCCTACGACGTAAACTTTCACGAATCCCCCGCGGTAGTTGGACACCCAAAACACAATGCACCTGCCTATGGCTGGGTAAAACGCCTTGAGTTGGACGGTGATGTACTCAAAGCCGAGTTCAACCAAGTGGATCCTGAATTTGCCGAAATGGTGGAAAAAGGACGATTTAAGAAAGTGTCGTCTTCGTTCTATCTTGCCGATAGCCCAAACAATCCTTGCCCGGGCAGTTTGTACTTACGCCACGTCGGTTTCTTAGGGGCAATGCCACCCGCCGTAAAAGGCTTGCGTAACCCTGAATTTGCCGAAAACGAACAAGGCGTAGTGGATTTTTCCGACTGGGCGGAAGCAGGTTTGTGGCGACGTTTGCGTGAATGGCTGATTGGCAAACACGGACAAGATGAAGCCGACAAAGCATTGCCTGATTATTTAGTCAATAGCGTGGTAGAAGAATCTATCCGCAATGATTTGAAACGGTATCAACAAGATGAAGCAGGTTTTCCTGTGCCGAATTTTAATGAACCGAATAACCCAACTTCAGACCCAGCTCAATCAACCGAAGGAGAACTTGAAATGACACCTGAAGAAATTGAACAGCTCAAGGCAGAAAACGAAAAATTGAAAGCCGAAAAAGCTGAAACCGCGCTCAACCAAGCCAAAGCCGAAAATGCCGACTTTGCTGAAGGTTTAGTGAAAGCGGGCAAACTTGCCCCGATTGCTAAACAGCAAGCGGTAGATTTATTGAACTATGCTTCCACCACAATGCAAGGTGGTGTAGTTGAATTTAGCGAAGGCGAAAACCTACACAGCAAACTCAAAGCCTTTTTGGGTGCTCAGCCACAAGTGGTGAACTTCGGTGAAGTCGCAACCAAAGACAAAGCGGCAGCACCGCAAGATGGTACGGTGGAATATGCCGAAGGCACAAACCCAGCCAGCATCGAAGCTGACCAAAAAATTATGGCGTATGCCAAAGAACACGGCGTGAGCTACACCGCCGCCTTTAACGCAATTTATCAATAGAAGGGAAATTTATGACTGCTCACAATCTCGCAGCACTCCGTGTGCAAGATCCTGTTTTAACCAAATTGGCACAGGGCTATCACAATTTAGAACTCATCGGCGAAGTGTTAATGCCGACCGTCGAAATCGACAAAGAAGCGGGCAAAATTCCGAAATTCGGTCGCCTTGCATTCCGCTTACCAAGTACGGTGCGTAACTTACGCGGCACGTCAAACCGTTTAGACCCTGAAGACATCACGGCAATCGACGTGGCGTTGGAAGAGCACGATGTGGAATACGCCATCGACTACCGCGAGGAAAACGAAGCGATTTTCTCGCTCCGTCAATTCGCCTTAAACACCACCCAAGATGTGATTGCACTCGGTCGTGAAAAAGAAGTGGCAACGCTCGCCTTAGACGAAAACAAATACGACAGCGGCAACAAAGTCACGTTAAGCGGTACATCGAAAATCACTAGCAAACAAGCAGACATCTTTGCGATGTTCGACACGGGCATTCGTGCCGTGAAGCGTGCGATTGGTCGCAAACCGAATGTATGCGTGATTGCAGGCGATGTGTGGGCAGCATTAAAAGAACACCCAGCTGTCATTGAAAAACTCAAGTATTCACAAGTGGCGATTGTAACGCCTGAAGTATTCGGCAAGTTGATTGGCATTGATACCGTAAAAATCGGCGAAGCGGTGTATGAAGAAAGCAATCAACTTAAAGACATCTGGTCTGATGCCATTGTGCTTGCCTATGTTGCGCCACGTTCAACCGAACGCAAAGGCACAGTGTATGAGCCGTCTTATGGCTACACCGTCCGTCGTCAAGGTGGCTTATTTGTGGACACCTACAAAGAAAACGATGGCAAGCTTGAAGTCATTCGCACCACCGATATTCACAAACCGCACTTACTCGGTGCATCGGCTGGTTATTTGATTAAAGGTTGCCTATAACCCCCCCCCTCTTTAGTAAAGAGGGATTAGGGAAGATTTGTAACACCGTTTCACTAGGAGAAACCAATGAACAAAAAACTTTACGTTGTTATCGGCACCATGGCTATTCTGCATAACGGCAATCGTTATGAGCAAGGTGCAAAAATTGAATTAACCGATGAAGAATACGCCCAAATCTCGCTTTATGTGAAGCTAGATGAAACCGAAGACGAAAAACGCAAACAGGCGGAAGCTGAGGCGAAAAAAACTCGTCTTGCGGCAGCAGAAAAAGCCCGCAAAGAAGCAGAAAAAGCAGTAAAAGCAAACAAAGACGAAGGTAAAGAATAATGTACATTCAGGCACAAGATTTAACGGAAGTGGTGAGTGAAGTGGTGCTTGTGCAGCTCTCTAATGACAACACAAGAGCAACGGAAGTCGATTATGCCGTATTAAACAAGGCGTGCGAATACGCTACCGAAACGGTGGACGGCTATTTACGTTCACGTTATTTGCTACCGTTAAATGATGTGCCAACGCTTGTGCGTAACATTTGCCTACAACTGGCTCGCTATTGGTTGTATTCACGCCGTCCTGAAGGCAAAGGCTTTCCCGACAATGTGAAAGAAACCCACAGCCAAGCCTTAAAAGATTTGGAGCGCATTGCCAGTGGCAAACTGCATTTGGGCTTAACGGAAATCGGCGCGGAAGGCGATGACAGTTTGCCGTCTGCGTTGAAATTTAAAGCCCGTGCACCGCAGAAATTGGATTTGTCGGGTTATTAAGGAGCGCATCTATGAGTGCCACTTTACCGATTTTGCAAAGCATCAGAGATCATATCGAACAGAAGACCACGAGTTTCAGCATCGAACTGTTCCCCGATGACTTAGACCGCTACAACCTCACCGACCAATATGGTGCGGTGTTGGTGCAGTATGCAGGGTCAAAATTTGAAAGCCTTGATAGCACCGACATTATCCAACAACGCCGCAAAGTATTAGTAGCTTTGACCGTAATTACTCGCAGTCAGCACGATGACTCAGGGGCGTTGGAAATGCTCGACCAACTCAGGCTGGCGATTGTGGGATTTCGCCCGACAAATTGCACCGCTTGTAGCTTAGTGAGTGAAGAATTTGCAGGTGAAGACGATGGGCTTTGGCAATATCAACTGATTATTCAAACCGAAACGTGGCAGGTGGAAGTACACCAGCCGCAAAATTTACCAAAATTTAGCGCGGCACGTTACCGCCGCAAAGAACCATAAGGAGAACATTATGGCGTTTCATCACGGAACGAAAACAACACGCGTGGCAGGTGGTTCTGTTGCGGTGGAAACTGTGGACGGTGCGATTATCGGTATCGTCGGCACAGCTCCAATCGGCGCAGTGAATGAACTCACTGTATGCCAAACCACCAAAGATTTTTCACAATTCGGTGTGATCTTAGACAAAGGCTTCACCTTACCCGATGCCTTTGACGTACTATCGCGTTATGCAGCAGGGAAAGTATATGTGGTCAATGTGTTAGACCCAGCAAAACACAAAACCGACGTAAACGATGAAGTACTTACTCAAGATAGCAGCACTTTAATGGCGAAAACCGCAAAAGCGGGTTTATTAAGCCTAACGCTTCAATCAAACAGCCAAACCTTAGCGGAAGGCAACGATTACAGCGTGAATTTGCAAACAGGGGAAATTACCTTGAAAGCAATGCACGAAGGCTTAAAAGCCACTTATGCCTATGCCGACCCTGAAAAAGTGACGGAAGCCGACATCAAAGGCGGAATTGATTCAGCGACCGGCAAACGCAAAGGCTTTGAATTATTGCGTGATGGCTTCAATTTATACGGTGCGGATGCCAAAATTTTAATCTGCCCAGAGTTTGACAAAACGGCAAGCTGTGCAGCGGCTCTTTCAACATTAGCTGAACAGTTAAAAGCAGTGGCTTATGTGCAATTGCCGAAAGGCACATCGCTTTCTAAAGCGATTCAAGGGCGTGGTCCACTTGGCACGTTAAACGCTTCAGCAAGCTCTGAACGTGTTCGCCACTTCTTCCCCTATGCGTTGGGCTCTAGCAATATGCTTGAAAGTTTAGCGGTGCACGCAGCAGGTTTGCGTATGAAAACTGACACCGAACATGGTTACTGGTTCTCTACGTCTAACCGCGAATTGCAAGGCGTTATTGGCATGGAAGTGAAACTCACCGCACGTGTGGACGATGAGCAATCGGAAACCAACCAACTAAATGCCGTGGGTATCACTACCATTTTCAACAGTTTCGGTACAGGCTTCCGTTTGTGGGGTAACCGCTCAAGTAATTACCCGACCGTGACCCATATCATCAATTTTGAAACAGCGTTGCACACCGGTGACTTAATCGACGAAAGCATTCGCCGCACCGAATTGCAATATATCGACCGTCCGATTGATGACGCATTGATTGACAGTCTAACTGAAACCGTGGACACCTATTTGCGTGCATTGCCGTCTATCGTGGGTTATAGCGTCAGTCTTGACCATGATTACGACTTGGTTGACGAGTTCAGCAAAGGTCATGTGCCGTTAGTCTATGACTACACGCCAAAAATCCCAGCGGAATTGATTTCCAATAAATCCGTGATGACCCGTAAATACTTAGTGAACTTGGTTTCACAAGGTTAGAAGGAGGAATAAATGAGTACAGCAATTCATCAGATTGTGAACGCTAACACTTATATGGATGGAAATTCCCTTTTAGGCAAAGCCAAAGAGTTTAAATTACCGGACATTGAGTTTGAGTTCATTGAACATAAAGGCTTGGGTTTACACGGTACGGTAGAACTACCGGCAGGTTTAAATGCCATGGAAGGTGAAGTGATTTGGGATAGCTTTTATCCTGAAGTGCGCGCAAAAGCCTACAACCCATACAAAAACGTGCAATTAATGACCCGTTCTAACTTGCAGGTGTTTGATTCGCGTGGACTTGCCGCTGAAGAACCGCTTGTGACCATCATGAACGTGGCATTCAATAAAACCACTGGCGGTAGCTTGAAAAATAAAGAAGCAACGGAGCATTCCGACACCTTCAAAATTTATTCCATCAAGCAAACCTTGGCAGGAAAAGAAGTGTTGTTTGTGGACGTGCTTGCCAACATCTACCGCGTAAACGGTCAAGATGTGTTGCAAAAATACCGCACTAATATAGGGCAATAGATTTCTTTAAATCAGTTTAAAAGCAAAAACAACCGCACTTTTATAAACTCCTTTGTGAAAGTTAAACAACATACTCACAAAGGAGTTTTTTATGTCTCAAAAAGTCGATGCAGTTCGCACCACCATTAAATTATCCAGCCCGATTAACTTACCTGATGGCACAGTCGTTGAAGAAGTCAAAGTGCGTGAACCATTGGTAAAAGATTTTCGTACCGCAAGCCAACAAGGTAAAACAGCAGAAGACCGTGAAATTATCGTTGCAGCACTTTGCTGTGGTTTGGTGTTGGAAGATATGGACTTAATCAAATGGAAAGATTACGTTCAAATTCAACGATTTCTGTTTGGTGCAAGCAGTGAAGATGGAGACGCTGAATAATGCGATTGCCGACATTGTTTGGTGGTTTGGTTTTTCAGCAGAAGAAATTGATGGCTGGACATTAAAAGAACTTGACGACTGGCTTTTTCAAGCCAATCGTCAGGTTAAAGCGGGTTATGTACGAGCTTGACGGTATAGTCCAACAAGCCAAGATGAAATACCAACGAAAGTGGCTGTGATAAATGAAATCGCAGCCATTAACGGTGAGAAAAGTAAAGCAACAATAGAGCCTAAAATTAAGTAAATAAAGCCACCGAAAACGAATGTCATCAAGCTACTTGTTGCGTCAATCATTCCTACCCAATACCACCAACTAAAGGCGATAAAACCAGCGGCAAATAACATTCCTGTGATGACCCAATAGGTTTTTTCAGCAGTGCTGTAACCGCCCCACTCTTCAATAACCTCTTTGAATAAATCAAACATAATAAGCCTCCTGAATTTTTCGTATATTTAACATAGTGAGTAAAAAATGGCAAACAATTTAGTTCTCGGTTTAGTAATTGGTGCTTCATTAAAAGGTAGTTTCTCTGCTGCTTTTGGTAAAGCCAATCGAACCGTAGAAAATCTCTCTAAAAGTTTGGGCAAAGCCACCAAAATGCACGACCGAATGGGGGCCTCTGTTACCAAAATGCAAGCTAAGCAAGCCGCATTACATCAAAAAATGCAGTTGGCTTATCTTTCAGGCGATAAAAGTATCAGCAAACTCACTCGCCGATATGAAAAAACGCAAACCCAAATTACCGCACTTGTTGCTAAACAACAACGTTTTACTTCAGCAATTCAATCTTCTGAGAAAGCTCAGAAATCATTATCTACCGCTATTGATAAACAAAAAGCCCGCAAACAAGATCGCGATGAATTAAAAGGTCAGTTAGCTAAATCTACCGCAATAACAGCTAGCGTAGCGTTACCTACATGGAATGCTGTGAAAGGCTATATGGAGCAAGAAAATGCGGCAACCGATCTTAAAATCACAATGATGAAAAAAGATGGTAGTTTTGGTGCATTTGAAGAAATCAGCAAAATTTCCAAAGAGCTGGGGCGTGATTTACCAGGTACTACTAAAGATTTTTATCGCCTTTCTCAAGCTCTGAAAAAACAAGGTTTATCAGATCAGATTCTCAAAAATGGTACTTTAAAAACTTCAGCAGAATTAAACGTCTTATTAGATATGGATCAGCAATCAGGCGGTGAATTTTTAGCGAAGTTTATGGAATCCCATCGCTTAGATGAATCTGAACTGGCAAAATCTGCCGATTATTTGCAACGAGCAATGTTTGCTGGTGGCTTGAGTAAGGAGCAGATGTATGAATCAATGAAATACTATGCTCCTAAACTTAACTCGATGAAGCTGACAGGAGCAGAAAACACCGAAAAAATTCTTGCGATTGAAGCTATGGCAGGACAACAAGGCTTAGAAGGTTCAACCTTTGGTACAGGGTTAAATATGATGCTATCCCGAATGAACAAAGGTCCGAAGATGATCCGTGATGCCAAAAAAGGAATGAAAGCCGAAGCTCGGGATATGATGGAGTCGGTAGGCGTTGAGTTTAACTTCTGGGATAAAAAAGGTTCATTTAAAGGCGTAGATGGCATGCTCGCCGAAATGCAGAAGTTTGAAAAAATCCGTCAAAAATATGGCGATGAAGGTGTTGGCTTAGTTGCAGAAGAATTGTTTGGTATTGAAGGTGGTCGTCTTGCTGATATTTTAGCTCAAAAAGGGGCGAAAGGCTTGGACGAGATGATTGCCAAAATGCGAGAGCAAGCCAGCCTGCAAGAGCGGATTAAACTCAAGACCGCAACACTTAGCTCTGCTTTAGAAAGCTTAGGTGGCGTTTGGGAAAATGCTGTGGGGGCTTTTGGTTCAGCGTTTGCTGGAGATATAAAATCGTTAGCAAATGATCTACAAGGTTTTATAGAAAACACGCTCACGCCATTTATAAATGAACACAAAACTCTCATTAAATGGGGTGTTGCAGTTGCAGGTGGTTTGGCAGGATTAAGCACTGTTGCCTTTACCACGAAATTTGCATTTAGTGGCTTGGCTTCAGTATTTTCAGCAGCAGCTATGCCATTTAAGTTATTCAAAGCTATTAAAGCAGCAAAAGAACTTGAAGCCTTAACGGGTACAGTTACCAAAACAGGTAGAGTAATGAAATGGCTTGGTTCAGCCTTTGGTGTTGCGAAAAAAGCCTTTATTGGATTAGGAAAAGCTTTCCTCACCAACCCCATCGGCATTGCTGTTGCCGTTATTGCAGGACTGGCTTATTTACTTTGGGATAACTGGGACTGGGTCAGCGAAAAATTCAGTCAAATGTGGCAATGGATTGGCGAGAAATCAGCTCAATGTGGACAAATAATTTCCGATATTTGGAATGGGATCACGACTTTCTTTAGTGGTGTGTGGGAAAACATCATTACTTTCTTCAACTCAGGCATTGGCAACATCACCGCAACTATTCTGAATTGGTCGCCACTCGGTTTATTCTACCAAGCCTTTTCTAGCGTGCTTTCTTGGTTTGGAATTGATTTACCTGCGAAGTTTACTGAATTCGGCTCGAACCTTATTAGCGGTTTAGTCAATGGTATTCGCAATGCGTGGGAAGGGGCAAAACAAATCGTCTCCGATTTAGGCGATGGCATTAAAGGTTGGTTTGCTGAAAAACTCGGCATTCACTCGCCAAGCCGTGTGTTTAAGGGTTACGGTGTAAACGTGGTGGAAGGCTTAGCAATCGGGATGGATAACGCCCAGCCACTCGCCACGGAAGCCAGCAAAAATCTCTCAAGTGCGGTGAAATTTGAGCCTGTTTTAAATAGCGTTGAAACCGCCTTTAAACCGCTGTTAAACGAGAAAAAAGGCTTTTTAGGCACACTGTGGGACGATTTGAAATTCGGGGCGAATTTTGTCGGCAATCTGCTTGGACTTAATCAATCGACCGATTTCCGCACACCTAATTTTAACCCTGACGCAAACAGTCAAAATCCGTCAATCCTTCGCAATTATCAACCGCTAAATAGAAATGCGGTTACCAATAACGAAACCAATCAGCACAACGGCATTGTGGTCAATTTTAACCCGACCATTAACGTGAACGGTAGCCAGAATCAGGGCGTGTTGGAGCAAGTTCAGCAAGGTATGCAAATGAGTTTGTATGAATTAGAAAAAGCTATCGAACGAATTATGGATCAGAAAATGCGGAGAGCCTACTAAGGAGAAACAACGATGTATTTTATGCTAGGTAATATCGCCTTTGAGCCTGTCAATTTGACCGATTTCAACGAAACCCATTCGGCAGATTTTGCCGAACACGCAGTGCTTAAAGGCAAGCCAAAACTGCAAGCTATGGGCGAGAAACTGACAGATTTATCCTTTGCGATTCGCCTGCACCACAAAATCGGCGGCGTGGAAAGTCGTTATCAATCGCTACTTTCGGCAAAAGCTAAGCAAGACGCTCTTGCCTTGATGTGGGGTTCAAAATACAAAGGCAATTTTGTGATCACCGATATTTCATCAACCACACTATTTACCGACGGCAAAGGTAATGCCTTAGCGCGCGAGATGAATATTAGCCTGAAAGAGTTTGTCGGCAATGGGCAAGCAGGCTTGCTTGGTGCGGCGTTGAATGTAGGCGGTAAATCGCTGCTCGGTTCGATTTTGCCGAAAGGCTTAACCAACACACTTTCAACTGTGAAAAGTACGGTTAGCCGTGGCGTGGAACTCTACAACCAAGGCAAACGTGCGGTGGACGAAGTTCGCAACACCGTTGCAGTAGTTCGCCAGTTGGCACACGATCCTGCGTCCGCATTGGCGTATTTGCCGAGTGCGCTTGCTAATTTAGACAACGCCTTGGGTGGTTTTGGTGAACTGGTCGGAATGCAATCTGCTTTCGAGGGCGTTCGCCAGTATCTGCCTGCCATTAGCGAATTTAGCCGTGATGTGTCTGCGATATATGATGATTTGCAAATAATGAAACAGAGTTTCAGTCGGGCGTCTGCTGATAGCGAATGGAATAACTGGTTTACGCCTGCCGATAATGCTTTAACTGAAATCAATGAGCGGCTGGATAATTCCGCAAATTCAGTGGCAAAAATGACCGCTTGGATCGTGTTGCGTGAAGATGAAAACGTGGAGAATGAAAATGACCCAAACCGTCCTTAAACACACTGTCAAACAAGGCGAACGCTGGGATCATCTCGCCTATTATTACTATGGCGACGCACTGGAATATGCTCGGATTATTAGAGCCAATCCACACATCAGCTTTTGCGAAGTGTTGCCGACAGGGGCGACAGTGTTTATCCCTGTGCTAAATGTGAAGCCGACCCAAAACGAAAATTTACCGCCGTGGTTAAGAGGAAATAATGAGTAAAGTCCAAACGCCCGATTTTTCGCTTTTTTATGAGAAAACCAATATTACCGCTGACATTGAGCCGTCTTTGCTGGAATTGACTTACACCGACTATTTGGAAGGGCAATCGGATGAGCTTTCTGTATCCTTTGAAGACATCAGCGGTAAGTGGATTCGCCAATGGTTCCCCACACAGGGCGACAAACTCAAGGCGGCGATTGGCTATCAGGGCGAGTCTCTGGTGCAAATTGGGGCGTTTGAGATTGATGAGGTAGAATATGGCTATCGTCCGTCCAGCATTACCTTGCGAGCCTTATCCACTGGCATTAGCAAAGCTAACCGCACGCTAAAGCCGAAAGCCTACGAGAACACCACGCTCGCCCAAGTAGTGGCAGCGGTGGCAAATCGCCTGAAGCTCAAATTGGTGGGCAAAATTCGCCACATTCCCATTCAACGCATTACCCAATATCAAGAGCGTGATGTGGAATTTCTTGCCCGCCTTGCTCGTGAATATCATCACAGTTTCAAGATTGTGGGCAATCAACTGGTGTTTACCGATAAAGATGAACTCGGGCAAAGTCAACCTGTGGTCGTGTTGGATGAAAGCGAATGCATTAGCTTGCGACTGCGAGATCGGATTAAAGACACCGCAAAGCAAGTGGAAATCAAGGGCTTTGACACAAGCGGTAAAAAAGTGGTGAAAAAAAGCAAAAAAGCCACCGCACTTCGCCCGAAAATGCAGCAGGCACAGGCGGCAAGTGGCGATACGCTCAAAATTACGACACGTGGCGAAAGCCAAGAACAGATTGATGCCAGAGGCGATGCAGCATTAAGCGAGCAAAACGAAGACCAAAGTGCAGGCGATATTACCCTGATTGGCAACCCAAAACTGGTAGCAGGTTCGACTATTTGGCTTAAAAATTTAGGCGTGTTTTCAGGTAAATACTTAATCAAGCAATCACGCCACAGTATTTCACGCAATCAAGGCTACATTACCAACATCGAAGTGCGAATGTTGGAATTTATCCCCGACGATTTATTAACGCTAGGTATGGAGATGACGAATGCAAACACATAATTTTGGGGCAACCTATCAAGAAGGCATTGTGTCGGCAATCGACCCGAAAATCCACAAAGTACGGTGTAAAATCCCCGCCCTTGAAGATTTAGAAACCGCGTGGCTTTCTTTCCTCACGCCCAACGCAGGCGGAAACCAGTTTTACTGCTTGCCTGATGAGGGGGAATTGGTCGCACTACTCCTCGATGCGCGAGGTGAAGGTGGTTGCGTATTGGGGGCGATTTATAATGAGCAAGACAAAACGCCTGTTGCCAATGGCGACATTTGGTTCAAAAAATTTAAAAACGGCACAACTATTGCCCACGACCGTAAATCAGGCGATTTAACCATTCACACCAGCGGTAAAGTTATCGTCAATAATTGCGAAGTAGAAGTGAACAACGGCAATGTCAAGGTGAACGGTGGCGATGTAATCGCAGATGGTATTTCGCTGAAAAATCATAAACACCTTGAACAAGGCGATGGTAAGCTCACTTCTCCGTCAAAATCTTAGAATTTTTGACCGCACTTTTCTTTAAATCAGTTTAAAAGCCCCACCCCAAATAGCCTTGTATCATCAAGGCTATGAATACAAATCCGATACACTCAACCCATTGGCAGCTTGCACCGAACCTTAACGAGCAGGCGGTGCAAGGCATTGATGATATTCATCAGTGCATTGCCAACATTCTCAACACCCTTAAAGGCACGGATATTCTTCGCCCTGAGTTTGGCTCGGATCATCTTCAATATATTGACCAGCCCGAAGATGTCGCCCTGCCGAATATGGTGCGTGAAATCACGCTTGCCCTACAACATTGGGAAACTCGCATCGAAGTCGAAAGTGTGCAAATCAGCGGACAAGCTCCGCATTTTGAATTGTTGATTTTCTGGACTTTAGTGGACGATGTATATCGGGAACTTTATCAGACACAGGTGGTGCAATGAGAAAAGAAGAAGTCAAAATCGTCTCTGACGACATCAAGCAAATTTTAGCGGAAGCCATTGCTGACTACGAGCAGCGCACAGGTAAAACATTGCAACCTGCCCACATTGAACGCTCTATTATTCAATCTTATGCTTACCGAGAAATGCTGGTGCGACAAGGCATTAACCACGCTTTTTTGCAAACCTTTCCGCAATTTGCCACAGGGCTTGCTTTAGATTTATGCGGTGAGCCGATGGGCTGTTATCGCTTACAAGATAAGCCCGCACGTTGTATTTTACGTTTCAGCATTTCGGCATCACATCCTTCCATTTTAATCCCGAAAGGTACTCGTGTTGCAGTGGATGAAAAACTGGAATTTATCACTCTGAATGATGATGTGATCACATCTCTTATCACGTACGTAGAAATTGAAGCGCAAGCAAATCTATCTGGCACCATTGGTAATGGCTGGGAAATTGGGCGAGTAAAAACCTTAAAAAGTCCATTGGCAACATCACTTGAAGTCACTGTGAGTAATATTGATATACCTAGTGGTGGCTTAGTACAAGAAAGTGATGATGATTATCGCAAGCGCATTTTAGCCGCCCCAGAAGCCTTTTCAACTTGTGGCTCTGTTGCTGCTTATGATTACCACGTGCGTGCGGTATCTCAAGCTATTGCAGATGTGAATGTTGCGACACCCAAAGGTGGTTTAGTCCGCATTACGGTGCTGACAAAAGAAGGCATCCCTGATAGCCGATTACTTAATGACATCAAGCAATATGTCAGTGGTGAAAAACGCCGTCCGCTTTGCGATACAGTTGAAGTGAAAGCTCCTACGCAGCGTAATTATCAAATAACAGCAACATTAAAACTGCTTGAAGGGTTTCGTGAGGATATTGTGAAAACCAAAGCTCGTGATGCGTTGCAATTTTATCTTTCTGATAAAACCAAAAAATTAGGACTGGATGTTGTGCCATCAGCCTTAATTAGTGCCTTGCGAGTAGAGGGGGTGTATGACGTCACATTAACTTCACCGCAAAAAATTGTGGTGGCAGAAAATGAATGGGCAAACTGTACCGCAATCAGTGTCGAAGTTGAGAGCGAGAGAAGCAATGACTAGATTACGTTACCCCGATATTATCGCTCGAGATGCAAAATACACCGCACTGGCGGAACTTGGGCAAAGACTACCTCAGTTTAAGCTCTCGCCTATTATGACTACGCTCGTCGATTTACTCGACGACCGTTTTATTGAAGTGCTTGCGGAGAAATGGAGTGCCACAGGCTATGACGGGCTGTTTTTAGCGACTACGCAAGAATCTAAAAAAGGGTTGATTAAAAAATCCGTTGAGTTACACAGACATAAAGGCACGCCGTGGTCAGTGCGTGAAGCAATTCGTCAACTTGGATTTGGAGAGATTGAAATTGATGAAGGGCTAAAAAATCGTGATTACAGCGCAAATACCTTCGTCAATAAAATTCCATCAGATGAGAGATGGGCATATTACGGCATTCGATTAAGCAAGCCCGTCACAAACGAACAGGCATTAGAAATTCGGAAAACATTAAGGAATTTTGTACCAGCACGTTGTTTGCTGGGGGTACTTGACTATAAAGCTGCACCAGTACTCTACAACAATAAAGCACGATACAACGGGCAATATAATCACGGTTCTGTATAAATTTTAAAGGCGTTTAAAGAGGGTTTAAAAATGGCAGGTTTGAAAGAAACCGAAAAATGGGAAAACGAAATTTATCGCATAGAAGAAAACGACCCTGTTCACGGTGGTGAAGATGGCATTACGAATAAGCCACTCAAGCAATTAGCGAATCGTACCAAATATCTCAAAGCTGAAGTAGAAAAACGCTACATCGCACAAGATGCTTCAACAGAACAAAAAGGGCTTGTTCAACTCGACTCAAGCACTGATTCAGATGCGGAAGATAAAGCAGCAACACCAAAAGCTGTAAATGCCGTTAAATTGTTAGTAAATGCTGTACGAAGTGCGCTAAGTAACTATATTCCGAATAGTAAAAAGTCAAATGCTGATAACAGCTCAAGTTCAGACACTATTGCAACGAGTTATGCTCTTAAAAAGGTACGTGATATTGCAACAACAAGAGCAACAGACGCAGTTGCTGGACAAACAGTACTATCACATAAAATAAATGGTACAGATAAGACAAAAGCAGCAACAGAGTTTGCGCTAAATGAATTAAATAAAGAATTAGCTGGTAAAGGCGTGCCTATTGGTGCCGTAGTATCATTCCCTCGTGCGGTAACTAATCCCGTTGGTTTTTTACGTGCTGATGGTTCAACATTCAGCCAACAAACCTTTCCCGATTTATACCGCACTTTGGGCAACAGCAACAAACTCCCAGATTTAACCCGTAGCGATGTGGGGATGACGGCTTATTTTGCCGTGGATAACATTCCCACTGGCTGGATTGCCTTTGATGAGATTGCCACACAAGCTACCGAGCAACGTTACCCTGAGTTATATCGCCACTTAATCGACAAATATGGCTCAATTAATAGTGTACCTAAAGTAGCAGATAGATTTTTGCGTAATGCGGGGAATGGGCTCTCTGTAGGGCAAACGCAAGAGGATGAGTTCAAGCGACACGTCCATAAACACATTGAGAATAATACGGCTACAAACCCTCGCTTTTACAATGATAAGACTTTTGATTATGGCTCAAGAGATAGTACAGATAGAGCATCTCTTGATATTGCTACTGCAGTGGTTGATGACAATAATGATAACTGGTGGATAACCCCTAATATTAATTCCAACTTTGCAACAGGTGGCGATGAAACGCGCCCTAAATCATTAATCCTCAAATTATGCATCAAAGCCCTTAATAGCTTTGATGATGTGATATTTTGGATTAAGTCACACGGCGAAGTAACCAATGCTGGTACGCTTGATGCAGGGCGATTAGCACAAGGATTACAAGACAAAGCAGACCGCAATCATACCCATACCGTGAGTCAGATTACGGATTTTAATCAAGCGACCTCTCAAATTATTAATGCAGCCATTACCTATCAAAGAATTGGTAATGTTGAAATTAGAAAATATCCTGACGGGACGATGATTCAAACAGGTTTAATTGTTTTTACTCGAGGCGATACTACAGTGCATACAGATCTCGTGCTGCCGATTGCATATGTAGATAAAGAATATCGATGTTTTATCACGGAACGATACGAATCAAGAGCAAGCGGTAAGGGACAATATAACTGGGTATTCATGCAAGCCAAAACGAATACAACAGCGACAGTAACAAGCTGGTATTTAGGGTCTGCAGACTGGATGACTATTGGGAGATGGAAATAATGACTATGTACTACAAAAATGGCTTTTTTGATGACACAGATGGTAGTTTTGTCCCAGAAGGTGCGGTGGAAATTAGCCAAGATAAATATATTGAGCTACTTAACGGACAATCTCAAGGCAAGCAAATCATTGCAGATAAAACTGGTAACCCTGCATTAATTGACCCACAACCCAGTGCGGCACATGAGTTAAATAATGATACTTTACAATGGGAAATTTCAGCTGAAAAACAAACTGCACTTTTAGCCGAAACCCAAACTCGCCTTGTTGCCAACATCAATGAGCACGCGGCAAAAATTTACAGCACTTGGACGAGGTTTGAATCTGAGTACCGTGAACGCCAAGCTGCTGCAGAAGCCTTTAAAGCAGCAAATTATGGGGGCGAGTGCAGTCGATATATCTCAGACTTTGCGCAACGAGCAAGACTGGATAACAAGACCGCCACAAACCTGATTTTGACACAAGCGGCAGGACTCGAAAAACTGCAGGTTGAATTAGCTAATCAACGTATGCGCAAGTATGAACTTAAAGCCCCTAATCTCACGCTTGAGCAACTACAATCAATCTACGATGACATTATCAAGCAAATGGATAACTTGATGGAGGCATATCAAAATGGCTAAGATTTATTTGGCAATGTACAAACACAAACGAGACTGGCGCAAAGAGCCAGTCAAAGCAATCGCCGACCGTATTACTCGATTTTGCACAAAGGGCAAATACTCGCACTGCGAGATTGCCATTGAGCGTATTGAGTTTGGCAATGGGCATCATTATGAGCATGCGACAGTATATGACTGCTACTCCTCGTCAGTACAAGATGGCGGCGTGCGTTGCAAACAGATTGATGCGTCCGATAACACCAAATGGGATTTAATCCCACTCAACGATGTTACTGAGGAACAAATCAAAGCCTATTTTAGCCGCACTTCTGGCAAAAAATACGACTGGTGGGGCGCATTAGGTATCGTGCTTGGCATCAAACAAAAACGCTCTAAGTATTTTTGTAGCGAATGGTGTTTTAATGCCCTCAGAAATACTGACCAAGGCTGGCGGTTTAGTCCGAATCAACTTGCCGTAATGTTCAATAAAAGAAGAATTTAAAGGAGAGTTTACCCTGCACAAAGTTTAATTCAGTAAAGAAAAGACGGCGATAACAACGGCACTAGGAATGCTCGTTGTTACCAGCTACGCAGAATGAGCCTGCATATAGCCATACGCCGCCTACCTTGCGCAAGGCGGGCGGATTGTAACAAATCTTTTGATTAGGAGAAATATATGCAGTCAATTAAAGCAATCCGTTGTACATTTTGTAACAAATTATTGGCGAAAGTGGGGACAGTTGGTTATTTAGAAATCAAATGCCCACGTTGCAAAACCGTCAATACTACCTGTTAATTTGATTTGAGTGTCGGAATGCCTTGAGCATCGGAACGCCATAGAAAGGAAAAACTATGGCAAATCAAAATACTTTTAAACAAGCTCCGTTGCCGTTTATAGGGCAAAAACGAATGTTTCTTAAACATTTTGAAACAGTTTTAAATGAGAATATTAAAGGTGATGGCGAAGGCTGGACGATTATTGATACATTCGGCGGCTCGGGCTTATTAAGCCACGCAGCCAAAGTAATGAAACCCAAAGCACATGTGATTTACAATGATTTTGATGGCTATGCGGAAAGGTTAGTGCATATTGATGACACCAATGCCTTACGTGCACAAATCTTTGCAAAAATTGGTAACACTACGCCGAAAAATAAGCGTTTACCAAAGTCGTTAAAGGCAGAAATCATCCAAATCATTGATGAATTTCAAGGTTATAAAGACTTAAATTGTTTGGCGAGTTGGTTGCTGTTCAGCGGTCAGCAAGTCGGCTCATTGGAAGAACTCTACCGAAAAGATTTCTGGCATTGTGTGCGGTTAAGCGATTACCCTGGTGCAGAGGGGGATTTGGATGGCGTAGAGATTGTGAAAGAATCATTCCACACGCTTTTGCCTAAGTTTAGCAATGATCCGAAAGCGTTATTTGTGTTAGATCCGCCTTACCTTTGCACCAAGCAGGAAAGCTACAAACAAGCCACCTATTTTGATTTGATTGATTTCTTGCGACTGGTCAATATTACGCGACCACCGTATGTGTTCTTTAGCTCGACGAAGTCGGAGTTTATTCGCTTTGTGAATTATATGCTGGAAGATAAGGTGGATAATTGGCAGGCGTTTGAAAACGCCAAACGGATTACGGTCAATGCCAAGCTGAACTACCAAGTGGCGTATGAAGACAATTTAGTCTATAAATTCTAGCAGTAACAAAGGCTTCGAGTAACCAAGAAGCCTTTTGTTTTAGTCTTCTAATTCGGAAAGCAAACAATAAAACGGTGGGGCGAAAGGGGCGAGCGTGGACGTAAATCTCACCACGCAATCTTTGCGTCCGTCTTCCACAAAACGCACATCTAAAAATGCCGTGTTATAGACAAAAGTTTGCCCGCATTCGTTAGGCAGTGAATATTGCGAACCGTCCGCATTGACATCCTCCCCACCCTAAAGGACGGGGATTCCTACTAGCTCCCTCGCTTTGCGTGGGCTACTCTTGG